>JAEEGF010080959.1_pt1 | contig 14633 bp, 9 predicted proteins | sample 9134171 | NCBI WGS metagenome assembly JAEEGF01 (sample SAMN16246542, study PRJNA631951) | gut metagenome | biome: gut microbiome; feature: rumen; material: AP-attached | host: Bos | place: Iran: Karaj | collected 2018-10
GGACTGCACCGTTCTCGACTACTCCCGAAAGCAGCTCGAAAGCGAGCTGCAGGTGGCCGCAAGGGAGGGCTATGAGATCCATGCGGTCCGGGGCGATATGACGAGGCCGCTGCCCTTTGCGGACGGGTCCTTCGATCTGATCTTCCACCCGGTTTCCAACTGCTACGTGCGCGAGGTAAAGCCCATCTGGCGGGAGTGCTTCCGGATACTGAAGCCGGGCGGACTGCTCCTGGCCGGAACGGATCACTTCGTCAACTATATCGTGGATGCGGACGAGCGGCAGATCGTCAACCACCTGCCCTTCGATCCGCTGACTGACGCCGATCAGCGGCTGCAGCTGGAAAGGGATGACGCGGGGATGCAGTTCTCGCACACCCTGGAAGAGCAGATCAACGGCCAGCTGGAGGCGGGGTTCACCCTGCTGGAGCTGTACGAAGACACTAACGGCCAGGGCCGCCTGCACGAGTTGAATATTCCGACGTTTCTGGCCATGCGGTCCCAAAAGCAAGCGCGGGAGCCGACAGAGAGCGGAGCTGGTGCGCCGGCGGGCGAAAAAAGGGTGAGATAAGCAAAAAAGAACGATGACCCGACGGATCACCGCTCTTTTGACTGCTTGCCAAAAAACCCTGTTTTCAAGCGGTGAAAACAGGGAGTTTGGTTCACATCGATTTACATCATACTTTTCCGCACGAAAGTTTCACTGTGTTGCAAAGGAGGTCACAAATATGGCAAAAGGTCAAAAGAAGGTCATCATTTCCTGTGCAGTCACCGGCGGGATCCACACCCCCAGCCTGTCTCCCTATCTGCCCTCTACACCCGAGCAGATCGCCGCACAGGCCATCGATGCGGCAAAGGCGGGTGCCGCCGTGCTCCATATCCACGCACGTCGTGAAGACGGAATGCCTGTGAGCGATTTCGGCACCTTCCGTCGGATTTTGTCCGCTATCAAGAATGAGGTCGATGCTGTCATCGGTATTACCACCGGCGGCGCTCAGGGCATGACCACGGAGGAGCGTTTCTCCGTGATCGAGGAGTTCCAGCCCGAAATGGCTTCCGCCAACGGTGGCTCAATGAACTTCTGCTTCCACAGGCTCCAGCAGGACATGGGCCCGACCCCCAAGTACAGCTGGGAAGTCCCGTTCGTAGCTCGGACCTATGACAACGTCTTCAAAAACACCTTCAAGGATATCGAGTACTGCATCACCACCATGAATAAGTGCGGGACGCTGCCGGAGTATGAGGTGTTCGACTATGGCCAGCTGGCCAATCTCCAGTATTTCCAGAAGAAGGGCATCATCACCCAGCCTATCTATATTCAGTTCGTTCCAGGCGTCATGGGCGGTTATCCCATCAGCAACGAGGGCATGATGTTCATGATCGACCAGGCCAAGAAGATGCTGGGCAACAACATCCAGTACAGCACCGTCTCTGCAGGCAGACGCATGTTCCGCAACGCCGCCATGATGGCGCTGCAGGGCGGCAACGTCCGAGTCGGTATGGAGGACAGCCTTTACATCAAGCCCAACGGTGAGTTGGCCGTCAGCAACGCCCAGCAGGTCCTGAAGATGAAGCGGATCCTGGAGGATCTCGATTTCGAAATCGCCACTCCCGCCGAGGCCCGTGAGATGCTCAGGCTCAAGGGCGGCGACAAGGTCAATTTCTGAACCCGTCTTTCCGGCGATGTCGTTTGCGTGAAGCCTGCTGCAATCGACGCTGCGTCCTTCTTCCATTCTTCCATGTCAACATCCCCTGCCGCTATTCCAAATGCAAGGGGCATTGCATAGTTTTTGATAGGCAGAGCAAAAAAAGAGCGGTGATCCGTCGGATCACCGCTCTTTTTTGAGATTAAGCCAGCAGGGAGCCCGCAGCGACCAGCACCAGACCCAGGACGAAGAAAAAGAACACCATAGCTGCGACCCGTTTGCAGAATTCTCTGATACCCAGGGTGGGGAGGTCCAGGAAGGGATAGGGATAAAGCAGGGAGGTGTTGCCGATGGGGCGGCCGGTCTTGGCCCGGAGCATGGCGAAAATGAAGTAGAGCAGGGGGATGATCAGCCAGGCCAGAGCGCTCAGCACCGTCAGACCGGACTTGTCGGCCCAGAGGAGCCACTGGAGCAGCACCAGCAGGGGCGTGACGTAGTGGACGAAGACGTTGCCCACCAGCTCGTCCGCCGTGTCGCCCAGCTTGACGCCGCCGCGCCGGGCGGCGGGCAGGAGGACGAAATGATAGATCAGATGAGTCACCCAGATGCAGGCCGTCATGGACATGGCCACGGTGCTGCCGGATACGGCGCGATACACGCTCCGGGCCTTCAGCGCGGCGGCGGTGAAGAGGGTGAATTCAAAGAGGATGATCAGCAGATTGCTCAGGTTGGTATAGAAACAGAAAAAGCCGGCACGTATCTTCCCGGTCCGGGGCAGGGTGGAGTGGATCACCAGGCCGACGGTGGCGATCACGGCGATCACCAGGGCGGAAATGGGATAGGCGTTCATCGCTTCATCTCCTTCAGCAGTGCGATTTCGGCGGCGTAGCCGGGCAGCTCGTTGGGGGTCTCCAGAATGAAGGGGAGCTCCTGCAGGGCCGGGTGGTTGATGATGCGCGCAAAGGCCTCCCGGCCCAGACAGCCCTCGCCGATGCGGGCGTGGCGGTCCTTCCGGGCACCCACGGGATTCAGACTGTCATTGATGTGAATGGCACGCAGACGCGTAAGGCCGATCACCTTGTCAAAGGCTGTCAGAACGGCATCCAGGTCGCCTGCCACGTCGTAACCCGCGTCGCTGACGTGGCAGGTGTCCAGGCAGACGCCCATGCGGTCCGTCAGCGTGACACGGTCCAGGATCTCCCGCAGCTCCTCAAAGCGGCCGCCGATCTCCGTGCCCTTGCCGGCCATAGTCTCCAGCAGGACCGCGGTGCGCTGCGTCGGCAGCAGGATGGCGTTGAGCGTCCCGGCGATCTGGGCGATCCCCGCCTCCGTCCCCTGGCCGGTGTGACTGCCGGGATGGAAGTTGTAGCAGACGTCGGGCAGCGCCTCCAGCCGGTTCAGGTCGTCAGCCATGGTTTGCCGGGCAAATTCCCGGGTGCGCTGGTCGGCGGAGCAGGGGTTGATGGTATAGGGCGCGTGGGCCACCAGCGTTCCGATGCCCGCCTCCTGACGCATGGCCAGAAAAGCGGCCACGTCCGCCGGGTCCACGGGCTTGGCCCGGCTGCCCCGGGGATTCCGGGTGAAGAACTGAAAGGTATTGGCATGGATGGACAGCGCCGTCTGCCCCATGGCCAGGAAGCCCTTGGAGGAGGAGAGGTGGCATCCGATAAAGAACATAAGGCGGACCTCCTTTACAGCCGGTACGTGGCGCAGTCATAGACCTTGTCGTTGATGGTGATGACGCCGTACGTGGGGCTGTTGCCGCGGCCGCCCACGGTGCCGGGATTCATCACGTACAGGGAGCCGTCAAAGTCCACCAGCGGGCGGTGGGTGTGGCCGAAGAGCAGGATATCGGCCCCGAATTCCCGCGCGGCGTAACAGGCGCGCTGCAGATCGTATTTGACGCCCCGGGTGTGGCCGTGCATCATGAGGATGCGCTTGCCGCCCAGCTCGATCAGCTTTTCCGCCTCGTCAAAGCAGCCGTAATCGCAGTTGCCCGGCACCAGGGTCATGGGGATGTGGGGAAAGCGGTCCTGCAGACGTTCGGCGTCCCGGACGCAGTCCCCCAGGTGGAGGATGCAGTCCGGCTCCGTCAGCTCCACACACCGTACCATTTTGTCCACACTGCCGTGGGAATCGGACATGACAAGGATCCGCATAGGCACCTCACAGAAAAATAGTATAAGGATTATAGCATATGAGGTTGAAAAATCAAACGGTTTCCCGTAAAATATACATGTAAAGATCACAGGAGATCGGGGGTGCGGCGGTGAGCGGGATCGTGGAGCTGGATCTGCACGGAAAAAACGCGTATCAGGCCCGGGTGGCCGTGGACGCGGCGCTACGGCGCGCCGGCAGAGGAACCTATCGCATCCGTCTGATCCACGGTTACCACGGCGGCACCGCCCTGCGGGATCTGGTCAGGCGCGAATACGCCGACCGGGTGCTGCGGCTGGAGACAGGCGTCGGATCGGGGATCACCGATCTGGTGCTGCGGGAGTTTTAAAGGAGGAGAGATCACCATGCTGTTTGTCTGCTATCCCCGCTGTTCCACCTGCCAGAAGGCGCAGAAGTGGCTGGAGGAGAGGGGGATCGCCTGCCAGGTACGGCACATCAAGGAGGACAACCCCACGAAGGAGGAGATCCTGCGCTGGCAGAAGCTGTCGGGCCTGCCGATGACGCGCTTTTTCAACACCAGCGGCCAGCTGTACCGGCAGATGGAGCTGAAGGACAAGCTGCCGCAGATGACCGAGGAGGAGATGGCGGCCCTGCTGGCCACCGACGGGATGCTGGTAAAGCGGCCCCTGCTGGTGGGAGAGGACTTCGTGCTGGTGGGATTCCGGGAGAAGGAGTGGGCCCAGCGCCTGTAAGAGACCGTTGTTCATTATACAATTATAAATACATGCAGGAGGAGAAGACATGAGAAAATACGCAGAGATGACCCGTGAAGAGCGGCAGACCGAGTATGCGGCGGTCAAGGCGGCATACGAGAGCCAGCGGGCCAAGGGGCTGAAGCTGAACATGGCCCGCGGCAAGCCGGGCAAGGAGCAGCTGAAGCTGGTAATGGAGATGGGGACCATCCTCCAGACGGAGGAGGACTACATCGACGACGGCCTGGACAGCCGCAACTACGGCACCGTGGACGGCATGCCCGCCGCCCGCCGGCTGTTTGCCGATATCCTGGGCTGCCGGCCCGAGCAGTGCTTCGTGGGCGGCAATGCCAGCCTGCAGCTGATGTTCGACACGATCTCCAAGGCCTATGTCAACGGCCTGCTCCACTCGGAGAAGCCCTGGTCCAGGCTGGAGAAGGTCAAGTGGATCTGCCCCGTCCCGGGCTATGACCGCCACTTCAAGGTCACGGAGAACTTCGGGTTCGAGATGATCAGCGTGCCCATGACGGCCACCGGCCCGGATATGGATATGGTGGAGGAGCTGATCCGGGATCCGGCGGTGAAGGGTATGTGGAACGTGCCCAAGTACTCCAATCCCACCGGCATCGTCTACAGCGACGAGACCATCCAGCGCCTGGCCTCCATGAAGCCGGCGGCGCCGGACTTTATGCTCATATGGGACAACGCCTACTGCATCCACGAGTTTGCCTGTGAGTTCCGGCCCTTCGGAGACATCCTGAGCCTGTGCGAGAAATACGGCAACGCCGACATGATCTATGAGTACGCCTCCACCTCCAAGATCACCTTCCCCGGCGCCGGCGTGTCGGTGATGGCCACCAGCGAGGCCAACCTGGCCTATCTGAATCCGCTGATCAACATCCGGATCATCAGCTACGACAAGATCAACCAGATGCGCCACGTGAAGTTCCTCCGGGACAAGGAGAACACCCTGGCCCTGATGAAGCGCCACGCCGCCATTCTGAACCCCAAGTTCCAGGCCGTGCTGAACGCCCTGGACCGGGAGATCGCCCCTCTGGAGATCGCCAGCTACAACCGTCCCGTGGGCGGCTACTTTGTCTCCCTGGACGCCATGCCCGGCACCGCTAAGCGGACCCTGCAGCTGTGCAGGGAGGCGGGCGTCACCATGACGGGCGCCGGCGCCACCTTCCCCTACGGCAAGGATCCCCAGGATTCCAACATCCGCATTGCTCCGTCCCTGCCTCCGGTGGAGGAGCTGGAACAGGCCATCGCCGTGTTCTGCAACTGTCTGAAGCTCTCCGCCCTGGAAAAGCTGGGCCTGTAAATAGGTTCATATTATTCTGGAATTTCGACATATTATCCAATAATGCGGAGAAATAGCGGCAAAAAGTGCAATTGAAAAGACAGAGAAACCCCTTGCCGGAGTATATACGGCAAGGGATTTCTTTTGAAAAAACGCACAGTCGGGAGGACCATGGCCTCTTCGCTGAAAAGGCGTTTGCAATAATGACAAAAGTGACAAAATGAAAAAGAAAGTATTGCGCCGAAGGGGATCACGTGTTACAATACAGTAGCGTACAATAGCTTGCCGAAGTATGCCCTGCGGAGATGGCACACCATAGAACTTTAGCAGTGCAAAGCGGCAGCGCGCCGATGGAGGAAAGTATATGACGACGAGCCGGGAGGTCCGTGTGACCATTCGTTTGGCATCTCCCTCAGTGGCCGGCGCGGGGTATAGTCTGCGGGACTTGAAGGAGAATCCCTCGGCGCTGGCGTATCAGGACGGTCTGCGGCGGGAGCAGCAGGCGCTGATCGAGCGGATCGAGGAGATGACCGGCGCGCCGCTGGATGTGAAGCACCGCCTCACCCGGACGGTCAATGCCGTTTCTGCCGTGGTGCGGCAGCGGGATCTGGAACGGATCCGGGCCCTGGAGGGCGTGGCAGGCGTGGCGGAGGAGATGCGGTATCGCGTGGAGCCGCCTGTCGCGGGCAAGCCGTCCGCGACAAAGTGAAGAGCGCCGGGGACGGCGCACGAATCGGAAAATAATGTGGGGGCACCTTATTTTGCAGCGGGAAAATAATGTGGCAACACTTTATTTTAAATCTTGTTAGACAGAGGAGGACACAGCATGAGAAAAACCTGGAGAAAGCTCCTGTCTGTGCTGCTGGCACTGTCGATGATCGTATCCATGACCGTAACGGGATACGCCGTCGGCAATGACAACAGAGCCACCAAGGCAAACGGACTGGAGCTGCAGGATCTCGATCCCAGCAAGCTGAACGTAAAGCGTGTTGGCGAGATCACCGAGGACGAGGAGCCCGGTGGGGAAACACTGCCCTACCAGTTCGGCGACATCGTCCGTGTGTCCATTGCGCTGGAAGGCGCAGCCACGCTGGAGAAATACTCCGCAAAAGGTGTGGCTCACAATCCCGGTGCAGTGGCTTATCGTGCCAGCCTGAAGCACCAGCAGGAGGTTGTCACTGCCCGCATCGAGAAGGCCATCGGCCGCTCGATCGAGGTAAAGTGGAACCTCACCCTGGCGATGAACGTCATCTCCGCCAACGTGCGGTATGGCGACATCGCGGCGATCCGGAACGTGTCCGGCGTCAAGAGCGTGGAGCTGGAAAACCGCTACGAGCCCCAGCCCGCTGAGGTCAACACGGCGGTCACCACCGAGTACATGGTGGGCGCCAAGGCCCTGTGGGATAACGGCTATACCGGCGCCGGCAGCCGCGTTGCCATCATCGACACCGGTACCAACCAGAATCACCTCTCCTTTGATCCCGAAGCTCTGGAGTACGCTCTGGCTGAGGACGGCGGCGAGTACGAGCTGCTGACCTGGGAAGAGATCAGCGGCGTTGCTTCTGAGCTCAACGCCCCCGTCACCGAGCAGGTGTACAAGAACACCAAGATCCCCTACGCCTATAACTACGTTGACGGCAACTACACCACCGACCACTACAGCGACAGCCAGGGCGAGCACGGCTCTCACGTGTCCGGTATCGCCGCTGCCAACCGCTACGTCAAGGTGGACGGCGAGTTCGTCGATGCGGTTACCGCTGTCGGCGCTGTGGGCGTGGCTCCCGACGCCCAGATCCTGACCATGAAGGTCTTCGGTGCGGGCGGCGGCGCTTACGACTCCGACTACATGTCCGCCATCGAGGACGCCGTGATCCTGGGCTGCGACAGCGTCAACCTGTCCCTGGGCTCCGGCTCCCCCGGCTTCGCCCTGGCAGGCCAGTATCAGGACGTGATGAACAGCCTGGTGGGCAGTGGCACCGTGGTGACCATATCCGCCGGCAACTCCGGCGGCTGGGCCGACGCCTCCCAGAACGGCATCCCCTATCTGTATCTGGAGGACGTGGGCATCCACACCGGCGGCTCCCCCGGTTCCTTCACCAACAGCCTGGGCATCGCCTCCGTGGACAACATCGGTTCCTTCCTGGCCCCGCTGTACTTCAACGGCCAAGAAGACAACCCGATCTCCTACAGCGAGACCAGCGGCTACGGCAATGAGCCCATCGCCACCATCGCCGGCACCTATGATTACGTGCTGGTCAACGGCCCCGGCGTGGATGACAACGACCACGTAGGCGGTGAGGGCGACCAGTTCCTGGCCCTCGGTTCCGACGTGGTGAGCGGCAAGGTGGCTCTGTGCTACCGCGGCTCTTCCTCCTTCTTCGCGAAGGCCAATGCAGCCGTTGCCCAGGGCGCTGTCGCCGTGATCATCATCAACAATACTGACGGCGTCATCAACATGAACCTGACCGGCTATGAGTACAGCGCTCCTGCCGTGTCCATCCAGAAGGCGGACGGCGACGCCATCATGGCCGCCTCCGAGGAGCACACCGACGAGAACGGCAACGTGTACTACACCGGCTCCATTGAGATCACCGGTGAGGCGCAGTCCATTGTTGCCACGCCGCGTGAAAATGCAAGCATGAGCTCCTTCAGTTCCTGGGGCGTGCCCGGCTCTCTGACTCTGAAGCCCGAGCTGGCTACCCCCGGCGGCAGCATCTACTCCGTCAACGGTATGACCGACGACGAGTTTGAGCAGATGTCCGGTACCTCCATGGCGGCTCCTCACGCTGCAGGTATGGTAGCTCTGCTGGGTCAGTTCATCCGCGAGAACGACCTGGAAAATGCCGCCGGTGTGGATCAGCGCACGCTGATCAACTCCCTGCTGATGAGTACCGCTACCCCGATGAAGGATGCCGATGGCGAGTACGTCTCCATCCTGCAGCAGGGTGCCGGTCTGGGCGAGGCCTCTCTGGCCAGCCAGGCCAAGTCCTACATCACCATGAACGAGGACGCCACCGCCTCCTTTGCCGCCGGCAAGGTCAAGGCGGAGCTGGGCCAGGATGCTGCCCGCGAGGGTGCGTATGAGTTCAGCTTTAACGTCAACAACTTCAGCGATGTGGACATGACCTATGATCTGAGCACCGACCTGTTCATCCAGTGGATTGCCGGCAGCGATGGCAAGGGCAACCTCTTCATGGACGAGGCCACCGCAGCCCTGGAGCTGGATGGCGATTACACCGTCGAGTATGACTATCCTGTAGTCACCCTCAACTCCCACGACGTGAACGTGGACGGCCAGACCGACAAGGCTGACGTTCAGGCCATTCTGGACAAGCTGACCGGCGAGTATCCCGAGGACGCTGAGTTTGACGAGAAGGCCGCTGATCTGGACGGCGACGGCACCTATACCACCTTTGACGCTCACCTGCTGCTCCTGTGGCTGGAGCAGGAGCGCGACGGCCTGATCGTTCCCGCCGGCGAGAGCGTCACCGTGAAGGTGACCATCACCCTGGATGAAGCCACCAAGGCATTCTTCGATAACTACTTCACCAAGGGCACTTACATCGAGGGCTTTACCTATGTGACCCCCACCGCCGAGACCTTTGACGGTGAGAAGCTGGGCGTGGAGCACTCCATCCCCATCCTGGGCTTCTACGGCTCCTGGACGGATCCCTCCATGTTCGACTGCGTCTCCGCTGTTGAGAAGCTGTACGGCTCCACCAAGACGAGCTACATTGGTGCCACCGACACCAACGTGCTGACCATCAACCGCGGCAAGACCAACGAGATGATGCTGGGCAACCCCTACACCGTGGAGGATGAGTTCCCCGCCGATCGTCTGGCTCTGAGCAGCACCACCAAGCTGGTGAACTTCCGCTACAACCTGATCCGCAATGCCGCCACAGCCGGCTTCCTGGCTCTGGATGGCGAGGGCAACGTGCTGAAGAGCAGCGTTGCTGCGGGCAACTTCTACAGCGCCTACTACTATGTCAACGGCGATGTGTGGCGCAACACCGCCACCCAGACTGCCAATCTCGGCGGCACCGTGGGCAACCTGGGCCTGAGCGAGGGCGACAGCTTCCTGCTGGGCTACTTCGCCGTGCCCGAGTACTACGGCCTGCTGCTGCATCCCGGTGAGGATATCGGCTACGTTACCCCCGAGGAGATCGCACAGCTGCTGAAGGACGGCGAGCTGGGCGAGGGCGCCTATGTGGGTTACAACTTCACCGTTGATAACACCGCTCCCGTCATCGACGAGATCTCTGTCAACGATGACAAGACCACCATGACCATCACCCTGCACGACAACGCCTATGTCGCCTACGTTACCCTGATGGATATCAACGGCAACGTGGAGCTGGTGGAGGGCGTTGTGCCCGAGCAGAGCGAGCCCGGTGAGACCGTCACCGTGGAGTTCGAGATCACTCCCGATATGGGCAACGGCGTGGCCGTGTTTGCCGGCGACTATGCCGCCAACGAGGTCGCCAAGCTGGGCCGCATCAACGACGGCCCCATCACCGCCCTGAAGAAGGTCTACGTGCTGACCGACGCCATTGAAGAGGGCAAGACCTATGTCTTCGCCAACGCCAATGAGGCCGGCGACGCCATGGCCATCTCCAACGCCGACGGCTCCAGCTATGCCAGCGCCGCTGCCGTTACCATCCTGGACGACGGCGAGCAGCTCTTCATCGATCTGCCCGAGGAGCAGATCACCGAGGTCTGGACCGCCGCCGTTAAGAATGACGGCTTTACCCTGCAGAATGCCGGCAACGGCAGATATCTGGGCTACCTGGGCACCAGCGATGGTTCCAGAGTGTACACCTGGAGCAGCCCCTACGACACCTTCATCGCCAACACGGACGGCACGCTGGCCCTGAACTTCAGCGGCGGCATCCCCGTCTGCTACGTGGACGATACTGTCGTGTTCCACAGCACGGATCCCAACCGCTTCTACATCTACGGTGAGGACTACATCGAGGTGGAGATCGATCTCGACCAGGCTCAGTCCATCGAGGTCACGCCTGAGGAGGCCACTCTGGTCATCGGCACCACCGACACCGTCCAGCTGGATGCCGTGGTGAAGCCCGTCCTCCTGGAGGACAAGACCGTCACCTGGACCTCCTCCGACGAGACTGTAGCCACTGTTGACGCCAACGGTCTGGTCACCGCCGTCGCCCCCGGTGCGGCGGAGATCACCGCTACCACCAACGCGGAGCCCCACCTGACGGCTTCCGCTGCCATCACCGTCATCGAGGTGGACGTGCCCGTCGTCGAGCTGCGCGGCACTGTCTTCGATACGGACGGCAAGGACTACTGGTCCAAGTTCAGCTCCGACGCTCCCGCCGAGTGGACGGCTGAGGGCGACGGCTCCGGCGCTTACGCCGGCGCTCTGATCGGCGAGAAGCTCTACATCGTCGACAGCGACAACGCGTTCCTGTGGGTCGATCCCGACACCTATGAGGCCTTCACGCTGATCGAGGAGATGGATCCCCAGTACGTTCCCACTGATATGGCCGAGTTCCCCGGCGAGTTGACTGCTTCCTGGGGCTATGAGGGCTACACTGTGGGCGGCCTGTGCAACGGCGGTACGTACTTCGCCATCTACAATCCTGACACCGCCGGACTGGTGTACTTCAATCTGGCCTCCACGTTCGGCAGCGATCCTATGGCAGCGCTTACCTATGCCGGCCCGTATAACGGCGGCGCGCTGTACTTCATGATCACTGAGAGCGGCGAGGTCTATGCCCTGATCATTACTCCGGAGGGCAACCTGCAGAGTGCCGATATGGGCGCCAGCGGTAGCACGCTGGAGGGCGTGGCCAATCTGGATAATCAAGCCTCCCGGCTCTACGACGCAGAGGCTGACTATCTGTATCTGGCCTACTACACCGGCGACAGCAGGACCAATGTGCTGTACGGCATCAATCCCTGGGATCCCATGTACACCGCCAAGCTGGGTGACTTCGGCGACAACGTCTGGCCCGTCACGTCCCTGTATCAGTACGAGCCCGGCACCGACCTGTCCCTGGAGGTCAGCCCCACCGAGATCACCGTGGGCGAGGGCCGCACCGCTCAGGTGACCATCCGTGTCAAGCTGGGTGAGACCAACGACTTCACCGTGACGTCCAGCGACGAGAGCATTGCCACCATGGACAAGGACGGCGTCGTCACCGGTATCTCCGCGGGCGAGGCCACCATCACCGTCACCACGGTGGATACCAATGCTGCCGGCGAGCACCTGTCCGCCGACATCCACGTCACCGTTGAGGCGAACAATTCTCTCCTGGGCTTCTACTTCGAGGATGAGGACGAGGTCCGCTCCTGGACGTTCGTTGACAGCGACGGCGACGGCTACAACTGGATGTGGAACCTCGACACCACCGGCAACTTCAACGTCTATGAGGGCGATGGCATCATCATCTCCGCCTCCTACGACAATGACACCTACGCCGCGCTGCATCCCGATAACTGGGCCATTTCCCCGGCTATCGATCTGAGCGAGATCGAAAGCCCGGCCGTCTCCCTGTACGCCCGGGGCCAGGATGCCAACTACGCTGCTGAGAACTTCGCCATCTATGCCGGTACCTCTGCCGATCCCGCGTCCATGACCAAGATCGGCGGCGACTTTACCGCTACCGGCGAGTATAAGCAGTACATCGGCGATCTGTCCGCCTTCGCGGGTAAGAGTGAGGTCTACGTGGCCATCCGCCACTACGACGTCACCGACATGTTCTACCTGAACGTGGACGCTGTGGAGATCATTGACGCCCAGCTGACCCTGAAGGTCGATCCCACCGAGGTTTCCCTGAGCGTGGGCGATACTGCCCCCGTTGACATCAGTGTCACCTTCGGCGCGACCAACGACTTCACTGTGGAGTCCAGCGATGAGAGCATCGCCACCTTCGATACGAAGGACAGCGTGGTCACCGGCGTCAGCGCCGGCACCGCTACCCTGACCGTCACCACCGTGGATACCAATGCCGAGGGCGAGCATCTGACCGCCACCATCACCGTCAACGTGATGAATCAGGCCGGCAGCTTCGACTTCGAGACCGATCCCGAGTCTGACGGCTGGGTCTTTGTGGACGACGACGGCGACGGCTTCAACTGGAAGTGGGACGACAGCTCCGAGACGCCTCACAATACGCCTTACGAGGGTGTGGGCTGCATCTTCTCCGCGTCCTATGACAACGACAGCCATGCTGCTCTGAACCCGGACAACTGGGCCATTTCCCCGGCTATCGACCTGAGCAGCATGGATGGCTCCGTGACGGTGTCCCTGTACGCCAAGGGCCAGGATCCCAGCTACGCGGCTGAGCACTTCCAGCTGTATGCCGGCACCAGCGCCGACATCAGTGAGATGACCGCTATCTCCGATGAGTATGTGGCTACCGGCGACTATCTGCCCTACACCGGCGACCTGTCCGACTTTGCGGGCGAGAGCGAGGTCTACTTCGCGATCCGCCACTTCAACGTCTCCGACATGTTCGTCCTGGTCGTGGATAACGTGGAGATCCTGGCCGGCGCCGCCGGCAACGGTCAGCCCGCCGCCCCCGCTGCCCAGCATCATCGCACGCTGATCGGCGACGGCTTCGCAAATGCCGCCACCGGCGCGAACTATCCGCACAGCCCGATCGCCGTTGCGACCAGCAGGAGCATCAAGAACGCTGCTGGCAGCCTGAACAGCATTGCCGACAACGGCCTGGTCAAGAACCTGTCCACCGGCGAGCTGTACGAGCTGCCCGAACTCAGTGAGCTTCTCGCTGAGGGTGAGACTGAGGAGAAGGAAGCCGACGGCGTCACCGTGAAGATCGACGCCAAGAAGGAGATCACCAACGGTCTGTACGAGGTCACCTATGATCCCGAGCTGCTGACCTACGTGGGCGACGAGCAGGGTGAGCTGGATGCCTACTCCATCCATGTGGATGAGGAGAACGGCGTCATCACCATCGCCTTCGCCAACGCCGAGCCCGTGGCCGCCGAGGACGTGATCACCACCCTGACCTTCGAGGCTCCCTGCGAGGATGCCACCATTGTGGTGAAAACTCTGGAGAGCGGCGAGGATCTGGGCCTGGAGGAGAGCGAGACCACTGAGGTCGAGGGCACCGGTCACGAGTGGGGCGAGCCCGAGTGGACCTGGAACGAGGACCTCACCGAGGCTACCGCCAAGTTCATCTGCAAGAACAACGAGGAGCACGTGGAGGAGATCAAGGCCACTGTGACCACCGAGATCACCGATCCTACCTGCGAGGAGGACGGCAAGGTTGTTCACACCGCCAAGGTCACCGGCCCGGACGGCAAGGAGTACACCGACGTCAAGGAGGAAGTCCTGCCCGCTACCGGCCACGATTGGGGCGATCCCGTGTGGACCTGGAACGACGATCACACGAAGGCCACCGCCACCTTCACCTGCAAGAACTGCGGCGAGACCTTCACGGTCACCGACGAAGCCATCCTGGTGGAGACTGACGAGAACGGCAATCCCGTCAAGTTCACCGCCAGCGTTGTCGGCCCCGACGGCCAGACCTACACCAATACGGTGGGTGACGTCAACACCGGCGATACCTTCCAGATCGGCCTGTACATCGGCCTGGCTGCCATCTGCGCCGCCGCGCTGTTCGTACTGCTCCGCAAGATAGAGCGCAAGGCCTGAGGTCTGAGGAGGACGAATCTCCCAACAGCATAAGATGACAGGAAGGGCGCTGCGAAAGCAGCGCCCTTCCTCAGACTGTCAAAAAGGGTCCAAAAGCGTTGGATGACGGAAAGGAAGAAAGTCTGAAAGACTAACTATTAAAAGTCAAGCCCCAAAAAAGGAAG
>JAEEGF010094679.1_pt1 | contig 14633 bp, 17 predicted proteins | sample 9134171 | NCBI WGS metagenome assembly JAEEGF01 (sample SAMN16246542, study PRJNA631951) | gut metagenome | biome: gut microbiome; feature: rumen; material: AP-attached | host: Bos | place: Iran: Karaj | collected 2018-10
CAAAATAGTCAATTTTTTTCGAGATATGCAAAACACAGACAACCTACTAACATATAACTCATTTTCAATACTTTACATCATTTTTAACGATATTAAAATACACATTATGTAACAATTAGGCATTTATTTTGTAACATAGAGCACCGCTGGAGTAACAAGGTAACATTCAGCTTGTAACATAACATTTTTTAACATTTATAAATGACTAATTTCTGCACATTCCATTATAACATATTTTAACATTTAGCACATATTGTTTTTCGGGGCAATTTTTGGTCGTTTCAAGCATTATTGTATGCAAAAAGAAGAGAAAAAATTAACAAATATTCTAAAAGTATACTAAAACCGGCGTTTGCGTTCCCATTTTTGTTTTTTTTAACATTTCACTTGGGAAAAATTTTTCTACCTATTCCGACAAGGATTGTTGCGTCATTTTTCACAATTTAAAGAAGTCTGCAATCTTAAAAAATGTAACATTTCGTACATATCCTGACAACGAAAAATATGGCATTAAATTCAGTCCGAAACGAGATTCATTTCTCTGCCCCCACCCTACCAAATTTCAATTCAACATTGTCAATTACCCCCTCCATGTTAAGCCAAAATTACCGCTCGAACCTTATCATGCTTGCTGCCGAAGCGACCAGAGGTCGAGCGCGGAAAAATTCGGCAGAACCAAGAAAAGCAAGCAGCGTCACCCAATTAAGAATTAGGAATTGTAAATTAGAAATTGAGTTTACAATATTTTTCAATTTTCAAAAAATTGCGAATTATCAATTAAAAAGGGCGGCATCCGCATCAGAAAACGGACACCGCCCACAAACATTAACTCAAACCACACAAAAATAATAGGCGTAAATACTGAATAGACGAATTTGAATTTTTAACGTTTTCCAGCCATGGCTAACCGGAAAAATCTAATCTTCTCATCCAGCCTCAACGGCTTTCTTGAGAAACTGAAGATAAGGTCTTTTTTGTGCTTGTGCGTGAATAATATACCTATCAATCAGCGTGTGGCATGAGCTGTTTTAGATTGCCGAGAATGCTTGATCCAAGTCGGCAATGATATCATCAATATGCTCAACACCTATCGAAAGACGGACTGTTGTTGGAGTGATGTGCTGCTCCTTCAGTTCTTCCTCGCTAAGCTGAGAGTGAGTTGTTGTGTAAGGATGAATTACAAGCGACTTCACATCTGCCACATTGGCAAGCAGAGAGAATAGTTTGAGCGAATCGATAAACTTCCACGCATCTTCCTGAGTACCGTCAATCTCGAACGTAAAGATTGAGCCTGCGCCCTTAGGGAAATACTTCTTGTACAGCGCGTTATCCTTGTGCGATGACAGCGACGGATGGCTCACGGCTCTTACCTTCGGATGCTTTGCCAGATAGTCAACAACCTTCAGAGCGTTCTCTACATGACGCTCGATGCGCAACGGAAGCGACTCTACGCCCTGCAACAGAATCCATGCGTTAAACGGAGAGATTGTTGCACCTGTGTCGCGAAGAATAACGGCGCGGATTCGAGTTACGAAAGCTGCTGCCCCAGCAACATCGGCAAAAACTGCTCCGTGATAAGAAGGGTCTGGCTTAGCCAATGTTGGATACTTGTCGGCATTTGCCTTGTAGTCGAACTTTCCAGCGTCTACTATTACACCTCCAAGGCTGCTGCCATGTCCGCCGATAAACTTGGTTGCCGAATGAACCACGATGTCGGCTCCGTGCTCAATCGGACGAATCAGGACAGGAGCGAAGGTGTTGTCAACGATAAATATAATGTTGTGTTTGTGCGCAATTTCAGCGATGGCATCGAGGTTTGTAACGTCTGAGTTCGGATTACCGAATGTCTCGGCATACACAACCTTTGTGTTTGGACGGATGGCAGCCTCAAGAGCATCAAGATCGTTGATGTTGATGATTGTATTCTCAATTCCCTGAGTAGCAAGTGTATGCACAATAAGGTTGTATGTTCCGCCGTAAAGGTTGTCGGCTGCAACAATGTGGTCGCCGTTCTGCAAGACATTCTGCAAAGCGTATGTAATAGCCGCTGCACCTGATGCCACAGCCAAGCCAGCCACACCGCCTTCGATGGCTGCAACACGGTCTTCGAACACACCCTGAGTAGAGTTGGTCAATCGGCCGTAGATGTTACCTGCATCGCGCAAGCCAAAGCGGTCGGCTGCATGCTTTGAGTTGTGGAATACGTATGATGTTGTCTGATAAATAGGCACCGCTCTTGAATCGGTTGCTGGATCAGCCTGCTCCTGACCAACGTGAAGTGCCAAAGTCTCTACATGAAGTTTCTGCTGTGTCATAATTGTGTCCCTTTCTTTTTTGTATCCAAGATTCTGATGTACAGAAGCAAGGAGGAGTTATTGTTTGTTGTTTACGTTTGCAAAGGTAGAGCAAATAGAAATATAATCCAAACAAATTTAAAATTATGGAAAATATCACCACAATCTCACATTTTTGCAGAAACAATATTAAGAAAAACTGAGTTTCAGAAGTCATTGGCAGAAATTTTATCTATCGCAAAAATCAGCAAAATACGGGGCTTTTATGGTAAAAATCCCCCAATGCCTCTCCTGCCCCAATAAAAGATGACATAAATCTATAATTTGGCAGGTAGTTCAGAAAAAATATCCAAGAACTTGAATTTCTCGGAAAACATATCTATCTTTGCCATGATTTGGCAGAAAAGACTAACACAAACACCAAAGAACAATAGTATGATAGAAAAAGTAACCACACAAGAAAGTCTCGACGAAAAGGACATTCTTATTCTGCGCACGCTGCAACAGAATGCCAAGCTGACAACAAAGCAGGTTGCCGCCGAGTGCCACCTCAGTCTTACCCCCGTGTTCGAGCGCATCAAGAGGCTCGAAAACGAAGGCTATATAAAGAGGTACATAACCGTTCTCGATGCCGAGAAGCTGCACAAGGGCTTCGTGGTGTTCTGTAGCGTTAAGCTGAGCACCATAAACCGCGAGATGGCGCAGCAGTTTACCGAGGCGGTGCGCGACATCCCCGAGGTTACCGAGTGCTACAACATCTCGGGCAAGTTCGACTATCTGCTTAAAATCCATTCGCCCAACATGAAGTACTATCAGGAATTCATCCTTAACGTGCTGGGCAAACTGCCGATGCTTGGCTCGCTCGAGAGCACCTTCGTAATGGAAGAGATAAAGCATCAGTACGGCGTAGTTATTTAAAGAGTATTATAAGGTAAAAAGAAGTCATGGAAAAAGAAAAACTGTGGAACGGCAATTACAACAGAGTGATGATAACCAATTTCTCGCTCTTCTTCTCGTTCTATCTGCTAACACCGCTGTTGCCTATCTATCTTAGCGAAACGTTCGATGCCTCGAAGGATATGATTGGTCTTGTGCTGTCGGGCTATACGCTCGTGGCACTCATAACGCGTCCGTTCAGCGGATTCATTGCCGACAGTTTTCCTCGCAAGAAGGTGCTTCTGGTGTGCCTGTTCCTATATTTCATCATCTTCGGCGGATATATCGTGGCTGGAAGTCTTGTGCTCTTTGCCATCTTCCGTACGCTTCACGGCGGACCGTTCGGGGCGAGCACCGTGTCTAACAGCACAATGGCAATCGATGTCCTTCCGCCGTCGCGCCGAAACGAGGGCATAGGACTTTACGGACTGAGCAACAATCTGGCATCTGCCATCGCGCCCACTATCGGAATTTACCTGCACCATTATTTCCACAACTTCGACATCCTGTTTTGGACGGCTTTCATCGTTGCCGGAATAGGCTTCTTCAACGCGTCGCGCATCGTTCCGCAGGAAAAACAGATTATTGCAAGCAAGACTGCCATCTCGCTCGACCGTTTCTTCCTCTCGCGCGGATGGTTCTTGGCTCTGAATATGTGCTTCTTCGGATTCTGCTGGGGCGTTCTGAGCAACTATCTTGCCATATACGGAAAGGAGCATCTGGGCATAACCGAAGGCACGGGAACATTCTTCATGCTGCTGTCTGCCGGACTTATCTTCTCGCGTCTGCAAGGCAACAAATCGCTGCGCGACGGCAAGCTAACGAGCAACGCCCTGAAGGGAATACTTCTCTCTACCGTGGGCTACACCTTGTTTATCGCCTACCCTTCGATGATTGGCTACTACACATCGGCAATCCTCATCGGACTGGGCAACGGACACATGTGGCCTGCCTTTCAGAACATGATTATTAACATTGCGCACCACAACGAGCGCGGCACGGCAAACAGCACCATCCTCACGTCGTGGGACTTAGGCTTGGGACTGGGCATCCTGCTTGGCGGTATCGTAGCCGAGCACTTCGGTTACGACAGCACCTTCTGGATGATGGCAACCGTTCACATCGTCGGAACCATAGGCTACATAGGCTTTACGATGCGCAAGTTTACGCTTTTATCAGCCTCTTTTTCATCCACTTCTGAGAGTTCCAGCGCCACACAAAAATAATGCCTCGGATATTCTCGTCGAGGGCGTATGCAATCCAGCAGCCTATAAGTCCCCATCCGAAATGTATTCCAAACAGATAGGCGCATCCTACTTGGCAGCTCCACATCACTATAACGCCCAGCAGGAACGGGAAATAAATGTCTCCGGCGGCACGCAGGGCGTTGGTTGCGTAGATGTTTATGGCACGTCCTATCTCGAGGAAAATGTTTATGTAGAATATTTTGCAGCCGAGCGAGATAATCTCCTCATTCGTTGTCATAAGTCCGAGCACCTGACGGCCAAAGACGGCAAACACAACCGCCATGACAATTGATATCACCACCGACCATATCATAACATACCTGCCTATCAGAAAGGCTGCATTACGCCTCTCTCCGCCCACCAGATGGGCTATGCTTATTGCTCCTGCCTGACCGAGCGCGATGGCTGAAAGGCACGCAAAGCATGTTATGTTAAACACATATATTCTGGTGGCAAGCGAAACCGTTCCCATCGTAACAATCATGGCGGTACATACAACCTGAGCCGCATCGTACGACATATTCTCACCTGCCGACGGCAATCCCACCTTCAGAATATTTCTCAGTTTATCCCAAGGGAATGGGCGGAACATCTTGATAGGAAAACTCGGAATCCACTTGCTGTGAAGCAGATAGATAAGGATGCACATGGCTATGAGTCGGGCAAAGACGGTTGACATGGCCGCACCCGAAACGCCCAGAGCCGGCATTCCGAAGTTTCCGAAAATGAGCATGTAGTTTCCGATGATGTTAAGAACGTTCGAAAAGAGCGTAACGTACATAGGATATTTAGGCATGTTTGCCGAACGCAGTCCTGCGCCAATAGCCATCGAGATAGCCTGAAGGAAGGCAAATCCGCCCACAATCTTCATGTACGGAAGGGCATACTGAAGCAACTCCTCCTTAACGCCCATAAGCGACAGCCAGTAATCGCGGAACACATAAAGCAGCGCGCTCACCAGCAAGCCCATTGTTATGTTTACGGCAAGCGCCGTTCCCATGGTCTGGAGCACGTTGTCGTTCTGCTTTGCGCCTATATACTGCGAGCACATAACCAGAGTGCCTATATTGATAACCTGAAAGACAAGGAAGGCAAGATTAACCAGTTGGTTTACAACGCCTACCGCCGCCACCGCCGAGTCTGAATAATGTCCCAGCATAAACGTGTCGGTTGCGCCAACCAGCATCATAAGCATCACCTCAACCCATATTGGGGCTGCCAACTTTCTCAGTTCTTTTCTCAGATTTTGCATTTCGGTTATAATTAAAGGGAAAAAAAGGAGCCTCCCTACAGAGACTCCTAATTTTTTGGCTTGTTTTTATCTTTTATAGAATTCCAGATGTTACTTTACTACAGACTGCAAACCTTTGTTGTTCATTGTTGCGTTGATAACGCTAAGATACTTAGAATACTGAACATCGTTAAGATTCTCGCGCATCTTCTTGCAGTTGTCAAGAACTGCCTTGCGCATCTTGTTTGCTCTCTCCTCGCTGTTCTCAGTCTTCTCAGCCTCTGCCATAGAAGCCTCGAAATCGTTGTTTATTGCGTCAATCTTCTCGTACTGAGCGGCTGAAAGTTCCAAATAAGCACTCAATCTTGCAGAGTTTACAGTAACGTTAGACTTGTTGTTGTCTGCTGCCATGCTTACGGTTGCGAAAGCCATTACAGCGATTGCTGTTAGAAAAAACTTCTTCATATCTTCAATTTTTTTAGTTATCCGTTTTTATTAATCTACATTTTGTCATCCTCAGATTGCATTTCAGTACTCAACATCTTTTTTACCAGTACTTTATCTCCTTGTTTGACGATGCAAAGATATAGAGGTTTTAAATATCGGACAAATAAAAAACATGTTTTTTAGCATAAAATGCGATATTCTTGATACAGGTCAAACAGACCGAAATGCAATGTATGAAAAAGGACAAAAACTATATTTTTCACAAAAAACAATCAATTTGCTCCACTATTGAAAATATTACTCTAAAAGGAGTGAGTCTCGCCGATTTTATGCTTATATTTGCCATGCCATTGATGAATTTCATTTGCTATATTTACAACACTAAGATAAGTGATTTTTCCGACATGGCAATCTCCTGGGCAACATTTTGTTGCTCAAAGTCTTATTTGAATCTTTAATTTATTGTGTTGCGGAATTAAGGTCTTATAAATTTCGGGAATGATAATTTAAACAAACTGATATGATGAAAGCATTATTTATCAACGGAAGTCCGCGAAAGAACGGTAATACGGCACAGTTGCTGAAACGTGCAATGGACGGTGCCAGAGAGGCTGGTGCCGAAGTGGAATTGGTGAACCTATATGACCGCAGTCTGAACTACAAGGGGTGTATGAGTTGTTTTGCCTGCAAACTGAAAGGTGGCAAAAAAGGAGTCTGCTCTTTTAAGGATGACTTGCAGCCAATCCTCCAGAAGGCTGTAGAGGCTGATATATTGGTGTGCGGCTCGCCAAACTATTGTGGCTACCCGTCAGCAGCTCTTCGTGCCTTTATGGAGCGAATGGAGTTTCCCGCCATCAACTATTCTGACTATTCCAAGCCCATTGTGTTGAAGCGGATTTGTTCTGCTACTATCTATACGATGAACTGTCCCAACGAAGAGGTTTATCGACAGATGAACTATCACGTACTTATGGACACTGCCGCCAATCAACTCGGTGTGTTCGGCCCTACAGAGATATTATTTTCGTACGATACCTATCAGTTCTCAAACTATGACCGCTACGATGCTGCCACGTTCAGCGAGGCTCATAAGGCCGAGGTGCGCAATACGCAGTTCCTAATTGACCTTGAAAAAGCCTACGAGTTGGGAAAACATTTAGTTGATTTATCAAAAACAGATAATTCATCTGACAAATAAATTCCAATTTAGCAAAATCATAGAATGAAATTGAAGAAACGCAAAATCAAATATTCAACATTATTCTTTCTTTGCTGGTTTACCGTTTTAGTCATTCTGGTTGATGGAGTCCTGAAATTCCAGACACTGGTTGACTATTTCGGTTCATACGCATTGGTAGAAACAAGCTTATTGCTATTGGTTATTCTACCTACATGGGCTGTTTACAAATTAACAAAAGAACGATAAATCGGAATTAATTTGAAGGCTCACTACTGTCCCGTTAAAGTGGATTAATCATTCTTTGAAATCGTTGAAATAAAGTTTTTTACAAGCAGATTTGAGAGTAAACGGACTTGATTTTGTAACTTTGCAGTCCCAAAAGATTTGCATATGTTTCAAGATCAGATACCACTCTGTCTGTCGGCGTTCTGGTGGGCGAAGTTCCGCAAGAAGAAAGGTGGTGTCAAGGCTCACTCGTCTCCGCAGTTCTTGTGGGAAAGACTGTGCTCAGACATCAAAGCCTATCCCGACTGGGTTAAGATAATCCGCGGCATCACAGCTCCAGAGCAGATAATTCGTGGCGTCGTGTTCCTGCGCCTCTGCCGCGACAACGATTTCGAGGACAAGTTCGAGCTTGTAAAGAAGTACATCCTCACGGAGTACAAAAGTTTCATTCCGTCGGTAAACCAACTCAAGCATCTGCTTCCCGAAATGAAAAAGGAATACGAAGTTTGTAGTTAATGAAAAAAATCAGCAGCAACAATTGCGTTCATAACAAGAAATCATTATATTTGTACTTTCTAACACTATAAACTAACAAACAAAATGGGATTAGACATCTACGCTGGTACGCTAACGCGCTACATCTCGGGCAACTGGAAGACACAATTGCAGCAATATGCCGAGGCTAATGGACATGGATACACAAAAGTGACACCTGACGACGAGGAAGAAGGCAATAAAAACTCGCCTGAGGAAATCTGCAAATTTGTATCGAAATGGAGAGACCAAGTTGTAGGCGTGATTGAAAAGGACATGCAAAAGCCTAAATCGTTTTTCAGCCTATTCAAGAAAAAGGAGAAAATATCGCTTCCGGTCTGGGAAGAGAACAACGACAAGGACTATTACACCGACAAGCCCGACTGGAGCGGCTACGGAGCACTTATTCTGGTAGCGGCGGCAAAAATCTACAACGAGAAGATTCCAGAGACGCTTCCCGAAGACCTCAGCTCACATCCGCTGATTAAACGCATCGGGCGCGACAGCTATTACACCTCAAGATGGTCGCTGTTTCATGATGTTTCGACATGGCTGCCTTACGAGAGAGAAATCATTTTCGAGGGAAAAGCACCAAACGACACCAACATCGCCATCTCAACTGCCGGAAACCTTCTGAACGAGCTGAACAAGATTAACGAAATGTGCTGGAAAGCCGACGAAGAAACGATTCTGAACTGGCGAAAGACCGAAGGTCCCGGTTCAAAAGGTGCTGCAATAAACCTTGCAGACCTGAAAAATCTGACCGTTGAAAAACTCAGCATGTTAAGCAAGGCAAAACCCAATATAGAGTCTGAGGCAAAACTTGCCTTTTCTATATTCTATCGTGCTGCCAAATATTCGCTCGAGAACAAAGTACCTATCCTTTTGGATTATTAACAAAACTGTTCGGGATAACGAAATACATTTTTCTGTATCACGAAATGTTTTTCGGAAATGACGCTTTCAGCGTCTATAATGAGTTCAACATACAGACAATCAACGCTGTAATATTTTACATAAGCAACAAGTTATAATGAATTGAATCAAATCCCGAACTTGCGCATTAACAAAAAAAATACCGCATCGCCCCGAAAGACGATGCGGATTTTTTTGCAGAACAGCGGAACTTACTTTATAACGAAACCGCCGTTACATGGAATTACCACGTTAACTTCCTTCTTCTTTGATATCTTTATCTGCTTAACGCCGCCGTTCAGCTTTGCGTCGTCGCTATAGAAATCAACAGTCTTGCCAGCCTCGAACATCGGCAGAGAAAGTTTTAGTTTGAGAGGTGCTTTCTCGGCGTTGATGCCGGCGATGTACCACTTATTGCCAGTACGACGAGCCAGCACAACATACTTGCCCGGATATCCGTCGATAAACTTAACCTCGTCCCAAGTTGTTGGCACGTTCTTCATGAACTCTACAGCCCATTGCGGAGCATCCTTCAGATTGTTTGGAGCCATGGCAAAGTGCTGAACCGGACTCTGGAACAGGATTGCGGTTGCAAGTGCAAACACATCAGATGTTACGCGATGACCGCCCCACATCTCGTTGTTGTTCTTAGGGTTGTAGTACCAGTTAAGCGTACTTCCGCCAAAATCCATACTACCCACGGTATTGCGAAGGAACGGCAGGAATGTGGCATCCTTAGCCTCGCGGTCGCAGTCGCTCTGGTTAAAATGAAGGTTCTCGCTTGCGCGGACAGCCTCGCTTGCTGCATAGTTAGGATACATTCTCTCCCAGCCTCTTGGCAGCGTACATCCGTGGAAGATTACGAGCAGACCGAACTCCTGAGCATCGCGAAGGATATCCTCGTAAAGTTGCATTGTACATTGCTTGTCTCCGCCGAAGAAATCGACCTTTATACCACGGATGCCAATGCTCTGCATCCACTTCATCTCGGCACGACGGCGATATGATACGTCCATGCAGTTGCGCGGAGTCTGAGGAGCATCGTTCCACTTACCGTTGCTGTTGTACCACAAGAAGAGGTTCACGCCCTTGCTCTTGCCGTATTTTGCAAGTTCGGCAATACGGTCGCGACCAATCTGAACGTCCCACATGGCATCGACGAGCAGCGACTCCCAGCCCATTGCCGCACTAAAGTCGATATATTCTTTCTGAGTGTCGAAGTTGCAACTCTCGTCGTTGGCAATAATCCACGACCAACTTCCGCGACCGTATTTCTTGGCAGATGCGTCTCTGTCGGCCATCTTCACGTCGTTCTTCAGAACGTCCCATGTTATTGTAGTTTCTACAATGTTTTTCAAGCCGTCGCCAACGGTAATTGTGCGCCAAGGAGTGAAACTTGGCAACTCAGCCTGAACGGTATTTGAGCCGTAGCCGTTGTTCTCTTCCACTCCCGGGAATGTAAGTTGATATTTTGCTCCGCCTTTGTTGTCGAGGCGAGATGCGCAATAATTTCCGTCCACGCCTGTTTCAGAAACCAGAATCCAGATGTTCTTTGCGCCGTCAGCCTTGCGGAACAGACAAGGGAATGTGTAGCCCTGTCCCCAGCCGTTCTTGCCCATTTCGGCATCAGCCTCGTAATGAGTCTCGTAGCTTGGAGCGGTACGGGCAAAGCCAGTCATATATCCCATCTGAGGGCACATAAACGTTGTTGTGCCGTTGGTCATGTTAAAGCTTGTTGCCTCGGTATTTATCACGCAGCATTTTGTCTCTTTGTGAGGCAGCAGATGATAGCGGAATGCTATATTGTTATTGCTTACCTGAAACTCAATCTCCATAACCTTCTGCTCTTTCTGGGCAAAGGTATATGTGCGTGTGTTTGCCTCGTAATGGTTCTTGCTGTTCTTTATGTTATACAAGGTGTAATCGTCAGTTATCTTAGATTCATCGGTTACACCGCTAAGCGAAAGTTCGCGCGAATAGTCGCCAACGTTTGTGTTCAGTCCGAGCGCGCTCTTCGAGATACACTCCTTTCCGTCGAACGATACGGTATAGGCAGGAACTCCATTGTCGCACACCACATCAACAGCCAGTCTGCCATCAGGACTGCTTACTTTCTGCGCCATCACAGAAGAGGCTACCAAAGGCAGCACAAAGCTAAAAATAATCTTCTTATCCATTTAGTATTAAGTGTTATAAAAAATCAAATTTGCGCAAAGATAATATTTTTTATCACTTAACACTAACAATCGGTGTTACATAGTTATAAGCAAGATGTTACAAATTACAGTTCGCTGGCATCAACAAGACCGTTCATAACCGAATATACGATGATGTCGGCAAGCGAACGTGCCTTTAGCTTTTCCATTATGTTTTTGCGATGCGATATCACGGTGCTCTCCTTTATATCCATCCTGTCGGCAATCTCCTTATTTATGAATCCCTTGCTCAGAAGAACCGCCACCTCTACCTCGCGAGCCGACAGCTCTACGCCACTCTTCTGCTTCATAACCATCGGAGGCATAGGCATCGCGCCGTGAGGGCCGTGCTGTCCGCGCTGAAGCGCAAGAATGTCGCGCACCACGTTCTGCTCGCTCTGGCACACGTTAATGGTCTTTACGCCGCTGATGTTTAGGTCGCCGTTTACAAGGACTATGCTTCGGGTTGAATGGTTGCGGAAATACTGCGCATGCTCAAAATATATACGCGACGAGACGAAAAAGTGTGCAAACATCTCGGTTTGCGCCTCTACAAGTTCGTCGAACGAGCGGAGCAGAACAACCTCGGCCACAGGAATGATGTCTTCAAGAATCTCCTGAAGTCCTATTCCGGTGAGTATGTTCGAGTCGATGACTGCAAACCTCACGCGCATGTTGTGTGGCATACCCGGCATGTTCATGGCTGCAAAATTAACACATTTTTCACAAGTTAGGGTTATGCTGATGGCTCTTTTTTCATAAAAACGAGACTATCTCCGCATTTGTATCGACAAACGCGGCTGGTCGTAAAAAAATGGCACACCTGCCTTTTGCCGAGCAAGGTGTGCCACGAATGTACAACCAATTAATAACAATTATTGAATCAAAAAATCCTGTTATTTCACTATCTGACCGGCTACGTTATATTTGTTGCCGTTATTTTCAATTACTATCTTGCCGTTCTCTATGCGCTTGCTTGCCTGAGTCTCTGCTTTCACTCCGTTTACTCCTGTTGCTGAAGGAACTTCAATAGCCTCTGTTGTGATTGCAAGTTTGGTATGGTCGCCCCATCCCGGAGTTTTTACCTTACCCAGAACGCCGTCTGTCTCAAAGTCCTGAGTGTAGACTAATTCGCCGTTTCCTGAATAAACCTTGATGTTATCGACATACAGAGTTCCTGCCAACTTACCTACATTAAAGTAGAGTGTGTTGGTTGCATACTTAATCTCCTCGGTTGGGCAAACCTCGCCCTCGCTTTCTGGGCACTTTACAGGGCTTGAGCCTGTGTGAGTATCGGCTTTAGGACAATGTACGCAGCAAGCCTCGTGAGCAACCTCGTCGGTATAGCCGGTATACACGCTCCAGTCTGTTGTAGGCTTGCAGTCAGCAATATAGTTGAAGGCTGCTGTTGCGTTCCAGATGCCAAGATGCGCGCTGTTGGCATCAACGGTCTGAACGCCAAAGGTGAAAGCAGCGCCATCTACCTTTACGTCGAATGTGATTTTGTACTGGGTAGCCTCGGCAAGATTTGCATCGGCAATGTTAATCTGTACCTGCTTGTCCCATGCGTTAGTTGATGCTGTTTCCGTACTAATCTTAAGTGCGTGGTTCTGCGCTACGGCAGATACAGCCATTGCACCAAGAATAAATGAAGATAAAATTTTTCTCATGTGTTTTCTGAATTAAATTAAAAATCAATGGTTTTCTGTTGTACATTTTCTAAAGTATTACAAATAAAGCTGTTACGGCTCTATTCAATGCTATTCTGTATAAGCGAGAGTAAATATAAGCAATAAATTGATAAAGAAAAAGACATTTTTTGAAATTATTTTTTCGTATGCGGCAACAATTGATTTAAATCAATTTACAATTCACAATGGACAATTGACAATTTTGGGAAATTCATAATTCATAATTCAAAATTCATAATTGTTTTTGAGGAGGGGATTTCTTCGGGATGCGTTCGGGATGCGTTCGGGGTTTGCTATGCAAGATTTTAGGGAAACCAAGAGCATGATCCTAATTTTGCAGAACAGGAGATAGCATTTACATTTTTTCTATATATAAAGCACCACTAAGCCCAATGAATATTTTTACAAAGATAGATGTTATAACAAAACACCAGACAAATAATCCATATAAGACTTTCTTATATGTTTTTTCTTTTGATGAATTTACAAGAACAAACGTTTCTAATAGTGAACGTTTGTTTATACAGAAATGCCTAAACAAAAATAGTCCCAAACAAGGAAAAAATATCCCCCAACATATTATACCGTCCATGCAATCACATGGAAAAGCAAACAAAAGACCTACATCTACCATATAATGAAATACTAATGCCGCTATCAAATCAATAAATGTTGAAATCCAAAATGACATCACTAGTATCATTAAGCCTGACGGCTCATTTGTGGCAAAAGAAAAATAATGCAATAACATTGCGTAATTTCTTAAGAATAATTTCATAAATATATTTTAATTATCATTTCGTACACAACCTTTGATGCAAAAAGAGCAGCTGGTGAAGCTGAATTGGAAGGCTCATTACCTGTATATTTTGAAACAAAAAGACACATAAGATACATTACGCAATACGAACAAGCCAAAAACCAGATTAACCTTACACATCCGGGGGATTCGGAATTTTTTCTTATAACGACTTTCTTTAAAACCCATGAGAACAAAACCTTTTAACAATGAGAAAATGAGACTAAAACTTGCAGAACTAAGGACTTTACCATTTGTAGCCGTCCTTTAACCTCCAACGACCGTTTGTTACCTTTACACCGCTGTTTACAATATAGTCTCTTACACGTTCAACACCTTTAAGGCTTGTGGTGAACTGTATTATTTCACCATTGTTCAGTGTTATTTTGTAATACTGAAAATAATCATCTGAGACTTCTCGGTTTATCTGAAATTCCACAATGTCTTTTATTGTAAAGGCTGTCTTGTAATACCATCTGCTAAATAAAAAAGAACCTTCCGACTCGTTGAATTTCAGATATGCGCCTTGTACTAAATCATATCTTCTAAATTCTTGCACCGAGCATACCATTTCAGGTAAAAAAAGAATACAGTAATAAAGAGGACTATACCATATATCAGGTGATAGGGTTTTGTGCGTCTTAGCATCTGGCGCAACAATTCCAATACCTGTTAAAACTATTATTGTTATATTAAAAATAAGACATTTTTTCAGAATGTCTTTCTTTAGAAACGGCATTATTGAATATTTAAATTCCATTTTTTATTGGTTTAGTACAGCATTATTCCAGAACCGAAAGTAACCACTCTGATGTTTTTCTGCGTGTTATTTTTCCATTTTCTGATGTTATGCCAATATTCGAAGATGCAAAATTACTGTTTTTTGTTAAAACAATATGCAAATATGGGATTTTTTCAATGCGCTTTTGCGCTTTGCCA
>JAEEGF010206233.1_pt1 | contig 14633 bp, 12 predicted proteins | sample 9134171 | NCBI WGS metagenome assembly JAEEGF01 (sample SAMN16246542, study PRJNA631951) | gut metagenome | biome: gut microbiome; feature: rumen; material: AP-attached | host: Bos | place: Iran: Karaj | collected 2018-10
TTTTCCATAATAATTTGTATTCTTGTAATTGAAAAATGATGTTTTAATATTACAAAAGTGTTATTGGTTATTGTCTTTGATTAGCTTTTCGACATTGTAGAGCGGCACGTTCTCCATCCAGTCTTGGTCTTTGTAGGGCAGCGTGGAGAATCGCAGTCCATGCGTTATTTACCGCTTCTAACTCATAGTACTCTCGTTTGTCGGGGTCGGATATTTGCATAAGTAGCCGATACTGAGCCCAATTTAATTGCGACCGCACTGCGGACGCAATTGGATATTCTCTATAAAACTGACGAGCACGCTCCAACTGACGATGACCAAATCCGCTGCCATATTCTGGTTCCAAACGCAGGGCAAGGTTCTTGATAAGGTATGAGCCATAATCTGCGCGTTCCTTACCCTGTTGCTCCTCCTCAAAGATGCGCCTGCCCAATTGCCAATACATCTGCACACGACAGAAACCCACACTGCGAACGGCTGTGATGCGGGCATTGTTAATGATAGTGCGTATGTCAGACACAAATGTCTCTTGCATACTTGTAAGTGTACTCATAACAACAATTTGTTCAATCAGTATTACATTTTTTCGGACGAATTCACGATGCAAAGATACATTTTTTTGGACGAATATTGGGAGAAAAACTACATTTTTTTGGACGACCAACGCTGCAAAAACTACATTTTTTCGAACGAATGGCATAAAAAGGTTGTACCAGCCTAATAAAGTAGCTTTAGTAAAACTGTTTTTTGCCAAACTGTCTCAATGTCGTTTAATTCTCCACTTCGTTTTACTCCGTTATCGAAGAGCCACTGGTTCTTCTTCATCTTCGGGACGCTGAGTAGTAGGTTGTACCTGACCCCACACTGCGAAACCTATCGGTTTCTTTTATGGGGTTATTGAAATTCAGTATCTTCGAGGCTGTTGAAAAATCAGTCAGATATACCATAAGAGCGAAAAAAATTGTGAATTGACACTGCCTAGCAGTTATCAATTCACAATTCTTTTATCAAACCTCTAGAGGACTAGTACTCGTAGTACTCCTTATTGGTGGTAGTCATGCGAGCTTCCATGGTTCCTGTGTATGATACATAGGCCTTTTCCACAGGAAGGTTATTCTCGTATTGATAAACATATTCGATTCTTGTATCGCGTGCTTCCATGTCACCCTCTACGGTACGGGAAAATTCGGTGAGGATATTGTTAGCATTTATCCATTTTTCTGGTTCTCTCGGTGATACAATATCATAGAGACACGAACTATATGGGTTGGGGTGGTCGTCGTAGGTATATGTGTAAGCGACATGTAGGTTCTTGTCATCCACCTTACCATTTACCACCATTTCGGTGACATTGCCAGCAGTATATATATAGTTGATATCAACGTCGTATATGACATCTTTGTATTTCAGATGGGAGATTTTGTCACCCACATAGGAGTCGATAATGCCCGTTCTAGAAAGAGAGTCTCCAGTATAATATTCGAATTTGCTCAGACGGCCTTCGGCATCGTACTGGAAAATGGTGTATTGGCCAGTACGGCTACCATTTACAGAATATTCGTCACGAATCAGTAAACCCTTGTCGTCATAAGTAAAACGGATGGTATATGAGAAGTTGCTCTGGTAGGGACTTTCGATAATACTATCGAGGCGGTCTCCAGTCCAGAACAATTCCTTGTAAAGGTTCTTATCTTGGTGCACCTGACCTATCGTGTCCCAATTACCCGTGAGAGGGTTTAATCTCTCTAGGACAGTGTAAACCTCCGTATAGATACGCTGCACATGGGCTTTTTCTGGCTGTGACGGGGTGACGGGAGTGATGTCATCTTCCCGCGCGCATCCTGCCACAAATAATACAGCGGCAAAGATAACCAAACTTAATCTTTTCATCTATATAAACTCTAACTCTAAACTTTAAACTCTAAACTCTAAACTTCAAACGCCCAGTGCCTCCATCTGAGCTTTGATAGCGGCTATCTTGCTCTCAGCGTCGGCTTTCTTCTGACGCTCCACAGCAACGACTTTTTCGGGGGCTCCGTTGACAAACTTCTCGTTGCCCAGTTTCTTCATCACAGTGGCGAGGAAGCCTTCGGCATACTTCAGCTCGTCTTGCAGTTTCTTCAACTCAGCCTCCTTGTCAATATTCTGACTGACGGGGACGAAACATTCGGTAGTACCAATCATGAAACTCAGCGCGCCTTCCACCTTGTCGGTGACGCTCTCAATCTTGCCCACATTGCCCAACTTGCAGATGATGCCGTTGAACATGGCGGGGCAGTTGCCCTTGATATAGAGGTCCAAAGCCTCCTTGGGCGAAAGACCCTTGCTGTTGCGGAGGTTACGCACACCGGCGATAATCTCGCGTGCCATCTCGAAATCGTCGAGCATACGCTGGTCGAAGAAGACGCTATGCGGCATGTGCTGCACCATGATGCTGGCACCCTCGGGGCGTTCCGCCAAGGTATGCCAAATCTCTTCGGTCACGAAGGGCATGAACGGATGCAGTATACGCATCAGTCGGTCGAAGATACCGATAGTGGCATCGTAAGTCTCGTGGTCGATAGGCGTGCCGTAGGCAGGCTTGATCATCTCTAAGTACCACGAGCAGAAGTCGTCCCACACCAGTTTGTAGCTCTTCATCAGAGCTTCGCTCAAGCGGAACTCGTTGAAGTCGCGTTCTATCTCCTCCAGCACCTGAGCCATACGCATCTCCATCCACTGCACGCTGACGCTGTTTTCGTAGCTCTGCTGCAACTCGTCGCTCACCTCCCAGCCCTTGACCAGACGCAGGGCGTTCCAAATCTTGTTGGAGAAATTGCGGCCTTGCTCGCAGATGCTCTCGTCGAAGGGAATATCGTTGCCCGCAGGGGCGGTGAGCAGCATACCCATACGCACACCGTCGGCACCGAATTTCTCAATCAGTCCGATGGGGTCGGGGCTGTTGCCCAGGCTCTTCGACATCTTGCGACCCAGCTTGTCGCGCACGATACCTGTGAAATAGACATGGTGGAAAGGCACCTCGTTGCGGTATTCCTCGCCAGCCATAATCATACGTGCCACCCAGAAGAAGATGATATCGGGGGCAGTAATCAAGGTGTCGGTGGGATAATAGTATTTAATCTCCTCGTTGTCGGGGTTGCGGATGCCGTCGAACAGGCTGATAGGCCACAGCCAACTGCTGAACCAAGTGTCCAGCGCATCCTCGTCCTGACGCAGGTCGTCGGCACTCTTCACAGCGCCGGGGCGTTTCTCGCAAGCCAAGCGGTAAGCCTCCTCACGGCTGGTTGCCACCACGATTTCGGGCTTGCCGTCCACCTCGTAATAGTAAGCGGGGATGCGGTGACCCCACCACAGCTGGCGGCTGATACACCAATCCTTGATATTCTCCAGCCAGTGGCGGTAGGTGTTCTTAAACTTGGCGGGGTGGAACTGGATGGTGTCGTCCTCCACCACCTCGAGGGCCTTCTTTGCCAACTCGGTCATCTTCACAAACCACTGTGTAGACAGCTTCGGTTCGATCACCGCGTCGGTGCGCTCTGAGTGTCCCACCTTATTGGTATAGTCCTCAATTTTTTCCACCAAGCCAGCCTCCTCAAGGTCTTTCATTATCGCCTTGCGGCAGACGAAGCGGTCCATACCGGCATACTGCATGCCCTTGTCGTTGAGCGTGCCGTTGTCGTTGAAGATATCGATTGACTCCAACCCATACTTCATGCCGAGGTTGTAGTCGTTGATATCGTGTGCGGGGGTAATCTTCAATGCACCCGTACCGAACTCGCGGTCCACATACTCGTCCATGATAATCTGCACCGAGCGGCCAACGCCAGGGACAATCACCCGTTTGCCCTTCAAGGCAGTGTAGCGCGGGTCTTCGGGATGCACACACACGGCGGTATCGCCCAGTATGGTCTCCGGACGGGTGGTCGCCACCACAATATACTGACCCTTCTCATCCTGCTTGATGCCCGACTCCTCTGACAAATCCGACACTTCAGAATCAAGGTAATATCTCAAGTAGAACAACTTGCCGTGGCTCTCCTTGTAGATAACTTCCTCGTCGCTGACGGCGGTGAGGGCTTTGGGGTCCCAGTTCACCATACGCACACCGCGGTAGATAAGCCCCTTGTTGTAGAGGTCCACAAACACGTGGATAACGCTCTCATATCGCACCTCGTCCATCGTGAAGGCGGTACGGTCCCAGTCGCACGAAGCTCCCAGTTTACGCAACTGCTTCAAGATGATGCCACCATATTTCTCTTTCCACTCCCAGGCGTAATCCAGAAACTGGTCACGCGTCAGGTCGCGCTTCTCGATGCCGCGTTCCTTAAGCATTGCCACCACCTTTGCCTCGGTAGAAATGCTGGCATGGTCGGTACCCGGTACCCAGCAGGCGTTAAAGCCAAGCATACGGGCACGGCGTATCAGCACATCCTGAATGGTGTTGTTCAGCATGTGACCCATGTGCAGCACACCCGTCACGTTAGGCGGAGGAATCACGATGGTGTAAGCCTTACGGTTATCAGGTTCGGAATGAAAGAGTTTTTTCTCCAACCAAAAAGAGTACCATTTCTCTTCTACAATATGGGGATCGTATTTCGGTGCAATAGACATTTAAAATGAAATTAAAAATTAAAAATTTAGAATTAAATTGAGAATTGAAAACTGAGAAAAGCCTGACGAGGCAGCCAATTCTCAATTCTCAATTCTCAATTTTCAATTAGGTTCAGACTTCCCAAGTGTCGCCAGAGTTCAGCAGGTCGTCAACGCATTTGTACTTGCTGTTGGCCATGCACTCGTCCATCTGGTCTTCGTACAATTCGGTATAGGAAGGCTTGGTGACATTACGGATAACGCCAAGAGCCACAGGCAGGTCGCCGCTCATGCGGGCCAACATCATGTGGATGCCGGTATCCTCGGTGTCCTCGTGGTGAATCATGATATCGTCGATGGTGATACCGTTCTCGCCGATAGTGACAGCCTCGAGGCAACGACCGTTGAAGCGGATGCCCTTGTTCTTCTCCTTACCGAAAATCATGGGCTTGCCATTCTCCAGCACGATGGTGCGGTCGTCGCGCACGGCACGGTCGGTAATGGCAGCGTGGGTCTTATCGTTAAAAATCATGCAGTTCTGCAACACCTCAACCACGCTGGTGCCGTCGTGCTTGGCGGCGGCTTCCATCACCTGTGAGGTCAGCGGAGGCACGCAGTCGAGCGAGCGGGCGAAGAAAGTGCCCTGTGCGCCCATCACCAACTCACCCGGGTTGAACGGATAGTCGATGGTGCCAAACGGCGAGGTCTTAGTAATCTGACCGAACTTGGTAGTGGGGCTGTACTGTCCCTTAGTCAGACCGTAGATCTCGTTGTTGAAGATCGTGATGTTGAAGTCCTGGTTACGACGCACGGCATGAATCAGGTGGTTGCCACCGATAGCCATCGAGTCACCGTCGCCCATGTTCACCCACACGCTCAGCGCGGGGTTGGCAAGTTTCACGCCTGTAGCAATGGCGCAGGCACGACCGTGGATGCTGTGGAAGCCATAGGTGTCCACATAATAAGGAATACGCGATGAGCATCCGATACCGGACACCATGCAGATATTCTCCTTCTTATGCCCAGTCTTGGGGAAGGTGTTCAACAGCGAGGAGAGGATGGCGTGGTCGCCGCAGCCCGGGCACCACTTCACCATCTGGTCGCTGGTAAAGTCAGCCTTTGTATATTCTTTGTCCGCTTTGGGAACGAAATGTCTCTTTGCCATGACTTATTCTCCTAAAATTTTGGTGAAACATTCTTTTAACTCGCCCACCTCGAAGGGCAGACCCATAATCTTGTTGTACTGATGCATGGGGCATTCGGGGAACTGTGTGCGGAGGTAGCCGAGGAACTGGCCGTTGTTCAACTCGCAGACCACAATCTTCTTGTACTTGCGGAGTATGTCGCCGGTGTTCTTAGGCAGCGGGCAGATATAGTTGAAGTGCGTGTAGGCGACCTTCTTGCCCTCGTTGTTCATTTCCTCGACGGCAAGGGTGAGCGCACCAGCGGTGCCGCCCCAACCCACCACCAACAGGTCGGCGTCGGGATTGCCCGTTACCTCCTGGTCGGGGATATAGTTGGCCACGCGGTTCACCTTTTCCTGACGGTTGTAGGTCATCAAGGCGTGATTCTCGGGATCGGTGCTAAGAGGCCCGTCGGGGCATTTCTCCAAGCCGCCCACGCGGTGGCGCAGACCTTCCATGCCGGGCAGAGCCCACTCGCGAGCGAAAGTCTCGGGGTCGCGACGGAACGGACGGTAGTTAGGATCGTTGGGCTTGGCCAGACGAGGAGTGATGCTCGGCAGGTCGGCCACCTTCGGGATGCGGAACAGCTGCGAGCCGTTGCCCAGATAGCCGTCGGTGAGCAGGATGACGGGGGTCATGTGCTCCAATGCCAGCTTGGCAGCGGTGTAGGCCCAGTAGAAGCAGTTGGCGCTGCTGCTGGCGGCCACCACGATGAGGGGAGCCTCGCCGTTACGGCCATACAGAGCCTGGTTCAGGTCGCTCTGCTCGGTCTTGGTGGGCAGACCCGTGGAGGGACCGCCACGCTGCACGTCGACAACGACCAAGGGAAGCTCGGTCATCACAGCCAGACCCAAGGCCTCGCTCTTCAGCGACAGACCAGGACCCGACGTGCTGGTGCAAGCCAATGCGCCGGCATAGCTCGCGCCGATAGCGGAGCAGATACCTGCGATCTCATCTTCAGCCTGGAACACACGGGCGCCCAAGCCCTTGTTCTTGGCCAGCTCAACCATCACATCAGTAGCGGGGGTGATAGGATAACTGCCCAGGAACAGACGACGGCCGCTGCGCTCGGCGGCAGCCAACAGACCCCAAGCGGTGGCAACATTACCCGTGATATTGCGGTAACGGCCCTTGGGCATCTCAGTTGCCTTTGCCACCTCGAAGATGTGTCCGTGGACCACCTCCAGCTTGTCGGCATACTCGTAACCCTCGGTCAGGACAGCCTTGTTCAGCTTCACCACGTCGGGTTTCTTAGCAAACTTACGCTCCAGATAGGCAAACGTCTGATCGAGCGTCTTGTGGGTCATATAGAAGATGATGCCGAGGGCAAACATGTTGCGGCACTTGTCGGCGGTCTTCTTGTCAGCACCCTGCTCCTGACCGATACGGGCAGTAAAGGAAGTGACGGGAGCCTTGACGATGGTGTAGTCGCGCTCCATCTCGTCGCTGAAAGGATTCTCCTTGTAGCCAGCCTTCTCTAAAGCCTCGTCGGTAAAGGTGTCGATATCCACAATGACTGTGGCACCCTTCTTAGCCCACTTCATGTTGGACTTGAGGGATGCGGGGTTCATAGCGACCAAAATGTCGCACTTATCGCCCGAGCTGTAGATGTGGTTGCCGACATGCACCTGATAGCCGGACACACCGGCGATGGTGTTGTGCGGAGCACGGATTTCGGCGGGATAGTCGGGGAACGTGGCGATGTCGTTACCTGTAAGGGCTGAGGCATCGGAAAAAAGGGTTCCCGACAGCTGCATACCGTCACCAGAATCGCCAGCAAAGCGGACGACAATGTCATCCTTATTAACTATCTGATTTGTAGACATATTTTTATTTGTTTTAGTAAAAATACAAATGATGAATAATTTGCAAAGATACTATTTTTATTCCAAATGACTAAAATAAACAAAAAAAAGAAAACACCTCTAATTGTTGAAAGCGTCCTAACATAATGTTTCACATCAATTTATGACGTGAAAAACTTTCTTTCACCTCCACTCAACTTTTTTGTCCCACCCTACCAACCTACCAACTCTTATTTTTCACCCCCAATCGTCCCTCAAACCACCTTGTTGCTAGGCCTTTGGCTCGTGGTTTAAATAGTAAAAAAAGAGCTTTTTCGCTTGCTATAACGATAAAGAATCAAATAAGGAATGAAGACAGATTGAATAAAGGGTATAGGCAGGGCGGACTCAACTCAGATTTCTTCCGAGTTGAGGCTGAGTTGAGGCTGTGAAGAGCTTGGCGTGACAGGAGAAACAAAGGGTATTTACAACGAAACGGCAGGCGTAACAATGGGGCGAAATCGGCGATATAATTAGGCGTATTAGGCGATACAATCAGAAGAAATTGGCGATTTAATCGGGCGAAATAATTAGCTTTTCTATTATTTTTCATCCAGCACATTAGCAAGCATTCCAAAAACAACCACAGCTAAGTCTGAGGTTGATAAAAAAATAATCTACAACCTATTTTTTTGCTTCGATACAGTTTTTTTGTGTATCTTTGCAAAAAAATAATACCCGTCAATGAAAGCCAGACTAACATTCCTGTTGTTACTCACTGCACTAACAGTCAGTCAGTTTTGTCGTGCACAGAATGTTCGTTCTATGAGATACAGCAGTGGCAATGTTTACACTGGAACGTATGACGGGCTTTCCCGTCCGTCGGGCCACGGCATCATGCGTTTTGCCACCGGCGACATCTATGAGGGAGAGTGGTTAAAGGGCCGGCAACAAGGCAAAGGGGTATACAAATTTGCCACAGGAGACATATACGAAGGACAGTGGTGGAAAGGGAAGCCTCATGGCGAAGGTGTATACAAATATGTCACCGGCGGCCGCTACGAGGGCAATTGGGAAGAGGGCAAGATGATAGGCAAAGGCACTTTCTTCTATGCCAATGGCGACATACTCACAGCTGTGTTTACCGACGGAGAAAATCAGACAGGCAACGGCACCTTCACTTACGCCCAAGGTGGCAAATACGAAGGCGACTTGGTGAACGGAGTGCCCGATGGCAAAGGCAAACGTACCTGGCCCGACGGGTCCACCTATACAGGCCAATGGCATCAAGGCATGATTTCGGGACATGGCGAATATGTGTATCCCTCCGGGGCTCGGTACGTGGGTGGTTGGAAGGATGGCAAGTACCATGGCAAAGGCACCTATACCGACCCTAAAGGCCAGTCCACACACGCCATCTACGAAGAAGGCAAGGTCACCAAGTATTTAGACTAAGCTAGATAAACACTAAACAAATGATAGAATAGTAATTAGATTATAACATCTCAACAAATAATAGAAATATGCGAAAAAGTATTATTTTGGCTCTCCTGCTGGTAGGGATGACCGCCATGGGACAATCCGTGAAGCTGAATTCCAACGGCAAGGGCGATGCCGTCACCCAAGTGAAGATAATGAATGCCAACCAGGCTACCAAGTCGGGCGACAAACAGGAAATGAGGCTTCTGGCCAAAGTGAGCAAACAATTTGACGCCCAACGGCTGAAAGCCCAAGGCATCGTGGTGGGTTCGCAGGCAGGCGACATCGTCACCCTGCGCCTCACACCCGACAAGGTGGCACTCCTCGACGCCAATGCCGACATACTGCAATACAGCGTCGCCTTCGCTGTCGCCCCAACAATGAACAGCACCCGTTATGACACCCAGACCGACAGCGTACAGGCTGGTGCGGGACTGCCCCAGGCCTATACCGGTGAGGGAGTCCTGATTGGCATAACCGACTGGGGCTTTGACTATACCCACCCCAACTACAACAACAACGGCGCTTCTAACCGCCGCCTGCTACGTGCTTGGGACCAGTTCAGAATCCAAGGCCCTGCCCCCGAGGGGTTCGACTATGGCCATTTATATGACACCCGTCACGACCTCCTGCAGGCCAAGTGCGACACCTTCGGCCTCTATGGTTATGCCACCCATGGTACCCATGTGGCGGGCATCGCTGCCGGACGTGGTATCGATGGCAACTATACCGGCCAGGCACCTTACGCCAACCTGCTCTTCGCATCGTTCTACCTGAACGGGGCCGCCTGGATCGACGCAGTGTCGTGGATGAAAGATGTGGCAAAGGAAGAGGGCAAGCGCCTGGTTATCAACAATAGCTGGGGCATGTACACCCTTGGTCCTATAGATGGCACCTCATTGGTGAGCCAAGCCATCAACAACTTGACCGATAGCGGAATCGTCTTTGTCACCAGCGGTGGCAACTGCGGCGACGACAACTTCCATATTTCTAAGACTTTCACCACCGGCCAACACGACACCCTACGTTCACAGGCAGAATATTACGGCGCGCATGAGATAGGCCAAGGCATCATCATGTGGGGCGAGCCGGGCAAGTCGTTTGAGGCTTCGTTTGCGATGCTCAATGGCGACGACTCTGTATGCTTCCGTTGGGTAAACACCGCCGACGGCGATTTCTACCTCGACAGTGCCCTAACTACAGCCACAGGCGACACCATGCCTTTCAATATCACGGTAGAGCGTGCCAATGTTTTCAACAACCGCCCCCACATTCTTATCAATATTGCCAAGTGCAGCTATAAAATACAGGTGGCTTCCACCGCCGAAGAAGGGAGAGTGCATGTATGGAACATGACCAACCTTGAAAATGGGGCTGGCAACATGGGGTCACGGTTCACACAAGGGCGTTCGCTCAACTATACCCTGGGCGATGACGACTACGGCATCGGCGAACCCGCCTGCGCAGAAGGTTGCATCGCTGTGGCTGCCCACAGAGCCGACCGTAAAAAACCTGACGGGACAAGAGAAGCCGGTATGATTGCCTCCTTCTCCAGTCACGGCCCAATCATTGATGGCAGACAAAAGCCCGATATTTCAGCCCCCGGCATGAATGTGGTCTCGTCGCTCAATTCGTTCACTACCGAGGTGTACACCTACGTGATGACCTACGACTACGCCACCCGACCCTACCATTGGGCCCGTATGTCGGGCACCTCGATGAGCGGCCCTGCCGTGACAGGCATCGTGGCATTGATGCTGGAAGCCAACCCCAACCTCTCGCCCAGACATGTGCGTGACATACTGTGTCAGACCGCCCGCAACGACGAGTGGACCGGTCCGCTGCATGAGAGAGACAGCATGAGCAACATCTGGGGATGGGGCAAGGCAGACGCACTGGCTGCTGTCAACGAGGCTTTGGCCCATGTGGACATCAACCAAGCCGACGAGAAATGGTTTGCCAAGTCGCTGCAGCTCTTCCCCAACCCTGCCAGCGAGCAAGTTACCGTCCTGACGGGAAGCCACTCGCCTGAGAGCGTCACCCTATACAGCATCGACGGCCGTCGACTGCTGACCCAAGAGGTGGTGATGGAAGGTAAGATAGACCTTCGCCAGCTGCCTCACGGAGTGTATATCGTCAAATGTGGTGCCCGCACCGCACGCTTAGTCCATTAGTACCCTATAATCCCACATCCCATGTTAAGGATATTTCGCACTAATGTATTTCTACAGATTGTCGTCATACTGATTGTGGCATTGGCGATGTGGATGGGTTCATTCATTACGCCGCCCCCCATACCGATGGTAGGGGGCGGCCATCTCTATTATTGGTTGGTTGGACTATTCCCACCCTTGGTTGGCTCGATTGTAGGATTTGTGCTGGTGCTGGTAGAGGGTTTTCTGTTCAATGCCATGCTGTACCGGCATAAGATGATAAACCAGAGCACCCTGCTGCCCATGTTGTTCTACGTCATTGCCATGAGTCTGGGGAGTCCCAACCTCACCCCTATCGTGCTAGGCAATCTGATGCTCTTGTTTGCCCTTGACCAACTGATGCTGACAGGCACGCTCCTTTCCCTGCCGTTGGACAAGGTGTTTGGCTCCGCCACCTGCATAGCCCTTGCCACCCTTTTCTGCCCTGCCATGGCAGTGTTTTTCATAGGGTTGGTAGCCAGTATGTTCAACTACAGCCTCTACAGTTGGCGCGATACAACGATGTTGATTCTAGGTATCTTAGCACCCTATATAATCGTGGAAACCATCTTCTTCCTCAACGACCAGATGTTTTATCGCAACTATTTGATACTATATAGCTTTACAGATATACATTTGATTGCAAGAGGTGGTTGGATAGAATGGGTGGGCAGCGGATTGTTTCTGCTTATACTGATAATGGGGCTCGGGGCGGTGTTTGTCAACAGCCAGAACCGCAATATCAATTTCAAGAAAAACATATCCACTATCCTTCTCTTCCTGTTGGGCAGTGTGGCCTACATGCTCTACACCAGCGTGGTGCCCATTCCCACCCAGGCTTTTGCTCTACCTTTTGCCTGCTGCTGCACCTCGCTGTTTATCGAGCCGAAGCGCAAGGAGTTTGGCTCGAACATATTCTTTGTTGTATTGATTATCTTGTTTGTCATGTGGAGGATACTGTCGTAATGCTGCTATCACAACACACACCCGATTTGATAGAATGCGGTTGCGACGAAGCGGGTCGTGGCTGCCTGGCTGGGGCTGTCTATGCCGCAGCAGTGGTGCTGCCCAAAGACTACCACAACGAGCGACTGAACGACTCGAAGCAACTGACCGAGCGGCAGCGCTATGAACTGCGCGAAGAGATAGAGCACGATGCCTTGGCCTGGGCCGTGGCATCGGTATCGGCTGAAGAGATAGACCGTACCAATATACTGCGGGCCTCGATGCATGCGATGAACCTTGCCGTAGCCAAGCTAGAGCTAACCCCCGAACTGCTACTTATCGATGGCAACCGTTTTTACAACGAAAGCCTCATCCCCTACTATACCATAGTAAAGGGTGACGGAAAATACCTCTCGATTGCCGCCGCCTCTATCTTGGCCAAGACCTACCGCGACGACTATATGAAACAACTGCACCAACAATATCCACAATACGGATGGGACGGCAACAAAGGCTATCCCACTGCCGCACACTATGCCGCACTGAGCCAGTACGGCCCCACTCCCCTGCACAGAACCACTTTCAAACTCACTAAAACACCCACCCAACAGTGAATCCCATAGAGAAAATACGCGACCAATTTAGAAAAGACTTACTGCTGAAACTAGCAGCCAAGCAGCATAAGTCGCGGATTATTCATCTTTTCAACATGCGAACCATGGGAATCATCACACTGCCACCCACGGAAGAAGAGCGAATCACCCTCTCGCAATTCATATCTCAAATGAGTCGTAATGGAATAACTGTAAGAAAAATAGAGACACCTCCCGACACGGAAATAGATAAATACGGAATACCCAAGCCTGATTATGCCAATCAGTTCACCAACTACCACTACGACCTAATCATCAACGCCACACCTCTCGACAACCCATTTGGACTCTACTTTACGCTGGCTGCCTCATCCAACCTTCGTATTGCCTACCAGGACACTACCCAACCCACAGAAGAAAGAACCCTCAACACCTACGACCTAATAATTCGAGGCAACGGCCCGATGGTGCTATCGGAATACCTTACCAACATGCTCAATGTTTTGATGGAAATCCGTAAGACCCCGACGGGAAATTATTAACAACGATAGAAAAAAAAATAACACTCCATATGAAAAACCCATTTATAGGAACAGGCGTAGCCCTAGTAACCCCATTCAGAAAACCAGTATCCATTGATTTTAGCAAGTTGGAGGCCCTTATCAACCGTCTTATTGCCAACGGTGTGGACTATATCGTTGCCCTAGGCACCACCAGCGAAGCAGCCACCATGACCGACACGGAGCGTCATGCCCTACAGGACTTCATTATTGAGACCGTGGCCGGACGTTGCCCTATCATGCTAGGGCTGGGCGGCAACAACACATTGGCCGTCACCGATGCCATTGCCAACACCAACTTCGACGGTATCAGCGGCATTCTTTCCGTTGCCCCCTATTACAACAAGCCCAACCAGCGTGGTCTGGCACAACATTTCAAGCAGATAGCTGACTCGTCGCCCGTGCCGGTGATTATCTACAACGTACCGGGACGCACAGGAGTAAATATTGCTGCCGACACCACCCTGCAGCTGGCTGCCGAATGCCCCAACATTATGGGCATCAAGGAAGCCTCGGGCAATATTGCACAAGTGATGCAGATTATCAAGAACAAGCCGGAGCGGTTCTTGGTCATCTCAGGCGATGATGCCCTCACCTACCCAATGATGACGCTGGGAGCAGCAGGCGTGATTTCTGTTATTGCCAACGCCCTGCCCAAAGAGATGTCGTCGATGGTGAAATACGCACAGAAAGGAGACTTGAAGAAGGCCCTTCCCCTGCACTACCGCATGCTGCCACTGATGAACGCCATCTTTGAGGAGGGCAACCCTGCGGGCATCAAGGCCTTGCTAGAGATACAGGGACTGATATCCAACAACCTGCGAATGCCGCTGGTAAAGGTGTCGAAGCCCCTATACAACAAGCTGTCGCAATACTATGACGAATTTAACGCGTAAAGCACAGGAACGATTTGCCCACGACCGTTACGCCACAGAGGCAACAGGCATAAGCATCGAGGCTGCCGAGGAAGACTACGCCCGCTGCTCGATGACGCTCACCCCGTTGCATCGCAATGCCATGGGGGCAGTGATGGGTGGAGCCATGTTCACCTTGGCCGACCTAGCCTTTGCCATCGCTGCCAACAGCCACTGCCTTGTAGACGATGTTCCGCTGGAATGGGTCTCACTCAACAGCAGCATCCACTACCTCGGGCAGACAAAAGGTAGCCTATTGATTGCAGAGACCACTTGCGTCAAAAAAGGCAGCAGCACCTGTGTGTACGAAATACTTATCCATGACGAACTAGACAAGCGTATAGCCCTAGTCACCACAACCGGCATACACCTCAACTAATACCCATTTACTA
>JAEEGF011194515.1_pt1 | contig 14633 bp, 13 predicted proteins | sample 9134171 | NCBI WGS metagenome assembly JAEEGF01 (sample SAMN16246542, study PRJNA631951) | gut metagenome | biome: gut microbiome; feature: rumen; material: AP-attached | host: Bos | place: Iran: Karaj | collected 2018-10
TGACAAAACTTAACAAAAAGTAGAACTTCGTTCTTCAAAAAACGCTTCGCTTAACAAAAAGCCATCCGGTTTGATTGCCAGAACAGAACTGATAATGTGTTGTAAAACAATAAATAATAACTTCAGAAACTTGAGTTAATCGTTTTTTTTAAAATATATACATTATGGAAATTACAAAAGACAACTTCAATGAGATTGTGAATGCCGGCAAGCCGGTGGTGATTGACTTCTGGGCTACTTGGTGCGGACCGTGCCGTCGTGTGGCTCCCCTGATTGAGCAACTGGCAGAGGAATATGCCGACAGCGCAATTGTCGGCAAGGTTGACGTGGAGGACCAGGATGAGCTGGCTGCACAGTTCGGCATCCGCAACATCCCCACTGTGATCTTCCTGAAAAACGGCGAGGTGGTTGACAAGGTGGTGGGAGCTATGGCAAAGTCTGCATACGAGGATAAGCTGAAAGCGCTGCTTTAGGTTATTATAGGAGATAATAGGATATTATAGGAGATAATAGGATATTATAGGATATTATAGGATATAATAGGAGATAATAGGATTTAATAAGAGATAATAAGATTTTATAAGAGATAACAGGTAGCTTCTTTTAACCTTTTAACCCTAACCCATTATGAGCGCAATAGACGATGAACTGATGCTTCAGGCAGAAGAGGATGCCAAGGAGGTGGAATTTATCCGTGAATCTCTATCTGATGAGATGAAGGAGAAATTCTCCGACGATGAACTGTATTATTTTATCGATGTCATCACTGAATACTACGAGAACAGCAACTTTTTCGAGAAAGTGCCAGAAGATGCCGAATGGGATGATTTGGACTTCACCCCTGTGGCTGCGTATGTGGTGAAGAAAGCCAAGAAGGAAAAAATGGGTGACTTCACTGTCGAGGATGTCATGCACGTAGTCACTGCCGACTTGGTTTACTGCCTGGATGTCCTTGACGACGATGATGATGAATAGTTTTTATTCTGATTATTCAGACAACTCCGATTATTCAGACAACTCAGGCTACATCCCCAGACCAGGAAGGAAATCTCACATCTTTTAACCAGAATGAGCCGATCCCAACGCACACATACCACCCAGACTGCCACAACCACAACGACAACGCGTGTGAGTCTGCAGCAGTTGCTCGATGCCCAGCTGCTTGAGCTGGGCGACGACGAGCTGCTTGAGCGCGTGGAAAACGAGCTGAACGAGAATGTGGCACTCGAAGAGGGCAATGACATGGAGAAAACAGACCTGGAACATGACGCGGCTGACGATTACACCGATGAGATTTCTGACGATTTGTCAGATGCCGATGACACACCAACGCTTACTTGGGACGACGAGAACGAAGAATATACTGCATATACTCCAGGCGGTGATGAGCCGGTTGACATTCCGGTAGGCGACACGAAATCGTTTGTGGATGAACTCATCTCCCAGATTTCCGACCACAACCTTGCTGATGACAAGCAGGCTGATCTGGTGAGGTATCTTATCGGATCACTCAACGACAACGGTTATATCGACCGTCCGTTGGCTAATATTTCCGACGACCTGTTGTTTCATCACAATATTGATGCGTCGGTGGAAGAGCTGGAGGCTGCTTTGCGGGTGCTTCAGAGCTTTGATCCTCCAGGAATCGGTGCCCGCGACCTCCAGGAGTGTATGCTGCTCCAGATTGACCGCAAAATAGAGGAGATACCAAAAGACGGCGTTCTTCACCGGTTGATGGTGCTTGGGCTTGCACGTCAGGTGGTGGTGGAACATTTCGGCTTGTTCAAGTCAAACGACCAACGTAAACTATTTGAGGTGCTTGATGTGTCTCATGACCTCTTCGACGATGTGATGCACGCTTTGCTGAAACTGAATCCCCGTCCGGGGCTCTCGCTCAACGAAGGTGCTGCTGACCGTTCGCATACGGTGATTCCTGACTTTATCATCGAGACAAATGTTGACGGAGAAATCAACTTCTCCCTACGTGGCAGCCGCATCCCTCAGCTACGTGTGAGTCAGTCGTACCGCGACATGATTGCAGCCTCTGAGAAAGAATCACTGTCGAAGATGCAGAAAGAGGATCTGAAATACGTGAAGTCGAATGTGGAACGGGCCGAGTGTTTCATAGAGGCACTGCGTAAACGCCGCGACACGCTTTACCGCACGATGGATGCCATTATACAGAAACAGCGTACCTTCATGCTGACGCAGGATGAGAACGACCTTCAGCCGCTCACAGGAGGCGAAATTGCCAAGATGGCAGGAGTGGATGGGTCAACTGTCTCACGTGCGATATCCAACCGCTACGCACTGCTTGACGGCACGCTCTATCCACTCAAGAAGTTTTTCCTCCGCACCCGCCGTAACGCAGCGGGAGAAGATGTGCTCAGACCTCAGGTGGTGAATGCGCTTCATGATGTGATTGACAATGAGGATAAGTCCAAGCCTTTGAGCGACAGTGAGATCTCCGAGATTCTAATCAGCCAGGGGCTGAACATACGCCGGCGGACTGTGGCGAAATACCGCGACCAGCTGGGCATTCCTGTTGCAAAGATGCGAAAGGTGTTTTAGATTTTAGTTTTTAGTTTTTAGTTTATAGTTTATAGATTTTATAGGATTTAATAGGCAATAATAGGCCTAAATAGGCCTAAATAGGCATAAATAGGCCTAAATAGGCAATAATAGGCAATTATAGGATTTAATAGGATATTCCTATCAACTCTCAACATAATAATGGAAACAAACACTGTGGGCCGTGAGTTTATAGTTCCGGCAAAAATATTCACACAGATTTTCTCACCCTTCTATGCGCCGGTGTGGGCGATCCTGTGGTTGCTGGTGTTTAGTAATTACCGTCATATCCCGCTGAGACCCAAGATTTTTATTCTGCTTGTGGTGGTGGTCTTCACGGTGATTGTCCCTAAAGTGATGATTTTTTTATTGCGCCGGAAACTGAATCTCAGCCGCTGGCAGTTCGATATGCGGTCGAACCGTCATCTGCAGTATGCCATCGCATTTCTCTGTTCGCTCACTTGTGTGCTTTTCCTGATGCGCCGCTGGAACGCTTTTCCGTTCCTGTCTGGCGTGGTGGTTTCTGCGCTTGTGGCAGAGGTGGTGTGTCTGGTTATCAATATCTGGTGGAAAATCAGCGTCCACATGGTGGGGATCGGCGGACTTGCCGGGCTGGTCACCGCGTTCAGCCACCGTTTTGTGTTTGACCCAGTTCTGCCGATTTGTGTGTTTATACTCCTAGGCGGACTGATGGGCACATCCCAGATGCTTCTGCGTCAGCACACGCTTTTGCAGCTGATTGTGGGATTTTTCGTGGGTATGCTCTGTGCAAGACTGACGTTCCTGTTCTGGTAATTCTTCCAGGACCTCCTTTCTCTATCAACTATAAACTATCAACTATAAACTATCAACTATAAACTATCAACTACAAACTATAAACTAATAATGCAACCAAGAGTAAGTATAATCATGGGCAGCACATCGGATATGCCGGTGATGGAGAAAGCAGCCAAGTTTCTGGATGAATGGGAAATCCCATTTGAGCTGGTGGCATTGTCGGCTCACCGTACGCCGGCAGAGGTGGAACAATTTGCCCGTACCGCTGTTGAGCGTGGTATAGAGGTGATTATTGCAGGTGCCGGCATGGCTGCAGCACTTCCTGGTGTGATTGCTGCCAACACCACGGTTCCTGTGATTGGTGTGCCTATCAAGGGCAGTGTGCTCGATGGTGTCGATGCGCTTTATTCCATTCTGCAGATGCCTCCAGGCATTCCTGTCGCAACCGTGGCAATCAACGGATCCATGAACGCGGCGATTCTCGCTGTCCAGATGATGGCACTGGCTGACAAAACCCTTGCAGAGAAGCTGGTCGGCTACAAGGAGTCGCTGAAGCAGAAAATCACCAAAGCCAATGAGGAATTGAGCAAGGTGGAATTTCGGTTTAAGGTTTAAAATAATAGGCTTAAATAGGCCTAAATAGGCCTAAATAGGCCTAAATAGGCAATGATAGGCCTAAATAGGCAATGATAGGCCTAAATAGGCAATAATAGGCAATATAGAAAATCCTAGGCAATCCTAGTTATCCTAGAAAACCTAGACAACCTAGACAAAAAAAACATAATCAATATGTATAAGCGCAGAGAAACGACAGCGGTCAATGTGGGTGGTCTGCTGATTGGTGGTGATTATCCGATTCGCGTGCAGTCGATGGCGAACACCTCAACGATGGACACGGAGGGGAGCATAGCCCAGGCTGTACGTATCGCTGAGGCGGGAGGCGAGCTGGTGCGGTTTACCACGCAGGGGCAGCGTGAGGCGCTGAATATGGCTGCCATCCGCGACGGGCTGCGCGCTCAGGGCTGCACGGTGCCGTTGGTGGCTGACGTGCATTTCAACCCCGCTGTGGCTGACACAGCCGCCACCATCTGCGAGAAGGTGCGTGTCAACCCCGGCAACTATGTGGATCCGGGACGTAAATTCAAGCATATTGACTACACCGATGCCGAGTATGCGGCAGAAGTGGAGAAGATAGCTGAACGGTTTGTGCCGTTTCTGAATATCTGTAAGGCTCATGGTACCGCTATCCGCATCGGTGTGAACCACGGATCGCTGAGCGACCGCATCATGTCGCGCTATGGCGACACGCCAGAGGGCATGGTGGAGTCGTGCATGGAGTTTCTGCGTATCTGTGTGCGTGAGCAGTTCAAGGACGTGGTCATCAGCATCAAGGCGAGCAACACGGTGGTGATGGTACGTACAGTACGGCTTCTGGTGAATCAGATGGACCGTGAGGGTATGGCGTTTCCGCTGCATCTGGGTGTTACAGAGGCTGGCGAGGGCGAGGACGGCAGAATCAAAAGCGCGGTCGGCATCGGTGCGTTGCTCTGTGAGGGTATCGGCGACACCATCCGTGTGTCGCTCTCCGAGGCGCCGGAGCGTGAAATCCCTGTGGCACGTAAGCTCGTGGAGTCTATTGGCGAGTGTGCGGAAAAACGGGAGGAGGCACGTGCGCATATCGTCGATGATAAGGTGACGGTGGATTTTGCAGAGACCGACTGGGAGACGCTTCAGCTGAAGGCGTCGATGACCGTGGGTGCCTTGCTCATCGACGGCCTGGCCCACGATCTGGAAATCCGAAACGAGGGATTCTCGCAGGAGAAACTGAAGGGTCTGTCCGACGCTGTCTTGCAGGCCGCAAGAGTGAAATTCACGAAGACGGAGTTTATCTCGTGTCCCGGCTGTGGAAGGACTTTATATAACTTAGAGGCGACTATCGCACGCATCAAGGCTGCCTTTGCAGCAGCTACTCCTGCCCACCCGGAGCTGAAAAGCCTGAAAATCGGTATCATGGGCTGTATTGTGAATGGGCCGGGTGAGATGGCTGATGCCGACTTCGGCTATGTAGGTGCCGGAGTAGGGAAGGTGAGCCTGTATAAAGGCAAGGAATGTGTTGAGAAGAACATCCCGGAAGAGGAGGCGGTGGACCGCCTGATGGGGTTGGTTCTTAGTTTATAGTTTATAGTTTATAGTTTATAGTTTATAGTTTATAGTTTATAGTTTATAGTTTATAGTTTTTAGTTTATAATTCTAGTCATCCTAGTCATCCTGGAAATCCTAGAAAAAATCCCTCTCAACTTTACATTTTACACTATAAATACATGGAACAGAATTTATTGATTTACAACACGCTGACACGAACAAAAGAGCTGTTTAAACCACTGAATGCCCCGTTTGTGGGGATGTATGTGTGCGGACCGACGGTGTATGGCGACGCCCATCTGGGTCATGCACGTCCTGCCATCACGTTTGATATCATTTTCCGTTATCTCAAGCATCTCGGTTATAAGGTGCGCTATGTGCGGAACATCACCGACGTGGGGCATCTGGAGCATGACGCCGACGAAGGCGAGGACAAAATCGCCAAGAAAGCGCGTGTGGAACAGCTGGAGCCCATGGAGGTGGCACAGTACTACACGAACCGCTATCACGACGCGATGGCTGCGCTCAACGTGCTCCCTCCGAGCATTGAGCCTCATGCCACCGGACATATCATTGAGCAGATTGAACTGGTGAAGGAAATCCTCGCCAACGGCTTTGCTTATGAGAGCAACGGATCCGTTTATTTTGACATCGAGAAATACAACGAGAAATATAAGTATGGAAGACTGTCGGGACGAAATCTCGACGACATCATCAACAACTCACGTGAGCTTGCCGGCGTGGGCGAGAAACACAACCAGGCTGACTTCGCACTGTGGAAGAAAGCACAGCCGGAGCATATCATGCGCTGGCCGAGCCCCTGGAGCGACGGTTTCCCGGGCTGGCACTGCGAATGCACGGCGATGGGACGCAAGTATCTCGGCAGCCATTTCGACATCCACGGCGGCGGCATGGACCTGGTTTTCCCTCATCACGAGTGTGAGATCGCTCAGTCGGTGGCAAGCCAGGGCGACGACATGGTGCATTACTGGGTTCACAACAACATGATCACCATTAACGGGCAGAAGATGGGCAAGAGCCTTGGCAACTTCATCACGCTGCCTGAGTTCTTCGAGGGAACGCACAAGAGCCTGGACAAGGCTTACAGCCCGATGACCATACGCTTCTTTATCCTGCAGGCACACTACCGCTCCACGGTGGATTTCAGCAACGACGCATTGCTGGCTGCTGAGAAAGGGCTGGAGCGTCTGCTTGATGCCCACAGCGCATTGAAGCGTATCACGCCGAGCGATCCCGACGGCAAGAGTGCGGTGGTGGATATGACGTTTGTGGATAATCTCCGCGAGAAGTGCTATGAGGCGATGAACGACGATTTTGCCACACCGAATGTCATCAGCCAGCTGTTTGAGGCTTCGCGTGCCATCAACTCCGTGGCTGACAAGAAGGCGACGATGGCAGCCGATGTGCTGCATGCGCTTACAGAGGTCTTCGAGACCTTTGCGTTCGACCTTCTCGGACTGCGTGCATCTGCCGGTGCTGCAGCAGGAGGCGACAACTCTGCCCGTGAGGAGGCGTTCGGTAAGGTAGTGGATATGCTGCTCGAGCAGCGCATGAAAGCAAAGGCAAACAAAGACTGGGTGACAAGCGACCTCATCCGCAACAACCTCGCTGCCCTCGGATTCGAAGTTAAGGACACCAAAGACGGATTTACCTGGAAATTGTCTATATAGTTTATAGTTTTTAGTTTATAGTTTTTAGTTGGTTTGATATGGCGAGTGATAAGTTGATGAAATTTAGCGATTTTCGGAAATTGACAGTATGGCAAAAAGCCATGGATTTAACAGAAGAAGTTTATGGACTAATACGGCTTCTGCCAAAAGAAGAAATGTTCTCCCTCTCTAATCAAATTCGAAGAGCCGTTGTTTCCGTTCCTTCAAATATAGCAGAAGGTGTTGGAAGAAATTCAAGTAAAGAATTCGTACAATTCTTATCAATCGCCCGTGGTTCGTTATGTGAGTTGTCAACTCAACTTGAAATCTGTTTACGTCTTCGTTATCTTGGTGATTCTGCTACCTCTAAATCTTTCGCTTTGATTATCGAAATCAGCAAAATGCTTAATTCTTTATCTAACTCTGTTTTAACTCCAACTGAAACTAAAAACGAATGAGTAAATATCTATAAACTATAAACTATAAACTACAAACTATAAACTAATCAAATGGAAAAATTAACAAGAATAATGCTTTGTGTGTCTGCTGTCTTTGCTTTGGTGATGGCAGGCTTGTGTGTGTATGCCGCCCAGGCTGATTCGATGTGGTATATCATTGGGTTGCTGTGCCTTTTTGTGGCGGTGTGGTTCGGTTATTCGTTCTTCAGGTCATCGAAAGACGCAAAGAATCGCGAGGACTCCCGTCCCTGATTTGAGGGAATGCTTTCATTGGGGGCGTTTCATGAAAACAAAGAGGGTGTGGCATTTGTTTTGCCACACCCTCTTTTTGATCGGGATAATATATATTGCTTATTTTCTGATTTCTGCATTGTAAGCGTTGAGGATGGCATTGGCAAGGAGCGATCCCATCAGCTTGTAGCCTGCTGCGGTGAGGTGGATGCGGTCGTTCTGCATCAGATGGGCATTCCACCAGTTGTTGGCTGCGTTCTGTGTTCCTCCGATGTTGTGGAAGTGGTCCCATACAGCGATACCGTTGTCACGGCCGAAGTTGAGGATGTTGTTCGATACCGACTCATAGGTGGTCAGTGGCACTTTCACACCTCCTTTGGTGGCAAATGAGCCGGGAGGGGTTGTGAGCAGGAAATGAACATCGGGTAGGTGACGGCGGATGCCGTCGATAAGGCGGTGGAGCACCTGTGTGTTGTTGTCGTAGCTGAAATTGCCGTGAGCCTCGTTGCCACCGAAACTGATGATGACGAGGTCGGGGCGTTTCGATGCCACCTGCCTGAGCAGCTCCTCGCTGGTGAACTTAGAGGCTCTGGCACCGTTGATCCCGATATAATCCACTTTCACGCGCTGGTTGCTGTAGGTGTTGAGGTTGCCTTCAAGCACTTTACCTATGGTTTGTGGGAAGACGTTGCCTCTCACGTGGCTGTCGCCAATCTGCAGAATGCGGATGGTGCGGTTGCCTCTGGCAATTTCCTTGAAGATCGGACGCAGATACTGCTGACCTGTGATGATGTTTGGTCTCACTCCCTTGAAGGAGTAGGGCATCGCCACATTGGATGTGGCAACTGGTGCTTCATTCATCATCTCGTAGTTCTCTTCTAGCACAATTCTTGGGGATGCCATGTTTGACCCGAGGTTAAGCTTATCTACTTCAGCCTTTATTGGTGCCGGCGATGGCATTCCGATTTCCGACATGCTTACTATATTCTCATAAATTTCTTTCGAGTCGTCATCTCCTGGTCCTGGTATTATTGCAGCAGACACATTCATCTGCGCTATTGCCAACGCAAATGAAAGGGTCATTATGGTCTTTTTAAATAACTTTCTCATTTCTTTCTTTATTTCATTCATTATTAACGTGTTAATCCTAAAAACCACGTCTTTCTAATTCTTTCCGCTGCAAAGTTACGAAAAAAAAACGACTTTTTAGGGGTTAAACAAGTGTCGTTTAAACAATTTTAAATGAACTGGGTGGATATTAAGACTTTTTTAGGTTTCAGCATGAAATGTTAATTTTTGTGTTCGTGAGGCTCCGATTTTTCTGATAATCGGCTGCGTTCACCATCGTTCATCAAAAAACCTTCATCATAAAAATCATTTCCAAAGTAACTACACTTTTCACTATTCACTATTCACTTAAAAAATCTTCATTCTTCATTTTTTCACTGAAATTGCTTATAATTCAGGAATTATTCGTAACTTTGCCGATTAAAAGAGAATCTTATTGTTAGTTTAATTCAAAAGTTTCTGAAAATGAGAACAAAACTAATGCTTTTCATGCTGGCGGCCATTACGCTGACAGCTTGTTCAAGCGATGACAATGAAAGCGAAAACAACAACCAGACAAACCATCCCAAACGTACTTACAGGCTTGAAGTGCAGGCGGACAACGGGGCAAAGACTCGCGCGCTTAGTCTCAACGAAACCGGCAAAAAACTCACTGCCTTTTGGGAACAGGGGGAAATAGTGGGAGTGCATACTGTAGCCATTATTGATGAAGAAGATAATATTGGACCAATATATATTGGTTATATTTCAGCTCAAGAAGAGGGTAATCCCACAACTTTTACGGGTGATGTGCAAGAGCTGGACGAGTGGCATTACCAGAATGCTGCTGGAACCAATTTGTGTTTTACCTATCCAAACCCTGAACAAGCTGGTGGAGCTGGTGGAGCTGGTGGAGCTGGTGGAGTGTTTCAGTATTATGACGGTCAGGATGGTACGATTGAAACTATAGCCTCTAAATTTGATTATGCCAGTGCAACGGCTAAAGTAGAAAGGGTTACAGAGAATAACGGTAAGCTCTATATCATGCTTGCAGGAGGTAATAAAATTACTTTCCAAAACCACACTGCTATTACTGCATTTACAATTGTGGACGAGAATGATGTTCCGGTACGTCCCGCTTCTTTTAAAGTGAATGGAAAGGGACTGGTTAAAGAATATAATAGAGTTCTTGATATTGAGGATTATGACCCTTATACTTGCTTTCATGATTCAGATACCCCGCCTACTTGGGAAGAAGAAGGACTGACGATTTCTGCTCCGCCACATCCCGAGCAACCGCTCTTCGTGGCTATGTCGAATAAATATGATGAGGTAATTGAATATTCATTCTGGGTATCGAGCCGTAAAGCAAGTGGTAGTCAAGTTGATAGTTATTACGAATGTAAGATGAAGGCTAATCTTAAACCTGGTATGTTCTATGCCACTAAGCTGAAAATGAAAGAAGTCGATCAATGGGGAAATCAATAGTCTTTAAATTCTTTTGCTTTACATTTTATACTGTTTTTTATATTTGAATGTAATTATGATTAAAAGAAAATATATCTGTCCCTGTATATCTGAGACAACGATGATGACAGGGGAAATGATGGAAGCCATTGGCGCATCGCGTCAGGCCTACGGAACAGCCAACGAGAGCGAATGGAGCAGTAGCTCCGATGATGAAGGTCCACAGCAGGGAGCTGGCTCCAAATCATTCAAGAATGACCTCTGGAGTAATCCAGGTTCCATTGAGCCACCAAAATCGCTTTGGTGAGTTTTTTAGTTTTTTTATAAAAATTCTAAAGAAATTACAGTTTTTATTGTTTTTTCTTGTAGGCGACGGTTGTCCGTCGCACCAAAGGCTGGCGAAGCACAGCCTCAAACTTAATAATCTTTCCCCTTTATAATAACTTTATAATAACAATGAAAAGACTGATATTTGCCTTGTTGCTGCTTTCCGGCATGATTACGGCTGAGGCACAGCGTGCGAAAGAGCTGGAACAGCCCAAGCTGGTGGTTGGGCTGATGGTCGATCAGATGCGGTGGGACTATCTCACCCGCTATGCTGACATTTATTGCGACGGCGGCTTCAACCGTCTGATGCGTGAGGGCTATAACTGCAACCGCTGCTTGATTAACTATATCCCGGCTATCACCGCCGTAGGACACACCTCTGTATATACGGGCAGCGTGCCGGCGATGACCGGCATCGTGGGCAACACGTTCGAGCTGAACGGGCGTAACACGTATTGCACCACCGACACAACCGTCTCAGGGCTGGGCACATACGACCGCGATGGAAAGCCGAACCCCAATGTGTCGGCTGGCAAGAATTCACCTCACAACCTGCTGGTCACCACGGTCACCGATCAGCTCCGCCTTGCCACCAACTTCCGTTCGAAAGTAATCGGCGTGGCACTGAAAGACCGTGCGTCCATACTGCCGGCAGGACACAGCGCAAATGCCGCCTACTGGATGGACAACCACTCGATGAACTTCATCACGAGCACTTACTACATGGACAGGCTGCCGCAGTGGGTGACAGATTTCAACAACCGCAAGCTGGGTGACAAGTATATGGAGAACCTGGCTTCGCGCAATAAGAGCATCACCGACGGTCCGTGGCAGCTGCTCTACGACGAGAGCAAATACGTGCAGTCAGCTCCGAAAAACCAGAAATGGGAAAATACCATCGACGGAAGCCTGAAGCAGTCGCCGTGGGGGCAGACCATCACGTTCGACATGGCGAAAGCGGCTATCGAGGGGGAGCAGTTGGGGACCAACCCGGCTGGCGTGCCCGACTTCCTCTGCGTGAGCATCTCATCGACCGACATGCTCGGTCACCGCGTCAGCCCCAACTCCATCTGGGAGGAGGACACGTTCCTCCGTCTGGACAAGGATATCGCCGACTTCCTCGACTATCTCGACCGACGCGTCGGCAAAGGCAATTACCTGATTTTCCTCACTGCCGACCATGCGGGTATGCATAACCCGGCGTTCAAGAACGAGCATCATCTCCCCGCAGGCACGTTTGAGACGAACGTGATCCGTCCGGATCTGGAATCGCATCTGAAATCACAGTTCCCGGCTTTCAACCGCATCATCACGGGCATCAACAACATGCAGGTGCATTTCTCCAAAGAGGTGAAAAGCAGCAGTCAGTATGAGGATATCCGCCGTGCCGCCATCGACTGGCTGAAGGCTCGTCAGGAGGTGGCTTACGCCTATGCTTTGGATAACATCCCGGATTATGTGCCGGAACCTATCCGTACGATGACCATCAACGGCTATAACCCTTCGCGCAGCGGACAAATCACCATCGTGTTCCAGTCGGGCTTCCTGGAGGATTATGCGTCGAAAAGCGAGACTGAGAAGCCGGGCTATGTGTATAAAGGCACTACCCACAGTGTGTGGAGCCCTGATGACACACATATCCCGCTGATTTTCATGGGATGGAATGTGCCACATGCCTGGGACAACAAGACTTGCTACATCGTGGATATCGCTGCCACTATCGCCGCGCTGCTCAACATCCAGCAACCCAACGCCTGTGTCGGTCATCCGATATTTTAGTTTTTTTGTTCTAGGCTTCCTAGGCTGTCCTAGGCATTCCTAGGTTTTCCTAGGTTTTCCTAGGTATTTCTAGGTTTTTCTAGGCATTTCTAGGTTTTCCTAGGCATTCCTAGGTTTTCCTAGGCATTTCTGAGTTTTCCTGGGCATTCCTAGGTTTTTCTAGGCATTTCTAGGTTTTCCTAGTTTTCCCTAGTATTTCCTAGGCTTCCTAGAGCTTCCTATATTATTAACTATAACTCCTGATTAAATCAAATGATAAAGAAATTCATCCTGACTGTGTCAGTAGCAGCGTTGTCGTGTGTGTGCTCACAGGCCCAGACAGCAATGGCGAAGAACTATAAAGAAGTGGGTAACAGCAACCCGCTGAGTTCGTGTGTCTTTTGTGCTGACCCGACGGCATTCGAGTATGAGGGCCGCGTGTATGTGTATGGCACGAACGACCACCAGCAGTTTATCCATAACGGCAAAAGCGGATCCAACGGCTACGGAAATATCCGCTCGCTCGTGGTCTTCTCGTCTGCCGACATGGTGAACTGGCAGTTTCATGGCACCATCGACGTGGGAAAGGTGTGCAGCTCGTGGGGAGGCCGGTTCGCTGCCTCGTGGGCACCGTCAGCCACCTGGCGAAAGTCGGCGATTGGTAAGGATGAGTTCTTCCTCTATTTCGCCAACAGCGGCGGTAGCATCGGTGTGCTCCATGCCACCTCGCCTGTCGGTCCATGGCGATCACCGCTGACCAAGCCGATGATAGAACAGGACACGCCTGGTGTACGACCTTGCTCATGGGTGTTCGACCCGGGTGTGGTTATCGACGACAACGGCACAGGATGGATTGCCTTCGGCGGAGGCGACCCACAGCCCACCGGATCGAAGCTGATGCCGGGTAACTCCCGCATCGCCAAGCTGAAGCCGTCGATGACCAGTATAGACGGAAGTGCTGTCAACCTGCCCGCTCCCTACCTGTTCGAGGCTAGCGAGCTGAATATGATGAACGGACGGTTCGTCTATACCTACAACACATCGTGGAGCGACCGCAACGACTGGGGACAGTATGCCAAACGTGGCAACAACGCGGCACCCTCGTCGTGCAGCATGTGCTATATGGTGACGGATAATCCGCTTGACCCTGATTCATGGGAATACCGCGGCGAGTATGTGCCCAACGAAGGCAATTTCGGAATGGGATGGGGAAATAACCACACGCACCTGCAGAAATTCGGTGACAACTACTACCTCTTCTATCATTCCACGCTGCTGGAGTCGAGTATGCAGACCGGAGGCTCCGGGTACCGCTCGATAGGTGTGGACAAACTCACGGTCAACGAGAGCACACAGAAACTCAACAAACTGACGATGACGAAGGCGGGGGTATCAGCTGTCTGCAACCTCAATCCATTTGAGCTCCAGCAGGCAGAGACGATGGCTACAAGCGGCGGGGTCAGCTATGAGGACTTCACCAACATCAACACCACGTCGTACAGCACGCTCGGAAACGATGCCTGCCGTAACCTGCAGGTGAGGATGGCATCGGGTGCCTGGACGATGGTGCGCAACGTTGATTTCGGTGAACACGGAGCGTCGGCGTTCACTGTCCGTGCGAAAGGAAGCGGCACCGTCAGGGTGCGTCTGGGAAGCAAGACTGCAACGCCGGTTGCCACACTGGAGTTCTCATCCACAGGACTGGAAGATCACACCATTGAGGTGGATCCGGAGAAGACCAAGGGCGTGAAGAGCATGTATATCATTTTCTCTAACACTAAAGATGTGCGGTTTGACTCCTGGCAGTTCACAGAGGCAAAATCGACTGGTATAGACAGCCCGGTGGCTGATGCCCAGCCTGCTGACGCTCCACGCTACTACGACCTCTCAGGCCGCCGTCTTTCTCCGTCGGAAATGAAAGGCAAAGTCGTGATTGAGGAATTTGAGGACCAGCAGGGTGCCCGTCATGTGCGTAAACGGATGTTTTGATGGTTTAAAAAAATAAGAGCTTATAGGAAAAAATAAGAGCTTATAGGATATTATAGGACTTTAAACATCATTCATTTAATTTTGCCAAAATTGGAATGAAATGTGTCTTGTGGCAAAATATACTCTAACTCAAGTTTCTGAAGTAAAAATGGGAGCCGAGTTAATTTAAAGATTTAATTATGTAAGATGTAAGATT
>JAEEGF011816368.1_pt1 | contig 14633 bp, 7 predicted proteins | sample 9134171 | NCBI WGS metagenome assembly JAEEGF01 (sample SAMN16246542, study PRJNA631951) | gut metagenome | biome: gut microbiome; feature: rumen; material: AP-attached | host: Bos | place: Iran: Karaj | collected 2018-10
GGAGGACGCATTTGTGCTATAATTTCGGCAACCAATAAAATCAAGAAGCCGGAGGAGACGCTGGCATGATTGACGATTTCGACAAGTACTACGAGGCGACGGAGCCGGGCAGGCGCGAACGAGCCTACGGCTGGGCGACAGCCATCGGCCTTCAGGATGTCGATGGACTAAAGCCGTCGCAATATCTCATCAACACGGCGAAGCGGCACATCGAGGGGGAGATCTCGCAGGAAGAAGCAAGGCGCCTTGTTGACGAATACTACGAGTCGAAGGAAGGTCATGATCTCCCGGCTGATGTTCAGGAAGCCGACAAGGTTTCAGCTCGGATGATTGCCGTCATAAACTCGCCGACATTCAATTTCTCGGTCGCATACTATCTTGGTCTTCATCGCCAGATGTTCGACGGCGTGTTCAAGTTCGCCGGGGAGATACGAAGCGTGGAGCTGACCAAGTGTGAGTGGGTGCTTAACGGCGATTCGGTCCAGTACACGCCATCCTGCATGATCAAGGACACCCTTGAATATGAGTTCGACCGTGAGCGGAAGTTCAAGTACAAGGGACTGTCGGAAGACGCATTCGTGGAGCACTTTGCGTCGTTCATATCAGGCATCTGGCAGATACATCCGTTTCGTGAGGGCAATACACGGACTGCTGCGCTCTTCGCGATCAAATATCTGCGTTCGCGCCGCTATTCTGTGACGAACGACCTCTTTGCGGTGAAGTCATATTATTTCCGAAATGCGTTGGTTCGTGCCAACTATGAGAATGATCGGCTGGGCGTCGAAAAGACACAGATCCCGCTTGAAGAGTTTTTTAAGGTTCTGCTGTATGGAGATGAAATAGAACTCCACAATCGCTTTTTGAAGATCGGGCAGGAATACGGTACGGCGGCGGCAAATGCAATAGCAGGTTTACACCGACATGATGACGGTGTAAATGACGTAGTAAACAAGCCCGATATCGGTATAAATGTCGGGATAACCCCTGTTGATGACGTAGTAAATGACGTAACAAAGCGACATGATGACGTAGTAAATGACATAGTAAAATTCACGGATAAAGAGGAATTAGCCGTAAAGGCACTTGTTCGAGATCCAAGACTGTCGGCGGCGAGATTAGCCGATTTAATAGGCGTAAAGCAGCGTCAAGCGCAACGTATTATCGCCTCGCTCAAGAATAAAGCCGGCTTGAAGAGACGTGGCGCCGCCAAGAACGGCGAATGGTATTTTGAACGGGGAAAGTAGTCTTTGAAGATCAAATGCCCGAAGAAGCTGATTGAGGTGGTGTTGCCGCTCGACGAGACCAACGCGGAGGTGGCGCGGGAGAAGTCGGTCCGCGCCCGCCGTTCTCCGAGATCGTTGACACGGTTGGCGCCCTCGAGGCGGAAATTCACGGAAATGGTGCTCGCGTGAATTGATTTGGACATTTTGCGGGGCTTCGCCGATTGGGGGAATATGGTGAAATGGTTCGCGTCAGGACAATTGGCTGGTTGCCTGAAATCGTCAAAAAGGTTATTTAAAACCGGTTGACGCAGGAAGGGGGATTTGCTAGACTGTGCATCGCCTACAGCAGAAAAGGTGCATACAATGGTAACAGATATTAAAATTGAGCAACTAGCCATGCGAATTGCCAACTTCCTTCGCGGAAGCGTGGATGCCGATTCGATTACATACGTGTCGGCAGAAATGGCCTATTTGATGTTGCAACTGGGTGATAGGCAGGTCAACGACGAGTCTGAGTTCTACAACCTCGTCAATGCCATCAATTGCTCACTTGAGCTCAAGCAATCTCTCTGCGAGGATGCGAAAACGCTTGGGTTCTGGAAAACGCTCCGGGCGTATCAGGGAATGTTCTCGCGCGAGGATTGCCACGGCGTGATTGCCGAGTGCGCAAATCACTCGGAAGTGAATAATTACAGCGTGCCGCCTTCGCTCGTTCCGCTGATCGTGAAGGTGTTGTCCTCGGAGCCAGGTGGACTCATGGCGGATATTGCCTGCGGGCGCGGAACGGTGATGGCCGAGGCGCTGAAGCAGGACGAGGATCTGCATGCCGAAGGCGTCGACATCAATCAGCGGACGGTAAACTTTGCGGAGATGGCGATTTCGCCATTTGTCGGACGCGGATTGGTGAAATGCCAGTCGGCCTTCGATTATGTCGAGGAGCGGTTCGCACGCTACGACAAGGTGTTCTGCTATCCGCCATTTGGACTTCGCACCGAGCGGAATACGCAGGTGGAGAAATTCCAGATGTTGTTTCCGGAATCGCTTTTGAAGATCGGTGCCGGGACGCAGACGGAGCTGATGTTCGCGTTGGCGGCTATCTATTCGATGAAGGATACAGGCCGCGCGGTGGTGATGCTGCCGGAAGGGTCGCTATCGAGTCAGGCAAGCGGATCGGTTGCGGCGCGTACCTTCATGGTTGAGAGCGGCAATCTTGATTGCGTGGTGAAACTGCCGGAGCGGATGCTGGAGCGCACCGGCATCAATGTGTCGCTCCTTGTCTTTTCCAGGAAAGAGAACCGAAAATCAATCCGAATGGTGGACGCCTCCGGTCTGGTGGTGAAGGGGCGTCGTTTCAATACGATCGCGCCGGAAGACATCGACAAGATTGTAAGCGCGGTGTATGGATTCGCCGACCGATCTGGGTGGGGAGCCGAGCACACGAAGAACGTGGGCGTGGATGAGATACTCAAGAACGGCTGCATCCTTTCGGCCACTCGCTATTTCAGCGCAGGCGACATGCCGGCGATCGAGAACGCCGTGCCTTTCGGCGAGGTCGCGAAACAGATCACCCGTGGCGCGACGATCGGGTCGAAGGACCTCGACGATCTCGTCGCCCACGATGACGGAACGTGCTATTACCTTTCGCTGGGGAATATCGTCAATGGGGTGATCTGCGACGATCTCACGGGCATGAAGGAAATCCCGAAAGGCGCGCCGGTTCTGGAGGATGGCGACCTCGTATTGCTGCGGACCGGTGCGCCCAACAAGGTTGCCGTGTTCGAGGGGCGTTTCGACAAGCCGGTGATAGCCAGCTCAAACCTGTTCATCTGCCGCCTCGACAAGAACAAGGTCAATCCATGGTTCCTCAAGTCGTTTTTCGAGAGTGCGGACGGCGAGCGCATCCTCAACGCTGTTGCCGTAGGCACGGCCATCCGCTCGATCTCGCGCAAGGCGCTCGAAGAGCTGCCGGTGCCGTGTCCGCCCCTTGAAAGACAGCAGGAACTGGCGTCGGTCTACCGGGAAAAGCTGAAGGAAATCGGTGAGCTGGAGAAGAAACTGCGGACGCTCCGCCGGGAACTCGGCAAAGTTTACGAAAACGGAAAGTGAGAGAGAACCATGCCCGTCAAGACGAAGAAGGCAAAGACTCCCGTGAAGGAACTGACCGGCGTTCAGGATCTGTATCACTTCCTGTATGAGGCCTGCAACATCCTGAGAAAGTTCGTGGAGCACGAAAGTTTCAAGGACTACATCACGCCGCTTCTCTACTACAAGCGTCTCTGCGACGTCTGGGACGAGGAGTATGAAGCCGCGCTTGCGGAGTCTGGCAACGACGAGGAATATGCGCGCCTTCCCGAACAGCATCGCTTCGTGATTCCGAAGGAGTGCCATTGGGAGGAAGTGCGCGCGCGCCCGGAGAATCTCGGGGCGGCAATCGTCGAGGCGCTCCTGATGATCGAGCAGGCGAACCCGGATACGCTCTATGGCGTCTTGAGCGTGTTCCCCACGGACAACTTCCGCGACAAGAACAAGCTCTCCGACGAGGTTGTCAGGAATCTCATCGAACACCTTTCTTCCCGCAAGCTCGGCAACAAGGACTATCCCGCAGACCTGATGGGCGATGCCTACGAAATCCTGCTCAAGAGCTTCGCGGATGAGTCCAAGGCGAAGGCCGGCGAGTTCTACACGCCCCGGTCGGTGGTGAAGCTGCTGGTGCGCATCCTCGACCCCCAGCCCGGCGAACGCGTTTACGATCCAGCGTGCGGCTCGGGCGGCATGCTCATCGAGGCGGTACACCACATGCAGAATTCGAAGCTCTGCCTGGGGCAGATCTTCGGACAGGAGAAGAACGTCAAGAACGCCGCGATTGCCAAGATGAACCTGTTCCTGCACGGCGCCTCCGACTTCTGCATCCGCCAGGGCGACACGCTCGCGAATCCGCAGATCATGCAGGGCGGGAGCATCGCGACCTTCGACTGCGTGATCGCCAATCCCCCGTTCTCGCTCAAGGCGTGGAACCGGACGATGTGGAGCAACGACCCCTACGGGCGGAACATCTGGGGAACGCCGCCGCAGGATTATGGCGACTACGTCTGGCTTCAGCACATGGTGAAATCCATGCGGCCCGGACGCGGGAGGATGGCGGTCGTGCTGCCGCAGGGCGTGCTGTTCCGCGGAAACGAGGAGGGCGAAATCCGCCGCAAGATGGTTGAACGCGACTTTGTGGAGGCAGTCGTCACGCTTGGCGACAAGATCTTCTATGGCACAGGTCTTTCGCCGTGTTTCCTGATCCTGCGCTGGGTGAAGCCCGCCGATCGCGTGAATAAGATCCTGATGATCGACGGCTCGAAGATCCTCACGCAGAAACGGGCGCAGAACATACTCACGGACGAAGACGTTGATCGGCTCTACAAACTTTACACAGACTATGCCGACGTCGAGGACTTCTCGCGCATAGTTGCGAAGGAAGAGATTGCCGCAAAGGGTTACGACCTGTCGGTGAACAAGTACGTGAAGTATCACGCGGAAGCCGTCCGACCGTACGCCGATGTGAAGGCGGAATTCGAACAGGCGGTTGCGGATGTGAAAGCGGCGTCGGAGAGGTTCCGAGTGTTGTTTGAGAAATATGGAATGTTGAACTTGGAAAGTGAAAAGAAGGAGTGCCAGCATGTCTAACGAAGTCGTCCCCAAGGATTTCTTTGCCGCGGTAAAGGACATTAAACTTGCGATTCTGCAGGCGCGGGCGCGGGCCGCGCAGGCGTCGAACGCAGAGGCGCTGAAACTCTATTTCTACGTGGGGGGCTACATCTCGAAGAAAACCCGTAATGCCAAATGGGGTTCAGGTGCGATAGATGCCTTGTCAAACCGGTTGCAGGTCGAACTGCCGGGTTTGAGGGGGTTCTCGTCAAGCAGCATGATATTTATGCGCCTGTTCTATGAGGCTTGGGCAGCTCGTCCCGAAATTCATAACTTGGTAAGTGACGAATTTCATTACTTGCCAAGTAATGAAATCGACACTGCTCAAATTCATTACTTTCTAAGTAATGAATCTATCGAAGGTGACAATCGGCAGATGCCGTCTGCCGAAAATCGTTCGTTAGCAACGAACGAATTGGATAAGGGCGATATTGTAGCTTTCTTCTCCATCGGATTCACGCATCATCGCGAGATTATCCGCTTTTGTAAGGACTTCGATGAGCGCCTTTACTACATCCACGCCTGCGCGAAAGCACCTTGGTCGGTCGAGCAACTACAACAGCACCTTCGTGCAGACGACTACCATCATGTCGGAGCGTTGCCGAACAACTTCGCCAAGACGCTGTCGCCTATTGAAGAAGCGACACGTACCGTGCGCTCGTTTCGAGACGAGTATCTGCTTGAACTTGTAAACCTCGATAACGTGGATGCCATTCACGATCAGGACATTGACGAACGAGTCCTGTCAAAAGGCTTGGTGGCAAATATCGAGAAGACGATAGCGTCGCTTGGAGGCAGCGACTTCTGTTTCATGGGACGGGAGAAAAGATTGGTCGTCGATGGCGAGGAACTGTTCGTCGATCTGCTCTTCTATCACCGTGCATTGCAGGCCATGGTTGCCATTGAATTGAAGATGGGCAAGTTTCGCGCATCCTATCTTGGGCAACTTTCGCAGTATCTTGTTGTCCTAGACCAGTTAGAGCGGAAGCCGCATGAAAAACCCTCCATTGGACTCTTGCTTTGCGAGAAAATGAACAAGCCGCTCGTCCAGTTGACGGTTCAGGGATACACTCAGCCTATCGGCATTGCGACATATCAGGCACTTCGCAACATCCCGGAGCCATACAAAATGCTTGCACCGGTCATCGATGGCGTGCGCCGGATATTGGTCGAGCATGGCAAGGAGACGAAGAAGCCGCGTAGGAGGAAAACGAAGTGAATCTGGAGGAACTGAAATCGGCGCTCTGGGAGGCTGCGCAGCTTCTGCGCGGCAGCATCGACGCGGGCGGGTACAAGGAGTACATCTTTCCGCTGGTGTTCTTCAAGCGCATCTGCGATGTGCACAAGGAAGAGTACGAGAGGGCGCTGGCGGAGACCGGGGACGAGGACTTCGCGCGCAATGCGCCGGAGAACTATACCTTCGCAATCCCCGAGGGCTGCGACTGGGAGGACATCAGGAACGTCACGACGAACGTCGGCCAGGCGCTGACGACGGCCTGGGTCCGCATCGAACAGGCGAATCCGAGCCGCATTGTCGGCGGGCGCCGTGTCGAGGGCCTTGAAGGGATATTCGGCAACAGCGGCATCTGGCGCAACAAGAACATCCTGACGGACGAGACGATCACCGGGCTGATCGAGAATTTCTCGAGGCTGGACCTTTCGATCAAGGCATGCCCGGCAGACGAGATGGGCAAGGCGTACGAACATCTGGTTGGCAAGTTCGCCGACGATGCCGGGAACACCGCGCAGGAGTTCTACACGAACCGCACGGTAGTCGAACTGATGGTCGACATCCTCGAGCCCAAGGCGCAGGAGTCGATCTACGACCCGACGTGCGGCACGGGCGGCATGCTTATTTCGTGCATAGCCAAGCTGAAGAACCCGGACAATCCCAACGACAATTCCTGGCGCGAGGTCCGCGCGTACGGACAGGAGCTGAAGCCGCTCACCGCGACGATCGCGCGGATGAATCTCTTCCTGCACGGGCTTGAGGAGTTCCGGATCGTGAAGGACGATACACTCGTGCACCCGGCGTTCACGACTGGCGGCAAACTGCAGACCTTCGACGTCGTGCTCGCAAATCCGCCGTATGGCCTCGGACAGGACCTCTGGAGCCAGGCGGCGTTCGAACACGACCCCTACGGGCGCAACTTCCTCGGAACGCCGCCCGCGAGCCGCGCCGACTATGCGTTCATCCAGCACATCCTGAAGTCGATGGACGAGAAGACCGGCCGTTGCGCGATACTCCTGCCGCTGGGCGACCTCGACCGCGAAAGCGAGACGAAGATTCGCGAGAACCTCGTGAAGAGCGATCTTCTGGAGGCGGTGATCGGGCTTGGGCCGAATCTCTTCTACAATTCGCCGATGGAAGCGTGCATCATGATCTGCCGCTCGAAGAAATCCGCCGCGGCGAAAGGGCGCGTCCTCTTCATCAATGCGGTCAAGGAAGTGACGCGCAAGAACGGAGAGAGCTATCTCGAACGTGGGCACATTCAAAAGATCATAGACGCCTATCGCAAGCGCCATAGCGACGGGACGTTTTCGTATGATGCGACCAATGCCGAGATAGCGGCGATCAATTACAATCTCAACATTTCGCGGTATGCTCACCAGTCAATTGTAGCGACCGAATCTAAGGTGTCGCTCGCCGATGCGTTTACCAGATGGCAGGAATCCGATTCGGCGATTATGGGCGCTCTTGATGAAATCCTTGATGCGGTGAGGTGAACTATGGCAAAGGTAAAGCTTGATGATGTCGCCGTTGAAGCGCGTGAAACCTGGAACAAGGACAGAAATGACGTGCCGGTAGTCGGGCTCGAACATCTCGAACCGGACGAAATCTGGCTTCGGCAGTGGGATGTGAATCCTGACGAGAACACATTCACAAAGGGATTCAAGAAGGGGCAGCTGCTCTTCGGCCGGCGCCGTGCCTACCAGAAAAAGATGTCCCTAGCACCCTGCGACGGTATCTGCTCCGGCGACATCACGGTAATTGCGGCAAAGCCAGAGAATATCATGCCAGAACTGTTGCCGTTCTATCTGCGCACGGATGCCTTCTTCGATTTTGCGATGCGCGGTTCCGGCGGATCGCTTTCTCCGCGTGTCAAATGGTCGCACATCTCCGACTATGAATTCGACCTTCCGCCGATGGACGAGCAGAAGAAGCTTGCCGAACTCCTCTGGGCCGCGAACGATCTCAAGGAGAAATACAAAAAGGCCATCACCGCCACCGACGAAATGCTCAAGGCCAAGTTTCGGGAGATGTTTGGGGATGCGGGGGATAATAGCTCACGCGGAGGCGCGAAGACGCGGAGAGGTGGTTCACACGGAGTCACTAGTAAGCATCCCATGGTTCCTCTTGAAGAAGTGTGTAAAATACTTACCGACGGAACGCATCTACCACCCAAGTTTTCTGATTCGGGTATTCCATTTTTGTTTGTCTCCAACATTCAGAACAACAAATTGACATATGAAACGAATAAGTACATTACCCTTGAACAATACAAGGTATTGATAAAGCGAACTCCAATAGAAATAGGCGATGTTTTATTGACGACTGTTGGCTCGTATGGCAATCCAGCAGTAGTTGAATCTGACAAGCCTTTCTGCTTTCAACGGCATATTGCATACTTAAAGTTGAAAAGAGATTTGATAGAGCCAAATTTTCTGCATGCAGTTCTTTTGTCAGAAAAAGTAAGAAACCAAATCGATACGGCTGCGCAGGGATGCGCGCAAAAAACGGTCACACTGACATCGTTACGATCGATTCAAATCCCCCTCCCGCCGCTCTCCCTCCAGCGCGAGTTTGTTGCGATAGCCGACAAGGCGGAGTCGGCGAAGGCGAATCTCAAGAAATCCATCGCCGCCATAGACCAGGTGATGAAAGGGTTGATCAATGGGTGAATCATTAAACGAGTCAAAACATTATTCAACACAAGTGAGGTGTAAAATGGACGAAACATACAAAAAATACATTGCCCCTTTCCACGAGAAATTTGCAACGGTAGCCATATCTACTGGCATTGCAAATCTGTATTGTGATGACCAAGTTTGTGGATTGTTGCCCAAACAACAAGATGCACAATTCATCCGGTATTCAAATTGCTTTGCAGAACAGGCGCGAAAAGAAGATGCAACTAACGGACATTCTGACTTATGGGCTCTTTATGTGTTGCTATCAGTTACATGTTTTTCGGATTTACATTCAGAAGACCTAAGAAAGATCCCTTTCGGGCCTATGTTCTCATCCATAAGCGGAGAGCCACAATGTCTATGAGTTACAGAATTCAATCAAAATGAATTTGCTGCTTTAGAAATAATTTACGGAAAAGTATCCGATGTGTTTCTTAAAACACAAATAGCTGATGTCTTATGGGCATTCAAGGATAAGTGGTGTAATGGGAAGGATGTCCGTAAATATGCCCGATACGCACTTGATTCTTACTTGGAGACGCCAATTGATGAGTATCATTGGTATTATTGCAGCGGTGAGAAACGTCTTTATCGAGCAGCACAATTACAGAGTGTAATTACTCCGTCCCAAGGTGTCACGTCGCTGAAGGATATAATCGAAAATAGTTTGCTGGCAACTGGTACATGCGATGACTATAAGTTAACCGGTAACATAGTTCGCTTGCTGATTAGGACTAAATTAAAGCTTGATAATAAAAACAATCAAGCTATTACAATGAATCTTCAGAATCGGTTGAGATTGGCTATTAATAACGATGACGAAATGTTGGTAAATGCAATTCATTCTGCGCTTGGACAGTGGTCTAAATACTGCTCGGTGTCATTGCAGATGGATGGCATTCATAGTCAAGTGGCTAGTTACTTTTTGGGTAAAGCAGAGGCGTTGCAAAAGTCGACTAATTCGTTTGCAGATGGCCGTATAGCAGGGTGGTATTCTGGAGCAATAAATGCCTATCAGAAAATTGCAAAGAGAATTAGAGAGACGAATGGGGATGATAAACTCTTTGAAGATGCACGCAAAGGGCTAGAGCGTTTTTATTCTGCATTTCAGTCTAACATTAATGAAGAAAAGACGAGTGTTGGCGAATTACCAAATTATGCGAAGGAGATTGAATCCTTCTTGGAAGGACGAGATGGTGTTGACGCGATCAAGGCATTCCTGTTAGGCTTAATCAACTTTTCCTATGATGAAATCCTCTCTGCGGCACAAGCATATGCGAAACGATCTGTTCATAGGTCATTATTCCCGATAACTATTTTGCAGGATGGGCGTCGCGTTGGAACTATTAACTCCATAGAACAAAACACTGCACAACCTACCTTGGATGATATTGTGTTGCAGTATAGACTAAATGTTGAAGTGCAAACACTAACCTTACTACAGCCAGCATACCAATATTTGAAAGGACATTACTGCATTCCTCTTCAAGAACTGGAATCGTTATGTGATAAATCTAATTATGTGCCTAAAGGTCATGTGAAACAAGTTGCTCGTGGCTTATACTATGGATGGTGCGGAGATTTCTGGACAGCAATAAGTCTATTGTCACCGCAAATTGAAAGTGCTGTTCGAAATAGATTTCGCGAAGCAGGGCGGATTACGACGACAATGCAGCAACAAAGCATAGACTATGAAAAGAGCATCTCCAAAATCATCGAAGACGATGATGCATCCTCTGTCATAACAGACAAGATGGAATTGCTTGAGTTGCGTGCACTTTTTGGAAGTCGTACATTGAGTGGCTACGCTTATAACTTGAGGAATGACATTCAGCACGGCCTATTGAAAGATGCTGACGTTGATGCGCCAATCCTAATGTATGCTTGGTGGTATGTCTTTCGAATGGTTCTTAAAGGTGTGGGGTCAGAATAATAAGGGCTAATCAATGGTTCATTCCATGCTTCAACAAGGAGGGTTTCGAGATGGGAAGGTTAAACTGGTCAGGATTTGATGGGGCAGAATTTGAGTCGCTTGTCCATTCCTTGCTTTTCTTTGAAGAGCCAGGGGTCGTTCTATTTGGCAGACCAGGGCCGGATAATGGACAGGATGCCATTAGCGGAGACGGGACACATGTTTATCAGGCAAAGTATGGCCGTGTTCTAGGGATTAAAGAAGCAATCGCTCGTAGTAAGACAGAGCTTGATAATATCAGGAAGAAGCTTAGTCCCGACAACGAGGACTATAAATATTGGTCCGAGGTAACACACTGGACTTTGGTTGCCAATTTTGAAAAGAACCCAAGCGATCAAGCGAAGTGGGAACGAGAGATTGTCTCTGCTTATTCCGATTTACACCTTGAACTTGATTATTGGGATGCAACAGACCTTGAAGCGTTGTTGACCTCGCATCCTGACGTGGAACAGGCATATTTTAATGGGAGAAATCGTTCCTTTGTGGGTTTATGGGAAGCTCGTCGTTCATTGGAGAAAGGGATATTAGGCGAATATTTCTTTGCCACAAAACCACATGGCTTGGATTGTCAGTTTCATAAGATTGACGAGTTTGCAGAATCTGCTCAGCATCGCTTTCTCTTTGTATACGGAAAGGCTGAAATTGGGAAGACGCGATTTTTGTATGAATCCGCTGTAAGATTGTCTGAAAACGGGTGGCGAGTGTTTTGGGGCCTGACGGACAGTATGGCGCGATCAGATGCTTGGATGGCTGGAATAACAGGTGCAAACAAGAAAATATGTCTCGTCGTTGATGCCCCTAAAAGCAGTGCGCTTGTAAATGCAATATATGAGCAGTTGTCAACCGTTGACAAATGTTTGTGGAAGGTTATTATTTCCTGTCAGCAATATGAATTCAATGACTGGTTTCGAGAGAACCATTTAAGGAGTGATACCACTAGCATTGAATTAATGTCTCTGGATGAAGCGACAACAAAGGACTATGTATCTGAGTTCGCAAAAAACTTTGAATTGCGATTGCCAGACAATGCAGCAGAAGGTCTTTTTACATTGACAAGAGGGGTGCCGGGGTGGATCGCTTTAGTTCTGGGGTATAGCCATAAAAATAAGACTCCGTTATGCCTTGGCGAGCAGCTCTTGAATGTGGTCAGCGAACAAGTGCGAAAAGCAATGGAAGGATGGGATTCCACTGTTAAGGAGAGACGGTTGAATGTCTTACGCTGGGTATGCGTTTGGGAAACGCTTGTCATAGATGATGGAAGAGACGAAACCCCAACAATCACTTTTCTTGGAAAAGAACTTAAGATTCAATCAGAACAGATCTATGATGATCTGAGGGCTTTAACAGAAAAAGGGTTGCTTGTTTGTTGGGGTAGGAATCGGCGGATATATACGGCAGAGCCGACATTAGTCCGACAGCAGGTTCTAAGCGAATGGCTGCTGGAAAGAGTAGATAATTCATATCATGTCACAAAAGAGGGGCAGACGTTTGTCAAGAAACTCATCAATTTAGAAATTCCAGACAAGGAATCAATCGTTGACAATCTAGCCGGATTGACATCGTCGTATTTGGGAGCAGAACGAGGGGTTGACTTTTTTAAGCCAATCGTTGAAGCGTTAATTAATGAGGCAGATTCTGGGGGCACAGTTCAACAATTGGCTGTCTTAGAATGGGCAAAACATGTTGCTCACGTCGATCCTGAGTCTGCACTAAGTATAGTCAAAAAGATTTGGGACACACCTAAGCCTCCTGAAACAATTAGCCATAAGTATTGGGGAGATCAGACTTATGAACATTCCCAAGTGTTGGCGAATATCCCCAGGTTTTTGTTTTCGTTGTCCGAAATGAGGCTGACAAAAGCACTGGGACGGACTTTATGGGGCTCTTTTAAGCGAATCTATGAGGAAGAGAAATCCGGCAAATTCAAGGCTCCTCATGGGCAGGGAACGGAAGAACTAATTAAGAAGAGACTCCAAAGTATCAGAAGAAACCCGTTTCAAGAGTTCGCATTTGAAAAGCTGGTCGCAGATTGCAAGAACGACACGTTTTCACAATTCGACCTTGTCCTTGCGGAAGGGCTACTTTCTTGTAGGCGGGAATCCATTGAGGCATTTCGCTACCAAGTAGTGTTCTCGCATTTGTATATAGAGCCTGATACTCCTGAATGGCAACGGGCAATTGATACACGAACTCTAATGTTCGAATTGGTTGAGCAGAATAAATACCCAGCCTTCACAACTGCCATCTGGTCGCTCCTTGCTAAAATACATTCTGGATGGCGAACATCTGAAATGTGGGATGCGCGATGTGCACAGCATCTTGCGCCACATTACGATGCGATCGTAGTTGATGATTTGCGGCGGACATGCAGTATTCTTAAACGTAGATGCAAAAGCATTGCTCTGATGGAATTGGAAGCTGCACGGGATCTTTGGTCAACGGCTTTAAAATATGGGAAATCTGAAGAAGAGAGAGCATTAGCAGCTGCTTGCGAAGAAGAATACGCGAAACATTTTTCTTGGGATTTTTGTAATTTCTTTTCGTGGGATATCAAAGACAAGACTTTGAAACAGTTATTGCTAACTATTAAGGAACATTTTATTTCGGCCGCAACTTCACAAGAGATATCTAATTTCTTTGAAGAGTCGGCAGAGTACCTTCGTTGTAAAAATCCCGGTAATTCTATCGCTGATTGCGGAAGGGGGCATGATCTTGCGGTTACATGTTATGATCTGTATGTTCCCGAAGGGCAAGATGCATTTAGTAAGTATGTTGAGGAAAGCTTACGCCTGCCCACCGGGAACAATCTATTTAGGGATAACTTTCTAGTATGTTTTTTGATGATTTGGATTCGTGTATTTAGGCAAGCTCATCTGATGCAAAACATTGTAGACGAGATTAAGCGTTTAGTCGGGGTGTCTCAAGGCAAGGAACAACTACTTACTAGTGTTTACGAAGGTAGAAGCAGTACTACCTTAGGTGTGGTTTCTAGTGAGGAGTTGTCATACATGTGCTCGCATGAATGTAGATTTGACAATCAGCAGCTTGCAAGAATACTACCATCGTTTCTGGTCGTCAATAAAGACTTTGTGTTAGAGCGACTTGGCTATATCTTTGATGAAGTGAAGGACGATCAGGAAGAACTAGAGCGCCTTTGGCGGTTGTTTGTGGTAAACAGCTATCTGGTAATACTACGGACTGACGATCACAAAGTGCCATCCCCAATTGAATGGTTACTTGGGGCCTTTTGTAGATATAACATGAATGGCGATTGTCTTGAAGAACATAAACTAAGCTTTTTAGCGGAACAGAGCGGTTATAAATTATCTCAGAAGAAATTCGTTGATTTAATTAGAAGTCGTATTGAGATGGAAAAGTTGGGTAGATTGTCCGTGAGTTTCTCGGTCATGCCGCATGAGTTTGATGTGGGTACGTGGGTGTCTATGGAGAAAGATGAATCCGCCATACATGATCTATGTGAGCTGTCGATTGAGGGCACCACATTTCTAGCTGTCGATCAGTTGCCTAAATACATTAATGCCTTGGATCCTGAAGGAACATTCGTTGGTAACTTTGTAACGAGAACTCTTGCAGCCGATAAGAAAATCACGCCCTCGCTTCTGTGCGATTTGGGCGGGCTAGCCACGTACTATGAAGAAAGGTCAGATGCATGGATGAAGATTGTCGAGCCAATCTGTCATCATATGAATATGACTGGTGTCTCACGCAACGACAGATATGGTGTTTATCAATCGTTTCAGCCTAAGATGCAAACATGGTCATCAACGGTGGGGGAAATCGCTTCGATTTTTAGAGAAAAGGAAATGGCGACA
>JAEEGF011963028.1_pt1 | contig 14633 bp, 16 predicted proteins | sample 9134171 | NCBI WGS metagenome assembly JAEEGF01 (sample SAMN16246542, study PRJNA631951) | gut metagenome | biome: gut microbiome; feature: rumen; material: AP-attached | host: Bos | place: Iran: Karaj | collected 2018-10
AAGGAGCTGCATGACCAGGTACTCGGCCCCGATCTTGTCGCTTATGGGATAGTTCACGTAGGTGACCCTCTCGTACTTGTTGTAGTAGTACATGCGGGTATTTTTCTTGTCGATGATGTCCTGGACGACAGCGGAATCTTTGTCGTCCACCTTTCCGTCGTAGTTCGCGTCGGCAAGAGGGTAATCCTTGGCCCAGTCAACGTGCTTGGAAGTATCGCTGTCCTTGTTCGACTTGATGATCCAGTTGATGGTGCTTAGGTCGGTCTTGTCGATGAGATCGTCTCCGTTGGCGTTTCCGTAGATTCTGAGACGCGTGTCGTCGAACGATTTACCTGTGTGGTCCGCATCGTCGCTGTTCCCCCCGTTGTTCAGGAGAGTGAAAGCGGCGACGGCAGCGATGGCGATGACGGCCACCGCGATTATCGCATAGAGCACTTTGCTATCCAAATCGTCACCTGTTGGAGCATTACTCCAAATGAATATTTAACTTAAAACTAAAACGTAAAATATTTTCGGAAATACGGAACAGAGCGGAAACGGGAACCGAATCGAGCCTAAGAACATAAGGGGCATCCGATGTCCGAATGGCCTCCCGTCATCGTAACTTGGTTACATTTGGAGTCATCTTTAACTCTAGTTGTGCTGATTCTCGATTTGGATGTGAAATCCAACATAGAAGGCAGATAGGATGGACAGCGTAGAGAGGTTCTTCGGGGAGTACTTCTTCCTGAACAAGTGGTACCCCATCGGGGTGGAGTTCGACGGGCTCAACTTCCTGAGCAGCGAGGCGGCCTACCAGGCGCAGAGGTGCGCTGACGTGGAGGACAGGAGGCGCTTCGCGGGCCTCGACCCGGCCAGGGTCAGGGTCTTCGCGGACTAGATGGTCCCCCGCGAGGGCTGGAAGGACGTCAGGATCGGCGTCATGGAGGAGGTCCAGATGGCCAAGTTCACCCAGCACCCGGAGCTCGCCGAGAAGCTGGTCGCCACCGGCGACGCGAAGCTCACGTACAACAACGAGTGCGGCGACACCTACTGGGGCGTCTTCAACGGCGAGGGCGAAAACAACCTCGGCAAGGTCCTGATGAAGGTAAGGTCAAGGCTAGGCGAAAGGCAGAAAGCCTGAATTTCCATCGGCGCTCCCAGTCCGGGGGCGCCACTTCGAACCCCACGCTCGCACCCACGTCCTTCAACAGAACGCACTAGAGGGAACGGATGATCCTTAGACCGACCTCGAACGGATGCACATTTATTTGTCTGAGGAATGTCCGAGCAGCAACACCTTGGGGCTATGGATCGATTCCAGCCGGTTCCTCTCTGCTTCCCGCCATTATTGCGATGAATCCCCTTGTGAAGTCGATGCTGGTGCTGTGTAGCAGGCCGATGACGACCATCATTACGATTCCAGAGGAAACACTCCAACCTTGATCGGTTGAGCAGAGCGTCCAGAAGGTACATAGCTCCGTCCAGGCCCATTATCGGAGACTTGACGAAATCGTACTTGCGATGAGGATAGCGAACGGCCACCCCTTTCCCGCATCCGCCGGAAGCCTGCTCCAAGAAGGCCTTAGGTCCGCTGGTGAACAGGTAGTCCGGACGGCCGAACTCGTCGGCGACCATGTCGAAGGAGGTCTCCAGCCAGCAAGACAGGGGATCGGAGACGGACACGGACGCGTCGATCGCGTAGGTTTTCCCGACCAGACTCTTGCTATACGCCTTTATACCGTCGTAGGCGCGCCTGCGGTACTTAGCCAGCATCTCGAAGGCGTGGGACGTCCTGCGGCCTGTGGCATCGGACACTGCCCTGTAAAGATCCTCGACGCGATCGAACCCGATAGGCTGGCAGCCGATCCCTACGGTCTCGACTCCCATGGCCTCGTAGAATCCGACGGTCCTGGAGCAGAACTCCGGGTCTACGACTATGTTGAACCTTGATCTTACGGAATCACGCAGATCGCCGAGGGTGCAGTCGGCGCCGACGACCGAAACCAGCCTGAGGCCGGCGTTCTTCAGCAAATGCCCCATCTCCATCTGGACGGTGCGCCAGTCCTTGTGTGTCACGGACAAGCCCAGTATGTTCACTCCGTTGTCTATGATCCCTGAACGCTCGGGCGCCAGATGGTCCAAGACGCTCGCGATGGCGCTGTCGAATCCTGTGCCGAGGTCATTCCCCAGAGAATCCGTATCCAGGCGGATGCATCCCTCGCGGGACTTCGCCATCCCTTCCACGTCATCGCCGATCAGAGTGAGCGCAGGTGTCTCCAGCACCGCCACCGGGCCTTCTCCGAACACCGCGTCCAGTGACCTCTCCAGCTTGATCGCCGTCCCCCCGTAATAGTCCGCTGGCGAGACGTCCGTGTACGGTATGGCCGGCCCGTCGCTAGGAATACAACGTTCGAGGGGCAGCAGCCCCTTCCTGCAACCATTCTGCCCGTGAAGGAGCAGCCTCATGTCTCTGATGCCCTGTATCGCCGCCGCAGCGCCAGTGATGCCGTCCGGCTCCGTCAACAGCTCCATTGCTTCCATCCCTCCTTTCCGCTGGTGCGGAGAACATTGGCCGCCCTCTCCAGAAGGATGCTCTCAGCCTCCTGGGACACGTAGGTCTCAGGGACTTCCATCCATAGGGCGCTCCCGCGACGGCCTCCTATCTGGATGTCGAAACTGCCACCATCGTCGCTATCTAGGACGGTCATCCCGCAATCCGACAGCGCCTCGTATATCCAGCCGCGATCCGCCGGGCCCGCTTCGACCAGCGCCCTCCTTCCGGAAAGACGCCCGGACAAGCGTTCAACGATGCGCGAATGCCTAGATTCCAGAAGGAGAACGGCATCGGACGCGACTTCCTCCATATCCAGAATGCGTCCGACATTCTCCAGCCATTCCAAGGCGCCTCTGTATCCCCTGGGTACTGGCGGCCCGAAGACTATCCCCCTGGATTCCAGAATCCTCTCGACCTCCAGGCCGTCACGGCTCTCCTCCGCCAGGAACGCCATCTTTCCCCTGCCCAGGCCACGGATGTCGTCCGCAGAGCAGTCCGAAAGGAATCCTGGTCCTTGAAGCAGCCCGAACACGTTCAAAAGGGACCCGAACGCCTCCCTGTTGTGGCCCTTGTTGTAGGCGACGAAGGTGTCGTCCACGACGTTGGCTATCGGCAGGTCATGCATCGGTTCCTCGATCAAGCTCGACAGGGCGCGAATAACCTCGATGTGTGCATCGTATCCAGAATCCACGCGATTAGCGTCTATGGTCAGTATCTTCGTTCCCGGATGCGATTCCATGACGCGGGACATCGCGCTAGATACGTCGTCGCCGATTATGCTGGATATGCATGTCGTGATTACGACTATAGTTCTATTCATATCAGCCAGCTGGCTCACCATCGATTCCAGACGATCCGTCCCTCCGAACACAGAGGACTCGGCGGATATCCCGGTGCAATACACGTTGCTTCCTGAAGAAGTCGGCAGACCAGACAGCGAGTCAGACCATGACAGGCGCTGGCTCAGGCATTCGCCCAGAAGAGAGCTTCCACATGAACGGGAACCATGTATCACTATAGGGATATCTATTACCCTCCCTGCTGTCTGGATAGCCGCCACAGGGCCTTTGCCGATTCTCCGCGGCCTTCTGGCCTCCTCGGACGGGGCTGCCTCCTCGACTGGAAGCGCATAACCGCCAAGACCGTCCACGCGCCCTGAGGATATCAAATCGTCCATCTGCGCATCCGTCAGAGGATTAGCCTTCACCGGCTTGCAGACCCCAGAAGCTAGTTCCGAAACGTAGTCGGCCAATCTGCTGAATGCCCTGGCTTCGCAGGAATCAGGGAACTGCTCGCATAGCGTGTGACCAGACCGTTCTGCTCTTGTGAACAGATCGGAGCGCCTTACCTTGCATACGATGGGGACCCCGGTAGACTTGGAAAACTCCTGGACCGTGGCCTCCTCGTCGAGGACCCCGCGCATGTTGAGGATCAGCCCGCCCGTCTTCCCGCCGGGGCCCTCGAACCTGGACAGCCCTTTCAGGATGTTGTTAGCGGCGTACAGCGACATGGATTCGCCAGAAGTCACGATGAGCACTGCATCGGATACGTCCTTGCGCATCGGAACGGCGAAGCCTCCGCATACAACGTCTCCCAGGACATCGTACACCGTTACATCGTGATGTATGTCTCCGAAACCGAGCCTCTCCAGAGTGCTGAACATAGCGGTGATGCCCTTTCCTGCGCAGCCGACCCCGGGCATCGGACCTCCAGCCTCTAGGCACATGATGCCTTTGGAACCGGTCATCGCAATATCGGAAAGGGACCTCTTCGATGGCGGGACTTCCCGCATGTATTCAAGAACGGTGTTTTGAACAGCTCCCCCAAGGAGCTGCCTGGTGGAGTCGTGCTTAGGATCGCAACCGATGTGGACGACCTCGAGACCTTTGGCTGCCAGCGAATAGGAAAGATTGCCTGAGACGGTTGACTTCCCTATTCCGCCTTTGCCATAGATCGCCACACGGATTGACATGGATCCTGCTTCAACTCGGATGCTTATGAATACTATCCGAAGTGTAATTTTTTTACATCAGCATCGGTTTCTCCTTGAATAGGTTCTAAGACGAGACGAGTGGAGGGACGCGCCTGCAGGAGTCGTCGACGGTTTCCTAAGAACTCCCTGATGTCCTTATTCCCCCTCATATTCTCCTCGGTGAATCCGTGATGTCTCGCACTGACGAGGTCACGAGGTTCTCCAGGAGCTCATCGTAGAGCAGGCTTAGCCTTTCCTTCGACAGAAACCCATCGAATACCAGAATCAAGAATCGGTCTAACTGAAGGCGCAAGCATGTCACAGAGACAGACGGGATGCTGGATTTCCTGACATACAAGCTCGTCAGGGAGTAATCCTGCCACCCGGAAGGCGCGCAGCGGGAACGAGGCCGTCAAGGCTCTTCGAACTCCTGTCCCTTCTCCCTCACGATGCTGAACAGCCCGTCCTCCAGCCTGTCGATGCTCCCAGGGTTGATCCCGGACCCGCTGGCGGACACCTGGCGGTCGCCGTTGACGGTCGCGGTCAGCATGAACATGCCTCCGTCCAGGAGGCCTGGCGGATGCTCTCCGACGAAGCCGTCCCATCCTATCAGGTCGCATTCGTTCAGGAGGGACAGAACATCGTCGGCTCCGCATTCAGCCCTTCCCCTCAGATAGCGCTCGTCGCTCCCCCAATGCTTGCCATATATGGAGACCTCCGCTCCGCTCTCTGTACGAACGGCTTCCAGCTCGATCAGGGACGACATTGTGGATACCTCCAGGGTCACTATGGAAAAAGATTCCACGGCCACCCTGGCCTTCGGTTCCTCTTTCTTCTTTCTCTTCCAGAAGAACATGGTGACACCTATGAACTGTATGCCATGCTGCGTATTTTAACTAGGGAGTGGCTTCCCCATACTGTTTTCTCATGACGGTCATGGGAATTGTTCACATGTCTTCAAACCTGGATGGGCCCTGCCCTGATGAGCTCCAACCCAGCGCGAAGGAGCTATTGTCGCGCTTCCATCAGTCCTGGCATCACTGTAGACCTATCCTCTGCCTAGAACACAATCAGAGCCAGAGGACCTTGCGATCGTCCCTTGGAACCGATGTCCTGAATCTGACCCTTGGGTGTCCGACGATGTAAACGGCATAGGCGTTCAGGCCCTCCCTGATTCCAGGGAAGAACGACATGAACCTCTCGGGATCCTTCTCGGCTCCCAGAAGCATCCATCTGGAATGGAAGCCGCCTAGGCCCATCGAGTAAGCCATCAGCTCCAGCTGCTCTATGGGGATTATCGCGTCTATCGGGAACCTGGCGAAGGCCACGATGACCTGTCTGCCCTCCCATGTGAACGGATTGTTCTTCTCCCTCTGCCCGTTATCGACATACTCAACGAACTGCTTCAGCCTGGGATGCTCGTCGGTATGGTCCCTGAGTATGGACGCCAGAAGCTCCATGAACTCCGGGAAGCGCTCATCGACCACTGCGTACTCCACGATCTGGGAATTCTCTGCCGTGGGGGCGTACTTCACCGATGACAGAAGCTCCTCGAGCTCTTCGCGGGTGCATCCCCTGTCGAACCATCTGCAGCTCCTCCTCCAGCGTAACATCTCTCCCAGAACATCCGGAGGTACCGGACAGCCGTCGATCCTCTCGATCCTGCCCGGAGACCCTATCATAGAGATCGCGCCCTTGGGACAGACAGAGATGCAATGTCCGCATCTGAAGCAGGAATAAGGCGATTCGATCTCGTGAGCCTTCCTGTCATCTCCGACAACCAGATGCCCGCGTATGCAGAAGCTCACGCACTTACCGCATCCGACGCACCTATCCGAAATAACGAGGGACTCTTCCATGCTGATATCAGCACTTACTCTGTATTTATGATGTTCTCGATGAAACATCGTTGCACCCAAGGTATCATAGAACGTACCTAAACGTTTTGAATGTTCACGATGTCCTTGTTCCGGGAAATCACATGAAGATAGTCGCAATCAACGGAAGCCCCCGTAAGGGCTGGAACACCGACATGCTCGTAGACAAGGCGATCGAGGGAGCCAGATCGAAGGGAGCGGAGGTCGAGAAGTTCGATCTCTACAAGCTCGACGGCTTCACAGGCTGCAGGTCCTGCATGGCATGCAAGAGGCCCGAGCGTGGCGGAATATGCTACATCAAGGACGGACTGAAGCCTGTACTGGACGCAGCCAAGGAGGCCGACGGCCTCATAATGGGCGCGCCGAACTATTTCGGAGACCTCTGCGCCGAATTCAAGCTTTTCTACGAGAGGCTCCTGTTCCCGTACCTCACATATGACGCTTCGAAGATAAGCTGCAACGAACACATGGTCCCTGTCATCTTGATAATGACCAGCAACGCCCGCGATACCATGTACGCTTCGATGCTGAATGGCTACAGGAACAGTCTCGAGAGGTTCATAGGTCCCACCAAGGTGTTCGTCAGCGGAGAGACCCTCCAGGTCAACGACTACAGCAAGTACACGCTGTCGATGTTCGATCCCGAAGAGAGGAAGGAGAGAAGGGAAAAGGTTTTCCCGAAGGAGATGGAAGAGGCCTTCAGACTAGGGGCCGAGATGGCCTCCTGAAATTGATATCACTATAGTATTATCAATCTGAATCTGCCTTTATCAGCGCCTTCCTGAGTATCACTATAGTGAGAATAACTGTCGCCATAATCATCAGATTACCCGAATCGATGAGCAGCATGTTCCCGAATAGGATTGATTAGTACGAGGACGGCACGACGACGCTGCGGTCAATGAAGAGGAGGCTGTGATTCAGAACTTCATCTTCAGGCATACCGCTCCGGGCCTCTGGCAGCACGGACAGCCGTCCATGACGGAGAATCCCAGCATGCGGCAAGCGCGATGGCTCCTTCCCTCCTTGTCCGAGGAATGGATTGAAACCGATCCTACGCCGCGGTTTGCAGCGACGGCCATGACAGCCCTCACCAGGCGCTCGGTGGTGTCCTCCGGGGCATCGTCCGACACCTGGAGGCTGTCGATCTTACATTCGGAGCCTTCCCTGTAGCTCACGAATCCGACCTCCCTGTCGCCATCCATGGCTACGAGGCGCCTGCAGCCTTTGGAATCGTCCCCTCCGCCGCTGACTATCCTGACCATAGGCAGGGATTCGCACCATATGTTTAACCGTTATCGGTAGCTTCCTGCGGAAGACTTTTGTCCTTAACGGCGAGTTTAGCAGACATGACGAACCGCGAACACTTCGATGCATACGACCGCGCAAGCGAGATAACCCGCGCCATACCCGCAGGCGCGTTCATGACCACCAGATCCGGCGACAAGGTGAACAGCATGGTTATCGGCTGGGGAACCATAGGGAACATCTGGGGAAGGCCGGTCTTCATCGCCTATGTAAGGAAGAGCAGATTCACCCGCGAGCTCCTCGACGCCAACCCCGAATTCACCGTGAACATCCCTGTCGGAGACTACAACAAGGAGATCTTCAAGATTTTCGGAAGCAAGAGCGGTCGCGACATGGACAAGATAAAGGCCGCCGGAGTGACCCTCATCGACAGCGAGTTCGTCTCCGTCCCCGGGATCAAGGAGCTTCCCATGACCCTGGAGTGCAAGGTGCTGTACAGGCAGCCCCAGGAGGTCGGCCTCATACCCGAGGACATCACTGGCAGATTCTATCCCAAGAACCCTGCGGATTCCAGCGTGGACTACCACATCGCCTACGTCGGCGAGATCGTGGACGCCTACATCCTCTCCTGAAAACAATTCCGTCCCTCTCATCGACCGGGAGGGACGGTCTATTCGATCCCTTCTGGCCTATCGGATGTCCTTCGGAAGGTTCTCGTCCCTCCATCTCCTCTTCCCTCCTCGTTCCTAGACCGGCGTCATAGCGGAAGCGGTCGTTGAACCAGTAGGTGTTTGTCGAGAACAGGGTGCAGGGGCGCTCATGATATATCGAGTCGGACCATCTGACTGTGTTCTCGAACTGGCTCGTGCATTGCCCCTTCATGAAGCCCTCCTTCACATTCATCGTGCCGAGGGGCGTCGCAGGTTTCTTTCCCTTGAAAGGGAGGAAAGATTTTGGAGCGGCCGGCCCCTGAACGCGGGTGGAACCGGCCGTTTTCGGCTCAAGTCCTGTTAAAGACCTTCCTGGGGTTCTTGCAGCGGGGACAGCGCCATTCGTCAGGAAGATCCTCGAAGGCCGTTCCTGGGGGTATCCCCTGCGTCGGGTCGCCGACAGCCGGGTCGTAAACGTATCCGCACACGGAACAGACGTATCTTCCGGTCGCGGTCTTGAACGTGACCTCTCCGAGAGGAATGGTCTCTGGCGGATTGCTGAGGTCTATGACTCTCTTGCTCTCGAGGTTCTCGTATCCGAGAGGGGTGTGGGTGGACAGGTAGACTGTGGGATGATGGGTGATGAAATCCCTCACACGGTCCATCGTCTCGCGGGCGGCAGGAAGGTCCTCGAAGACCACCGAGAGCTTGTCCTCGTACAGGGCCTCGTCCGTGTAGGTGATGTCTCCGTGAAACATGTAGAACAGCCCGTCGTTCTCCGCTATCACCAGGCTGTTGCCCTTGGTGTGCCCCTTGGCCTTGATGTAATAGATCCCTTCCGCGATCTTCTGGCTCTCGGGGAAGTTATGGTATGGGCCGTCGGTGAACTTGACCGGGACGATGTTGGGTATGCCCTTCAGCTCCTCCGCGTCCAGCTCCTCCTCGTTCACGTAGATCTTTGCGTTAGGGAAGGACTTCAGCTCTCCGGAATGGTCGCTGTGCTTATGGGTGAGAAGGATCTTGGTCACCTGTTCGGGCTTGTATCCCAGCGCGGCGAAAGCCTCCATGTAGGTGCAGATGTCCTTTCCTGTGAAAATCATGGTCTTCTCGTCGGGGACCTCCTCCGGAGTGCCTGACGGGATTCCTGTGTCGACCAGAATGACCTCGTCCCCGGTGTCGATGAGATAGTTCGTCAGACCAAACCTGTAACGGATGCTGGAATCGAATTTTTCAGGACCCTCTTCACCGCCGAACGCGAATCCCTGAGTCGCGAATCAGTCCTTTCTGAACTTGACCGCCTTGATTTCGATGCTGCACCAACCATGCAAGAACAGAAAAACATGTCGGAGGGACGTTCGTGAACCATGTAATGGATTGTCAAAGCAGGTATCCTAGGAGATACCTTACATTTTAAGAATCTAAAATCTCATTATGCATAAGTCAAAGTGATACGATGGATTTCCTTGAATTGGTCAAGAACAGGTATTCCGAACGGTATTTCGATAGCAGACCTATCGAGAAGGAGAAGCTGGACCGCATCCTGGAAGCAGGACGCCTCGCTCCCACGGCCTGTAACTACCAGCCGCAGAGATTCTACGTCATGAAAAGCGAAGAGGGCTTGAAGAAAGCGGACAGCGTCACCCGCTACAGGTTCGGAGCGCCGGTCATCATCCTGGTATGCTACGACGCGAATGTCGTCTGGTGCAGGCAGGACTCGGGATTCGACGGTCCGTACAACAGCGGGGACCAGGATGCTAGCATAGCGGCCACATCCATGATGTTCGAAGCGGAGGAGCAGGGCATACACTCCCTATGGATAAGAGGATTCGACTCCGGAGATGTGTCCGAAGTCCTGGAACTCCCTGAGACCTTCATCCCGGTCATGATGCTGGCTCTAGGATATCCCAAGGACAAGTCGAAACCCAGCGACTGGCATTTCAAGAGGATGCCGCTCAAAGACTTCGTCACAGAGGTCTGATCTTCTTCAGGAAACCAGAAGGATCACCAGACCGATCGCAAGACAGACCGTCCCGAACACGATAGCGAGATTCCGGAGACATAAAGGCCTTCGGAAGACTTCTTACGTCCATGGACAAAGCCGTATGCCTAGTCGCCTTTCGGATTCGCCGTATCCCAGGTAAAAGGGCGTGTAAGCCATCCCGCTGAAAACCATGGAGTGCTGGCATACGAATACGATCGTCATGCCTTTGAGAGCGTGATAGGAAGACACATAACGTACATCGGATTTCGATCGGAGTGCCGTTCTGAACAGAGCCTGGAAACCCTAGACCGCCGTGGACGCGACGGCCTATGGATCTCCTTGCGGCTTCCTCACTCCTTCGAATACTCGGCTATGTAGATGACTCCTACGAATATGAGGACTATCAGGACCAGCACGCCTACGTACAGGAACGTCTGTCCCAGCAGGCTGATCGCAGCCATGATTCCCGCTCCGAGCAGGATCATGCCGACGCCTGTCGAAACGATCCTCGAATCGTACCGGGTGTTCTCTTCCGAAGAATCATGGATGAAACGGGCGACTGTCTTTGTCCCTAATCCTGTGAACATGATCGCCGACAGCACGAAGAACGCCGCTGCGAGAGCAAGAACCACCATTCCAGCGGTATCGACAGGTTCTCTCAGGACCAGGGCGAACGTCGCTCCCATCACGATCAACGGCAGGATTGCCAGATATGAAACCAACTTGAAATTACCGTCCATGGTTCATGTTTTTGTCTTTGGATTATTTACGCTTAACTAACACGTTAATAACTTGGCCATTAAAAAACGTGAATGAGTTAATAACTCAGTTTTTAAAAACATTTATCAAACCCTTCGAACGGATGCAAAAGGATAGAAAACGGCTGGAACGGAATCTTCAGAAGGCCGTATGAAACCTAAAATATCCCTTCGAATCATCGTCCACAGGCGGGAGATAGGTTGGCAGAGTACGAAGACCTTGGAAGATCCATAGAGGAGTCGGTCCGCATGGCCTGCGAGGGGAAGGAGGTAGGCATAGCCTTCTCCGGAGGCATGGATTCAGGGATCCTGGCGGCATTGGCATCGAAATACGCCAGGACGGTCACCTGCTATACATGCGGAACGGACGACTCGTTCGATGTCGCCGCCGGGAAGGAGCTGGCGGAGAAGCTGGACCTGCCCTGGGTCCACTGCAGGATCAGCGAGGACGACATCGAGGAGACCATCAGGGAGTTCATCTTGGCCACCGGGGTCAGCGACCCGTTCACCATCTCGTACGACCTTCAGCTGTTCACCGTATGCCGCGAGGCCTACGAGCCTGTGATCCTTTCAGGACAGGGCTCCGACGAGTACTTCGGAGGCTGCGCCAGGTCGGTTAACGAGGACGATTCCGAGTATCGGGCGGTCATGGACTGGGGGGTAGAGAGGCTGATGAAGGTCTCCGTTCCCTGCGAGCTGTCCATAGCCAGGCGCTTCAAGAAGAAGCTATGCTACCCGTATCTGGACGAGGAGGTCATAAGGCAGGTACAGACGCTGGACCCGGAGGTCCTGAGGCCGTCTTCGCTCGATGACAGGAAAGCCGTCCTGAAGACCGTGGCGAAGGACCTGGGATACCCTCTGCTGGCCCATCGCACGAAGAAGGCGTCCCAGTACGGTTCGAACACTACCGAGCTCATACGCGACATGGCGAAAAGGAAAGGCGTGAGGTTCAACAGGTATATCGCCGACATCTACGAGTCGCTGGGGCTCAGGAACGCCAACTTCCTGCGCGATTCTGCCGTGGACGTCCGCATAGACCCGATAATCGTCCACGATGCTGAGGAGGTCCTTCAGAGGCTCGGGATGACCCATTCCGAAGCCGTGGCCGCGTTCTATCGCAGGATGATCCGCGACGGCAACCTGGATTTTCTCGAAAAAGGCGATGACTGACATTATCCGAATGGTTCAGCCTCACCTATGCTGAATTCTGATAACGAGGTTCGCTGAAGAATATCCGGTCGTCAATTTTCGAGCACGGAATTCAGCCTGTACGCCAACGGCTCGATCCGCGCAGACGTCTTCCAGGACAACGCCGGGAGGCAAATCGAGGTCTCCACGCTCTACAAACGCCTGAATGGGATGTGGTCGTTCCAGAAAAGGAACGATTACAGCCCGTGCCTGCCGAAGAAGATACCTGATGAATAAGAGATGCCGATACATCCTTCGAGAATTCACGAAACCCGACAAACTCTGCCATCGTGGATGAGCACGTTCAATCGCGATAGTGCGCCAGGGCGTACAGGTTCTCGTTGGGGGTCATCGGAGGGACCCCGCATTCCGGCATGATCACAGGATACCCTATCTCGGCATACCTCTTCGCCGATGCTCTGACGTCCTCGGGAGTCCCCTGTAAAAGGCATCTCACCGGCTGGACACCTCCCACCAGGATCGTCTTGTCGGACAGCCTGTCGAATATCCCCTGCGGATCCCCGCTGGTCTCCACGGACAGGGCTGTTCCTCCCAGGGAGGCCAGATCCTCCAGGACCCCTTTGGTCTCCCCGCATGAATGGACGGTGGAGAACGAGTGCCTGATGCTGGACTGAAGCCTCGTCTGATACGGCCTGACGAACGTGTCGAACGTCGCTCTGGACTGGGTGTCCTCCGATCCCTCGGTTATCACGAACACGTTGTCGGACGCTTCCGAGAGGGCTTCGGCGTAGGCGCACTGGTACGGGGTCATCCTCTTCACCCATTCCAGACACCTGTCGGGGCACATCAGCATCGCCATCATGTAGTTCTCCATCCCTGTCAGCAGGCTGGCTACAAGCATAGGGCCGACCATCCCCGAGGTCACGAACAGGTCCGGATGCTCCTTGGAAAGCCTTCCGGCCGCCTCGATATACATCCTCACCCTTCCGCCGGACAGGAACTCGTCGACAGACATGAAGTCCGGAGGGTCCATGATGTCATCTGGGACCCTGTAAGGAGATCCCACCGCGGCCGGCTGGCTGTACTTCCTTCCGGGCATTATCTCGCATCCGAGCCTCTCCGCCTCCGCGGTTATGTCGAACGGGACCCTGGCGGTGGCGAATCCGAACAACTCCGAAGGCTGGAGGGCCAGCTTTATCATCATGTCGATGTCGAAATTGGCTTCCGGCCAGCAGCATCCGCAGGCATCCATCATCGGGACTGTCCCGGACTGGGAGAATATCGCTGGAGGGTGGGCGTCCCCTTCGCGGTTCATCGCGGCTACGATCTCGTCCTTGGAGTTCACACAGACGAACCTGCATGTGAGGATAAAAATGTCTTGAGACGGGAAACTGTGTTCGGTAACACCCCTCGTGCATCGTTTTTCCTGAACAAAAGGTTGAGGACTCTCATTCGATCTAGAATCAAATTTTAATAGAATCAACGTTGACGCTGATTTTTAGTCTTGGAATCGATACCGCTTATAAGCCGAATACATAACCGCCATAATCTCGCCCGGCTCGTCCTTTCACCAGGTACGCCCTTCCGTCCTCGGTGCGCGCCACCTGCTCGGCATGCCTTCCGGGACGGCTCGCGGATACCGGGATCCTCCTGAACCCTATCTCCTCCGGGAACACGGCATCCTCCGGGCTGAGAGCGCCGAGCTCCCTCAGGGCATCCATGGCGACCAGACCCTCCAGATATGACGAATCGACATCGGGCCCATGGAGGACGGCCAGAGCCAGCATCCTCATGACCCTCCCGATGCCGTGCCGGTTTCCCGAAGCCGATTCCGTCATACCGCCCAGCTCGGCGATGCGACGTATCTCCCTCTCGTCGAAGGCGTTATGGATCGTGACGCAGAGCGACCCGTCATCTGACAGATAGGTGGCCGGCTCGTAGGGACTGGAGCCTATAAGCTAATCCGTCTTCCCGTCCATCAGGTGCAGCTTCCCGTCTATGTCCTCCAGGAAGAGCCCGTCCTCCACATGGAGGACCAGCGCATCGGAGGCCTTTCTGACATCGTCCTGCTGATCTGCCGGCATCGTCGCATCTCCTGAAAGAAGAAGACCGCATAGGATGAAAGGCTTGTCGCTCCGCCAGGATTCCGATGCCAGGGGATCCCAGGCATAATGGTTCCAGGACGTCTGGACAGGGGCCTTGCCGGCCGCGGACACGCTGGAAAGAGCCGTCGACGGTATCCTAAGAACTCCCTGAGTCCCTTCTTCCTCCTCAGATGCTCCGAGGCGAATCCGTAATGTCTCGCGCGGACGAGAATCACGAGATTCTCCAGAAGCCCGTCATAAGGCAGGTCCAGCCATTCCTCCGGGACCTCCTCGCGCATGGTGCCGCCGTCGTTGTGGCCGCCTCCCCACCACCAGGCCTCGTCCAGCTCGGCCTCGAACGTCCCGTCGTCCTTCTTG
>JAEEGF012112459.1_pt1 | contig 14632 bp, 12 predicted proteins | sample 9134171 | NCBI WGS metagenome assembly JAEEGF01 (sample SAMN16246542, study PRJNA631951) | gut metagenome | biome: gut microbiome; feature: rumen; material: AP-attached | host: Bos | place: Iran: Karaj | collected 2018-10
TGGCGGATAGAGATGGCCTGATAGAGGCCGTTTCTATCCTTTATTATCAATAAAACACTCGCGAAAAAGAAAAATGGTCTTGAGAGCTACGCTCTCAGGACCACTTTGTCTACAGTCTGTGCTGAGACATTAAACTGTCTCAGCATTTTTTATTTCAATTATTATCATTGAATCCGAGAGAACTTCTCCTCCCATTTCAAGCTCATATTCAGCCATGAGCTTAACTTCTTCCTCATGCCTGATATTTATAAAATCAAAGCTCGTTGTAACCACCCTCATCTGCATTGTGCCATATGGAGTTACATACTCAGTATCGTATTCAAGCTCTTTTCCGAAAGCAAGCTTGGAATTCATGTCCCCGCCTCTGGTAATCTCCATGCCGCTTCCATCAGGCGCAATATGCACCCTGTTATGAATATGAACAGCACCATTACCTGTATCCTGCTCTTCGTCATATTCCAGTACTTTGCTGCCATCATCCATAATCTCATAAAGCCCCGCAGAGGAAGTTACAATTTTCTCGGTAGGTTCTCCGGGTCTTGAATGAATTCCGGTTACATTTACATCAACATTCTTTTTCATGGCAATCACCCCGCTTAAATATTTGGGTTAATAGGTCCTGACAAGAATAGTTCCGGTGCAAGTCCACTTTTCTCTACAGCATTGTATGCAGCTTTTGCTTTCACGTCATCATCAAATATTGCAAAAACAGTAGGACCGCTTCCTGTCATAAATGCTCTGATAGCTCCATTGTCTTCAAGTAACTTTTCTATTTTTTCTATTTCCTGATACTTTCCGGCTGTTACCGGTTCTAATACATTTCCGATAAGCTCGCACATTTTATTGAGGTCTTTTGCTTCTATAGCAGACCTTATTCCATCAATATCCGGATGCTCCACAATCTCTTTGCTGTCTAATTCCTTATAAACCCATCCTGTTGATACATCTATAGCTGGTTTGGCTATAACTATAGTACATGCAGGCATATCGGATATAGCAGTAAGCTCTTCGCCGATTCCTTCTGCCAGAGCAGTTCCGCCCATGATGCAATATGGAATGTCTGCGCCAAGAGAAACTGCAAGTTCGCATAATTCTTTTTTGGATAATCCAAGATTCCACAGTTCATTCAGTGCCAGGTAAGTAGCAGCACCATCAGTACTTCCGCCTGCCATTCCTGCTGCCACGGGAATTCGTTTAACAAGATTAATATTTGCACCTTTTTTTACATCAAATTTATCCTGTAGCTGCCTTGCGACCTTACATATCAGGTTACTGTCATCCGTTGGAATCTTAGGAGAAGAAGCTGTCAGAACTATCTCTCCGGTTTCATTTTCTTCAAAATCCAATGTGTCATATAAATCAACGTTCTGCATTATCATGCGAACAATGTGGTAACCATCAGCTCTTTTGCCTGTTACATCCAGCCCAAGGTTGATTTTTGCATATGCTTTACGTGTTTGTTTCATTAAAATCCGCTCCATATCTGCCTTTTCTAAAATCTTCTCACTCATTATACATAAACTCAAGAAAAAAAATAAAAAAAAATACTAAAGTTTTCTTAATAATCAGCCGATAACAAGATTAGGTAAACTATAGTTACGTTTCAGCGCGGTTTTAGGAACCTACGCGGAAAAGGAGTTCTATATGGGCGTAAATGGAATTACCGAGGTTACTAACAACATCGCAACAACCTACGCTTCATCCATTAATCCTTCTGAAGAGAAGAAAAAAGATGATGAAGTCAAGGTAAAAGCTGAAGCCGCTGCCGTATATGAGAAATCTGACGAGGCAAAAGATTCTGCCAAGGCAGTCTCAAAAGATACGGACAGAACCCAAATCATTAAGCAGATGCAGGCAGATGTAGCTATGCGCCAACAACAACTTTTGGACATTGTTCGAAAGATGATGGGCAAACAGGCCAAAGCCTATGGCATCGCCAATTCTGACAATGACGAGGATTCTATGTGGAAATTCCTTGCAAAAGGAGATTTCACAGTAGACGCAGCGACAAAAGCACAGGCGCAGGCAGATATTGCAGAGGATGGATACTGGGGTGTTAACAAGACTTCAGAAAGAATCCTTGACTTTGCCAAGACGCTGGCTGGCGACGACCCTGAAAAGCTCGAAAAGATGAGAACAGCTTTCGAGAAAGGCTATGCACAGGCTGAAAAGACCTGGGGCGGAGAGCTTCCGGAGATTTCCAAGCAAACCTATGCAGCCGTTATGAAGGGCTTCGATGAACTCACCGGAAAAACCGAGGAGTAAGCACCCAAGTTGCTAGTAATCGAAAAGGAAGAGTCCAACCGACTCTTCCTTTTCTTATTATTCCACTATTCCGCGAATATCATTTATATCGTTTATGTTCTGACTCTTCATGAAAGCTTCTATTCCATCTACAACCTTCTCTGTAAGATATGGATCATGGAAATTCATAGCTCCTACTGCTACTGAGGTTGCTCCTGCCATAATAAACTCTATTGCATCCTCAGCGTTTGCAATTCCGCCCATTCCGATAACCGGGATCTTAACTGCATGAGAAGCCTCATAAACCATTCTTACTGCCACCGGCTTTATAGCAGGACCTGAAAGTCCACCGGTTTTATTGGCAAGTGCAAATTTCTTTTTGTAGATATCAATCTTCATACCTGTAATAGTATTTATCAGTGAAATTGCGTCTGCACCTGCTGCCTCTGCTGCCTTAGCCATTTCCGAAATGCTTGTAACATTTGGACTAAGTTTCATGATGATAGGTTTTTTTGAAATCTTTTTTATCTTATCAGTAATGTCAAAAAGAGCATCCTTATTCTGACCAAAAGCAATTGCTCCCTCTTTTACATTGGGGCAGGAAACATTGATTTCCATCATGTCAACTCTGTCTTCGTCAGAAAGTCTCTCAACTACGCTTAAGTATTCTTCAACTGTTTTCCCGCAGACATTTACAATGACTTTTGTGTCATATTGCTTTAAATACTCAAGATCTCTTGAAACAAAAACATCAACTCCGGGATTCTGAAGTCCTATCGCATTTAGCATGCCGCCATATACTTCAACTACTCTTGGTACCGGATTCCCCTCCCAGGGAGTGCTTGCAACACCTTTGGTCACTACCGCACCAAGTTTGTTAAGATCCACAAAATCCGCATATTCCATACCTGAACCAAATGTTCCGGATGCCGTCATAACCGGATTTTTAAATTCTACACCTGCTATATTTACTGCTGTATTCATGGCATTCACCTCTATAAATGTCGGTTTATTCATTACATATCAAGATCATCTGCGTCAAACACAGGACCGTCAGTACAGATTCTTGCATTCTTTACATGAGAATGATGGTCTACTTCCTTTGTCTTGCAGATACATCCAAGACAGGCTCCAACACCGCACGCCATTCTCTCTTCCAAAGAAAGATATGCCTTTATTCCCTTTTCAGCGGCATATGCCTTTATTCCTTTAAGCATAGGCATAGGTCCGCAGGCAAAAATCACATCGCAGTTTATATTATTTTCTTTTAACGCATCTATTACATTGCCCTTGGTTCCAACGCTTCCATCGTCAGAAGCAATGTACAGCTTTGAATACTTTTCGAACTCATCAGAAAGAAATGTTTCAGAATCTCTGTACCCCATCACTGCACTTACAGATGCTGCATTTGTAAGTCTTTTTGCTGTTTCAAGAAGTGGTGGCACACCAATTCCGCCGCCCATAACGACCACATTTTTACCATCTGCTTTATCAAGCGGAAAGCCATTTCCCAATGGTCCGAGGATCATAATGTAATCACCCGGTTCATATAACGCAAACTCCGCTGTTCCTGTACCCACTACTCTGTACACCAGTCTTATGGCAGAGCGCTCCTTATCGACTTCACATACACTTATGGGTCTTGGTAAAAGAGCTGCCTTATTAACTGTGTAAACACCAACAAACTGCCCCGGCACTGTGTTTTCCGCTATGGGAGTTTCAAGCCACATATCGTAAATTCCTTCAGCCAAACGATTCTGACTTAAAACCAATGCCTCTTTTTTCATCTTTTTTGCCATAGAATTCTCCTCACTTTGTTAAGGAATAATCATCGTTTCTCACAATACCATAAATCATCTGCTCTCTTCAATCATGATTTATATATAATTTTCCCTTTGCAAATCGTAAATGATATTTTACCCGGAAGTCTCTGTCCTAAAAATGGTGTATTGGAGGATTTGGACTCACTTTGAACAAAGCTCCATTCTTCATCCGGTGAAAAAATCACCATGTCTGCCGGGCCATCTTCACTGATATAACCCGCATCCAGCCCATATATACTTGCAGGGTTACTTGTCATTAGTCTAATTAGTTGCTCAAGTGTAATATATCCCGGCTTAACCAGTTCTCTGATTCCAAGTGCAAGAGATGTTTCAAGCCCTGTTATTCCGCTTGGAGCAGACTTTAGATCCTTGGTCTTCTCCTCCCTTGCATGTGGAGCATGGTCTGTTGCAATTGTCTCAATTGTTCCATCTTTGAGTCCTTGAATGATTGCCTGTCTGTCGCTTTCAAGTCTAAGCGGAGGGTTCATCTTGGCAAGAGAACCGTACTTAAGAACAGCTTCTTCTGTCAAAGTAAAGTGATGCGGTGTTGCTTCCGCATAAATCTTTACTCCGTCTTTTTTTGCTTCTCTTATCATCTCAACAGATTCTTTTGCACTTATATGCTGAACTGTTATTCTTGCCCCTGTTCTCTTAGCAATGTCTATATCTCTTTTCACCATGGAAATCTCAGCCTGTCTTGGTGAACCGGCAATTCCGAGCTTTTCTGCAACCTCTCCCGCATTTATACCATTATCCGTGATAAACTTAGGATCCTCCTCATGGAGACTTATGACTTTATCCAGCTTTGTAGCCTCTACACAAGCTCTTTCCATGAGCACCTCATCAGTAATGGGCTTACCATCATCAGTAAAAAGAACTGCTCCAGCTTCTATAAGTGCACTCATATCCACAAGTTCTTTTCCAGCCATTTCCTTGGTTACATTTCCGCAGGCATATACGTTTATCCCGGTTGCCTTTCCACGACTTATTACGTCTTTAATAGTATCAATATTATCCATGTGGGGCTGTGTATTTCCCATCATTACAACACTTGTAAATCCGCCCCTTGCAGCTGCTCTTGCTCCGCTTTCTATGTCTTCTTTATATGTGAAGCCCGGATCCCTGAAATGCACATGTGCATCCACAAGTCCCGGAGCTACGATTTTATCTGTAGCATCAATTACGTCATTTGTTTCATCTTTCAAAAGATTTTCTACATACTCAGATTCAGGTTCGCAAATCTTTAAAATATGCTCACCGTCCACAACAAGATCTTTTTTTTCATTGATTCCACTTTTGGGATCAATGACGCAGCCGCCCTTAATAATTAACATTGTTTGCTCCTTAAATATATTTTTTACAATATACCCCTATTCCTTTTTTCTATCAACCATGAGAAAATAGATAGGTATTTTGAAAGAAAAGAGGTATTAGTTTTATGATACGTGTAGTTTTCGCAGTTTTATTCGTTGCGATATTTCTTATATTGAGTCTCCCTATCCAAGGCATACTTTGGATAATCGGAAGATTCAATCCCTGGACTCAAAAGACTGTTTCCCTTGCTATAGTCAGCTGGGCCTTCAATGTAGTTTCTTTTATCAGTGGCATCAAAAAAACTGTTATAGGTGAAGAAAACGTTCCTAAAGATACAGCAGTTCTCTACGTCGGAAATCATCGAAGCATTTTTGATATTGTCATTGCTTATCCAAGAGTTCCAAGACCAACAGGCTTCATCGCCAAGCAGGAAATCCTCAAAGTTCCGCTTTTGAACATCTGGATGATCTATATGGATTGTCTTTTCCTTGATAGAAAAGATATCAAGAAGGGTCTTGAGATGATCCTTAATGCAATTGAAAAAGTTAAAAATGGAATTTCTATTTTTATCTACCCTGAAGGAACAAGAAACAAAACCGATGCACCTCTTGGCGAATTCCATAAAGGAAGCTTCAAAATTGCTCAGAGAACAAATTGTCCGATTGTTCCTGTTGTAATCAACAAATCCGATGATATATTGGAGAAGCACTTCCCATTTATCAAATCAACTCATGTAACTATAGAGTATTGCAAGCCAGTTATTATGAGTGAATTATCCAAAGAAGATCAGAAGAACATTGATCTCTATGTAAAGAACATTATTGAAGAAACATATCTTAAAAATCAGTAATTAAAAAACGCAAAATAAATGGCGAGTTTTGATCATGTTATTGTTAATACAATAAGTCATAATCAAAACTCGCCATAACTATTTACATTTTACTTCCCTTGCTTCCGCCGCCAAGGTGAACGCCTTCAAGAACGTTAGTCTCGAATGAATATACAACCTTATGGTTCTCACGATCAGCTTTAAGTGCAAGCTGGATCATGCTGTCAAGGAGCTGCTCATATTTAACTCCAAGAGGTTCCCAAAGATAGAATGAAAGGGAGCCCGGAATAGTATTGATCTCGTTAAGATATACTTTATTGGTTGCCATATCAAGCATGAAATCTATTCTGGATACACCTGAACATCCAAGACAGATAAATGCATCAACAGCCATTTTTCTTATTTCATCACGCATTTCTGCTGAAATATCTGCAGGAATCTTTCTCTTAAGAGATGCCATTCCCTTTGAACCGCCGGTCTTAGCTGCTCCTTTAGCTGAGCCCTTTGCTCCGCCAATATACTTATCCTCAAAGCTGAGAATTTCATCTGAGTTAATAGGTTCCTCACACTCTGAAGCCTGAGCTGACTCATAATCACCAAGAACAGAGCAGTTAATCTCTTTGAGCTCTGTGATAGCAGGCTCTACAAGAATCTTTTTAGAGAACTCAAAACCAAGGTCAAGTGCTTCTAAAAGTCCATCTCTGTTTGAAGCCTTCTTTATACCGATACTTGAACCAAGATTAAGTGGCTTAATGATAACAGGATAGCTGAACTCCTTCTCAATCTTATCAGCAAGTCCGTTAGCATCCTCATAATCCTTCCATGTGTAGCACTTGCAATCAAGAACAGGGATTCCATTGTCCTTAAGTACAGTCTTCATAACATACTTGTTCATACCAACTGCTGATGAAAGAACATCACATCCAACAACTGGAAGTCCAAGTGTTGCAAGATATCCCTGAAGTGTTCCATCTTCAACATTTGTTCCATGAACGATAGGGAATGCTACATCAACCTGTGAAATCACATTGTTTCCAAACTTTTTCATAGGATATCTCTGAAGAGTAACCTTATCATCGTCCTTAACCCAGATTACCTGAGTGCTCTTTTTAAGAAGTTCAGGAATGTGTGTATATTCCTCAATCTTATCAATATATTCACCAACATAAAAATCATTGTTCTTTGTAATATAAACAGGAACAATATCGTATTTATCTTTATTTATACTGCCAATTGCCTGTATCGCAGAAATGATTGAAATCTCATGTTCTGTACTTTTTCCGCCAAATAAAACTGCTACTTTAAGCTTCATAAATTGCCTTCTTTCCTCTATACTTCTATTTATTTATAATTGTCCGGAAGATCGTTTTCAAGCAAAATTACTTTTTCTCTTCCTGCGTCTATTTCATACATAAGGCCTGTTGCTTCATTCAGAGTATTCTTAACAAATAATCTCTCCGGATCAAATCCTGCTTCAAGAGCACCGGCCTTTATTGAAGCACTGTTCTTCTCACCCACAAGGATTATGTAATCACAGACAGCTGCTGCCTGTTTTCCAAATTCCTTATTGTACTCATCTTCTTTTTCTCCAAGCTCTACCATACCCGGTGTAACAAGGATCTTAACACAATTCTCAAAAAGAGAAAGTGTCTCAAGCGCAACTTTTGCGCCATTAGGATTGGAGTTGTAAGCATCATCAAGAATAGATACGTTGCCGTGCTTGTTAAGTTCCAGTCTGTGCGGAACACTTTGCAGACGTCTTACTGCAATCTTGAGCTTGGACATGGAAATTCCAAGGCTGTTGGCTGCTGCAATGGCACCAACTATATTCTCAACGTTGTGCTGACCTACAAGCTTTGTAGTATATTCAGCAGTTTCTCCGGCAGGTGATGTAACGGTAAATGTTGTTCCTGCACTTGTAACCTTTATATCCTTGGCCTGATAATCATTACCATCTTTTAGACCATAGGTTATAGCGTCCGAATACTTCATATTGGCGCGGATTATCTCGTTGTCGCCGTTCACGAACTTAAGGTGTCTGCCTTCTTTTTTGCCTTCAAGCTTTTCTTTTTCATCCACAGCATCTAACAGCTCATACTTGGTGCTGATAATATTATCAAGGCTGTGGAAAGTCTCCAAATGCTGATATCCGATAGAAGTTACAATGCCGTCATCAGGATGAACAATATCTGTAATCTCTTTTATATCGTGTAAATGCCTTGCTCCCATTTCGCATACGAAAATCTCATGGGTAGGCTTGAGATGTTCTCTTATAGTTCTGACGATTCCCATAGGAGTGTTGTAACTCTCAGGAGTCATAAGAACGCTAAAGCCTTCAGACAGAAGCGTTGTAAGGTAGTACTTAACGCTTGTCTTACCAAAGCTTCCTGTAATTCCTATGATACGAAGGTTTGAATGTTCTTTGAGCATTCTCTTGGCATCATCAATGAACCACTGGCTTATCCTGTTCTCCACAGGCTTGTTTATAAGGTTTGCAAGCGCTGTCAAAAGAGGAATGGCTGCAACATAGATTACTGCTGCACAGAGGATTCCTCCTGTAAGAATTCCAACAAGTGCGAAAAGAACTGTCAAAATTCCATATGTTACAAATAATCTTTTTACTCGGTCAGTTATTACAAATTTCTTTTTAGCAGGCTTGGGAATGTAGAAAAAGATGAGTCCCACATAAAGGGCAAGCATCGCTATTCCTGTCAAAAGAACTATCCTGATGCCGTTTTTATCAGCCCAAAGTGTTGCTATTCCTAAAACCAATATTGCTGCATGTTCGCTAAGAGTCTTGGGAATAGATCTCAAAAATCTGAAATATCCCTGAAACTGATAGCTGGAAAGCTGCAACATATGGGTGTAGTATCTAAGTCCCAGAATCGCAATCGCCATAACAGCAATCACTAGAATAATACATAATGCAATCATCATAATTTAATACCTCAGTCAATCCCCAGGAAACTTCCCAAAATTCTGTTATACAGATATGGATTATCCAGGAATGAATAATGTCCTGCTCCTTTTATCACAGCAAGCCCTGCCTCAGGCATGAGCTTTTCCATCTGTTCTCCGTCAGATAAAGGAGTTGCCGTATCCTGATCGCCCCAGATAAGAAGCACAGGCTGAGTTACCGATGGCATGTACGGAACCATATCCTCATTAACTGCCATAACAAGACTCTTTCTCATTACAGGAGATGCTGCTGCATAATCGGCACTTCCAAACTTCTTTTGAAGCTTATTAAGAGCATCCGGATCAATCTTTAAAAATCCGCTTTTCTCAATAAGATTCTTATAGAAGTGATATCTCTTTGTTCGTTTTTTCTGAGCCTCAGTTTTAACCGGGATGATTCCCGCAGAATCAGTAAGAATAATCTTTGGAATAGAGAATGGAACATTAATCCTTCCTTCTTTTATACCTGATGAGAGTTTAATGATGATTCGTCCTCCCATTGAATGTCCCAGGAAGATAATTTCTTTTTCATCAGGATAAAGAACTCTTATAAATTCCAGCACAAAGTCCACAAACGCATCCACGTTCATAGGCTCTTTCGGTTCATCGCTCTTTCCAAATCCGGGCATATCCATAGCCACTACGTGATATTTCTGTTTGGCAAAAGAAATAACACCTGAAAAAAGGTCAATATTGGAGCCCCAACCATGGAGCATCACAACAAGTGGCCCTTCTCCTTCATCTATATAGTTTATGTTTAATCCATTAATATTTGTATTCATGACCCATACATCTTAACACCTTGAATACTACCATGCAAATCTAAAGGTGCCTTTTAGAAAGTAAAAATTGCCATCGTTACCGACTACTCGATTATCACTAAACTTTTTATTAAAACAAACATGTATCATTTTAATACTGATTTCTGTTATTTAATTCAAATACTCAATCCAACACACTGAGCATAAACACAAAAAGCGCGTCATTTCTGGGATCATTCACAATCCCATACTTTGAACTGTCATCTGCATATGTTCTTTCTGTTGAATCCGTTACATAATTCATACCTTCGGGATTCATACCCATTAGAAAATGCGCGTGATTCTCAATTATAGTTGTGTATTCGTGATTATAAATAACATGGTCTGTAATAGTAAGACAGCGCATATCATTTAAAAGCTTTGTAAAATCTCCATCAGCCTTTTGGTCAGTCACCAGAAAATTATCCTGACTTGCTTCCTGCGCTATTTTTTCCGATTTTTTCATAAGGTTTTTCATCAGTTTTCCACACTGGTCTACATCAACCGACTGACTTGTGGATAAATATGTGATAGCACCTATAAAAATATCCTCGTCTTCATTAAAAAGCTTATCAAAATTAGGCTTGTCAAAAAATCTGTTCAAAACATCAAGATAAGCAGAAGCTCCTGTAGCTCTGTAAAGCTGTGCCGCAGCCTTAAACATGGCTGATGGCTCTTCCTCTGTCTGATTAACAAGATAGAAATTCCATGCCTTATCTGCTGCCCTTAAGCATGTTGTAGCAAACTCAGCATCATATTTCTGATAAAGAAAGCTAAATCTCGCCATCATAGCAGCAAAATTTATAGTAGCATCCAGTGATATGGGTGTAACAACCACAGGATAAGTGAGGATATCTCCGCCCTTAGAGCGGTCCGTAAGTGCCGCACCATATTCCCCGCCTGTTTTGCTGTCCTGCATTTTAAGAAGCCACTCAACTTCATATCTTACTTCGTCAAGGATATCCGGAATCCCATTGCCACTTTCAGGTATTCCCGTATTATCCGTAAAAGAATCTTCATTCATTTCATAAGCAAGTAACAGATTCTCTGCAACCTTGCTACCGACGGTGGTATCCCTGTCAGCGTGTTCATCCATGTGCCATCCACCGGAAACATCTATTGTTGTTCCTTCATCTTCCTGAAATCTGGCATCTAGCGTATGACAGGCACTATGGGCATTTTCCCCTGCATAGTTTTCTGATACAGCTATTCCACATCTATTATAGTAGAATTGTTTACTTGCCTCTTTTAACAGATCAGGATAAACCGTTTCAGAAATCGCAAAAGAATATGATTCTCCAAGATAATCGGCATAAATATAGTAATTTCCAACCTCATTCAGTTCTGTAAAATATCCAACCGCGCAATACTCTCCGAACGCTTCATTAAAACTCTTTTTCATCACCTGTCCGGAATATACTAATGAATCATCCTCAAGGCTATATATTTCAAATTCATCCGGCAGCTCTTTTCCCATAAATACTGCTACCTTGTCGGACACTGTAGAAAAGCCTACCTGATCCACAAGAATATTGGGAGTCTGCATCGGAACCTCATATTGTATGCTTGCGACCTGCTTTGTAGTATCGTCTATTACTATTTCATCAGAAGAAGCGCCGCAACCTGCGACGCTTCCCACAACAACAGCAACAACTGCTGCAATAATTCTTTTTTTCCCTCTCATAGTAAAAAACATTTTTTATTTCCGTTTTTTATTCTTTATTTTACCCTATTATAGTTAATAAGGCATCCATCAAGAATAATTTGTCTTTCATCATCTGTAAGATTACCCAGCTTAAGCTCAAATTCCTTAAGAGTATCACCTACAACATAAGCCTTGATTGTCTCAGCTTTGCTCTTTACAGCTTCCCTGATGTTAGGAATAAATACATAATCCAGATTCTTGAATGGCAAAGCCTCTCCATCAATTATAAATGGAAGCATTCCCCAGTTGATAAGATTTGAACGGTAACGCTTTGTTGCGTATTCGTTGGCAATGTTTGCCCATCCTCCAAGAACCTTCTGACATGATGCAGCCTGTTCTCTTGCTGAACCATCACCTGGCTTTACTGCAAAAATAGTTGATCCGATACCTGTATTCTGAGTTGTAATATCAGGATAAGCCACCAAAAGTTTTTTAGCAACCTCTGCGATCTCACTATTCATTTCATTAAATGAAGCGTTCTCTCTTCTCTTGATTTCCTCGCCGTATACCTCTTTTGCACGGCCAACATACTCAGGGTCTTTTCTTGAAAGAGTAAACTCGGCAAGTCCAAGAGGATTGGATCTGTAGGAGGATGTCTCACCGGATGGAATAAGCTCATCTGTTGTAGTTACAGGATCATGTATCTCTGAAACCACTTTGAGGAGCAGATTATCTGTAAGAGCAACCATCTTAGGCCAGTCTTTGATATTTGGTCCGAGCTGAAGCTCAACGCTGTCATCAGCAACTCCCTTGGAATCAAATACTCTGTTCTTATAAATCTCACTGTCAAAATGATATTTATACTTATTGAAATCTCCGACAAATTCAGTAGCAGGTGTAAGAACGCCCTTGTTTGCTGCAGTTGCTGCTATTGAACGAGCATCCATAAGTGCTACAGAAGCGACCTGTCCGTTTTGTACTTTTGAACCTTCTCTGTTCGGGAAGTTTCTTGTAGAATGTCTGATACTAAATGCGTTATTGGCAGGAGTATCTCCGGCACCAAAGCATGGTCCACAGAAAGCTGTCTTTAATATAGCACCTGACTCAAGGATAGCTGCTGCCGCACCATTCTTAACAACTTCCATAAATATCGGAGTAGAAGCAGGATATACACTGAGTGTAAATCTGTCATTTCCGATAAACTTGCCCTTAAGAATATCTGCTGCCGCACAGATATTTTCAAATCCGCCTCCGGCACAGCCTGCGATGATTCCCTGATCTACAATAAACTTGCCATCTTTAAGCTTATCCATAAGAGAAAATTCAACTTTGTCACCAAAGCTTACCTTAGCTCTCTTTTCAACATCAGCAAGAATGTCAGCCGCATTTTTGTTTACTTCGTCAATTTCATAAACATTGCTTGGATGGAACGGCATAGCAATCATAGGATTGATCGAATCAAGATCAACTTTTACAAGACCATCATAATATGCTACATTTCCAGGCACTAATTCTTTATATTCAGATACTCTTCCGTGAATATCATAGAATTCTTTTATCTCGTCATCAGTCTGCCAGATAGATGAAAGACATGTAGTCTCTGTTGTCATTACATCCACACCGATTCTGAAATCAGCACTCAGATTCTTGACACCCGGTCCTACAAATTCCATTACTTTATTCTTTACGTATCCATCAGCAAATACTTTTCCGATAATAGCAAGTGCTACGTCCTGAGGACCGACTCCTTTTTTAGGTGTTCCTTCAAGATAGATAGCTACTACTCCAGGCATATCTACATCGTATGTCTGACCAAGCAGCTGCTTAACAAGCTCTGGTCCGCCTTCTCCTATAGCCATTGTTCCCAATGCGCCATATCTTGTATGAGAATCTGAACCGAGAATCATGCTTCCGCCTGATGCAAGCATTTCACGAGCAAACTGGTGAATTACTGCCTGATGAGGTGGTACATATATTCCGCCATATTTCTGTGCTGCAGTAAGTCCAAACATGTGGTCATCTTCATTGATTGTTCCACCTACCGCACAAAGTGAATTGTGGCAGTTTGTTAAAACATATGGTATTGGGAATCTGGTAAGCCCCGATGCCCTTGCTGTCTGAATAATACCAACGTAAGTAATATCATGAGATGTAAGCTTGTCAAATTTGATACAAAGCTTATCCATGTTTCCTGAAGTGTTGTGAGATTTCAAAATATTATATGCAATAGTATTCTCTTTTGCCTTATCCTTTGAAACATCACCAAAGCCTTCTGAGGATAGTTTAGCTAAAGCATTCTCATCATCCGGTATAATGGTCTTTCCGCCTAACAAGAAGCATCCCTTATCAAATGCTGTTACCATTTTCGTTCCTCCTACCTGAAAATTCATTGTTCATACATGTATACAATTATACTGGCGTTATTCTACCATTAATTATTACCTCTTGGTAGGATATTTTTTAATATGAATTCAAAACACTTTGAAGTTTACGTGTTACCTTTTCCATACCTGCATCGCTAAGTGCCTGCCTGAACTCGGCAACCTCATCCTCCGGGGAACCATCATATCTTCCGTATGCAATACACGGAAGGTATTCTTCAAATATCTGTATGATCGGTCTTATTTCGTTATTAATTTCTTCTGTAGAAAAAGGTACATTATCCCATGGATATGTTTGGGCATTTCTATTATATATGTCTACAAGTTCATAATAATCACTCCAGGCATATTCGGAATCCTGAATTTCCATGTCATCACGTCTTCCCCACCAGAAATTTGTAACAAAAGAATCTCTGGCAGAATTATAGCCGCTTGGTTTCTCAAGCATTCCTTCCTTATTAACCTTATACTGGACGTTTTCTATTCCATACCTCATAAGCTTGTAGAGTTTAGGATCGTTTCTAAGCAGGTCATAGACCATCAGCGCTCTTTCGGGATTTTCAGAGTCTTTATATACCGCCATAGCTCCATGAAGTATACTGGTTTTTAATAAATTTTCGTTCTCTGAGCCAAACCAG
>JAEEGF011470787.1_pt1 | contig 14631 bp, 10 predicted proteins | sample 9134171 | NCBI WGS metagenome assembly JAEEGF01 (sample SAMN16246542, study PRJNA631951) | gut metagenome | biome: gut microbiome; feature: rumen; material: AP-attached | host: Bos | place: Iran: Karaj | collected 2018-10
ATCCTGATCAATGATGAGCTGCAGGCGGATATGTATAAGAAGGACATCGCTCCCAACCTGAGCGCCGGAAATATGCTGATGTTCGCACACGGCTTCAACATCCACTTTGGCTGCATCGTTCCTCCTGCAGATGTAGATGTTGCAATGATCGCTCCCAAGGCTCCCGGACACACCGTCCGCAGTGAGTATCAGGCCGGCAAGGGAACTCCCTGCCTCATCGCTGTTGAGCAGGATGCTACCGGCAAGGCATGGGAGATGGCAAAGGCATACGGCCTTGGAATCGGCGGCGCAAGAGCAGGTCTTCTGGAGACCACCTTCCGCACCGAGACCGAGACGGACCTCTTCGGTGAGCAGGCTGTCCTGTGCGGTGGTGTCTGTGCTTTGATGCAGGCTGGTTTTGAGACTCTGGTAGAGGCCGGATACGATCCCAGAAACGCATACTTCGAGTGCATCCATGAGATGAAGCTCATTGTCGATCTGATCTATCAGAGTGGTTTTGCAGGAATGCGTTATTCCATTTCCAACACCGCTGAGTACGGCGATTACATCACCGGACCCAAGATCGTTACCGAGGATACCAAGAAGGCTATGAAGCAGATTCTGAAGGACATCCAGGACGGTACCTTCGCTTCCGAGTTCCTCCAGGAGATGAGCCCTGCCGGACGTCAGGTTCACTTCAAGGCTATGAGAAAGCTTGCAGCCGAGCATCCCGCTGAGAAGATCGGTGAGGAAGTCCGCAAGCTCTACAGCTGGAACAATGAGTCCGATAAGTTGATCAACAACTGAGTATTATGAACAGCAGAAGCTGTTCATAATACGATACATATAGATTTGCGTAGCGAATCTATATGTACCTTATTACTTCCAAGGAACACTAAATGGGGGCTGCGCTGCGGTCCCCATTTCCTCTATGACTTATGAGTAAAACCTTTCGCGAAAAGATGAAACCGCCCAAGGGCATTCAGCCTGAAGTGTGGTTCACCGAAGTCTATCAAAAATACAAGGGACATCCGCTGAAGACCCTGTTGGGTCTCTACAAGGGGAATTATCACAAGTTCTTCCTGGCGGTCATGTTCTTCTTTATCAAGCATTCGCCGGTGTGGATCCTGCCCATCGTCACCGCCGCCATCATCAATGATGTGGTGGAAGGGAACGGTCAGGCAGGGCAGCACATCGTGACCTTTGCCATCCTCATGGTGGTGCTTCTGTTGCTCAACATCCCCATGAACTATCTCTACACGGACTACAAGAGTCAGGCCACCCGCTATGCAGAAACCGGCCTGCGGAAGGCCTTGATCGCAAAGCTTCAGAACCTGTCCATTTCCTACCATGTGGACACCCAGTCCGGACGGCTTCAGTCCAAGATCATGCGGGATGTGGAAGCGGTGGAGACTCTTTCGACCCAGCTGTTCCTCAGTTCCCTCAACATTGCACTGAATATCGGCATTGCATTGGTGGTGACGATCCAGAGGAGCAAGATCGTCTTTGTGTTCTTTCTGCTGACGACACCCATCGCGGCTCTGACCATGTGGTTCTTCCGGAATGTGATGCGCCGCCGGAATGCAGAATTCCGAAAGGAAATGGAGAACACCAGCGCAAGAGTCATGGAGATGGTGGAACTGATCCCCGTTACCAGAGCGCATGCCCTGGAGGAAGAGGAAGTCGAGAAGATGAGTGATCAGCTTCTCGAAGTGGCAGAGAAGGGGTATCGGCTGGATCTGACCCAGACCTTGTTTGGTTCTGTGGGATGGGTGATCTTTCAGGTGTTTCAGATAATCTGCCTTGCATTTACCGGATTCCTGGCACTCCGAAAGAGTATCGAACCCGGTGATATCACCTTGTATCAGAGCTACTTTGCGACCATCGTAAACCAGGTATCCAGCATTGTGAGTCTGGTTCCTACCATCGCCAAGGGCGTGGAAAGTGTGAATTCCATCGGGGAAGTGCTCCTCAGTGATGATGTGGAGCACAATGAAGGAAAGGAACCGGTGGGAGAGGTGACAGGAGCTTTTTCTTTCCGGAATGTATCCTTTCACTATCATGATTCCGATAAGGATGTACTCAGCGGACTGAATCTGGATGTGCGGCCGGGTGAGACCATCGCCTTGGTGGGAGAATCCGGAGCCGGAAAATCCACCATCCTGAACATGGTCATCGGCTTCTATCTGACGGACCGGGGCGAAGTGCTTCTGGATGGGAAGAATATGAATGATATCGACCTGCGAACCTACCGGAAGCAGCTGGCTGTGGTACCCCAGTCCTCCATTCTGTTCTCCGGCACTATCCGGGACAATATCACCTACGGCTGCGATGATGTAACGGAGGAGCGACTGTGGCAGGTCATCGACGCCGCAAATCTTCGGGATCTCATCGAATCCATGCCTCAGGGGCTTGATACACAAGTGGGTGAGCACGGAGGCAAGCTTTCCGGCGGTCAGAGGCAGCGTGTTTCCATTGCGAGAGCGCTGATCAGAAGTCCCAAGGTCATCGTGCTGGATGAAGCAACCTCCGCGTTGGACAGCATCTCCGAGAAGCTGATCCAGGAGGCCATCGACCATTTGACGGAGGGACGGACCACCTTTATCGTGGCGCACCGGCTTTCCACCATCCGGGGTGCGGACCGGATCGCTGTGATCGACGGAGGAAAGTGCATCGAACTTGGCACCTATGAAGAACTCATGGAACAGAAGGGTGCTTTTTACAAACTGAAAAAGATCCAGAGCTAAAGCTCCGGAAGAATAAACGAAGGAAGAGGGAATCGATTATGGGAATGACAATGACACAGAAAATCCTGGCCCATGCGGCAGGACTGCCGGAAGTCAAAGCCGGACAGCTCATCATGGCGGATCTGGACCTGGTATTGGGCAATGATATCACCAGCCCTGTGGCCATTCACGAGCTCGCCAAGATGAACGTGGAAGGCGTGTTTGACAAGGACAAGATCGCTCTGGTGCCGGATCACTTTGTGCCCCATAAGGACATCAAGTCTGCAGAGCATTGCAAGTGCGTCCGTGAGTTTGCCCGGAAGAACAGCATCACCAACTATTTCGAAGTAGGTCAGATGGGTATTGAGCATGCTCTGCTTCCGGAAAAAGGTCTGACGGTTCCCGGCGATGTGATCATCGGCGCGGATTCCCATACCTGTACCTATGGTGCACTGGGTGCTTTCTCCACCGGTGTGGGCAGCACGGATATGGCTGCCGGAATGGCTACCGGACAGGCCTGGTTCAAGGTGCCTTCCGCTATTCGGTTCCGGCTGGAGGGAAAGCCGGCGAAGCACATTACCGGTAAGGATGTGATCCTTCACATCATCGGCATGATCGGTGTGGACGGCGCATTGTACCGTTCCATGGAGTTTGTTGGCCCCGGTGTAGCAGAGTTGTCCATGGATGACCGTTTTACCATCGCAAACATGGCCATCGAAGCCGGCGGAAAGAACGGTATCTTCCCGGTGGACGAGAAGACTGTGGAATACCTGAAGGAGCATACGGATCGGCCTTACACGGTATATGAGGCAGACGAGGATGCGGAATATGATGAGGAGTATGTGATCAACCTCAGTGAGCTGCGTCCCACTGTTTCCTTCCCTCACCTGCCGGAGAATACTCATACCATCGATCAGATTCATGCAGAAGGCGATATCAGGATCGATCAGGTAGTCATCGGTTCCTGCACCAACGGCCGGATCCAGGATATGAGAGAAGCGGCTGAGATTCTGAAGGGGAAGAAGGTGGCGGATGGTGTCCGCCTCATCGTGATCCCCGCCACACAGTCCATCTATCTGCAGTGCATCGAGGAAGGTCTTCTGAAGATCTTTGTGGAAGCGGGAGGCGTTGTATCCACTCCCACATGTGGGCCTTGTCTGGGAGGCTATATGGGCGTCCTGGCACAGGGTGAGAAGTGTGTCTCCACCACCAACCGGAACTTCGTCGGAAGAATGGGACATGTGGAGTCCGAGATTTATCTCGCAAGCCCCGCCGTTGCAGCAGCCAGTGCCATCACCGGTCAGATCTCCTGCCCGGATGATCTTGTATAGGAGGAAGCCATCATGAGTATGAATGCAAAAGGACGCGTCTTTAAGTATGGGGACAATGTAGATACGGACGTCATCATCCCCGCAAGATATCTGAATTCCTCCGATCCTGCCGAACTGGCAACCCATTGCATGGAGGATATCGACAAGGATTTCGTGAAGAAGGTTCAGAAGGGAGATATCATCGTCGCCAACAAGAATTTCGGCTGCGGTTCCTCCAGAGAGCATGCTCCCATCTCCATCAAAGCGGCAGGTGTCAGCTGTGTCATTGCCGAAACCTTCGCCCGGATCTTTTACCGGAATGCCATCAACATCGGCCTTCCTATCATCGAGTGCGCCGAGGCTGCAAAGGCAATTTCCGCCGGCGATGAGGTAGAGATTAATTTTGACACCGGTGTCATCGCCGATGTGACCACCGGCCAGACCTTCCAGGGCCAGGCCTTCCCCGAGTTCATGCAGAAGATCATTGCCAACGAGGGCTATGTCAACTGGATCAACAAGGGAAGACCCTAAGGCACGTGAGAAGCTGATATGACGATGGCTGAGGAAAAGGGATAGGGAACAGTGGATACCATAAAAAAGGAGAGGCTCATTACAACAGTGTTTGCTGTCATATTTTCACTGGCTGCTGTGGTGGGTAGAGCCTTGTACGTAAATAATTCAATCAATGGTTTGTTCCAAAGTGCCGGGGCATTTGGGATATCCTGCCTTATGTTCCTGGGAATCGGAATTCTGGCCTTCCTTCTGCTGATTCTTTTGACCCGGTTCATGAAGCGAAATGGGAAATCGGAGGGCGATCGATTTTGCCCGGTGAAAACGAATGTGGTGCGATGGGGAAGCTTTGGGGTTTTCTTTGCGAAAGATCTGCTGGTATTGGCGGCTTACTATCCCGGAATCTTTTCCTATGACATTATCCTGCAAACGGATCAGGCTTTAGGTATTACAGAGTTTAGCAGATTTCATCCGCCTCTTCACACCTTCATCTGGAAATGTTGTATCGAAATCGGATCATTGATCAACGGGATAACCGGAGAAACGGATCTGAAAGCAACGATCGAGCATGGAATGACGGTTTATGGTCTTCTTCAGTCTGTTTTGATGGCATTGGTTCTTTCGGAAGTGCTGACCCGGTTGTTCTATCAGAAAATGGGATTGAAGAGCACCGGTTTTTGGGGGGCGGCAGTTTTTTTCATTTTTTATCCCCTGATTTCCATCTTTGATATCATACCAACGAAGGACGCCTTGTTTGCAGTGGCATTTCTGGCACTCATGTATCGCATGGCACTGTTGTTGGATGGCGAAGTGAAGCGATCGGACAGGATCCTGTTTTGTCTGAATCTGTTGCTTTGCTGCCTGCTGAGAAACAATTTTGTTTATGCAGCGGTTTTATCATTGATCGTGATTCTGATCCTTCAAAAAAAGCAGTGGAAGAAGATCACTGTTTTGGCTATGGGCGCACTGATTCCTTTTTTCCTGATTCAAGGTCCGATGTATACTGTACTTGGAGTAGAGGAAGGAGATGTTCGGGAAGCATTGGCTGTGCCTCTGCAGCAGATTGCACATGTTTATGTCTCGGAGACGGAGCAATTGACGGAGGATGAGATCCGGGAGATTGGGAAATACATAGATACAGACAGGATCAATACAGTATTTAATCCCAGATTTGCCGATTATACGAAGACGCTTACTGATCCGGGAGCATTTACGGGAAATTGGAAAAAAGACTTTTTTTCGTTGTATTTCAGTTTGCTGGTACAATATCCGGATAATTATATAAATGAGGCTTTGGCATTAAATGTCCCTTTATGGTATCCCTTTTCCGGAGGAATCGATCCGTACTCAGAACGTGATTATATTGAGACTTTCATTTCCGACTATCCGACCGCTCAGCCGGAGCGCGATTCCAAACTTCCGGGACTTCTTTCGGCGCTTGAACAGATCGCTGATTTCACAGTATTTGATCATTGGGGAATTCGGTGGATCTTTTCAATGGCCATGCCCTTCTGGGGGCTTATGCTGGCCCTGTATCTGATGCTCGTGACAGGGAAAAAAGATGCGATAGCACTGGTGATTCTCCCCCTTTTCTTCTGGCTGACTTTTCTCGGGGGACCGGTGAGCTGCATGCGCTATATTTATCCGCTTATGCCGGTGCTTCCCATCATCTACCGACAACTTGGTTAATGCGATAGTGATCCCGGAGGTAATTGCCTCCGGGATTATTTTAAGCGAAATACTGCTACTGATTCTGAGAATCCTCATATCGACTTGAAACATATGTTCGAATGTGATAAGATGATGCAAGAATGCTAAAGGAGACGGACTATGTTCGCTTTTGTGGAAGGGATCATTGACGATCTGGATTATGAGAATTGCATCATCGATGTCGGGGGCTTTGGAGTCAATGTGGGAATCTCCGCACGTACCGCCATGCAGCTTCCGGGGATCGGAGAACATGCAAAACTGTATACCTATACTTCCGTAAGAGAAGATGATATTTCGTTATATGGGTTTCTGAGCAGGGATGATCTGGGGATGTTTAAGCGGCTCATCTCTGTCAGCGGTGTTGGACCGAAGAGCGCACTGGGGATCCTGAGTGAACTGGATGCGGATTCGGACCGTTTCGCTGTCCTGAGCGGGGATGCCGAGACGTTGTCCAAGGCACCCGGCATCGGAGCAAAGACAGCACAGCGTATTGTGCTGGAGCTGAAGGATAAGGTGAAGCTCAGCGACGAATCCATGGTCGAGCACATGATGAACGGACCGGAGAAGAGTGCGACCGATAAGGCGCTTTCCTTGAGCCAGCAGGATGCCATATCCGCACTTGTCGCACTTGGGTATTCCGCAACGGAAAGCCGGAAAGCGGTTTTGGCAGCTGCCATCGACAGCAATGCGGATTCCGGAGAGATCCTGAGTGCAGCATTAAAGACCATGTTCTGATACGGAGAGTGAAATCATGCCGCGTACCATTGAAACGAATCTGACCCAGGAGGATGCTCCCATTGAAGCATCCCTTCGTCCGAAAAAACTGGATGATTATATCGGACAGGACCCCATCAAGGAAAGCCTGAAGATTGCCATTGAAGCAGCAAAGGGCAGAAAAGAAGCTCTGGACCATGTGTTGCTGTACGGCCCTCCCGGCCTGGGAAAGACCACCCTTGCAAACATCATCTCAAACGAGATGGGAACTCACATCAAAGTCACCAGCGGACCGGCCATTGAAAAGCCGGCAGAAATGGCGGCTATCCTCAACAGTCTTCAGGAGGGTGATCTGCTGTTTGTGGATGAGATCCACCGTCTGAACCGACAGGTGGAGGAAGTCCTGTACCCTGCCATGGAGGATTATTGCATTGATGTCATCATCGGCAAGGATTCCTCCTCCAATTCCAGATCCGTTCGCCTGCCCCTGCCGCATTTTACCCTGGTGGGAGCCACCACCCGGGCCGGGCTTCTGACTGCCCCTCTGCGGGACCGCTTCGGACTGATCTACCATCTGGATTTCTATAATGAGCAGGAACTGTCCCGGATCATCATGAATTCCTCCCGGAAGCTGGGAGTGGAGACGGAGATCGGTGGAGCGAAGGAGATGGCCCGGAGAAGCCGGGGAACTCCGAGATTGTCCAACCGTATTCTGAAGAGAGTCCGTGATTACGCAGAAGTCCGTTACGATGGCGTCATCACCCATGATATCGCAGTGGAAGCGCTGGATATGATGGATGTGGACCGGCTGGGACTGGATCATATCGACCGGAAGATCCTTCTGACCATCATTGAGAAGTTTGGAGGAGGCCCTGTGGGACTGGATACCTTATCCGCTGCCATCGGAGAGGATTCCGGCACCATTGAGGATGTGTACGAGCCTTATCTCATCAAGAACGGTCTGGTCATGAGAACCCCCAAGGGGCGGACCGCAACGGATCTAGCCTATGCACATCTGGGCTTGCAACGGCCTGCACAGTGAAGTATAATGAACATGTTGTGAAACTATACTGAGAGGTGCGGTTATGTCCCAGAAAACGGAGACCCAGGTGGTGATCGGCGGAAAGATCCTGACTCTTTCCGGTTATGAGAGCGCAGAATACCAGCAGCGCGTTGCCACTTATATCAATGATAAGATCGATGAATTCGAGCGTTTGGACGGATATCGTCTGCAGCCTGCAGATGTTCGTTCCATCCTTCTTCAGATCAACATCGCCGATGATTATTTCAAGGCAAAGAAACAGATCGATGCAATGGATCTGGATTCACAGGAGAAGGATAAAGAGATTTACGATCTGAAGCATGATCTGATCTCCACGCAGATGAAGCTCGACACCGCACAGCAGCAGGTCACTGAGCTGAAGGATAAGCTGAGTGATGCAGAGAAGAAGATCACCGAGCTGCAGGCGCAGCTGAAGAACAGAAAATAAATGCAAGGCTGTCCGCTTCGGGCAGCCTTTTCTTTTACTTTTGCAATGAGGAATGTTTATGGGACAGAAAGCAGAACTGCTGGCCCCTGCAGGGACAAAAGAAAGTTTTTATGGCGCCATTAAGGCCGGGGCAGATGCCATCTATCTGGCGGGGAAAAGCTTTGGTGCGAGAGCCTATGCGGATAATTTTTCTGAGGAGGATCTCGTCGCCTGTATTCGTTATGCTCATTTATACGGCAGACGGATCTATATGACCGTCAATACGTTGATGAAGGAAGAGGAGATCGGACAGTTATATGATTTCATGCTTCCCTATTATGAAGCCGGGCTGGACGGAGTGATCGTACAGGATATGGGAGCGGTTCATCTGATGGAACGCCATTTCCCGGGAATGGAATTACATGCCAGCACCCAGATGACAGTGACGGGAAGCCGGGGCGCAAAACTGCTTCGTGAGAAATACGGGATCTGCCGGGTGGTGCCTGCGAGAGAACTGTCCCTTGCGGAAGTCCGGAAGATGAAAGAAGAATCCGGTCAGGAGATTGAGTGCTTCATTCACGGGGCGCTTTGCTATTGTTATTCCGGACAGTGTTTGTTCAGTTCCGTGCTGGGCGGTCGAAGCGGAAACAGGGGAAGATGTGCACAGCCCTGCCGTCTGCCTTATCAGGGAGAGGCCTTGAAGGATTCCTCCAAAACACATCCCCTAAGTCTGAAGGATCTGAACACCTTGGATCTGCTGCCGAAGCTGTTGGATGCAGGAATCGATTCCTTTAAGATCGAAGGCCGTATGAAGAGCCCGGAATACAGTGCGGGAGTCACAAGTGTTTATCGAAAGTATATGGATCAATATGACCGGGAAGGGCAGATCCGGGTCAGCAAGGAAGACCGGGATCTGCTGAGTACTCTTTATGTCCGGTCCCAGGTGTCCGACGGATATTATTTCAAGCACAACGGTGCAGAGATGGTAACGGAGGGGGCTCCGGGATATAACGGCACTCCCGATGAACTGAGGTCGCGCATTCGGAAAGCCTATCTGGAGCCGGCTTTTACAAAATATGCCCCGGCTTATGAAGTGGCATTGCAGGGAACCTTTGTGGAAGGCGCGCCTGCCTCTCTTCTTCTGACCACAACCATGCCGGATGGGATGGTTCTGTCCGGTTATGCGGAAGGGCAGGAAGTCAGCAGAGCGTCCAAGCGTCCGGTTTCGAAAGAAGATTTGAAGGGACATCTCTTCCGATTTGGAAATACGGTATTTACGCCGGATGAAGAGGAATGCGTGCTGACGGTATCCGACAATATCTTTTACCCCATGGGGGCAGTAAATGAATTGCGGAGAAATGCTCAGAATGCTTTGGAAGAAGAAATCATCCGGTACTATGGACTGGTCGTAAGCAGAGCGGGAGAGGCGAGACCGGTAGTTGACGAAGAAAAGAAAAATTTTGGCGATCCTGACACATGCTCCGGTGAATTCCATGTATCGGTTCAGACAGTAGATCAGCTGAAGGCATTGATAAAACAGTCCCGGGAAAACGGAATGCTTCCCGGACGGATCTATCTGTCCGAGACACTGGCATTGTCTTCTCAAGACAGCCTTGAGCTATTAAAGGATATCGATACGGAAGTATATCTGTCCTTTGTTCCGGTGCGGCGTATGCGGGATGAGAAACGGAATCCGGAACTGGACCGTCTGTTAAAGGGCGGACTGTTTGCCGGAGCAGAGGTGCGCTGCATGGAGGACTATGCCCGGCTGCGGATGGAGTATCCGGAAGTGCCGGTGCATCTGGGAGCATCCATGTATGCCTGGAATACGGAGACCCTTGCGGCCCTTCCTTCGAACAGTCTGACTCTGCCCCTGGAGCTGAGCGCATCGGAGGGCGGAAAGTTATTAAAGGAGATGGACCGTCCGGCAGAAAAGGTAATCTACGGCCGGATTCCCATGATGGTCAGCGCCGGATGTATTTGCAAGACCGGTGGAAAGTGCCTGCACGGATCGGGACTTTCCTGGACCGAGCTGGAAGATCGTATGGGAAAGAAACTGCCCGCTGGAGTGGATTGCCTTCACTGTCAGAACGTGATCTACAATGCGGTGCCTACTATGATCACGAAGATTTCCGCCAATCTGCCGTCCAAAGTCAGCTTCCGTCTGGATTTTACCAATGAGACGGAACAGGAGACAAGCCGGATTTATGGATATTATCTTGAGCTGCGGCAGAACGGTTTCGTACCTTCCGGCACCAATCCCATAAAGGAATACACCACCGCCTTTGAAACACGGCCCGTGGAATGATAGTCATGATCACTTTAGAACATTATGTTGTGGAATTATCCAAATATGTTTTGATGAGCATTATGATGCTTTACGCGTCACTATGCTTTGTTCCGTATATCTTTTTGCAGGAAAAACTGCGGGACCGGTATCTGGAGCCGGTCAAGACGATCTGTTACGGAGCGCAGAATATCTGCATGCTGATTCTGCTGTTCCTGTGCTTTCTGAATCTGACGTTCGTGTCGGGTGAGGCAAATTATCTGTATCTCTTTGCCTTCCTGCTGGTCTTTCTTTTCCTGATGATCCTGCTGGTGTCTTTGATCTATGAGGACAGCAACCGGCTCTTGCTGAACAATACCTGTCTGTTGCTTGGATTGGGTCTTTGCATTATCAGCCGCTTATCTTTTCAGAAGGCATTTCGACAATATCTCATTGCTTTGCTGAGCTTCGGGGTCTGCCTGGCCATTCCTTATCTGCTGGACCGGTTCCGGTTCTGGAAGAAGCTGACCTGGGCCTATGCACTGGTTGGAATCTCCATGCTCAGTATCGTACTGATCGTGGGTGAGACCACAAATGGATCAAAGATCTCCTTCTCTTTGGCGGGCATTACCTTTCAACCTTCGGAATTCGTAAAGATATTGTTTTTGTTCTTCGTGGCTGGACTTCTCTGGAAGGAACAGACGTTGAACAATCTGATCCTGTCCGCAGTGGTGGCGGGGCTCCACGTCATCATCCTGGTGGTCTCAAAGGATCTGGGAAGCGCGTTGATCTTTTTTGTAACCTATGTACTGGTGGTGGTGATGACCACCGGAAATTTCCTGTTACTGCTCCTTGGCGGGGCGGGAGGCGTGCTGGCAGCCATTGTGGCATACAACCTCTTTGATCATGTGAAGGTTCGATTCCTTGCCTGGCAGGATCCCTGGACCTATATCGATAAGCAGGGGTATCAGATCACCCAGTCTCTGTTTGCCATTTCCTCCGGCGGCTTATTTGGAATGGGACTGATGCAGGGGGAACCCAAGGACATTCCCTTTGTAGAAGCGGATATGATCTTTTCTGCCATTTGTGAAGAGTTCGGGCTGATCTTTGCCATCTGCCTGATCCTGGTATGCATCAGCTGTTTTGTGGAAATGCTTCTCATTGCAGTCCGGGTGCTGGACCGGTTCTATCAGATGATCGTGTACGGTATCGCTGTGATGTATCTGTTCCAGATCTTCCTCACCGTGGGCGGCGGTATCAAATTCATTCCGCTGACAGGTGTGACTCTGCCCTTTATCAGTTACGGAGGAAGTTCTGTGATGACCACCATGATCATGTTCTTCCTGGTGCAGGCCATTTATATCCGGCTTTGCCAGGTGAACCGGACCATGGATCGCCTTCAGAAGAAGGAAAGCGTATGAAGAAACGGAATCAATTGACAATTTATGTGAGCATGGGGGCATTCCTGACTCTGTTTTTGAGCATGATCATCTACCTCTGTGTCTTTGTGGCCCAAAACGAGACCGTGCTCATCAATAACAATTACAACTCAAGACAGGAGACCCTTTTGTCCCGGAATTACCGGGGAACCATTTATTCCGCCGATGGGGATGTGCTGGCTTTTACAGAGGTGGCGGAAGATCAAAGCGAGAAGCGTGTGTATCCCTACGGAGATGTATTTGCTCATATCGTAGGCTATTCCACCAAGGGAAGAATGGGTGTGGAGTCCCTTGCCAATTATTATCTGATCAATTCCGACATCCCGGTATCCTCCAAGGTATCCAATGATATGGCGGGAGTGAAGAATCCCGGGAACAATGTCTATACCACACTGGATGTGGAGCTGCAGACCATCGCAGACGAATACCTGAATGTGTACCGCGGTGCGGTCATTGTGACGGATGTAAAGACCGGACGGATCCTGGCCATGCTGTCCCATCCGGATTTTGATCCGGGGGACATCGACAAAGACTGGGAGAAGCTGGTGAACGATAAGGACAGCTCTGTACTGGTAAACCGGGCAACCCAGGGATTGTACCCTCCGGGATCCACCTTTAAGATTTTGACGGCGCTGGAATACTATCGGGAAAACAAGAACAGCTGGGAAGATTATTCCTATGAATGCAACGGATCCTTCAAATTCGATGGCTTCAAGATCAACTGCTATCACGGAAAGACTCACGGAACGGTGGACTTGAAGAAATCCTTCGCAAAGTCCTGTAACTCATCTTTTGCCAATATCGGCATGACTCTGGATCGGGATTCCTTTGCGGACACGTTGATGGGTCTGCTGTTTTTGAAGGAACTCCCCACAGACTTGCTGACTTCAGAATCTCAGGTGATCATCAACGATGAGATGACGGATTATGACATGATGCAGACCTCTATCGGACAGGGAAAGACCACCATGACGCCTTTGCATCTGAACATGATCACCATGGCCATTGCAAACGAAGGCATTCTGATGAAACCTTATGTGCTGGATCATGTAGAGAATGCGGAAGGAGAAGTGATCAAGAGCTTTTCCGAAGAATCGGCCGGGAGATATCTGACGAAACAGGAATCCGAATTCCTGACACAGCTGATGATCGATGTAGTGGAAGAAGGTACCGGAACCAAACTCAGCGGCCTGGATTACACCGCTGCCGGAAAGACGGGATCCGCGGAGTATAACGATGTAAAGGGGGATTCCCATGCCTGGTTTACCGGCTTTGCTCCCGCAGAGGATCCGGAGATTGCGGTGACTATTATCATTGAGGGAGCCGGAAGCGGAGGAGATTACGCGGTGCCTTTGGCCAAGAGGCTTTTTGATGCCTATTTTGCGAGACAAAGCTTAGGAAAATAAAAAGAAAGCATCTGCCGGGGAGGCAGGTGCTTTCATGATTTTTGACGGATCAGCCATAAACTTCCTCAGAGGAGCTTTCGGATCCGGAGCTCCGGATGTTCGGCAAGGTTCAGGAGCTCACCCCAGTTGTTGCGGAGCATGGGACGGGAGAAGGGATGACGGTGGATCAACATGACCTCCCATTCGCTGCCGTCGGAAAGCTGGACCTTGGTTCCGATCTGGGCATTGGAGATGTGCTCAAAGAGGGGCATGAGAATGGAGACATCGTATTTGCCCCGGTTATTCTCAAAGTTTTCCAGAATCTCCAGAGGAGTGAAGGCGGGGCGGAAGGAACGAGGGGATGCCATGGCGATATAGGTATCCACGATGGCAAGATATCTGGCGTAGATATCGATCTTCTCACCCTTCATGTGATAGGGATAACCGCTGCCGTCCATACGCTCATGGTGCATGATGGTGCAGTTCTTGATATGCTCGTTCAAACCGACATCACCCCGGAGGAGCATATATCCGATGACGGGATGCTTCTTCACCATAGAGAATTCTTCGTCCGTGAGTTTTCCGGGTTTCCAGAGAATCTCATTGGGAAGCTTCCATTTTCCGATGTCATAATAGAACCCGCAGAGGATCAGGGTATTCTTCTGCTCAGGGGGCAGGCTCAGCCAGTTGGCGAAAGCCCCACAGAGAAGAGCGGCATTAAAGGACTGTGTGTAGGTCAGCTCGTCCTCGTTGGGCATCATATTGTAAAGAAAGTCCAAAAGCTGGCTCTCGGAACGGACCGCAGTGAAGGCTGTCCGGAACAGGGAGAGGAGATCTTCGCTGGGAACGGGTTGCTTGGTCCCGAGATAGGAGATCATGATCCCTTTGTAGCGGGAGAGGCAATCCTTATAGATTTTGATGAAGTCCTGGAAATCCGAGTTGAACTGGATCTTTTCGTAATGGGTGGTGGCAAAATCAACATCTTCTTTGATGGTGACACACATAATGCCATACCGGCGGATACGACTGATGATATGATCATCCAGTTCGGTGTCTGTCGGATAGACAATGGCGCCCTGATATTCTACATCTTCCCCCAAAACCATCCCCGGTTTGAGTTCCA
>JAEEGF011928374.1_pt1 | contig 14629 bp, 9 predicted proteins | sample 9134171 | NCBI WGS metagenome assembly JAEEGF01 (sample SAMN16246542, study PRJNA631951) | gut metagenome | biome: gut microbiome; feature: rumen; material: AP-attached | host: Bos | place: Iran: Karaj | collected 2018-10
TAGGGGGCCTTCCCCCCAATCCCTCTCCAGAGGGAGATGGGATTGGTATGACTGTTTGCATAATCGTGTCCTTGAGTGCATTCGCTCCCCCCTCCCTTTGGAGAGGCGTTGGAGGTGAGACCCTTCATTTTCAGATATACCGGACTCTCCGGAATGAAGAAGCTCATCACGAGGAACATTCCTGCAGGCAGTGTTTCGGCCCAGAACATCCAGCGCCAGCCCCAAGCTACGTTCCATGTCATATTCTCAGCTACACTCGTATCGCGGGCCAAGAGCATATTTACCACTTGAGCCAAGAGAATACCTAAGACGATGGTCATCTGGTTCAGACTCACCATACGTCCGCGAATCTCTGCCGGACTCACCTCGGCAATGTACATTGGCGACAGGGCTGAGGCCACACCAATGCCCACACCGCCTATGAAGCGCGCTATATTAAATAAGGTGAAGTTGGAGAACAGGCCAGTGGCCACGGCGCTCACCGTGAACAGCACCGCTGCGAGCATGAGCAACGGCTTGCGGCCATAGCGGTCGGCCAGTGCTCCAGCCACCATGGCACCCACCAAGCATCCTATCAGGGCAGTGGTCATGGCTACACCCTGCATGAGCGGACTGTCGGCAATGCCGAAATAAAGTTCATAGAACGGTTTGGCACCACCAATCACAACCCAGTCGTAGCCAAACAAAAGACCTCCCATGGCCGAAACCATGCAGATGAAATACAGGAAAGCTTTGCTGTTGTTTTGCATCTTAGTTATCAGAAGTTCGGATTTAGTTTTGCAAAGATACGATGAACTGCGCTTCGAAGAGATAGAAAAAAAAGTGGGGAAAATGGACAATCTTACGATTCATTGTTTCTTCATTACAAAAAATATTTGTATTTTTGCCTCCATGAAGAAACAGAAAGACGGATTTCAGGGCGAGCGCAAGGTAGTGCTGCCACCTATGATAGTTGAGATGGAGCGAAACGATAGTCTGGTGTCGAGCTTGTATGTGACCGATATTGGCTACTTTCCGCGAGCTGCCCATCACTTCTGTGAGCGCAAGACCCCTATCGGACAGTATGTGCTCATCTACTGCGTGGAAGGCAGCGGGTGGTACCGTGTTGGCGGTAAGGAGTATCAGGTGACAAAGGGGCAGTTCTTTATTCTTCCGCCTTACCAGCCTCATGCCTATGGCACCAATGAAGACCAGTCGTGGACCATCTACTGGATACACTTCTCTGGTGCACATGCCGCCATCTATGCCGAGGGCATGCAGATGCCGCAGAACATCAAAGTGGCCATGAACTCCCGCATCATGTATCGCATCAGTATCTTCGAAGAACTGCTCACCACCCTGCAGTCGGGTAGCCTTGAGGACTTGCGCTACGCCTCGTCGCTGCTGCACCACTTCCTGGCCTCCATGCGCTATCTGAGTCAGTTCCGCAGGGCTCAGCAGTCCAGTGTCGAGGGTGGCAGTGCTTTCTCCGGTTCTGATGGAAAGGCCGTTTGCGAGGCTGCCATCCATTTCATGGAGGAGAACATTGAGAACCGCATCACCCTTCAGCAGGTGCTCCGCTATACGGGCTATTCGCAGAGCCACCTGTCGATACTCTTTAAGAAGCATGTCGGACAGAGTCCGTTAGCATACTTCAACCGTCTGAAAATGGAGCATGCCTGCAAGTTGCTCCGTGAGACCAACCTGAAGGTGAATCAGATATGTCATAAGGTGGGTATTGAGGATCAGTACTATTTCTCTCGTCTGTTCTCAAAGACGATGGGCATGTCGCCCATCAAATGGAGAAATAGTCAATGAGAATCTTGTGAGATCTGTGTGAGCACACCTGTGGTGGCACCAGCACGATCCTTCACGTATTCACCGGCCCGCTTGCCAGCCTCACTCAAGTAGAGAGCATCGGCTTCGAAGCGCTGCATGAGTTGCTCGAAGTCGGGATAGCCTGTAATCTCGAAACAGCCTCCTGCGGCAATCAGTTCCTGTGCCTCCTGGAACTTCTTGTTGTTGGGACCGATGATGACAGGCACGTTCCATACTGCAGCTTCCAGCACATTGTGAATGCCCACGCCAAACCCACCGCCCACGTAGGTCACTTGGCCGTAGTGGTAGATGCTGGAGAGCAGACCGAAGCAGTTGATGATGAGGGCATCGGCCTTATCCAGTTCGCTGGCAGTCTCTGCCTCGGTGTATCTCACGACCTTGCGCCCTTCGAGCTGTTTCTCTATCTCGCGGAGATGTTCTTCGCTGATGACGTGCGGAGCTATAATCAGTTTCCAGTCCTTATGTTCATTGAAGTAGCGGATGAAGATGTCTTCATCGGGTTGCCAGCTGCTGCCTGCCACAAACACCTTTGACGGGTTGCCTGTAATGAACTTCTCGACGATTGGCAGGTGTTTGGCTGCCTCACGAATCTGCAACACACGGTCGAAACGGGTATCGCCTGTCACTGTTACGTTGGTCAGCCCGATGCTGGCAAGCAGGCGTCGGCTCTCCTCGTTCTGGGCATAGAAATGGGTGATGCACCTCAGCACCTTGCTATAGGGCTTTCCATACCAGCGGAAGAAGATCTGATTGTCGCGGAAAATGCAGCTGATGCTATAGACAGGCACTCCCTGCTGCTTGAGGATGTGCAAGTAGTTGTACCAGAACTCATACTTGATGAAGAGTGCCATCTTCACCTTGATGAGACTGAGGAAACGGCGGGCGTTCGATGCGGTATCGAGCGGCAGATATGCGATGATATCGGCTCCCTCATAGTTCTTGCGCACTTCATAGCCGGAGGGTGAGAAGAATGTGAGCAGCACTTTCTGCTGGGGGTGCTCTTTCTTGATGTGCTCAATGATGGGGCGCCCCTGTTCGAACTCTCCCAGTGAAGCAGCGTGTACCCAGATGTATTGTGCATTGGGATCGACCTTCTCCCTGAGAATGTTGAATGTCTCGTGTTCTCCACGCCACATCTTGCCCACTTTATCATTGAAGTGGCTGGCAATGGCAACGCCTAATGAATATAAATGTATGCCGAAATTATACATGTGTGAGGTTAGCCAAGAACTTCGATAGCTTTCTTCGTGCGACGGATGGTCTCTTCCTTCCCGAGGAAGGCAGAAATGTCGAACATACCGGGACCCTTGCCTTCCCCTACAAGGGCCAGTCGCCAGGCATTCATCACGTTGCCCAGCTTGAGTCCTTTGTTCTCTATCCAGGCATGAACGAGTGCCTCTTGGTTAGCCAGTGAGAAGTCATCAATGGTCTGCAGATAGTCGCAGAGCTCTCCCAGAACCTGTGCCGAACCGGGCTCTTCTCCGTCTGACTTCTTCCAGCGCTTTTTCGCCGTCTTCTCATCGTAAGAGGTGGGAGCCTCGAAGAAGAATGAGCATAGGGGCCACAACTCCTTGACGAAGTTGACACGGTCCTTCATCATCTCGCACACCTTCACGATGCGCTCCAATGGCTCTGTTACACCGTGCTCGCGACAGATGGGCTCGAAGAGAAGGCCTATCTCCTTGGCCGACTTCTTCAGAATGTATTCGTGGTTGAACCAGATGCCCTTCTCGTAGGCAAACTTGGCACCAGCCTTCGAACATTTCTCGATGTCGAACGCCTGTACCAGTTCATCGAGCGTGAACATCTCCTGCTCTGTGCCGGGGTTCCAGCCCAAGAGTGCCAGGAAGTTGACTACCGCCTCAGGGAAATAGCCCTGTTCGCGGTAGCCGCTGCAGAACACCCTCTCGTGGGTCTTTGGGTCGATGGCATTCCAGTCAAGCGGGAATACGGGGAAACCGAGCCGGTCGCCATCGCGCTTAGAGAGCTTGCCCTTGCCGTCGGGCTTCAGCAGTAGTGGCAAATGGGCGAAGCGCGGCATGGTGTCCTGCCATCCGAAGGCTTTGTAGAGCAGCACATGGAGTGGGGCAGAGGGCAACCATTCCTCGCCACGGATGACGTGGGTGATCTCCATCAGATGATCGTCAACGATGTTGGCCAGATGGTAGGTGGGCAGTTCGTCGGCGCTCTTGTAGAGCACTTTGTCATCGAGTATGTCGCTCTTCACGCGAACCTCTCCGCGAATCATGTCATCGACCAGTACTTCCTCACCGGCATCAATCTTGATGCGCACCACATACTGAGTGCCATTGGCAATGAGACGCTCCACCTCGTCGGCAGGCATCGTCAGTGAGTTGCGCATCAGCATGCGTGTCTTGTCGTCGTATTGGAAGTTTTCTGTCGCTTCGCGCTTGGCATTAAGCTCTTCGGGTGTATCGAAAGCGATGTAGGCCTTGCCTGCATCGAGTAGCTGTTTGACATATTTCTTGTAGATGTCGCGGCGTTCGCTTTGGCGATAAGGGCCATACTGGCCACCAAAGGAAACACCCTCGTCGAATCGGATGCCCAACCACTGAAAGGCTTCAATGATATAGGCTTCAGCCTCGGGTACAAATCGGGTCGTGTCGGTGTCCTCAATGCGGAACACAAAGTCGCCGCCATGCTGGCGGGCAAACAAATAATTATACAACGCGGTGCGCACGCCACCGATGTGCAAAGGTCCTGTTGGACTGGGTGCAAAACGCACCCTTACTTTTCTGTCAGACATGATGTTTTATTTGTTTTGGCTGCAAAGTTAATAAAAATTCACAAGTAAATGCTCAGAATCTCCTTTTTTTTCTATAAATTTGCCACTGTTTTATAGATGAATCCCTATTTCTTCTGAATTATATCTTACAAAAACAATCATGAAACATGTAAATCTGATAGCCGAGCTGACATGGCGTGACGCATTGATACGTATTGCGTTCGTCTTGGTGTCAGTCGTCGTCATTGTGTGGTTGATGCCACGCGATACTCATAAGAGCTTCAAAATAGAGCAAGGCAAGCCGTGGCGTTATGCCGATTTTACGGCTCCCTTCGACTTCCCTATCTATAAGAGCGATGCCATCTTGAAGGCACAGTGCGACAGCGTGCTTCAGGACTTTGAACCCTACTACACGCTGAAGAGCGAGGTGGGAATCACAAAAGTGCGCGAGTTTCTGCAGATCTATAATAAAGAAACTAAAGGCTGGTCAACAGACTTCAAGAGCGTTGTCGCCAATCGGTTGATGTCGTTCTACGAAAAGGGCATTGTTGACACGAAGGAACCGGTAGGAGGTGAGAACGATACGACCCATCTCATCAGGGTTGTCAGCGGAAAAATGGCGCAAAGTATTCACGTCAGGGAGACATTCACCCCTAAGCAAGCTTATGAAACCCTGATCTCAGATGAGGCACTTGAACGGCATCGCGACCTGGTGTCGAACCTGAATTTGAACGATTTCATCGCGCCAAATCTGTTTTATGACAAGGAAAGAAGTGAGACCAGCATGCAGGAACTCATCAGTACTGTGCCCAAAGCAAGCGGAGTGGCACAACGAGGAGAGAAAATCATTGATAGAGGCACGATTGTAGATGAGCAGAAATACCTGATTCTGAATTCTTTCCTGAAAGAGAGCGAACGTCGTCAGCAGGGGGGCTCTAAACTATCAACTACGGTGATGGGCGAATTCCTCTATGTACTGTTGCTCATGACGGGCTTTACCCTGTTTCTCAGCATTTTCCGTTCCGACTATTTCGAACAGCTCCGCTCCGTGGGCATGATTTATTCGCTCATCGTACTCTTCTCGGTTGTGGCTTCGCTCATGGTGAGCCACAACTGGTTCCATGTGTTCATCATCCCCTTTGCGATGGTGCCCATCTTCATTCGTGTGTTCATGGATTCACGAACAGCTTTCATGGCGCATGTGGTGCTGGTACTGACTTGTGCCATCATCTTGCAATACCCCCATGAGTTCATTGCCGTGGAGCTCACTGCCGGACTGACTGCTATCCTGTCTTTACGCGACTTGTCGAGCCGTTCACAGCTGTTCTGGACGGCATTGATCGTTACCGTAGCCAGTTGCCTGATGGATGTTGCTATCGACCTTGTGCTGACAAACAGCCTGGCGGCTATCGACTTCAGTGACTATAACTACCTTATCGTGTGTGGCATAGCACTGTTCTGCACTTATCCTCTGCTCTATATCATGGAGAAAGCTTTCGGCTTTACATCGAACATTACGCTCATTGAGCTCAGCGACATGAACAAAGAACTGTTGCGCCGTATGAGTGAGGTGGCTCCAGGTACGTTCCAGCACAGCATACAGGTGGGCAATCTGGCTGCAGAAATAGCCCGTAAGATAGGTGCCAAGACACAGTTGCTGCGCACGGCTGCCATGTATCATGACATAGGAAAGATTCAGAACCCAATCTACTATACTGAGAATCAGTCGGGTGGTATCGATCCCCACGAACAGCTCAGCGATATTGACAGTGCACAGATGATTATCAGTCATGTGACTGAAGGCTTGAAACTGGCTGATAAATATAATCTGCCCGATGTGATTAAGTCGTTCATCTCAACGCATCACGGACTGGGTAAGGCAAAGTTCTTCTACGTTAGATACAAGAATGAGCATCCTGATGAGTATGTCGATGATTTGCAGTTCACCTATCCCGGCCCCAATCCTTTCACCAAGGAACATGCCATACTGATGATGGCCGATTCTGTGGAGGCTGCTTCGCGGTCATTGCCCGACTATACGGAACACAGCATCCGTCAGTTGGTTGACCGTATCATTGACGGGCAGTTGGCCGATGGCTTCTTCCGTGAATGTCCCATCACTTATCGAGACATACAGTATGCCAAGACCGTGCTCATAGAGAAGCTAAAGACTATCTATCATACTCGTGTGAGCTATCCCGAACTGAATAAATGAAACCAACAAAACCATATTAAAATGAAAAAACTACTAACATTTTGTATTGCCCTTATGGGCTCGTTTCTGAGCACCTTCGCTCAGAATGTCGTGGCTGACGAAGGCGCGTGGTGCTGGTTTGCCGATCCTCGCGCCCTGCACTATGAGAACCCGTCTGGAACCATCAATGCCACTTATATTGGTTATATAGATGTGCATGGCAACGTGAAAGCCACTCAGTACGACTGGGTGAATAATCGGAAGACTGATGTGCTCATTCGCAGCTATTTCCAGCCCGATGACCACAATAATCCAACGTTTATCGTGCTGCCCGACGAGCGTGTCATGATTTTCTACACCCGTCATACTGACGAGCCTTGCATCTGGTATCGTATCTCGCAGAAGCCAGGTGACATCACGGCACTTGGTGAGGAGAAACGTCTGGCTACGGCCAACAATACCACCTATCCGTCGCCCTTCATTCTGAGCGATGACCCGCAGCACATCTATCTGTGCTGGCGAGGCATTAACTGGCATCCCACAATAGCCCGACTGACCATGCCCGACGCAAATGACGACTGTCATTTCGATTTCGGCCCCAAGCAGATTGTACAGTCAACGGGCGCTCGTCCGTATGCCAAGTATCAGTCGAATGGCAAGGATAAGATTTTTGTGAGCTATACCACTGGCCATCCCGACAATGAGATGCCAAACTGGCTTTACTTCAACGTCATCGACATCAACAATGGCAATGGCCCCATTCTGCGTGACCTGAAAGGCAAGCAGCTCTCTATTATTAATAATGGCGTGTTCAATGTCAGCAAGACCGATTCTTATGCCAACAACTACCCAGCAACCATCGTGGACAAGTCGGCCAACATCCGTAACTGGGTATGGCAGATTGCGCTCGACAAGGACGAACACCCTGTCATAGCCTATACCCATATTGATGATGCAAAGACATCACATGTTTATTGGCATGCTCAGTGGAATGGCACTAATTGGGTGAACACCTGGGTGCAGTATGCCGGACATGCTTTCCACAAGAATTGGAACAGCACCGAGAAGTGCTATAGCGGCGGCATGGCACTCGACCCCGAAGATCCCAGTACACTCTATGTGTCATTGCCTGTCAAAGACGGACAGTATGCGAAAGACGGTGTGTATGAGATTTGGAAGTATGTAGTCAGTGGTGGCCAGGTGGTTGGCGGAAGCGAGACCTTCATTACTACCGCATCGACCAAGAATAACGCCCGTCCGTTTGTCATCCCAGGATCGAAGAACTCACCCATGCGTCTGGCATGGATGAATGGCGACTACTACTATTGGATTGTGAAGCAGGGCTACCCTCAAGGCTATCCCACCGCAATCCACTGCGACTACAACTGGCAGGAGGAACTGACCCAGGAACCAGGGGGATTAGACCATCTTCCATATATAGCCTTAGGCGCAGACAAGTCAGTAACCATCGGCTTTGCCATGAATACCTCGAAATATGAAGGAAATCTGCTGACCATCGACGGTGCGCAGCCGCTCACCTATGCCCTTGACGGTAGCAGTCAGTATCCTGTCATTACCATTGGCGATAAGACCTACAAGAGCCAGAACCGCCTGCTCACCAGTGATGACTGGGCTACACAGTCAACAGGAACAAGTGGTGATAACCATCCGACGAAGGTTCCCACCTGGGTGCTGACACTGACCTATGATGGCAAGACGCTGACAACTTATCGCAACGGACTTGTTGATCAGGTCATTGAGGCAGAAGGCATCGGTGGCGAGGTGAAGTACGAAAATGCCAACAATAGTCAGGATGCTTCTTTCAATCATAAGGCGGTCTGCATTTTAAATGATTATGTCTGCCTTTCACCCATGACCGTCCAGACAAGAGTGAAGAGCGCTCAGGCTGAAATTGAAAAAGGGTTGGAGACTGCAGCACTTGAGGCGCTGACACTGCCTTCGGAGACTCGTACCGACCTGGTGCTCCCCACGCTCATACTGGGCAAAAGTATTTCCTGGAAGAGCAACAATCCGCAGGTGCTTTCGGATAATGGCATACTGACAGCTTTGAAGACCGATACTGAAGTGAAGCTGACTGCCACTTGTGGCACCAAGAGTCGCGATTTTGCTGTCAAGGCCCTGGCTCGCGACATCACAAAGAACCTGCGCTATGAGCAGACTGAAGTGCTGGACCAGACGAGTAATACCGCAACAGGCTTTGCCACAAACAAGTTCGGATTGGCCCCCGAGGGACTGCTGGAAGGGCTCCGCTCCTATACAGTCCTTGTGAACGTCAATGCCAAAAGCCTTTCAGGGCAGCCGCGCATCTATGACTTTGGCTCAGGCTCAGGCAACAGCCTTTTCTTGCGTGCCAATGGCTTGGCAGCAGGCATTAAGCTGAATGGCGGCACTACAACCATGCTGAGCGGTAAGACGGCACTGAAGGCCAATACCGACTATAAACTGGCAGTGAGCTATGATGCGGCTACACACACCACGCGAATATACATTGATGGCGTAGAAGATGCCTCTGGCACTCAAAATCAGAGCGAGCCCTACATGCTCTACGAGGTGAGTAAAGAAACACGCAACTATATTGGCCGCACACAGTGGTGGGACGGCAGCTATGCCAATGACAATCAGGACTTCCAAGGCACTATCAGTGGACTGCGCCTCTATGATGTGCAGCTCTCTCAGAAGGAAATCTGCCAGTTGCAGAATCTTCCCTATGAAGAGAAAGACCTTCCTACAGCCCTGCAGAATGGTGATTTCGAAGGCTCTTATTCTGTGATGCAGGGCAGTGGCGTGGCATCTGACCGTGCCATCTATCAACCCGAAGGATGGACGGTTGATTATGCAACGCCTAACGAGAACGACTTGACTGCACTGAAGGCGGGTGACTATTATTTTAGCAATTTCTTCGCATCGCGTCCTGCTCCATCGGCAAACAGTAAGCAGACCTACTGGGTGCGTCAAAACTGGGGAACCAGTACCATCACACTGAAGCAGGAGCTGCGACTGCCTGAAGGACAATATGAACTGGCGGCAGATGTGTGGAAAAGTGGAATGGGTGGCGATGCCATCATCACTGTGATACCTGAAGGAAAAGCAGCAATCGTGGCTCCGTCGTTGGAGAACAAGGAAGCTTGGCAACAAGCTTCACTCATGTTTGAGAGTGATGGCAGTGCCTCTACGACTGTTATGCTGCAAGCCATGCACAACAGTAATGGGTCTGAGAAAATCATTGGCTTCGACAATGTGAAGCTGACGATACAGACGCCTAATGCTATCAATGGCTTGCAGGAAGCATCTCAGAGAGGACAAAACGTGATATATGATTTACAGGGCCGTCGGGTCAAGTCCCAAACGGCCCTGAAAGGAGTGTATATTCAGAACGGACGAAAGGTTCTGAAGTAGGAAAGTCAGATTTCAAAGTCTAAACAGGTGCGGCTCACGGTGTAGGGTCGCACCTTGTTGTTTGCTACCGCTACGTGTTCGGGGTGCTGCGAATAGACCTTGAGAGCCTCGGCTGACTCGAGCGTAGAATCTAGCATCACGTCGGCATTCGACGAATCCAGACGGCCACTGATGTTTACCTTCACTTCGATGAGGCCAGGCACCTTGCCCACAAGTCCTTCAAGTCCTTGCTTGATGCCTTCTTTCACCGTCTGTTTCTCTTCTTCTGAGAGTTCGGGACGCAACGTCCACAGAATGATATGCTTAACCATATTCTATCTATCAATAGCTTATATATCACTTCTACGGCAAATCATGCATACATAGCTACGATGGCTTCGTAGAGCTCTTGCTTGCCTGAGGTCTGTTTGGGCTCGCCCACCTTCTTTCCATATTCGTACACCTGTTCAAGTGTGAGCTTACCTTCCTCGAAGTCTTTGCCTATGCCACTGTCAAAACTGGCGTAGCGGGCAGCCTTCATGGCTTTGTAGGGCGACTCTTCCAAGAGTTTTGCCGCACTTTCGAGTGCACGGGCCATTGCATCCATACCGGAGATATGTGCTATGAAGATGTCTTCAAGGTCGGTGGAGTTACGACGGGTCTTTGCATCAAAGTTCGTTCCGCCGGTGCCGAGACCGCCTCCACGGAGTATCTCCATCCAAGCCTGGGTCAGTTCGTAATTGTCAATGGGGAACTGATCGGTGTCCCAGCCATTCTGGTAGTCACCGCGGTTGGCATCAATCGATCCGAGCATGCCAGCATCCACAGCACAGGCCAGTTCATGTTCGAAGGTGTGACCTGCGAGCGTGGCGTGGTTGACCTCGATGTTCACCTTGAAGTCTTTGTCAAGTCCATGAGCCTTCAGGAAGCCAATGACGGTTTCTGTATCCACATCATACTGGTGCTTCGTGGGTTCCATAGGTTTCGGCTCAATGAGGAAGGTGCCTTTGAAGCCCTTCGAGCGGGCATAGTCGCGAGCCATTCCGAGCATGGTGGCCATGTGCTCCTTTTCGCGCTTCTGATCGGTGTTCAGCAGGCTCATGTAGCCTTCACGACCGCCCCAGAACACATAGTTCTCTGCCCCCAGTTTGATACCGGCATCGATGGCGTTCTTGATTTGCACGATGGCACGTGCTACCACATCGAAGTCAGGGTTGGTGCTGGCACCGTTCATGTAGCGCTTATGACCGAAGACGTTGGCTGTTGACCACAGCAGCTTGATGCCCGTCTCCTGCATCTTCACTTTCAGGTAGTCGGTGATAGCAGTGAGGTTTGCCTCATACTCCTCTATGCTGTTTCCTTCCGAAACGAGGTCAACGTCGTGGAAGCAGAAATACGGAATGCCCAGTTTCTGCATGATTTCGAAGCCAGCGTCAGCCTTCTGCTTGGCTATCTCAATAGCATTGCCACCCGTGTTCCAAGGAAAAGTCTTGGTTCCGCCACCAAACTGGTCGCCGCCCTCTGCACAGAGTGTGTGCCACCAAGCCATTGCAAAGCGCAGCCACTCCTTCATGGGCTTGCCCATAATCACCTTTTCTGCATCATAATAATGAAATGCCATCGGATTCTTTGAATCCTTGCCTTCGAACTGGATTTTACCAATTCCGGGGAAATACTCTTTTACCATAATTCTGATGTGTTATAAATGTTGTAAATAATCATTGTAAATGACGGTTCAGACACTCCGTCCAGCGGGCGTAGGCATCAACGTATGCCTGACGGTTGTGGGTGTCGGGCTCGATGGTTGACACGTGCTCAAGGGTTGCAAAGGCCTCGTCGCTGTTGTGGTATATCCCCGCACCTATTCCTGCTCCCTTGGCAGCTCCCACAGAGCCGTCAGTGTTGTAGAGATCGATGGTAGCCCCTGTAATGCTTGCAAGGGTTTTGCAGAACATCGGACTGAGGAACATGTTGGCATGTCCGGCATGGATATTGGTGATGCGCATACCCATCGACTCCATGATGTCGATACCCTGCTTGAATGAAAATACGATGCCTTCCTGGGCAGCGCGCAGCACATGTGCCTTTGTGTGGATATTGAAATTGAGTCCTTCGATGGAGCAACCGATATCTTTGTTCTGAAGAATGCGCTCAGCACCGTTTCCGAAGGGAATGATGCTCAACCCGTCGCTGCCGATAGGTACGGTGTCGATGAGTGCGTTCATGTCAGGATAGGAATATCCTTCGGGAGCTATGTTACGCTTCATCCATGCATTGAGTATTCCCGTACCGTTGATGCAGAGCAGTACGCCGAGACGGGGCTGTTCGGGAGTGTGGTTCACGTGTGCAAAGGTGTTGACACGCGACAGCTTGTCGTAGCGCACTTCTCCCAATACACCATAGACCACGCCTGATGTGCCGCCTGTAGCAGCCACCTCGCCTGGCTTCATCACATTCAGCGACAGGGCATTGTTTGGCTGGTCGCCGCCACGATAGGATATCGGCGTTCCGGCCTTTAGTCCCAACTCTTCTGCCACCGCCTCGCAAACAGCCGTCTGTATGGAGAAAGAGGGCACTATGTCGGCAATGAGCTTGTTGGAGAACCCCCAATAGTTCATCACGTCACGACTCACTTCGTCTTCCTTGAAGTCCCAGAATATGCCTTCACTCAGCCCCGACACAGTGGTCTGCTTCACACCGCCCGACAGTCGCATAGCGATGTAGTCGCCTGGAAGCATCATCTTGTCTATCTTGTCATAGAGTTCTGGCTCGTTCGCCTTCACCCATGCCAGCTTGGCGGCAGTGAAGTTAGCTGGGGAGTTGAGCAAGTGTTGCAGACAGCGCTCCTGTCCGATGGTCTCGAAGGCTTTATTGCCGTAAGGCACGGCACGCCCGTCACACCAGATGATAGAGGGTCGCAGCACAGGGCCGTCCTTATCTACGCATACCAGACCATGCATCTGATAAGAGATGCCGATGGCTTTCACGCAGGTAAGTCCGCCATTCACTTTTGCTGCCACACGCAGAGTGGCTTGCTTCAGCTCCTCCCACCACATCTCGGGCTCCTGCTCTGCCCAGCCCGGTTGGCGGGCAATGATGGGAGCTTCCGTATCGGGATATTGTGCACTTGCCACCGTCCTGCCGCTCTCAACATCCACGAGGGCAGCCTTGACGGATGAGGTGCCGATGTCGTAACCCAGTAGTAATTCCTTCATTTGTACAGATTCATGATTTTTTTGACAACGGGCTTCTCCTTGTATTCACGGTCGAAGAGCAAGGGGTAATTGGTGCGACCCTTGATGGGCCAGTTGTTCAGCCAAGAGTTATGGTCGCCGATGCCCCACAGATTCACTCTGGTAATCTGCTGTGCATGCCGTTTGTAGATGTCGAAGAGCGCCAGCCAGCGTTGTTCCAGCTCCTGCTGTTTTGACGTGGGAAGGCCTTTGACGTATGGGTTCCACCGTTGCTGGTATTCATAGTTCTGTTCCACTGCAGCCCCACCAAAGGCGTTCGGGTTGGGCAGCACATTGATGTCGAGCTCAGTGATCATGACCTTCACCCCGCACGCAGCCAGTGAGTCGATGGTTGCCTCATAGTCGCTGAGGTCTGGATAGTTGAGCCCTACATGCGACTGCATGCCTACGGCATCTATTCTGATGCCCTTGTCTTTCAGCCTCTTCACCAGTTGGCAGGCAGCCTTGCGTTTCAGTGGGTTGGCCATTGAGTAGTCGTTGTAGTAGAGCTCTGCTTGTGGGTCGGCCTCATGGGCAGCACGGAAGGCTATCTCTATGAACTCTTCACCTATTATATTATAATATGGTGAGCGGCGCATTGTGCCATCGTCGGCAATGGCCTCATTGACAACGTCCCATCCGTGTACCTTTCCCTTGTAGTGTCCCACCACTGTGGCGATGTGCGAACGCATGCGCTCTATCAATACCTCCCGGCTGACCGTCTGTCCCTCCTTGTCGATGAACATCCATGAGGGTACCTGCGAATGCCACACCAGACAGTGTCCGATGAGCGTCTGATGGTGTTTCTGGGCAAACTCCAACAACTCGTCGGCATGACGGAAGTCAAACACGCCATTGGACGGTTGTAGTGCGTCCATCTTCATCACGTTCTCTGCCACCACCGCATTGAAATGTCGGTCTATGACGCTGAAAGCAGCAGAGTCCTTTTTTGACAACTGCCACTGGTTCATAGTGGCACCTATGAGAAAGTGTTGACCCAGCACATCTTTTAATCCTTCTTGGGCAGTCGATGTGAGGCAGAGAAATGTCGTTAGTAGTAAAAATATCTGTTTCATATTCATACTTTAAACGCTGTTACCAGGCTTATATTGTGTTTGAGGAACGCCGTTTCTTCAGTTTTTGCCTGCATCAAGTCGTTAAATCGTCTATATGAAAGTTAATTGTGGAAAAAAGACGGGGATAATCAAGTTTTATTCCCAATAGGATTATTATTTTTGCAAT
>JAEEGF010808282.1_pt1 | contig 14628 bp, 2 predicted proteins | sample 9134171 | NCBI WGS metagenome assembly JAEEGF01 (sample SAMN16246542, study PRJNA631951) | gut metagenome | biome: gut microbiome; feature: rumen; material: AP-attached | host: Bos | place: Iran: Karaj | collected 2018-10
TTGGCCTCAATGCTCACGACTGTGTAGTCGCCTGCGGGTTCATCGCCTGCCGCCTTGACGCGCACGTAGTAGGTGCCCTCGGCAAGGCCTGAAGTGCTGCCCGCGCCGCAGTTGACCGGGCTGGTGAAGTTCGCGTCGGAAGCGTATTCCATATCGGCCGTGGTGCCGTTGATGACGCCGTCGCCTGCGCCGGAGGCGCTAGCATTCGTGACCGTGAGCCCTGCCGGAGCCGCCGGTTTTTCCTTGACGGTCACCGTCTGCACGTAGCTTGCCGGGTCGACGTTGTCAGCCGCGAAGCGTACGTAATAGGTTCCGGGAGCGAATCCTTCCGTCCTGTCGGCGCTGCACGCCGCAGGAGTGGTGAAGTTCGCGTCGGAAGCGTATTCCATATCGGCGGTGGTGCCAACCAGGACACCGTCGCTCTGACCGTTGGAGGCCGGGATCGTGGTGACTCCGGGAGCCGCGCGCCTTACTCTGATCTGGACTTCCGCGAACGCGCCTGCGGGTTCGGTGGAAGTTGCCTTCATGCGTACATAATAGGTTCCTGCCGCAAGGCCTGTGGTGCTGCCCGCTCCGCAGGTGACCGGTGCGGTGAAGGCCGCGTCGGTCGCGTATTCCATGGCCATCGTGGTGCCCTTCAGCACGCCGTCAGCCGCGTCGGCCGCGCTGGCGACCTCTGCGGTGATATTCGGAGCCGCCGGGCGCTCGTTGTTCAGCACCCTTACGGTGAAGCTGTCTTCGTTGCCCGTGCGCAGCTTGACCGCGGAAGCGGATACCGTGCCGGCTCCGCCGTAGCTGAAGCTGACCGTGGTCTCGCCGGGGATGACTGCCGTGAGCTTGACGGGGTCGGTCTGGAGCAGACGCACGACTCCGCGCTCGCCGAGGATCTCCCAGTTCACGTCGTTCGGATCGAGCTCGATCCTTTCGTTTCCGCCGCCTCCGGAGAGTATGGCGTAGATCTTTACGTTCTTCTGTTCTGTGCGTTCAAGCTCGACCACCGCGCCGTTGCTGTAGACGGTCCCGTCCACCTCGGCTTCGATGCCGCTGAATGACACGTTGCTGTCGAGCACGGTCACCAGGGTCTCGGTGGTGTTGCCCGCCGGGTCCTTGGCGGCAAGCTGTACGGTCTTGAAGAGCTTGCCCTGATCAAGGCTTCCGGTAACGGTGAAGCGTTCCCTGTTGACGGTCACGCCGGTCGAAGAGCCGTCAGCGGTGACCTGCGCGCCGTTCTCGGTTATACCTGAGATCGTGTAGCTTCCGTCCGCTTCCGTGTATACTACGTTGCCGGCGAAGAGGCTGCTGGTGTGGTTCGCGTCGACGCCGTTTCTTCTGACCTGGTCGACCGCGATGACCGGAGCGCCCGTGTCGACGGTGAAGCCGAGGACCGCGCCGGGGACGGACGCCTCGGATTCGGCGCCTGTCACCTTGTCGTAGGTATCCGAAGCCATAGCCTCGAAGTCGATGAGATAGTCGCCGTCGGCGAGGGTCCTGGTAAGGGTGAATTCCTTAGCCGGGATGTACTTGCCTGTGTTGTCTTTCTTGTTGAGCATCGAGGTCTCGCCGTTGACCGTCACGGTCATCATCACGTCCTTATCGAAGGTGTAGGACGCTCTGAGAGTATCTGTGGTGAGATACTTCACGCCGTTCACGTCGATGATGTTGCTGGATGCCTCAGTGAGCACGGGCTTGCTTACCGCCGGGAGCTCCACGTAATCGGTATAGACCGGCTGGTCTCCGTAGAAGAACCTGCCGTCGTCGGTCTCCCTCAGGGTCAGGATCTTCGCGCGGTATTCCCTGCCGGGCTGCAGATCCATGGTGGAACCGAGATAGATGGCCGATCCCGTACCGAACTGACCGAGGGCGTTGCTCACGTTGCTGCCGTCCTTAGCCTCGACCTCGACCATGTAAGCCGTGTAATCGGGAGCCGCGGCGTCCTTGACGTTCAGGAAGAACTGTCCGTTGCCCGCGGGCAGCAGCTTGGCTGACTGCACCGGTCCGGGCAGAGCCGCGTTATTGAAGGTAAAGGTATTTGTGGTCTCCATGACCGTCATGCCGCCGGCATCGGAGCCTATCATCACGAGCACGTAGTAATTGCCGCTCGCGAAGCTCTCGGGCAGCTGTATAGCCGCGCTGCTGGACTTTATGATATTGTTGTCGAAATGCGCCACCCTGGTGCCGAAGACGTCGCTCTGTCCGTTCGGAGCGCTCTGCGCCTTCGCGACCGCGTTGGCATCGTCGGTGACGTAGATGTCGACGTAGTTGTCGACCGCCATGGTCTTGCTTACGGTCCAGGACACATTGAGGTCTCTGGACGAGTCATTGGCATGAGCTGCCGAGACGGTCTCGAGCACGGGCAGCGAATCTACTCCGCATGCCTCCATGTCGCCGATGCCGCCTTCGCCGGCGGTGGTCAGGGTAAACACGCTGTTGTCGGCAATTCCGGCAGTATTGGTAACGGTCACGTAGATGTAGGTGCCGTCCGGTCTGGTCTGGATGATGCAGTTGCCGTTGCCCTGTCCGTCGTCCGCGACGAGGGCGTAGTCGGTGCTGCCGATCTTGAAGCTCAGCTCGCTGATGTCGGGAGCCGCGCCTAAGTATTCAGCCTCGAAGAGCAGGGAGTCTTCAGACGAAGGTCTCGCCACGGTCACGGACTGGCTCTTTCCGTCCATAAGCCTCAGGCTGTCGGAAACAGCCAGCTTATGTATATTGCTGCCGTAGACCGCGACGTATCCGCAGCCGTCCTCCGTCGCACCCGCCTGGATATCGAACGCGTCGGGATAAGCGCTCTCCATCAGCTTCAGGTCTATGCCCTCGCCGAAGTCGAAGTCGCCGCTCCAGTAGTAGATGACGCCGAATTTTATGCCTATGATCTTGATGTTGCCGCCTACGAACTTGTTGTTTATCGCGAACTCGACGCCGGCTATCTCTTTGCCGCCCACGAAGGGTATCTCTTCAGGTATCACGACTGCCAGGTAAGCATAGCCGCCGAACGCGTTGTCGGAAACAAGTATGCTCAGGGTACCCTGCAGCAGGCCCTTGATGACCGAAGCCTTGCCGTACAGGTACAGATGCCACGGGTCTATCCACCTCGCGTTGATGCCGGCTTTGATATTGAAGATGGCATCGGAGTGCTTGAACTTCATGTCGCCCTCGAGCTCGATGCCGTAGAGGCTCGCCTGCAGCGTGAAGTCGCCGATCATGGTCTCGAAGGCCGAGAGCCTGGTGAACAGGTCGAGAGTTATGGGCGGGAGAGTGTCGAACTCGCCGCCTATGGTGTCGGCCAGGTTGGAGATGCCGCCGCCCAGACCTACCATGAAGAGAGGCGGAGCAAGGGGTATCTTGAGGCCGTCGCGGATGTAGAACGCGATGCGGTCGGGCACTATGACGTCCTTGCCGGCGACCTCAGTCTCCTTGAAAGCGAGCGTTCCTTCGCACTCTATCAGCTTTATCTTGAGACCCGCACTGAGCGAGTACTCGTTGTCGATGGTGTTTATGATGACGTGGGCGTAAGCGCCGCCTACGTTCTTGATGAGGTCGCCGAGTATGTCAGCGGGCAGGCCGAGCTCGACTTCGACGTTGATGCCTATGAAGCCGGTGTCTTCGATGGCGTCCTTGGCGTCGTTCAGGCGCTCGCCGAAGAGGACGTCGTTGATCGCCGCGGTGAGGTTGCCGTCGGTGAAGTGAGTGCTCTTTGAGAACTTGGCCTTCTGGTTCTCTTCGCTGTCCTCGTCGAACATGCTCTGCATGATGTCGCCGTAGTCTTCATCGTCGTTCGGGTCGCTCTGGGGCTTCTTGCTCGGATCCTTGATGGGGATGCTGATGGAGCCGCCGAAACCTACGGCGTGGACCATGATGCTGCCCTCTTTCTTAGCTGTGAGGACGCCGTACTTGAGATCCACGAGGAAACCGCCCACGGACTGGATCAGGAAACCGGCTCCGCCGAGAGCTACCTGCAGCTCGCGCTTGTCGGTCCTGTTCTCATCCGCTCCGCCGAGCGTGTAGACGAGGCTGTTGTAAGCCGTTATGTGCCAGCTGTATTTCCAGACTGTGATGGAGTTGATGACCTTGAGCGTGCCGTCGCCCGATATCTGGCAGCCGTTGTTCGCGGTCTCTCCCAGCTTGCGGGCAGGTTCGAGCAGCAGCGGCGAATCGCTCACGTAAGAGAGCATGCCGTTGATGGTGACGTTGTCGCTTTCGGTCGCGGGTACCTGCAGGTACTTTTCGGTCTGGCCGCCGACTTCCCTTTCAGCCTCGACTATGCGCCCGCGCACGGTGGCGAGGATCTCGGTATCCTTCTGATCGTCGATATTGTAGGTGATCCCGTCGTTCGGAACCTCTCCGCGCAGGAACCTCTGGTATTCCGCTTCGGTATCGAAGGTCAGGAACTTATACTTTGTAGTCTCGTAGCGGATCATCGCAGCCACGCCGTAGGAGCGGACCGCGTACTTCTTGTCGGACGAGACCTCGAGCCTCTTTTCGACGTAGAAGCCCGAAGCGCCGTACTGGTCCTTGAGCTCGTCCCTGAGCTCGAAGCCTATCCTGTATTTGCCCACGGCAAGAGTTTCTTCGGTCTGGAAGGTGAAACCGTAGAGCTTGCCTGAGTTGTCAGAGAGTAAGGTAACTGCCTTCTTTTCGATACGCACGCGCTGTCTGTTCGTGTCGCGCGTATCCTGCTCGAGCCAGAGGTCCCACTTGTCGGAACCGTTCAGGGCCTGCAGAGCGCTCACGTCGCCGTTCACCGTTATGACCTTGATGCCTTCGGTGTAGACGATCCCGGGGCTCACGCTGTTGAACTGTACCTTGTCATATTTGCCGCTGAGGCCCGGGATGAAGATGTAGCGGGCTGCGCTCTCGGCGACCTGCTCGTTGTCCGCGGTGGTCGCGGTCAGAGTGACGTAGATGCGCTTCGCGGCCATCTCCGCGTGGTCGTCGACCTGTACCTGGAAGCTCGCGTTTGCGATCTCGCCCTTCTTAAGCTCGAAGGTCCTGGTCGCGTCTCCCACGACGTGCATGCCGTCGTCGACCTCGTTGCCGTTCTCGTCGTTCTTCTTCTCGACCGAGATGGTCAGGGCAGCGGTCTCGAGATCCACGGAGTTGTCGAGAGCGTTGTCGAGGTTGACGTTGACGTCGATCACGTTGCTCACGTAAGCGTCCTTGCTGCCGTTCAGCTCAAGAGCGCTGCAGCTGATGTCGATGCCGGCCTTCTGCTTCGCGGTGTCGGTGGAGAAGGTACCGATACCGTAGAGCAGCTCAGCGGTGCGGGTCGCGCCCTTGGCCAGCGGCTGCTCGGTCCAGTAGATCGCGTAAGCGGTGTCGGGGACCCTGTACTCGTTGGAGTAGTTGGTGAAGTCGCAGAATTCGTCGGGGGAGTATTCATATCTGGTGTTGGCCAGGTTAGCCCAGTGGCCTACTATGACCTTATCGGGGGTCACGGTACCGACGTTCCAGCCGCTGAAGAACAGGTAGGAAGCCCTGGTCGAATTGATCAGCGCGTCCACAGCTCTCAGCTGCTGGGGCATATCGCCCGCAGCTACCGAGTATTCCTGCTCCATGCAGTTCGCGTAGGAGTTGACGCCTGCCAGTACGTACGGGGCGTCGAGGTCCTCGCCAAGAGCCGCGTCGAAGAGCAGACGTATGCCCACGTTCCCCGCGGCGCCGGAGTTGTTGGTCACCTCGTACTGGATGCCCACGTTGCCCTGCAGGTCGTTGTTCTCGTCATACGAGATAGCCACGCTCTGCTTGACGCTGTAGCCCTTGATGGTCCAGGTCGTCTCTATCAGGCGCCCATCGTTGCTGATCTGCGGCACCGATATGCTTGACGAGAGACCGAAGAGCCCGTAATCGCGGCCGAAGATGTAGTCTTTGCCGTCGATGCGTACCGTCACGTACGACGTTTCCGGAGCTCCGTCCCTGGTGTCTTTATACAGCAGGGGCATGTTGTTATCGTACTTCTTGTCCGGGTGGCCCTCCTTCGTGACGATGGAGAAACCTCCGGTCTTAGTATTGATAGTATAGGTCAGATAATTGTTCCCGATGCTGTACTCTGTGGGGTCCTGCGCATAGACGCTCGCCGGGAGCATCACTATGAGCATGACCGCCGTCAGGATCAGACTTGTTACTCGTTTGAACATCGTTTGCCCTCCCCCGCTACTTTACGTAAACGTATATGTTGAAGTAATCACGCATCTCCGTCTGGACGAAGAAGGTGTACCATCCGGTCTCGAGGCCGCTGACTGTGAACGAACCGTTGTTCGGGGCTATGAACGTGCCCTTGGTCTTCATCTGGCCGAAGCTGTTCATACCCTGGGCGTAGTTGCAGTAGACCTTTCCGCTGAAGTTGACCATGTCGAGCCTTACATTGCCGCCCTGGACCTCAGCCATGAAGCTGGCGTCGGGAAGCTCGCCGTTGACTGTTACGAGCACGTCGTTGATGCCGATCAGCAGCACCATTCTTGTGACCGTCGCCTGGTTGCCCGCGGCGTCCTTTACGGTGTAGGTCACGGTGTAAGGTCTGTTCTTGTCGAAGGTGTTCTGCTGGACGCTGTCGACGTTGAGGCCTCCGAAGTCGACCTCGACCTGGGCGGTGAGGTCTGTATCTATGCCTCTGAACGTGTCTATCGCGCTGAAGCTCGTCACCATCGCCCTTATGCTGCCGGTGGCCTTGCCTTCGACGTACATCAGCTGGCTGCCTCCATTCAGGGTGATGACAGGCTTCTCCTTATCGATGATCTCGACGTCGACGCCGTAGCTGGTCGACAGGCCGTTGGCCTTTTCGAGGTTGAAGATGAACATGCCGTTCTCGTTGTAGACGAGGGTGTGGTCGGTCTGCTTCTGCGCGTCCTGGGCGCCGACTATAGAAGTCTGGGCGTCGGTCTTCACGGTGACGGTCACGGGGTTGTAGGTCCTCGGATAGACGTCGTCCGCGATGACGTAAGCCGCGCCTGTCACGTTGCTGATGCTGTGGATAGCCGAGGAAGTTGTGCCGTCCGGGTTGGCGTAGACGTAGTTCCAGCTGACCTCGGTGATCTTCGGAGCCGCGCGGTCGATGTCTGTCACCGTGAGCGTGATCATCTGGGTGAGGCCTGCCTGGTCGATGACGGTAAACGTGTAGTTTCCGTTGTCCCTGAGGATGAACTTGGCGTCAGCTGCGCTGTAGGCCAGGCCGTTCTGCATGACGGTGAAGTCGGAGAGCGGACGCAGCATCCTGTCGAGAGGCTTTCCCGTCGTTCCGTCTTTCTGTTGTTCGAATCTCACGCTTACGCTGAGCTCGTCGTCAGACAGAGTAGGTATTGCCACGAGAGTCGGTATATCGCTGTAGATATTGTTCACGGTAACGAGATATGAGCCTTCGTTGCCGTAATCGTCGCGGAAGAAGACGCTTGCCGCGCCGTTCTCGCTGAACGTCAGGGTCGCGTTGTCCTTGTCGACCGTATATCTGCCGGAAGCCTTCTCGACGGTCGTTATCGTCACGTTAGGCTTGCTGAAGTTGAGCCTTACGTCGACGGTCTGCTGGGTCAGAGTATCCTCAGGAACGCTCCTGTCCTCGGAGCTGACCGCAGGCTTCACTGTGTCGATATTGCTTACGGTGAAAGTCCTCTGCGTGCGGTTGCCGATATTGTCGGTAACGGTAAGCAGGTAGCTGCCGTTCTTACTGATGCTTCCCGTCCAGGCAAGGCCGGAGGGTGTCAGCGTCGCGGCCATGCCGGACGGAGTTATGGTCTGGGCTGCGCCGGCGGACTGGAGAGTCACGCCTGCGATGCCGCTCTCCGCGTCGTCAGCCTCGATCACGATGTCGTACGGCTGGTTGGTCTTGGCCGTATTGGCGAGCTCGTAGATTACTTCGGGAGCCGTCACATCGAAGCGGCTGAAGCTGACTGCGGCTTTGGTCGAATAACCGAAGTTGTCTTCTATGTCGAAGATGAACGAATCGACCTGTTCGTTGAAGACGAACTCGTTCTCCCCGTTGCAGTTCGCTACGTGGATGCCGCGTGCAGCGCCCGAGACCGTCGGGGTCATGACAGCCTTCGCGCTGCGGGCGAAACTGCCGTCGTTCGCGACGAAGCTGCCTTTCCCGGCCTTGTCGATCAGCACGGAAACGCTGAAGTCGGAGGCCTGTATCGGGTTCTCGTAGATCTCGACGGTGAACTCGTCGGATACCGCGCTGAGTCCGCCTTCATTCTCTGCGTATACGCAGTAGATGCCCGCCTCGGTAGTGACGAGCTTCAGGCTCGCTGCCATCGATTCATCATCGGCAGCAGCTTCGGAATACTCAGCTGCGACGACCCAGTTATTGCCCTCCTTCCTGAGGAGCTTGAGCAGGCTTATCTCGCAGCCGCGTCCGTCGGCATCTGCTTCGATGATGGCCTCTGGAGCCAGGCTGCTCTGCCTCCAGCCGAATTCGATCGACGGGCCGGTGACTATGATCTTCGGGTTGATATCTATGGTCTTGTTGAGCCAGATGTCGCCCTTGGGCAGGATGAACGACTGGCCGGAAGGCCTTATCCCATCATCGAAGGGATAATAGTAACGGACAAATATCTCCTGACCGTCGGCTAGCGGATCCGGTTGGACCTCACCGATCTCGCCGATATCACCTATATCGACCATCATGGCGCTGGCATCGTTATAGATGAATCCTATGTTGAATTTTGCACTGTCCTGGTTTAAGTACTCCCCGCCGTTCAGGTCGAAGACTATCATGCTCAGGCCGAATGCATTGAAGTCATCCATAAAGTATGCTTTTCTGTACGGATCGTAATCGAACTTGAACAGCGTGTTCTTGTCGTCATAATCTTCGAAATCAATATCGTATTCTTCGTATTCTTCAACATAGAACTGCTGTGTATCACTATCAAACGCATCTCTTGTAGCAACGTAAGGCTTAACTCGCGGGTCGCCTCTGCGCATGATGGAATACGCCTGCAGCGACTGTGCAGCGATAGGCATCTCATCGTCGTCCGGATCGTTGGGATCCTGGTCAGGATTCGGTATTGTGACTTCGTTCTCGGTAGAAAGGATGGCTGATGCGGTATAGATGCGTGTCGTGTCACCCGGGTCGGAAGGATCTGCGACATGGATACCGTTCACCAAGTAAGACGCAGAATCGTTTGTGACGCTGCTCACGGCGCCGTCCACGCTCTGTTTGAGTTCAAGATCGATATCGAAGTCCTTGCCGAATATCGTCGTCGGGCTCACTATAACAGACTGCGCAGTTCCGAACTCGCCCATGGCCCAGATCGTGAACTCGCGGGTGCCCTCATTGCTTGTATCAGAGGTAACGAAGGTATATGCAGCCCTGTTGGAAAGAGTGCTGCCCGCTTCCGTCTTTTCCAGATTGATCGCAGCCTCGGTGGCATCCTTGCCTACCGCTACAGGTTTGTTGAATTCAAGGACGAGCGGAGCGGAGTCTATAGCGTACAGAGGCTGGGAGACGATGCGCACAAGTTCTATCGTATCCGGATAGGCTACCGATATTCCGCTCTTCGTCGATACCGAAGTGTTGCCGAGGTCGTCGGCCGCTTCTACGGTGAGGCTTGCGGAATCCGAGTTGAACCCGTGCATCCTGACAGTGTAACTGCCGCTTCCGTTCCCGGTGACTTCGGAATACATGGCCGCGTCTTCGCTGAAGATGAAGTTCACGTTCCCCAGTACCTGATCGGTGACGGTGACATTCAGCACGGCGTCCTTCTGATCGCCGACCGTACTGTAGTTCGGGCCGCTTATCGTTATCACGGGAGCCTCGAAGTCGAGAGTCTCGGTGCTGACCACGGCCGAAGCGCTGTTGCCGCACTCGTCGGTCACTGTGAGCGTGAAGCTCGGCTCCTGGGTGCCGCCTGCGGGGACCGCGTAAACGACGTCGTAGACGCCTAAGGATTCAGAAGCGGTTATGGTAACGTTGAGGCTGTCGCTCGTGACCTCGGGAGCCGGGGTCATGTTGTCGGAAACAGCCAGCGTTCCTACGACTGCGGTGTTGTTTCTGCCACCTACCATGTTCCAGCGCAGGGAGGGAGCCTCCGTGTCGAGCATGAAGTGCAGCGGTTCAAGTGTGAGTATGCTGCCTGCGACAGGGCCTTCCTTGCTGAGGTTCTTGGTGTTCTCGGCGCAGGCGAGCTGGATGTAAACGTCGTTCAGACCTTCGGTCAGAGCGAGCGGAGTGCCGAGCGAAGCCTGCTTGCTGAGCGTTCCGCTGCCCGCGGTAAGATCTGCAAGCTTCTGCCACGGGGTGTAGCCGGAGCCGTCATACGAAGCGCGCCAGAAGACGCTCTGCGCGCCGGGGGTGCCCGCGAAGCTGTCGCTGACGTTCAGATCGACGGTGTAATCGATGTTTGTCACGTAATTCAGTCCGGCGGGAACTGCGCCGTTCAGCTGTACTTCCGCAGAGGGAGCGGAGGTCCTTACGCTGAAGGGATCGCTGACCGCTGTCGCCGAAACACCGTTGCTGTCAATTACTGTGACGCTCAGCTCGTAGCTGCCGTTCGCCAGATCCATGGAAGAGGTGTTCAGCACCGTGTTGAGCACGCCGCTGCCCGCGGACATGTCGATGGAGCCCGAAGCCGCCGCTGCGGTGCTGCCTGCCGGGCAGACCTTGTAGCTCGCCGAAGCGACGCCCGAAATGTCAGACGCGCTGACGGTAAAGGCGTGGGAAGCGAGCGACTGGCCCTTGGTGTTCTGCGTTATGCTGACCGAGGGCTCGGAGTTATCGAATACGAGAGGTATGCCGAGACCGCCCTCGAAGTACGCGACGTTGCCCGAGGACTTGTTTACGACCTTGTATTCAAGTATCACAGGTCCGTTCAGCCTGGTCGAGACCGCGGCAGTGCCGGAGGCAGATGTGACTCCGCCGGAGGAGTTGCCTGGGTTCGTCTTTCCGTCGTATTTGACATAAGCTCTCGAGAAGGAGATGCTTCCGTCGTCGGAGACCGTCGAATAGCGGTAGTAGACCTCGCAGTTCGCATCCGGAACTATCGTTATGTTGTAATCCGGGAGCGGATGGCTGTAGGAGGCGACGCTGACGCTTGCGCCCGCGTTCTCGTTGGGTACCGCTACGGCAGCCGACTTCATCGGGGTCTGGTTGCCTGCGGCGTCTATAGCGTAATAGTAGAGGTAGCCGTCGAAGTTGGACCCCTGGGACATCTTAAGGACTGCCGCGGCGTCCGCTATGGAGCCCTGTTCGACATAGGCCCATTTGCCTACGGTGCTCTCTACGACACCGCTGACCACGACCGCTCCTGTCGTGGCGGGTATCGGATCGTTCTTTTTCACGAAGCAGTAATTGACCCTGCCTGTGCCGGATCCTTCCTGTATGCCGAAGCGGTACAGGATGGACTTCGAGCCGTCCTGAGCCTGTCCGCGGTCCTCGCGGGTGAGGTTCATGGAAGGCGCAATATTATCGAGATGTACGCCCGGTATATCCTTTGTGAACTTGTTTCCGGCGAAATCGTAGCCGGTCACGCGCAGTATGAGATCAGCAGCCTCGATAGGCGCCGAGGGATTCAGCACAGTCTTGGTTCCGGACTTTACGGGCACCCTGACCGTTCCGCTGCTGTTTGCGCCCTTGAGAGGCACCACGGTCCTGCCGTCAGCCTTGAGGACGGTGACGTCGAACAGGCCGCGCTCCTTTTCGTTGCCGGCGTCGCCGTTCGGGTTGAGCCTCGGGAAGAGCTGTTCGTTGCCGTCCACGGTGGTCGCGATGGTGAGGCTGCTCTTCCAGCTGCCGGAGAGCCCGGTCCCGTTGTAGCCGTCTTCCGTTACGACGATGGACGGAGAGATGTTGTCCAGCTTATACTTGCTCAGATCCCTGTAATAGCTGGCGTCTCCGAGGGTTATGGAGTTGTTTCCTATGTTGATGGTCCTGACGCTTCCGCCGGAGTAGCTCTGCTTGTCATATACGCCATAATCGCCCGCGTCCGGGAAATTGGAACCCGGCTGGGCATAGACGTCTTTCATGACGAGCTTGAGTCCCGAAGAACCGCTCGCGTCCTGATACTGTTTTTTCGTAAGATCAAAATCGAGGATGATATTGTTATTGCTGCTGCTTACTTTTGTCGGGGTGAAATAATCATTCGTCCCCGGACCGAAGAAGAGCTTTATATATCCGCTGCCGGACAGTGTCTTGAAAGTCCTGGCGACATTTGCGGCGTCATAGTTGCTGTAATAGAGGCCGTCCTTTACGGGAACGGTTATGCGCAGGCCGGTACTGCCCGAATTGAAGAAGTAATTGTCCTTCAGGGCGGTATAGAACGCGGTCTCGACCTTAGGCTCGCCGAGCTCAAAGGTCTTTCTGTAGATATAATACGAATAAGTCTTGGAAGTGGTGCCGCTGGTGCTCCTGGTCGGGAACGACCATGTGGTGTCTATCTTGACCACGTTATAACCGGCGCTCACCATGTCCGAATAGATCTCTGACGGTTTATAGCTGTAGCCTATCTGGTAGCCTTTATCCTTATAGGTTCCCGATATCGGAGTAAAACGGCTGCCGAGAGCGGTGACCCACTTGTTGCTCGAAGCCACAGCCTGGACCGCATATGAGAGCGTCGGAGTTTCCTTGTAAAAGTATGGATTGTACTTCCCGGTACCGTATCCGTCGCTGTTGAGCTTCGGCTCGCCGTTGCCCGATGTCTTTGTCCAGTTGACTTTCACTTCGCCGGAGGAAGAACTTGTCACATAGACCTTCTGGGAGAAGTTAGTCTTAAAGTCCGCATAACTGTCGTCGTTCAGCGAGCGTTTAGTGGAGACCGAATCGAACTCATACTCGTCGCCGTTGCCTTTTTCTATCCAGTATGAACCCGGTTCGGCGGAGGTGAACCTTTCGATATTCTTGTTGTCCGGGTCGTGCATCCTTGCGGAGATATAGGCGAGGCACATCGCGTCCTTGCCCGAGTTTTTAAGGCCGAACGATTTGACGAACCACATGGGGTAGTCGATCTTTATCTCGTACTCGCCCCACTTGTTGCGCTCGAAATCGTTGCCCTTCTTGTCGAGCTTGAACTTATCGCTTTCGCCGTTGATGTAATAGACCTTGAAATAGATGTCGCTGTCCGTACCGGCACAATACTTGTCGGCAACACGAGTCTTGATGAATATCGTGGTCTTATTCATGTTGATCGCGTCTGCAGGAGTCACGAACGTCGTCACGAGCAGCGCAACCGCCAGCAGCGTTACCAGCACGCGCGCCGTTTTTCTGAATACCGCCATGAGTATTTCTCCTTTCCGGGGACTTCCCGTTGAAATCTGTTATCGATCCGTTGTCTGATCCGAGCCTCTTCAGTCCAGAAGCATGGACTCGAGCAGCTCGCTGCACCACACGGATATGCTGCCGCAGTCGTCGGACCAGACGACTTTTTCGCCCACCGCCCTTGCCGTGGCAAAGAGCTCAGGGGCGGCAAGCCTTGAAAACCTGACCGTCCTGACGCGTTGTGACATATTGACTGTAGCTTTGCTTCCGTTTCCGAACGTGAGTTCGAGACGGTAATCCGGCAAAGGCCGGGCACTTATCAACCCTTCGGCCATATTCATGCCTCCTGTCTCTCCGAAAACATGATAATGCAGTATCGTTCATTTATATAATAATCTTTCACTATGCAAGCTGCATCCCCCGTTAGGGTAATCTTTAGGGTAATTTAATAAAAAAACAGGACACAGAAAACTCTGCGTCCTGAAATCGTTTCCTTAAAACCTCTATCTGAGCATTTCGATCAGCTTGCTGCGCCTGTCTATGTTCATCTTCTGGAACGCGCTCTTGAGGTGCTGCTTTACCGTGTGCTCCGTGATAGTGAGCGCCGCGGCTATCTCGCTGTTGTGCAGGCCCTTCGCCGCGAGCTCCGCGACCTCGCGCTCGCGCGGCGTGAGCTCCTCCTTGAGTTCCGGGACCTCCTCGAGCATGGCGAATATATGGCTCTCGTCCGCGCGCGTGTAGCGTATATCGACGGCCTTGATCTCGCTTATGGTCTTCGCGTGTTTCGAGGCGATCTGCGGCATTATGAAGAGCACCTGGAAATACTTCCTGAAGCAGGCCAGGAAGGTATAGTTCTTATCCTGCCCCGCTATCTCGAGCGACTTGTCGAGATACTCCGACGCCCTGATGAAGCGTCCTATTGCCATATAACCCAGAGTGAGGCCGCAGTACATGAAATTGCGGGTCGAGGTGGATATCAGCCTCGGGTCCATCAGCAGCGACGCCTCGACGGAGGCGATGGCCCGCTTGTACTCCTTCCTGAGCAGCAGGTCGGTGATGCGGCAGGTCTTTATCATGAAGTTGGTAAACGTCAGATCTGTCAGCGAATCGGCGCTGCCCTGGGTCCAGAGGGCCGAACGGCCGGTCTCCATCATGAGGCTGAGAAGGTAGCCGCGCACGGTCTCGACCATGTAGGTGTTGAGCGAGCGCCCCTGCATGAAGGAATAGCCCAGAGCCTTGTTCTCAAGGTAGTCTACCGCCTTCTGGAGGCCTATCATGTTGGAGCTGTAGATCGCGTTTATGCCGAGCAGAAGGGCCGCCCCGTAGGTCGCGGTAACGTTGGAATACTGCTCCGACAGGAAGGCTGCCTGGTAGGCCTGTATATCCGATTCCTCGAAGAGCCCCTGCACCGAGAGGGCTTCCCCGCGGTAAATCTCCGCGGCTCCCGCCCCGTG
>JAEEGF010449360.1_pt1 | contig 14627 bp, 10 predicted proteins | sample 9134171 | NCBI WGS metagenome assembly JAEEGF01 (sample SAMN16246542, study PRJNA631951) | gut metagenome | biome: gut microbiome; feature: rumen; material: AP-attached | host: Bos | place: Iran: Karaj | collected 2018-10
CTTCTTCAGCGAGGCTGACAAGCAAGATCATAGGCACCAGCGAGCATTCAATGATAGGAAAGTTCATCGATCAGATAATTCCTGAGGAGCAGATGCCTCTTTCTCTTACAAGTTATTCACCTTGCTTTAGAAAAGAAAAGGGCGCACATGGTATTGAAGAGAGAGGTGTTTACAGAATCCATCAGTTCGAGAAACAGGAGATGGTTGTAATCTGCAAGCCGGAGGATTCCAAGACCTGGTATGACAAGCTTTGGCAGAATACTGTGGATCTGTTCAGAACACTCGATATACCTGTAAGGACACTGGAGTGCTGCTCAGGAGACCTGGCTGATCTTAAGTGTAAGTCATGTGATGTTGAGGCATGGTCACCAAGACAGAAGAAGTACTTTGAAGTAGGAAGCTGTTCTAATCTTGGAGATGCCCAGGCAAGAAGACTTAAGATAAGGATCAAGGGCAAGGATGGAAACTATCTTGCTCACACTTTGAATAATACAGTTGTTGCTCCTCCCAGAATGCTTATAGCATTTTTGGAAAATAATCTTCAGGCCGACGGAAGTGTAAGGATTCCTGAAGTGCTTCGCCCGTACATGGGAGGCAAGGAGCTTCTTGTTCCAAATAAATAATTATTAATCAACAGAAAGGATCGCGATGCACAAGTTTTTGCGAGCCGTCGGATTTTCAAGTATAAAAAACAGACATGAGCTTACCAATCTTATAACAAGTTCAATCCAGAATGCGCAGAGGCGAGCTTATGTCACAAATAATGAGAATGTGATCCTGGCAGAATTTGCCAGGGACTATGCTGATGGAATAGGTGTGGCAGTATGTGGGGAGTTTGATGATCAGGATAAGTTTATCTATGAATACTATTATCCTTATCTGATTCCAACTGCCGTACGTCCAGAGGAAGATCTCAATGTTGAGAGACATGCAGCCACTTATTCCTATGCAGGGGTTTGTAATGAACCAAGGCTTGGTGTCACGCTTATCTTTTATCTTCAGAACATTGTTCCATATGTAAAATATGAGAATGAGAACAAATTCCCGATAAAAGGAACAACACTTAGTCTCTCAGCTCTTTCTATAAAGGGTCAGATAATGATGCCGATTGCGAAAACGCAGGAAGAGAAGGAGGTTGCCAAGAAAAAGTTAAATTACAGAAACAAGCTCATTAACAATGCAAGACGCGGAGATGAAACAGCAATAGAGTCTCTTACCCTTGATGATATGGATCTTTATACGACACTTTCCAAAAAGATCAGAAAGCAGGATATATATTCCCTAGTAGATACATATTTTATGCCATATGGAGTTGAATGTGATCAGTACTCAGTTCTTGGTGAGATAGTAGATTCAAGAATAGTAATGAACCACTTTACCAATGAGAATGTATACATAATGAAAATAGAATGCAACGAACTGCAGTTCGATGTCTGTATCAATGAGGTTGATCTTCTTGGAGAGCCTGCAATAGGAAGACGATTTAAAGGCAATATCTGGATGCAGGGCGTAATAAACTATCCGGATTAAAATAAAAAGAAAAAAGGAGGGTATTTATGGCAACACCACACAATGGAGCGGAAAAAGGTGATTTTGCAAAAACTGTTCTTATGCCGGGAGATCCGCTGAGAGCGAAATTTATTGCAGATAACTTCCTCACTGATGTTAAGTGTGTGAACGAAGTAAGAGGAATGCTTGGTTTTACCGGCAAGTATGAAGGAAAAGATGTATCTGTCATGGGACATGGCATGGGCATTCCTTCGATCGGCATCTATACCTATGAGCTTTTTAATTTTTATGATGTCGAAAATATAATACGTGTTGGAAGTACCGGAGGTCTTCAGGACGATGTCAATGTAATGGATATCATTTTTGTTCAGGGAGCACACACAGATTCAAATTATGGATTCCAGTATGGACTTCCCGGAACTTTCGCGCCAACTGCAAGCTTTGATCTTCTTGAAAAAGCAGTAGCAGTTGCTAAGGAAAAAGGTGTGAGGTACCATGTGGGAGATGTTCTTTCCTCAGATGCTTTCTACAAAAAGTGCAATGAGAGTGAGCTTTACAAAAAGTATGGAGCTCTTGGAGTTGAGATGGAGACACCTGCCCTTTATATGAATGCAGCTGAAGCAGGGAAAAATGCACTGACCATCCTTACAGTTTCTGATCATCTCTTTAAGAGCGAGGAACTCTCTGCATTAGAGCGTCAGACAGGTTTTTCAGATATGATGGAGATCGCGCTTAAGACAGCAATACAGCTCTGATTTGAAAAAAAGAGGTAGAACGTATGAAGCAATTCAAAAAATTCTACATATCCATTGATAAAGATCTGAATGTACTTAAGTGCAATGATGTATTTTTACAGTATATCGGTACGGACCAGATCTTTAACCTGGATCAAATAATACCTCCCCAGGATGTGATGCAGCTTCGGAATGCGATTTTTGCAGTAAATCCCGGGAGCACAGGCTTTACATGTTTCAGAGTCAGGACTTACATAGGCAAGCTGAACTGGATGGCATCCAACATAGAGAAATCCCTTGCCTTTGATGGCCCTATAATTCTTGATATGACTGACATTCAGATCATGAAGTCAGAAAACATAAGCGGAACCTATGACAAGATGACAGGGCTTTTGAGCAAGCAGGCTGTGATCGATTATCTCCACGAGCTGATAGAGGATCCGGAGTCGGGGTCTTTTTATACATTTCTCATGGACATAGATCATTTTAAAACAGTCAATGATACCTTTGGACATATGCGCGGAGATGAGGTTATCATTGATGTGGCCCATATATTGCAGGACTGTGTAGGTGAAAACGGAGTAGTGGGAAGGATCGGCGGAGATGAATTTATGCTGGTTCTTGAGAAGATAAATACAGAGGCCAAGCTCAGAGAGATTTTAGGAAAGATCAAGGACACGGTAAGAGATAAGTATCATAACTACGGTGATAAGCTTGATATTACCGTATCCCTTGGAGGAGCTCTTTTCCCGGATAATGCCAGGGACTACGATTCCCTCTTTATGCTGGCTGATCATATGCTGTACACTGCCAAGATCAAAGGCAGAAACAGATATATAATTTATCAGCCCCAAATTCATGGAATAATCGGACTTAATGGAAAGATGGTAACTCCGGTTGAGCATCTTGCCATGAACTCATCCAAGGTCAGAATGATAAGAGACCTTATGAGGGACTATCTTACAGGGAAGAGTCATACCATACGTGAGATAATTGAGAGGGTGTCAAAAACATATGACATCGATTACATCTATGTGATCAAAAAGGCCGACTATAAAAGTGTGGCAGGTATTGAGAAAAATGTTGAGAAAGATAAGGTCATAATTAATCCATCAGAAACGCAGCTTCCAATACTGGCCTCAGAAAACATAACAGCTTTTTTTGATGCTAACAGGATGGCTGTGGTCAACATCCACGAAATTGACAAGGAGAAAAAAGCTGATATTTACAGCTTTATGGATGAAAAGGCCTTCAGAAGCATGGTAGTGTGTCTTTTAACCACAGATGATTTTGATGGCTATTTGACATTTATAAGCCGAAAAGACAGCGCCTGCAGACTATCGGAAGCAAGTCTTGCAGATTTGGTATACATCACAAGTCTTTTGGAGTTTTCCAGTGACCTGAAATAATAGCGGGGTTAATATTTCAGAATTTAATTTTTCAAAAACAATGTATGTCAGAACCAGAACTACCAGAAATACTACATTTACAGCGGTAAATACAAGAACGTATTTTCCGCTGTTTTCTTTTATTATTTTTAAGCTTTAACAGGAACCCATATCTCTGAATAATACTCGGGATCCTGTGATCCAAGTGGATATTTCTTTTCGTCTGTGTAGAATTCAATATTAAAGCCAGAAGCGATCTCGTAGTTGCTGGCAGGAAGCCACTCGTTGAACACCTGGGTATTTACACTCTGAAGAGCCTGTGGCATTGCGCCGCGGCAAGGGAACACTGCCCAGGTGTATTCAGGGATTTCTTTTACCTCGAAGCTTTTTGCAGTAGCTAGTTCCTCGTTGAAGTCATCAGCTATCATGTAGCGGAACTCATCACCAGGGACTTCGTCATCAAGGCATACGCCGTATACACCCATGATCTTATTGTCTGGCCTTGCAAATACCTCATCCCAGAACTTAGGTATTGTGGTGTAGCCATCTCCATAGCCAATAAGCTTAGATACTCCCATTACCTTAAATGCGGGCTTCTTTTCAATTCTGTACTCCATAGTATTTCCTCCTTCTAATGTCAGCCTAATGTGTAGTGGTGCAAATGACTTAACGCTTGCGCCACCAAGTCTTACATCAGTTGGAGTGCTTCCATGGAATCTTGAAAACGCCTTAGTGAAGCTGTCTGCTGAATCATAGCCATACTTAACAGCAAGATCGATCACCTTGATATCAGATGAAACAAGCTCTTCTCCAGCAAGAGACAGCCTTCTCATCCGAATGTATTCTCCGACAGTGAATCCGCACAGCATGGAAAAGCCTTTTTGGAAATAAAATGCGGATATATTTACTTCCTCAGCAATCCTGCCAACTGTCAGATCTTCAGTGATGTTTTCTTCGACAAAGTTAATGGCATTTTCAATGATCTTGGTCCAGTTCATTTGTAACCTCCAACTTGATTGTAACTAAAGTATAGAGGTCTTGTATATACTGTTCCCGACAAAAAGTGCTTTCTTTTGTCTGAGCAAAACTCAGGAAGAGAACTGGGTAGCTGTTATTCTGCGATCTTTACCGGTGGTCAGGTAGAATTGTTCCTTGGCAGCATACATTTTCCTGTCTGCCAACTTGGCAAGTTCCGTGATACCACTCTCTATAGCTTCTTCATGCCTGGCAGCACCATAAGACGCTTCCAGCTGAATTTTCTTTTCATCAGACCATTTCTTCATGGCGTTTTCGAGATCAGAAAGCTTAGCATCAACATATTCCTTTTCCGCCGTAAGGATAACTACGAACTCATCGCCACCTATCCTATACACCAAGCCAATATCTGCAAAGCACTGACTGATACACTGCCCCGCCCCTTTGATCAGGATGTCTCCAGCATGGTGCCCCATACTGTCATTGATCTCTTTTAATCCGTTAATGTCGATGGAGATATAGGTCAGGTCCTTCGAGAGGTCAGTTTCTCCAAATGATTCCATCCACTGAAGATAACTGCGGCGGTTCATGAGACCTGTCATGCTGTCAAAGTTTGCATTTTCCTGTTCTTCCACAAGTCTTTCACTGAGCTTGATCCTGAGTTTAAAGAAACTGATACCAAGAAATAACTGGAAAATAAAGAAAACGATCAGGTTGATGAGGCCCATAGTGATCTGAGTATAGTAGACCGTGATAGAAAGTAGCAAAATATCAGCGATGGAAACAATGACCGCATAAACGTAGGGAAGAAGAAAAATACTAAGTGGTACCATCAGCGAGAATGTCATGAAAAGGGTCTGATCCACCACACCTGTAGCAACGGCGTCAGAATAAGTGACAGCCAAAGACCATCCGAAAGTAAAGGCTGCAAATACAGGATTTGATATGTTCAGTATTTTGAATCGATTTCCAATGTCACCTCTTACATACAGGTTTATGGCTATGAAAATAACAGCTGCAGATAATAAGGCAATATAAAAACAGCGATATCTCCACAGATAAACACCATATAGCTCTTTGTTGCCAATGGAATAGATCAGCATAAAAACTTCAAGTATGCTCATGATGATCGGGCAGAGAAAGGAATTATTTATGGTGGCCTCATAGGTTCCCATAAGTACTTGTTCCTGCCTGCTTAGTTTATTCAGATGACTCATATTTCTCCTTGAGAGTGTGGATAGTTTTCTATAATATGTGAAATTACATGATAAGTTAACGTGAGAGTTATGTTGAAATGTTCGCAATTTCGTATATTGAATATAATTGGTGTGATAGTAAATGTCAATTAAATGGGTATAAATTTTAACAAGCAAAAAAGGATGCCACGAAAGTGACATCCTCTAATGTTCCCGATGCGATTCGAACGCACGACCTTTCGCTTAGGAGGCGAACGCTCTATCCTGCTGAGCTACGGAAACACGCAATAAGTATATTATCACAAAGTTAAGCGTAAATCAAGGTAAGCAAGGTGCACCACGTCGTGGTAGTATAGTAAAATAAGGCAAAAGAGATTATAGTCTGATTGGGTAACAAGATGATGAGCAAAGTTTATGCAGGAAAGAAACTAAAGAGAATATTAGTAGCAATAGTGGCAGAGGCAGCGATGCTCCTGCTTTCTTCCTGCGGAAACAGTGAGCGACAGGCTCAGATTCAGTATATCTCTGAGAAGTATAACGTTCCGGAAGAAAAGCAACTTATCGTCTACACATCCCATAAAGAAGAAGTGTACCTTCCCATCATCAGGGAGTTTGAGAACCGTACAGGTATTTGGGTTGAGATCCATGCAGGTGGAACAGCTGAGATGTTTTCTGAAGTAAGAGAGGGCCTGGATGAGGGAAAATGCGACATCATGTTTGGCGGTGGTATTGAGAGCTATGAGGCCCAGAAGGATCTCTTTATGCAATATGAGGTCCAGGGAAAAGAGGATCTTGATCAAACTTACGTTGACAGAGATAACTATTGGACGGCATTTACTGAGCTGCCAATAGTCTTTATATACAATAAAAAACTTGTGTCCTACTCTGAAGTTCCCAAGACCTGGGAGGAACTGTTTGATGAAAAGTGGAAGGGGCAGATAGCTTTCGCTGATATCCATAACTCTGGAACCAGCTATACCATTATTTCCACCATGGAGCAGATCCTTCAAAGGGATGCAAAAGATATTTTGCCGGATTTTTATGATCAGCTTGGCGGAAGAGTTCTGCCTTCATCTGGTCAGGTGGTTCCTGAAGTTTCAAATGGCGATTTTTTAATTGGGATAACCCTTGAAGAAACTGCAAAAAAGGGAATTGATCTTGGAGAAGATATCTCAATGCTTCTTCCTGAAGATGGAACCAGTGCTGTTCCAGACGGGTGCGCTATGGTGAGAAATGCGCCCCACAGCTATAATGCTGGAAAGTTTATCGACTTTATGGTAAGCCATGACACCCAGGAATATGCAGTTGAGAATTTCTACAGGAGATCTGTACGTACAGATCTTGAAAACTCCTTTAGTAATTCCCTGGATCAGATAGACTTTGACGTAAAGAAATCTGCAAAAGAAGAGATGGATGTCTTTTCCCTGTGGGATCAGCTCTCAAGTCAAGGAGGGCAGTGATATGGGATTTGTCAGACAGTCCTTTAAAAGGCAGATGTTCATAACCTTTCTTGCAGTCACCCTTATCCTTGTTATCGGCGGAGGCATTCTTACAGTTCAGGGGTTCCAGGCCAGGATCAGAGCAGACTATGAACTTAGGGATTTCAAGCAGGAAGCCATGATCGAAAAGGAGCTTGGGGAGATACTGGAAGGTGTGGAAGGCACCATTGATGGTATAGCTACTAACGCTGTGCTTACGGACGCTTTATCCAAGGGAAGGAAAAACGCGCTTAACATATACACTGCGCTCTATGAGGAAACCAGGCAGGTGAGAGATTTTGCGGTGGTTGACTTATATCTTGGAGAAATCTGCATGTACAGCACAAGAAGCGGATATAAATCCGCCAAACTTCCGCTATACTACTCGGTTCTTAAAGAAGCATCGGACAATGAGGGCAAGGTCATCTACACGTTAGATTCGGGTGATGCGTCAGGAAGTGGCGGAGCCCTTATGGTTGCACGGCAGGTGGTAAAGGGTGATGTCCCAGGATTTGTTGTTATAAGGATTGAGCAGGCAGAGCTTGAATCGCAGCTGTCGGGTCTTCTTAATGCCAACGATGGATTCATGCTGACGAACCAGTTCCTTAGGCCCTTTTGCCTTTTGGGCTCAGCAAAAGATAAATCGGCCCTTTCACTTATCAGAGAAAACTTCTTTAGTGGAAATCTCTACAACAAGGGGTTTGAAAGCAACGTTTATATCAATGAGATTGGAACAACAGGCCTTCTTGGAATATATATAACGCCACCAGCCCTTGATGAAACTGCAGTAAGAGCAGGATATCAGATAATCATTTTTTTAGCTATCGCAAGTGTACTGATCTGCCTTTTTGTGGCAAACAGATTAAGTAACTATGTCTCAAAGCCCATAAGCGTTCTTGCTCAGGGTATGAAGCGCTTTAGAAAAGGAGATTTCGACGCCAAGATAGAGCTGGAAAGAGAGGATGAGTTTGAGCAGCTGGCAGTTGGCTTTAACAAGATGACAACCCAGCTTAAGGACACTATGGAAGAGCGGGTCCAGGCGGAAAGAACTGTCAATGAGACCAGGATCAAGATGATGCAGGCCCAGTTAAATCCTCACTTTTTATATAACACCTTAGATACCATCAAGTGGGTTGCCAAGGCAAACAATGTTCCTGAAGTTGCTACGATGTCTGCGTCCCTGGCAGGGATACTACGTACCAGCATTTCAGAGAAGCAGTTTTGCAAGCTCTCGCAGGAATTAAAGCTTATCGAGAACTACTGTGATATTCAAAGGATCAGGTTTGATGATAAGTTCGACATTACGATTGATGTTCCGATGGAAGTGGAGGAAGCGGTGATCCCTAAGCTGATACTTCAGCCCATCGTTGAAAATGCCATCATCCATGGAATGGATGAAATGGACAACGGCCACATTTATATAGCTGCCTTGCGTCAGCAGCAGGATGGAAAGGACCTTCTTAAGATATCAGTTCAGGACGATGGCAAGGGCATCAGCGATGAGATGCTTACTGCATTAAACACTGATGATACCAAGACTTTGGAAGGACATCTTGGACTTAACAATGTAAACACCATAATAAGACTCTACTATGGAAAAGAGTATGGTGTTATGGCCATAAGGCCGTCGGAGGGAGGAACAGTAATGATCGTAACTCTTCCTTACCTTGAGAAAGCGCCAACAGGGGAATGATATGACAAAAGTACTTATAGTGGACGATGAAAAATATGTGAGAATGGGCATAAAGAGCGATACAGACTGGGCTCTTATCGGCTGCGAAGTTGTGGGAGAAGCAAGTAACGGTCTTGAAGCTTTGGAAGTAGCAGAAAATACAAGGCCAGACCTTGTGGTATCTGATATAAGAATGCCCAAAATGGACGGAATAGAGCTCGCTGAAAAGCTCATTGAAAAATTTCCTGGCATCAAGGTTATCTTTCTTACTGCCTATAACGAGTTCGAGTATGCAAGGCAGGCAGTGAGGATCGGTGTGTCGGATTATCTTTTAAAGCCATTTTCAGATGGTGAACTGGAAGGATCGATCCAGCGCCTTTTGCACCTTCATCCAAATGCGCCAGCCACCAGCACAGAACTTGAGGAGCAGCTCATACCTCTTAAGAAAAAAGAGGAAGTATCAAACCGCTATGTTCAGTCAGCCATAGAATATATAGAAGACCACTACCCGGATAGTGACTTTTCCCTTGGGGCTCTGGCAGAATCCATGAGCGTAAGCGAAGGTCACATTTCAAGGCTCTTTAAGTCAGAGACTGACATCAGCATTAACAACTATCTGACCAAGTACCGGATAAAGATGGCCATGGATTATCTTAAGGATGTACAGGTCAAGGTCTATGAGGTTGCGGAGAAAGTCGGGTATCAGGATATAGCCTATTTTTCCAATACTTTTAAGAAGCTTGTGGGGAAAACTCCCTCAGACTACCAGAGTAAGGGCCTTGAGTAATTTATAAAAAATATGTTAAGAATTTACAAATAATATCAGAATTGTCATCTGCAAAGGAAAATCACAAAAAATTAGAATGTACTTATCAAGCAAAGAGTGTTGCCTGATAAGTACATTTTTTTATTCAGAAAAAAATCAGGCAAATATAAAAGGAGGAAACAAAGTGAAAAAGAAAGTATTATCAACAATCTTAACCTTCACAATGGTAGTTTCTGCACTGACAGGATGCGGCGGCGCAGCAAGTGCTCCAGCAGCTACCACTGACACACAGTCTGCTACTACAGATGCAGCACAGACAGCAGAAGCTCCAGCAGCTGACACAGCACAGACAGCTGAGGCACCTGCAGCAGAGCTTACAGGAATCGACGCTATCATAGCTGAAGCAGAGACCATGTCAATGGAAGATCTGGCTAAAAAAGCTATCGAAGAGTCTAACGGAAAGACATTCTACGGTGTAGGAAACTCCAGCCGTGGTAAGTCAGCACTTCCAGTATTCATCGAGTACTTACAGACAATCGATCCATCTTACACAATGGAGTTCGAGTGGCAGCAGCCAAAGAACAACAAGATCTTTGAGCAGCTCACATCTGATTCACTTAAGAGCGAAGGCACATTTGCAATGACTCTTATCCAGGATGGTAACCAGATCCAGTCCAAGATGGTAGACACAGATATCCTTAAGACTTTTGTTCCTAAGGAGTGGGCAGAAGCAAATGGAACTACAGCTGATGCTTACGAAGGATTTTTACCTCTTCAGACACTTAACAAGGTATTTATGTACAACAACACAGGAAGTGCTCAGTACACTAACTGCTGGGATTTCGTATATGACGGCTCACATCCTCTTTTCATGGGCGTTGACTCTGAGATCGTAGGAAAGAACTTCCTTATGATGCTTACAGAAGACAAGTACGCTACATGGCTTAAAGAGGCTTATGACAAACTTGACGACACAAAGAAAGCATACTTTGAGCCTACTATCCAGGAGATGCAGGCAGATGCTAACGACCTTGGCCTTGGTGCAAACGGCGCTTACGCTCTTGCATGGATCAAGCTCTGGGTTAACAACTACAACGAGCAGACTGATGATGGCCCTATCTGCAACACTCTTGTAGATGCATCAGCTACAGATCAGTCAGGACTTTTAGTTTATTCAAAGCTCCGTTCAGTTGAGGAGTCAGCTACAGTATCAGTTAACAACATCAACGTTGCAGCTTACCAGGATGGCTACACAGGAATCGGCGGATATGGCTACTGCCACTACCTCTTCCTTACAAAGAACAGCCCTCTTCCTTGGACAGCATGCGCATTCATCGCTTTCATGACCTGCACAGAAGCTGGCTTTGAGCCTTGGGGCAAGGACATGGGTGGTTACTCAGCAAATCCTAACGTTGCAAAAGAGGTTGAAGAGAAATTCAATCACTCTCAGGGCGGCGGAGATGAGTTCCCAGCAAAGAACGACAGAGGATATGACTGGTGGACAACAACAGGAGAACTCGTACTTGAGGATCCTGCATACTGCTCAGAAGTTTCATTCTCAGTTGGCAGCTGGATCGATGTGCTTGATCACTACGCACCAGGTGAATGATAAGCAATCATATGGTCACAAGGGCTTAATAAGCCCTTGTGATTTTTAAAAGAAGAGGAGATAACATGCAGACAATCGCAAAACCAGACAAAAGTGCGATTTTCAAGAATAAGGTAAAGACATGGTTTTCCCAGCCTCAGAACATAATACTTTTGCTGTTTGGGATTGTTCTGACCTTTTCCACAGTCGCACCAATAATCGCAATTGTAAAAGATACCTTTGCGATCCATCCAGGAACCATTGATCAGCATCTGACCAAGCGGGTATCCGGATACACAATAGTTAACTACACAGATCTTTTCACAAGTAAGCTGGCAAGAACAAACCTGTGGATGCCACTTCTTAACACGGTTATCCTGTCAGTACTTACCTGCCTTATATCAATTCTTTTTGGCGGACTGTTCGCATTCCTTGTTACAAGGACAGACATGAAGTTCAAAAAGTACCTAAGCTCCATCTTCATCTTCCCATATATCATGCCTCAGTGGACATTGGCTGTTGTTTGGCAGCACATGTTCTACTCAAACAAGATAACCGGAACATCAGATGGACTGCTTGCAGCAATCTTTGGAATTTACATGCCACACTGGTGGTGCCAGGGAGTATTCCCAAGCGCCATGGTTTTGGGACTTCACTACGCACCATTTGCTTACATCCTCATCGGAGGAATCTTCAAGAATATGGACGCAAACCTGGAAGAGGCTGCCACAATTCTTGATACACCAAAGTGGAAGATCATGTTCAAGGTAACACTTCCAATGATCAAGCCGGCAATTCTTTCCACAATCCTTCTGGTATTCGGAAGTGCCATGGGAAGTTACCCGGTACCACACTACTTAAACCTTACAACACTTTCAACCAAGTACATTTCCATGAACAGTAAATACACCGGAGAGGCAAGTATCCTTGCTATCATCATGATGATCTTCGGAGTGCTGATCCTTGGAATGAACCAGCTCTCACTTAAGAGCCGCAAAAACTACACCACTGTAACCGGTAAGTCAGGACAGCTCACGAAGCTTTCAATCGGTAAGGTCGGAAAGTACCTTGTAGGAATAATCTTTATCCTCATCACTTTCTTTACAAGTATCTGGCCAATCCTTCTGTTTGCTCTTGAGACCTTCCTTCCAAACCCAGGTGATTACAGCTTCCTCTACACAGGAAACCTTGCACATCTGACAAACAAGTGGTGGGTAACAAACGAGAACATCACAGAAAACGGTATGTATGGCCAGCCAGGTATTCTTTATAACAAGACCATCTGGCATGCGTTCTTCGGAACCTTGTTCCTGGCTGTTGTCTGCGCACTGATCGCAGGAACCATCGGAACACTCATCGGATACGCCGTTGCTAAAAAGAGAAGAAATAAGTGGGCAAACTACGTTAACAACGTGGCATTCCTCCCTTACCTTATGCCATCAATCGCAGTAGGTGCTGCCTTCTTTATTCTCTTCTCAAATGAGCACATCAATCTGTTTAACACATACACGCTTCTGATCATCGCCGGCGTAGTTAAGTACATTCCTTTTGCGTCGCGAAGTTCACTTAACTCAATGCTCCAGATCAGTAACGAGCTGGAGGAAGCAGCGATAATACAGAACACCTCATGGATAAAGAGAATGACAAGGATCATTATTCCGATCCAGAAGTCATCTATCATAAGCGGATATCTTCTTCCGTTCATGACCTGCCTTAGAGAATTATCACTGTTCCTTCTTCTCTGCACACAGGGCTTTATCCTTTCAACAACACTTGACTACTTCGATGAGATGGGACTTTACGCATTCTCAAGTGCTATAAACCTTATCCTCATCGTGACAATTCTGATATTCAACACACTTGTAAACAAGCTGACAGGCGCAAGCCTTGACAGTGGCATAGGAGGAAAGTAATCATGCCAGAGATCATTTTAGAAAATATAACAAAGCGCTGGGGTAAGTTCTTCGGCGTAGATAATGTCAGTCTCAATATTCCTGACAATTCATTTATTACTCTTCTTGGACCTTCAGGCTGTGGTAAGACTACGATCCTTCGTATGATCGCTGGTCTTGAGACGCCAACTGAAGGGCGTATCACCATTGGCGACAAGGTGGTATTTGACTCAAATGCAGGTATCAATGTTCCTGCAAACAAGCGTAAGGTGGGATTCCTTTTCCAGAACTACGCCCTTTGGCCAAACATGACAGTATATGAGAACATTTCTTTTGGTCTTAAGAATATCCACGAAGAGATGCCAGTTGTGGATGTGGCTGCCAAGCAGGCTGGAGATATGATACGAGCTCTTTCAAACGGCAACAAGATAAAAGAGGTTGTTGAAGAGTGCCGCGACAAGAACGGCAAGCTCGATGAGAACAAGGCCTATGTTAAGCTTATCGACAACTACAATCTTTCAATCTATACAGCAAAAGAGCTGTTTGCAATGGGAATACATGCTGCTGCTGATCCAGCAACACTGGCTAAGGCTAAGCTTTCAGAGTATGAAAAGAAATTATCTGACATCAAGGGAAAGTACCAGAGCGAGGGAAAGAGCCTTAACGACAAGTATGAGGTCCTTAAAAATGGCGAAGCTGTTATTGAAAACAGGAAGCTTTCGAAGGAAGAGATCGACTCCAGAGTAAGAGCATGTTCAAGGATCGTTAAGATCGGAATGTTCATGGACAGATACCCTGCTGAGCTCTCCGGCGGACAGCAGCAGAGGGTTGCCATTGCAAGAACTCTGGCTCCCGAGCCACAGGTTCTTTTCATGGATGAGCCTCTTTCAAACCTTGACGCCAAGCTTCGTCTTGAGATGAGATATGAGCTTCAAAGACTCCATGTTGAGACAGGCAGCACATTTGTATATGTAACTCATGACCAGATGGAAGCTATGACCCTGGCTACAAGGATCTGCCTCGTAAACAACGGTGTCCTTCAGCAGTATGCAGCACCACTTGAGGTTTATAACAGACCTGCAAATCTCTTTGTTGCTGACTTCGTAGGAAATCCTTCCATGAACTTTGTTGATGGCAAGGGCTCTCAGCAAAGCGACGGCAGTGTAGCACTTGAAATCCTTGGTGGCATCAAGGCAAGATTTGTTCCAACAGATGCACTCGACCTTGCATCATGGAGAGATCAGAGGGACAAGGAAGCAGCTGATAAGGCTGAATTCGAGAGACAGCGCCTTCTTGTAAAGGGTGCAGTTGAAAAGAGCAACAAGGATGAGGTATTCAAGTACCACATCCAGAAGGTGGAGGAACAGGACGATTCTCTGGCAGATGAGCCAGTGATCACTGATGAGGACTTTGTCATCGGCATTCGCCC
>JAEEGF011233227.1_pt1 | contig 14627 bp, 11 predicted proteins | sample 9134171 | NCBI WGS metagenome assembly JAEEGF01 (sample SAMN16246542, study PRJNA631951) | gut metagenome | biome: gut microbiome; feature: rumen; material: AP-attached | host: Bos | place: Iran: Karaj | collected 2018-10
TCGGGGCTTCATACGTTTTACCGATTGCTTCCATAAGACACTACATTGTAGACATATGCGAATATAACAATTCTTCTCCAGAAAAACATGCGAACCCCCGTTTTTTAGCCCTATTGGATATTGCTTCCATGCCCATACCCAATTAAAAACTACTCTTCGTCCTTATTCTTTTTTCGATCCATAAAGCCGATAGCCAACGCAGCGATGAGCGCGATGGCAATAAAGAAATGCGCCAGTTTCAGCGCGCCGGCTTTGTCGGGCAGGAATTGGACGACGACCAATGCGCTTGCTTTAACTATTTGTACTTCGTAAAACTATACTTCTCCCGAAGCACCGCCTTAGTCTCTTCATCCTGATGTGTGAAATAGGCCTTGAAGCCCGGGCAAAAATTGATGTGCCAGCGCCAGAAACGACCGACGACAGACTTGGGATTCTTGTCGTAGTGAGCCCTGAACTTGCAGGTCTCGCAGGGATAGCTTGCCATAGGGGTCGATTTGAAGGATTCGGTCAAAGATAGCATTATTTTTCGGCTTTTCGCCAAAGTGCGCACACCTAAACGGCCCTAGACAACGTATTTCATCGACTGACCGCGAGCACCCGCCTTGCAACGGCCACTGCTCGCGGCCAGGCTGTGTCTGACGCGCCTGCCTCCTGTTTCTTAGTTTTCGGAAATCATTTAATTGCCTTTTTGTCGGGCGAGTTCGAATGGTTTTTAGTTACTTCGCAGCACATTTTTTATTCAAGGATTTGACATAAATGTAAATTTTGTATATTTGCCATGAAAAAGAAAACCACCCTGGAATTAGTCGAGCAATCCGAACGAGTTAGCCTTTATTCCATCAGTTTTGAAAAAGATCGTACAACCGAATTTGAACGATTCCTTAGTAAGTTCGAGGAAGAAGCCTCTCTGAACGAGGACTACCAAAGAATCGTTTATGCATTGTCCATCATTTTGAACAATGGAGCTTTAGAGAGATATTTCAGACCAGAAGGGAGCATCCATGACAATTTATGCGCACTTCCGATTGAAAGGAGCCGAATCCGGTTATTCTGCTTACGGATTTCAGATGAAATCCTGATTCTTGGTAATGGAGACGAAAAGAGGACGGATACCTACGAACAAGATGCCAGGCTTTATGGATATGCCCTTGATTTACAAAAGTTTGATACCCTATTACGAAGTGACATTGAAGCGGGAATAGTCACCATTGAAGAAAAGGAATTAACCAATATTGAGGACAAAGAGTACCTGTTATGAAGCGAAATGAACTCTTTCGTGAGCAATTGGCGAAAGTCTCCCCTGCCATCAAGCTGGAGATCGACTGGTCGTGTGCAATCGTGGATAGAATCGATGCGATCCTGAGAGAGAAAGGTATGACACAACGCGATCTGGCGAAGGCGATCGGGTGCAACGATACACAGATTACCCGATGGACAAGAGGATTCCCGAACTATACGCTTTCGTCGCTGGCAAAATTGTCTGAAGCACTCGGCGTACCGCTGATCCAGATACGTTAGCGCACCTCCGCCCGGAGGAGGGTGCTCTCTCCGCTCAGTGGCTCCGGAATTGTTTCTTCCCTCCGGCGAGCTTTGAGAGATTCTTGTAATTATAACGGAAGGCTGCCCCAATGGAAGCAGCCTTCCGGCCGGATGGCGACAGACCTCAGTTCATCGAACTGATTAGTTGCATTACGTCAGCTGACGGAAATGCGCCCTAACGAATTGACGTACGCCATGCCAAATCCTATAGTAGGCCTTGACAAAGACGCCCTTGGCCCGTCTGCCTTGCAGACTGATGCCGAAGGATAATTGAGCGTTCACCTTAATATTCATTGTTAATCAGGAAATAGTTGAGAAGACTATCCATTGGGTCGGAATGAAGAACTAGCACATCCGGCTATCATCTCAAAAAAAGAGCATTACCCTGAAATTCAGAATAATGCTCTAAATAAGGTGTTCGCTCTTTCTCAAGGAGCTCCCGATTAACATACTACAAATATAATATGCAAATCAGCTAAATCCAAATGAATCTCAATAAAAATGACTATTCTTCCCCTTTATCCTTATTACGATCCATGAAACCGATTGCCAGCGCAGCAATCAGCGCGATCGCGATAAAGAAATGCGCCAGTTTCTGAGCCCCGGCTTTGTCGGGCAGGAATTGGACGACGACCAGCAGCAGCGCGCCGGCGATGACGACGGCCCAGATAGGGCCTAGGGATGATTTCTTTTGAGGCATTAGTGCAAAATGATAAGGCGATCTATAGCGGCCGATAACCGAAGGTGTCGTCCTTGAGTGAGAGGAGGAAGGTGATTCGGTCTTTGTCGATGATTTCAACGTTATTGATGCGGGCCTGGGATTCGGCGTCGCGAGACAGTTTGCCGGAGGTGATCAGGATGGCTTTTTCGGCGTGGTGGACGTGTTGGAAACTGAGGAGCCAGTCGATGCGGTTGGGCTCAATCTGGGGCATCTTTTTCGTGGCGGGAACGGCAAATACGGCGTATTGGGTTCCATAGCGGGAGGCCAGCATCGACGAATAGCTGACTTCGGGATCGGAGTGCATCTCGAAGTCGCGATAGCCTTGCTGCTGCAGCACCTGAACGGCGATGTCGCGGAATGCGCGGTCGTCGAGAGCAACGAGTTCCGAAACCGTCTTGATGCTCGCCGGCTTGTTCGCTGGTGCAGCCAATGGCGATGGCTCAATCTCCGGCACTGCTCCTGACGCGGGCCTGCTCTCCGAAAGCCGGCGAACCTGCTCCTCCAGCAAGCTCACACGCCGCTCCAGTAAGCTCAGTCGTTCCGCCACTCCCCCATCCCTCGCGGGCGGCACCACGGCCGGCCGTGGCGTCTCCGCTGCCGGCGTCGCGGCAAAAGAGATGTTCTCCAGATCGATTCTCCCGGTAGAGGTATAATAGTCGAACACAATGGACTTTACCCGCATGTCCTTGGGAAAATCAGGGTAAAATAGGACACAATACGCCCTTGTGCCACCGAATAGCGTATGCCCGTCCTCCACAAACCGAAGAGGATAGTCCATCATTTCGCACAGCATATGTCCCTCGTGGATGAATCCCTCGTTGTCAATTACCTTGAACTTGTCTTCCAATAAATACACACTGTCCTTCGCCTCCGGAGCCAACTCACACAGATACTCCACCACCAGCGCCCGCGTCTGATAATTGCGCATATTCGACACCGTCCCCTCCGAACAATACCTTCTTCCTTCCTCGTCTTCATCCAAACTCTCGCAATCCTTTTTGCAAAGCAGCGCCTTGTCATAGAATACATTGAGCAGACTTACCGTCAGATCATCGCCTACTTTCATCGAGGCGAAGGGTTTTCTTTCATTGTTGGCGAGGGGGATCATATTGAATGGTTTTTTCAAAGTTACAACTTTTTCGGAAAACTGATGTCGCACCGGAGACCGGAAGATACGCTCAGGCCAAGCGCCTCGCCTTCAAATCGTGACCCATAAAAACCGTGATCAAAAAAGACTAATATAAGGCATTATTCCCCGTGGACGTGATCACTAAATTCAAAGAATTCTGAACATAACTCGTCAAAATCGAGGTTACGTTTATCGGCCACCTTTTCTGCGAATTCGTCCATTTCTTCGTCAGTCGGATTATCATTGTAAATCATCGCGGCACAAAGTTCCAAGATACCTTTTGCCATTTCGTCGGAGATGGAGGGGTTGACGAAACGCTGATAATACACGACTTTTTTAGCATACTGGTCAAATAGCTGCTTTCTGGCAAGATCGTCTATTTCTTCAGATAAGTCAATAGAAAACACGACCGAACCATTAGGGTTATTAATCCTTGTTTTTTTCATAATGTGCTTGTTAGAAAGTCATTTTTAGTGAATCTAATATGTCGAAAAAAATACAAAGGGGAGATATTTGCAAGAAGGATTTAAACGAATATAATCGATTTGACTTATGGAATGCCTTATTTGTTGCCTTCTCTATAAGAGACCGTTGCCTGGGCATCTGGATCTCATACAAGAACTTCTACTGGTCGCTGTCCATTTTCGTCATAGCTCTTGAAGTCGCCTTCTTGCTGGGCTATTTCAAGGCGGGGTTTAAATAAGTTGGAATAGTTAACTATCTAATACTAACTCCTTTATACCACACGAGAGCAGGTATTCATACGTCTTATCATAATACTCCTTCTTCCGTGTAGGATCCTCTTCTTCATTGACCCCATAGGGAACGAAGATAACCATACCTTGTCTCGCTCTGGTGAGGAGAACCCGATACGAATTCAATAGATATCTTTGCTGAGCAGGATTATGTCTCATTACCCACTTTGTTCCCCTGAAATAATAATACTCCCAATCCTGATTGTCTTTGCGACGCAAATCCAGGTCCCAGCAGACAACGGCCCAATCCAACTCCAAACCTTGAATCTTAAACTCACTTGCAACAATTTCCATCATATTTGACGAACGTAAATCTTCTGCTGGTGCAAGAAACCAGTTTACTTCGTCAATCTCTTTGGGTACATATATCCCTTCTGGTTTCAGTCGCTGGGCGCTACTACAGGCAAGTACGCCGCACCGCTGTGATCCTCGTATTTGGCTTTTAGCCCAACTTTTAGCTGTCTTAATATCTCGGGTAAGATAAACAGGATATTTTTCTGAAATTAACTTTAATACGTTACCCGCCTGTTCTGGTTTGTTGTCAAGTAAATAATCTACGAATTGACATTGTTTATCTGCACGAAATGAGCGAATGGATGTTTTCAAATGTAGAGCGTTGATTTCATGACATCTTGGACAATCTTCAATCTTTTCTTTTTCAATACCTTTATCTTCGCTTTGTGAGAATATACCTTTCGAATAGAACATTTCCCAATCAGTATATTCTTCAATGCCACATCTAAACCATTCATTTATACCAACTTCTCCATCATATATATCTTGTCCTAAACCTACGAGACAAATCATTACTGCCCAATCTTGATGTCGATTCATAATCTGATACAATAATGACGGCTCGCTCATTGCCATATACTCTTCTTCGTGTTTCGACTTCATCATATCGGCATCCCATACACGCTGTGCTTCATCAAAAATCAGGATATGCTCAGCTGTAGGAGTTGATTTTGGAGCATTATCCCTTTTGAAACCATAACTTCCTTGGATTAGTGCATTGACGGCTTCGTCTGTATCTTTCCCAACAATATGCATTTCTTTTGCACTTTTCTTCAGTGCCGCTCGTAGAACTTTGACCAGAGGTCCGTTCCCGGATAAATACACACTGAGATTGTTTTTGTCTTTATCGAGGTTCTTAGCCACAACATCGAGCCCGACAAGCGTTTTCCCTGCACCAGGAACGCCAGTAACAAAACAAACACATTTCCGGTTATGTGTTTTAGCATAATCGATGATCTTATTGATCTCCTTTTCGCAAGCGTCGATATTATCCTGTCCTGCTTCAGATTTGGCAATCTCACTGATGTCGTGAGAGGTATATGCTTCGACAGCTGCTGCAATGATTGTCGGCGTCGGATGGTATGGAGAATAAAACCACTTGTTGAAATCTATAGTTCTATCATCTCCATATTTATTTGAAATTTCTTGAACCTTTGGGACAAATGTTTCAATATTTTCTCTTTGTAAATAGACCTGTTTATCTGGATAACAGCCTATTGATTGATGCTTTTTGTATTTTTCCGCATCAGTGGCAATAAGTATGGGGCAAACATAAAGATCTTCTGATGCTTTGTGAAAATTCTTTATATCAATTGCGTAGTCTTCCGCTTGCCTGGCATCTTTAGCGGTGTAAACACTCACGCCGTTTTTAAACTCAAGAGAAAACACCATATGCCTTATTAACATCACAACGTCGATTCTCTTCCCCAGACGAACAATGTCATATTCGAAGATAATGTCCCCAACCATCTCACATTTGCTTAAGCGAGACTGCAACTCCTTTATTTGATTATCCCAGGCATCAGATTGTTCCTTGCCGAGTTCAAAAGCCGCCCTAACAAGTTGACCAATAATTGATGAAGACTCCTCTTTTAGAAATCCTGGAATGGTATTCCAGTAATAAGCCTTTCCCTTTTGAGTTGCAAATGTGTATTTGGGCATGATCTGGGTTTTATTACATCTATTCGTTATGTTTGGCTGTTTCCATGCAAGGGCGGCATTTACAGAGATTAATCCCTCGCCTCATATTCCTTTTTATTTAGGCCCCTTTGTTCTCAGAAACTACTAATTTGACCAATCTATAGCATCAAAGAGTCGCATCCAGTCAGATAAGGTCATACTTTCGCTATATCTGTCTTTATAGAAATCTTCAACTATTCGGAAAGCTACCATTGTTTGCTTGAACGGCGTATCAAGTACCGGGCGTAATAGTCTTAAAAGTTCCGGATTAGCTATTTTTGTTAGTTTGCCGTTTTGGCTTGTATAACATTTTTCATAGTCGATGTCTTCATGTAATTCACCGCTCTTGGAGACGATGATTTCATTACCTGCAAGAAAATCAATATACAGGATCATCGCTTTCTTTACATTGTCTGCGATATGTTGAGAATACATCTGTATTTCTTCGACCTTGCAAAAATCATCCAAGACACTTTTATACTCGCTTATTCGCTCTTTGCTTAAGAATACTTTCCTGTATTGATGAAGAACTCGGTCTTTAATGAGACTTGAAATAGTAGCACTGTAGTCCAAAATATCATCGTCTTCGATGTCTCCTTTCTGTCTCAAATACAGATCAAAGCGAGCCGCATTTTTTCTATCAGTGAATTCTGCAAAAGCACGGTTTGCTTCTTGCCTTGCTTTAGAACCGACAGCCACATATAAAGTATTGTTCTCAAATGCTATAAAGACCTTTGAAAGAACCTGTGGTAAAAGACTCTCATGGAACACCCAAACAATATTTCTTTTGCTGTCCTCAAAATGGATCTCTGAGCGATTCTCTCCAGCCTCGATTTGTTTAGACAACCTTGAATAAAAAGAAACATACTGGCGTGTATTAAGCCGCTGCTTAGCATGATGAGGATTCCACGTTGCATATACTTTATGCTGTGCATCGTAACCGAGAAAGATAAAGTAATACGGCGATTCAATTATACTCTCAAATTCCTCTCTCTTTGGCAGTTGCGCTCGAGTAACATCGGGATTACCAAGATAAGCATATGACAGATTTTTAATGTAGACATAAAGGTATTGCCCTTTGTAGATAATCTGCATGGGGTTGGTAATATCTACTGCAGTAAAATATTGTTCCGTGGACATGATATCACGGAAGCGACTATTCAACTGACGAGGAGAAAGGTCTTTTGACATGATTATAAAAGATCTTTATACAAAGGTCGATTCTGAAGATTAAAAGTGGACTCAGGGGTTCCAATAGGAGGAGTCGAGCCAAGATCAGCATCGAATTCTACTTGATGAATAGAAGAAGGAATATCCTCTTTTTTTATTCGATCTATATCGTTCAAATAGAAGAACAATATTGAATCTTTGGCACTCACATAATCAAAGCATTTCTTATCATATTCTGATATGTTGCTTCCTAGAGTCTGTACCACGATCGTATATACTTTTTTTCTAGAGACTGCTGTAACCTTCTCAAATATCTTATCGCACAAACCTTTTATAGAGTAAGCGCCTTCTCCTTCTCCAGATGTACGGACCTGTATCGATACTACGACCAAATGAGAATGAGCGGAAGGGGTAAGTTGTTCGCTTGAAAAATGATGTGTACGCCCTTCTGTTGAGGTGCTTTTAACTTCGATTTTATCTGGGCCAAGAGTAAAATCATATTTGTCTGTTGGTGACTGGTGCCAAGCAGAAATCAGAGTATCCGGATTCTTTGATTGCTCGATAACCAATAATTCCGCCCATAGGCCCTGAATGCTATGGCTGGGAATCGTGTTAATCTGGGAGAAAATTGCTTTAAGGTTTTCTATTTCAATAGATATTTGCCGACAGGAGGGAAGAGGGTCCATGTCTGTAAGCGCATTGGAAAATATACTAATGAAGAGTTTGCATAAATCAGAATCGGCGCTGTCTAAGGTAATGACCGAATAGACGTCATCATAATTATTCCCTAAGTCATCGGTGATAAGGCATGGACACATGAATTCAACATGCATTATCTTTAACCTTACATCCGCGGTTTCTTGTTTGGATGCGTTTGTCCTAACAAAGAAAACAGGGAAGCCTTCATCAGTTTTTCCGAGGAAATGCTGTGTTTGAAGAACTTTCGTTACACTAAATTTATGTTGTTCAAACTGATTGGCAGGAAGACTGCCGAAATTCTTGATCAGGATATCAGTATTGTTCGGCATGACTACTAAAAGTTTTTAATGTTTGTGCAATAATCGACCGTTAGTTTCTGCGGGAATCCTATGGCAATTGTAACAGCTTCTGGAGTCGAACCGAATGGCTGAGAAATAGGAGCCTTAAATCCAATGCGATGTATTTGAATAGTAACTAATTCGGGATTTACGCAGTCATCATCTCCCGGATAATAGTGAGCATCTCCGGAATTGCTCCGACCAGTAAATACTGGAGCCGATAGCGTATTTGTCATGGTCGCTGATACATTCAATGTCCTTTCTTTTGGCGCCGCCGCCCATGCCATATCTAATAGACTTACGTGCGTGATAGCTTTCTGCGTATTCGCGCCGACAGAAGACATCATCTTTAGATAACGAATAGAGCATGCTAATTTGATTCTATCTTTGAGATCTGCAACTTCAAAATTATCGAGAAAATCTAGAGCTTCCTCAACGGATATGATAGCTTCTCTATGTGATCTATAGTCGGTGTCGTATTTAAACGTATCATAATTAAAATCACCTATATGCTTCTCGCGTAATGCTTTTGAGAGACTCAAGTTACGCTTGATCATATCAACTGACTCAAATGCATTAAATGCACTATTCTTCGCGAGCCTGAATTTCATCACGTCTTTTGGCAGGACGTTGCTCCTTGTAGGACGTAATTTATTTGACATCATTAGGGTTCGTTCGACGCCAGTCAAACTATTGCTTGATTCAAGAACCTTATGTAATTCGTCTTCGTGGCTAATATAGTCGTTATAATAGATTATTGCCTGCTCCGGAAGGAATACTCGACACACTTTGATATAGTTCATCTTATAACCAAAGAAACGACAGCGCTGCTCGATTGTGTCAGCATTAACCGCTCCTTTTGACATTCTCGGCATATATGTCGTAGAAAGATGCTCAATGGTAAACCCTCTGTTTAGCATCTCGGCTCCGACAAGAATATGTGAACATTTGGAGTCCCATGTGATATCTGTCTCATCTGCATCCGAGGTCATTAGGTGTACCTCAGTACCCTGGAGCACGGATTTAATAAATGGTTTGAGTTCATCAAATAGGGGTTTCTCAACCTCATCATAAAGTTTGACGACCTCAGGATAGACCTCTCTTAATTCGGTTTCAAATGCATGTTTGTCAATTTCTCCTTCGGGCCTATTCCATATTTCTCGCCAATAAAAGATCTTTTTTCGCACCCACTCGAAGAAAGTATTATTCCAAGCTCGTGTCTGATCAATATGTAACATCATAGATAGATACCCGAGTTTTGAGTCTTTCTCGAAATAAACCTTTGTAGCAACTGCGAGAATGTGAAATTCAAGCGCCGCGACCAAAGATTTCGGTAGTTTGGTTTGCGGGTTCAATTTCTTGTCAAATACCTCCTCTTTAGGTATTTGATATATTAAAGCTCCACCAAAGAGTTCATTATTCTTATCTCGTCCAAAGAACTTCTTGCCACCGACATAACCTTCTCCTGGAGTAAGAAGCGTATATGTTTTTGGCGAAAGGAAGTCCGTCATATTGATTAATAGATTTGCTTGAGGCGTGGCAGTATATTGGATATACGAATTGCCTGGAAGGTTTGCGCGCAATTTAAGAATTGAGCTATATGTTGAAGACTGTTTTTGGTCTTTCCCATCCTCTACCTCACTATTCTTTCTTGCGTATGCATTGAGAGAAGCCTGGTCTGCCTCGTCATCAATAATAATAGCGGTATGTTTATGCATCGCGCCTTGAATCACAGGAGAAAGAATTAATTCATTCAATTTCTTAAGCGGAGACGGATTCTTTAAGACAGCTATAACAATAATACTATCGTCCCCTGTCTTAATATGTGACGCAATGTCCTCAGCAAGAGCCTTTGTTGGGTTCCTATATATCAGATAATTATCACGATATTCTTTGTTTTTTCCCTGAAGTTCATCTTCAAGACGATCTCGGCTTTGCTTAAGAAGGTTATTTTTCGTTCCGGCAAGAAGTATGACCATCTTATACTTACAGTCTAGAGCGAGTGCTGTCAGCGCTGTAAAAGACATTGTCTTTCCTGATTGAACATATCCGAGAGCTAGATGAGTTGTTTGTTTTGCTTCCGATGCATCTTGAGGATTGCAATAGGACATGATATGACGAGTCTCCTCTCGAAGATTCACAACCCCGGTAGGTGTTAAACCATTCGACCGATATGTTCCATCAGGTTGGAAGCCCTGCCGTTTTGAGTCAATGTATATCTGCAGAAAAGTGTTCTCCTGAGGAACAATTTGCAGAACATTGCTATTTGCAGGAATTGTACGTTCCGTTCTAGGTTTTATTGTTATTGTTGGCATATCCTAAGCTTTAGTCTGACTAATAAACTGATTGAAGTAATTCAGCATATCGCTAGCCGATTTCTCGGGGCTCATGGCTGCAGCTACACGAGCAATAGCCAGGGTCTTTAATAGAGCAATCGTGCTGCTATTCGGGGTCCCAAAATTCTGGAAAAACTCGTGAGCAACGTTGATATTACAAGTGATTAAATGATCTATTTCCATTCGGGAAACATCTATCCAACAGATTTGTTCCCCGGATTGAACCATCTGTACCTTCAGTTTATATTCCTCCTCGTTAATGTAATATATGTCATGAATGCTATCGAGAATATCCTTGTTTTCGGGAGTTTTAGGCGGTTCTGTCTGTTCTTTGGAAGGAGTAATAGTTATCGATGCTGGCAGCTCTACTTTTTTCTTTGCATCTTCATGCTTTCGAACAATACTCTTAACTGCTTTCTTAATTTGGCCCACCCGGTATTCCTGTGCTTGAGTGAAGAAATCGAATCCTGGCTGACGAATCTCATCTACAAGGGCGACAAATAAAGCATCAAGATCTTCGGCATTGAGGATTTCATTCTTGTTATATGAGACCTCAAACCCTTCAAGTTCCAATTCTCCGAATAAACGTTTATAGCGGAAGGTTCCAGGGGCGCCAAATAGACTCTTTGGATATTTCCTTTGGCCTTCTCCGGCCCCTACAATGGCTCGACCTCTTCTGAAAAGAACCAAACCGTTCTTTGCGGAGTCGATTTCTTTAAGAAGGCCAATAAAACCTCTGGCATGGTACTTTTGGAAAGTGAAGTCAATGTCTTTGCGCCACATCTTGGGTTTTCCGTCAGGATCCTTTACGTATGGCACATTGAGGACTTCATATTCTTCGAAGTAAACAGGATTATTATTGATTAAAATCCCCAACTCGTTTGCTCGAAGGACTTCCCTATAAATAGAGGCAATTTCATCGATAATCTTCGCTTGACTATGTTGTTTCGGCGCATTCTGAGTCATGTGCTTGATATCAATGATGGTATAATGCTCTTGAGGGTCGGCAGGAGTTTCTATAAACTTAACTTTTTGCAGATTCGCGGAGGTTACTTCATCCAAATCAAAGGTGGCAGAGCGCACAACATCTTCTCCGTATGCCTTTGTGGTTATGGAGTACACCTTGCCAAGCCAAAGTGTGGCAGATTTTAGACCCATTCCGAACTCATGGAGGCCAGTCGTGTTAGATGGCTTGTTGCCCGGTTGCATAGAACGCATGAAATTCTCTTCGTCCATACCAAAGGCATTGTCTCTAATAGTAATATAGCTGGCGACTTGAGTAACAGGATTCCAACCGATCTCTATAATCACATGTGGCCTATAATCGGGGTCAGACACATGCAAAACTTGTTTGTGATCCCGATAAGACTGCAAAGCATTATCTATGAACTCTGCAATAGCATGAGGCACGGTGCTTGCCTGGTTGGCGAAAGTGTTATAAAAACCAGGCTGAATTGCTATGCTTATTTCTTTCTCCATATGTGGTTATTTTATGAACGCTTCTGCTATTTTCTTGACGATATCAACATTAACAGCATTGCCAAGAGCCTCATACAATCTGGCATTTGACATTTGAAATCTTTTGCGCTTGTTTCCGGTTTTGAGTTTACGCATCCCTTGAAGTTTCGCTGCTTCCTTTACTGTCATATAACGACCATAGAGAATCTGACCATTCTCATCTGGTTCATCTGATAACGGCACCCAAGGGAATATCGGTATTTGGGTGCCAACGAGATTGAGTGCGGGTGAGTATGTCGGCAATTTAATCCGGATACCAGAAGCTCTATACTGTATGATTTTATCATATAGGGATGGTTCAGTGTCTGCTCCGCAATTCCACTCGATTTTCAAATGACTGTTTTCGTAGTCCTGAACTTGCTGTAGCCAGACGTCAAGCCACTCCTTGTTTCTCTCATAGAATTCACGATTCTGTTTGATGTATGATATTTTCCACTTAGGAAACGTCTTGGTTTTATCCGTAAGAGCATATACAGGCAACTCTTCGAGACACTCTTCAAGTGTTTCACCATCAATTAAACGGCCCATGTTGCCTCGTTTTCCCTGGAGTTGTTCAAGCGACTGATAAGCAGGAGCGAGTTCTTCAAAGTCATAATTGGCGCCAAATTCCATCGCCCAAATAGGGAAAGATGGCAGAACTCCATCATTTTCATATGTTCGACGCAGAAACTCCTCCCAAATCCTAAGCTGTTCTCGCGTCTCAGTTTTTATTGGGGTGATTTCCTTGTCCTTAATACTAATAATGGTTCTAATATCACAAGGTCTGTTTGTGGGTTCCGGAAAACGAAGATCTTCTCGCGAGCCCTTCTTCTTGTCTATGCCAATAATATAGATGCGTTTGCGATGTTGGGGAATCCCAAATTGATGGGGAGACAGTATTCTTTTATCAATCCAATATCCTGCGTTGTCAAGTTCTTCAGAAATCCGATCCCATGTGTTTCCTTCATCATGGTTCTCTAAATTGGCAACATTCTCTAGGATGATATATTTCGGTTTTTTTGCATTCAGAATTTTAACGATCCAAAAGAAGAGGTTCCCTCGGTCTTTTTCGTCTTCAAATCCTTGTCTTTTACCGGCCTGACTGAAGGGCTGGCAAGGGAAACCGGCACAGAGAATATCATGGGCAGGAACAGACATTGGGTCAATTTGAGTGATATCTCCCTTAATCTCTATCCCTGGAAAATTAATCGTGTAGAGAGTTCGCAGATCTTCTCTTAACTCCGAAGCGAAGACACACTCGAATCCTAATTCGCTCAATGCGAAGTTGAAGCCACCAAGGCCTGCAAACAGGTCGATGAAAGTCAACTTGTGTTTCTGTTGATTACTATCTTTCATTAGTGTAATACTGATACAATTATCATTTAGTGGACTTCAAGAGGTCTCTAATATCACAGTCAAGAACGTCTGCAATCTGCATAAGGGTTTCCAGTTGCGGCTGCGATGAGTTTGTGCACCACTTTGAGACGGTTGTGGGGTCTTTGCCAAGAGTTTCAGCCAACCATTTACCAGTACAGTGTTTCTCGATCAAGACGATCTTAATACGATTAATATCTTTGTCCATTATAATGATATCATTGCTTTATCTACAAAGATAGTGAAGATTATTCATCTATTTGTACGTATTATCAACTGTTTTTGAATACAAAGTAATAGGCCATAAAGATAATACTTGAAAAGAACGATGGCGGGGTTCCAGTGAGATTGCTCGGAACGGAGAAGCCTATCGAAGCGTACAAGAAGAAAGGATAGTTCGGAAAGAGTTCCGGTAAGAGATGAAGGCCTGGAAAGAAAGAGAACAAGTTCTCTTGAAAGAGGTGAAATCCCTATAACCCCTATCACTCCATCCTGCGCCGAAAGGTGCTGCCCTGCGAGTAACTTTTTATTGGGCCATTTTTGCGTTTTTGGGATATTTTTGGGGATACTTTTTACAAAAAATGCCCTGCAGAACGTTCTGCAAGGCATTTCAGCGGAGAGGACGATATTCTCAATTGTAGTGTTCGCTAACCCACTACCTCTCGATCCGCTTCAGATACTCCCTCAAATCATCATCCTCGCAATAGACATAACACCCTTTCTGGCCGCGGGTGAGGAGGGTTTTATAGGTGTTGAGGATGAGGCGGCGGGCGATGGGGTCGGAGGCGCCGCGGATGCCGGAGGATTTGTCGTCGCGGGAGATTTGGGATTTGTCGGTGAGGATCTTTCCGGAGAGGGGATCATAGGAGAGGTCGCGGCCGATAAGGACGCCGACGTAGTCGAATTCGAGGCCTTGGGCGGTGTGGATGCAGCCGACCTGTTCGAAGGAGGCGGGGTTGATGGCCCATATTTTATCGTTGGCCAGGTTCCATTTGGCCTGGAAGCCGTCGGGGAGTTCGATGTCGATGGGGCCGCGGCCATTCTTGACATTCCAGTCGTAGCAGTAGCCGGCCACCATGCGGGCTTTGTTGTCGA
>JAEEGF012178144.1_pt1 | contig 14626 bp, 10 predicted proteins | sample 9134171 | NCBI WGS metagenome assembly JAEEGF01 (sample SAMN16246542, study PRJNA631951) | gut metagenome | biome: gut microbiome; feature: rumen; material: AP-attached | host: Bos | place: Iran: Karaj | collected 2018-10
CGGAGTACAGGGAGCCCGGCATGGAGTCCTTGGACGGAATCTGGTCCATACGGTTGGACACGATGGAAAGGGCGTCCGCGTACAGGGTCATGTCCGTCAGGAGCACCAGGACCTTCTCGTTCTTGTCCACGGCGAAGTACTCGGCGGCGGTCAGGGCCATGTCAGGCACCAGGAGGCGCTCCACCGGCGGATTCTCGGTCGTGTTGATGAAGCAGATGATCTTTTCCAGGGCGCCCGCGGCCTCGAAGGAGTTCTTGAAGAACAGGTAATCGTCGTTGGAAAGGCCCATGCCGCCGAGGATGATCTTGTCCACGTCGGCGCGGAGGGCCACATCGGCCATCACCTGGTTATAGGGCTGGTCCGGGTCGGCGAAGAACGGGATCTTCTGGCCGGAGACGAGGGTGTTGTTCAGGTCGATGCCGGCGATACCGGTCGGGATGAGTTGGGACGGCTGGCGGCGCTTGTACGGGTTCACGGACGGACCGCCGATCTGGCGCTCCTCGCCCTCGATCTCGGGGCCGCCGTCCAGCGGATGGCCGTAGGCGTCGAAGAAGCGGCCGGCGAGTTGGTCGGAGACCTTGAGCACGGGCGGTTCGCCGAGGAAGGTGACTTCGGCATTGGTGGGGATGCCCTCCGTGCCGGAGAAGATCTGAAGGGTCACGACATCGCCCTTGATGCGCACGACCTGGGCGAGTTTCCCGGCCACGACGGCCAGTTCGTCATTGGATACGCCTTTCGCGCGGAGCGAAACCGTCGCCTTGGTGATGCCTTCCAACTGGGTATAGACTCTTTGGTATGCTTTCATGGTCTTATGCGGTCATTTGGTTGACGGTATCCTGGTAGTTCCGGAAGGCTTCACTCTGGAACTCGGAGTAGTTCATCTGGCGGAGGACGTTGATCAGGTCCTTGAAGAAGTTGCGGCAGTGCTCGAAGTCGTCGAAGTCGAACTCCCGGTCGCAGATGTCCAGCACGAGGTCCAGCATGTAGCGCTGGCGCTCGAGCGGGCAGAGGGCGTCGATGGCGTCGAAGGCATCCTGCTGGAGGATGACGAAGTCCACGAGTTCGGACTTCCAGAAGTTCACGTGGTAACTCATCGGGACGCCGTCGTCACCGAGGATGTTGATCTGCTCGCTGGCTTCCTTGCCGCGGCGGATGATGTTCTTCGCGGTCTTGACCTTCCCGACCCAGCCGGGTTCGACGGTCTCGTCCAGGTATTCCTCGATTTCGGGATACTCCAGGTACTTGGAGTAGGAATCCAGCGGGGAGACGGCCGGGTAGCGCTTCTGGTCCGCCCGGTTCTGTTCGAGGGCGTAGAAGCAGCGGGCGGCCTTCTTGGTGGACTCGGTCACGGGCTCCTTGAGGTTACCGCCGGCCGGGGACACCGTACCGATGAAGGTGACGGCGCCGGTCTGGCCGTTGTTCAGCACGACCATGCCCGCGCGGGCGTAGAAGTTGGAGATGATGGCGGAAAGGTCCACCGGGAACGCATCGGCGCCCGGGAGTTCCTCCATACGGTTACTCATCTCACGGAGCGCCTGGGCCCAGCGGGAAGTGGAGTCCGCGAGGAGGAGGCACTTGAGACCCATCGCGCGGTAATACTCGCACAGGGTCATGGCGGTATAGACGGACGCCTCACGGGCGGCCACCGGCATGTTGGAGGTATTGCAGATGATGGTGGTACGTTCCATCAGGTGGCGTCCGGTATGCGGGTCGATGAGTTCCGGGAACTCGGTGAAGATCTCCACGACCTCGTTCGCACGCTCGCCGCAGGCCGCCATGACGATGACGTCGGCGTCGCCCTGCTTCGCGATGGCGTGCTGGAGGACGGTCTTGCCGCAGCCGAACGGGCCGGGAATGAAGCCCGTGCCGCCCTCGGCGATCGGGTTCAGCGTGTCGATCACGCGGACGCCCGTCTCCATGATCCGGTTGGGACGCGGCTTTTCCCGGTAGCCCTTGATGGCCACCTTGACCGGCCATTTCTGGGTCATCGTCACATCGACGTCCTCGCCGTCGGCCCCGGTCAGGACCGCGATGACGGTGTCGATGTTGTATTGTCCGGCGGGAACGACGGACTTGACGGTGAACTCGCCCTGGAAGGAGAACGGGACCATGATCTTGTGGGGAAGCCAGCCTTCCTTGACTTCGCCCAGCCAGTCGGCGGCGACGACCTTGTCGCCCGGCTTGGCGATGGGCGTGAAATCCCAAAGTTTCTCGTGGTTCAGCGGATCGGTGTATTCGCCGCGCTTGAGGAAGACGCTCTCCATCGTGGTGAGGTCGTTCTGCAGGCCGTCATAGACGCTGGACAGAAGGCCGGGACCCAGGGTGACCTGGAGCATCCTGCCCTCGAACTCGACCTTGTCGCCGCCCCGCAGGCCGCGGGTGCTCTCGAACACCTGTACGGAAGCGTACTTCCCGTTGACCTTGATGACTTCGGCCATCATCTTGACGCCGGCGAGGTCGATGAAGCAGATCTCATTCTCCGCCACCGGCCCGTCCACCAGTACGGTCACCAGGTTCGAGACGATACCCGTAACAATACCTGTAGTTTTCATTGGCTATTGCTTTAATTAATTATCATTCAGTGTAATTGGCACCCCTGTAGGTGCCGCGGACATCCTTGAGCAGACGGCGGAACACGTCCCGTCCCACTTCCTCGTCCAACTTGAGCCAGCGGGTCACGATGTGGAGTTTGGCGATGTATGCGAGGACGGCTTCGATGTCGAAGTAGTGGAAGGTGGCGAGGCTGTCGATCTTGTCCCAGAGGATGTCGTCAAGCCCCTTCTCCCGGGCCACGAGGTCGGTGTTGGAGAGGATGGTGTCCACCTTGATCGCCTCCTCGAACTCGCCGCCGGTGAAGCGGAATCCGTCGATGTCCACGTCCTCCGCCTCCGGGTCCTCGCCCGTCATCAGGTCCTGGTCGGGCTCCCGCCCGAGTTGGGCGTTCAGGTAGCGGACCTTGGCGTTGCGGAGGTTCAGGTCGAACCGGAAGTACTCCCGGAGGAAGCGGTTCCGGCCCTTCAGCGCCTGGGCGTAGAAGTCCGCGTCCAGTTCCTTGTCGGAGAATCCCCTGATCAGGAAATCCACGAGGCCCTGGTCATGTTCGTCCAAGTCCCGCTTGATGTCGGAGATCACCGAGTTGAATCCCGCCTGGCCGGAATACTTGAAGTCCATGGTCAGGTAGGGGAGACTGGAGATGATATACTCGAAGTTGCTCATTATCCGAACAGGAGTTTCTTCGTCGCGGGACGGAGGTAACTGCCGATGAGTTCCTTGAACGTGTCGTCCGTGAGGCTCACGAAGTAGCCGCCCTCCTTGGGCCCGATCTTGAATCCGCCGGCGACCTTCTTGGAGAAGGTGGCTTCGACGCCCTTGCCGAGCAGTTTGCCGAGTTCGTTCTTCACGAAAGGCTCGAGCCCGGCCTTCAGGTTCTCGGGAAGGACGAGTGCGAGGTCGGCGGGTTCGTCGGCGGAGAATTTCTGCGCGACGGCGGTGATGATGCCCTTGAGGAAATCCTCGTTGGAGAGGGCTTTGTCCACGGTGCCGTCCACGACCTTCGCGATCACGAGGTTCTCGATGTCCGTGCGCGTGGCCTGGACCGACTGCTGGGCGGCCATTTTCACGTCGCCCTCGACTTTGACCTTGAAGTCCTCGGCTTCCTTGCGGGCCTTGGCGAGAATGGCCTCGGCCTCTTCCTTCGCCTGCTTTACGATGCCCTGGGCCTCGTCTTCGGCCTTCCGGAGGAGGGCTTCACCGTCCTGTTTTCCCTTGGCGAGACCCTCGTCATAGAGTTTCTGGGTAAGTTCCTGGAGTTTATCCATATCGATTGATTATAATAATGAAATCAAGTTATGCGGCAACATACAAATATAGGAAAAATATCCTTATTTGAAATAGGTACTGGGAAAAATGCGGCCTAGAACGTGTAGGTGGTGGACATCGAGACCGTCAGGTCGGACAGTTGCGGATTGAAGCCTTTTCCGATTTCGATCGAGAGGACGAAGTTCGTGTCCATGTGGATCTTCCCGCCGATGCCGGCGCTGGCGAACAGTTTCCCGGGCGCTTCCTGGTACAGGATGGGGCCCCCGCCGGCGGGCAGCGCGTTCCGCTGCTCGTGGAGACGGTATTTCCGCGTAATGGCACCCAGGTCGAAGAAGGGATTGACTCCCATGTCGATATGCCGCCCGGACAGGTTGAACCGGAGCACCTTGGCGCGGAGTTCGAAGTTGCCCCAGGCATAGCCGGGCGCCATGATGCGGTTGTAGCGGTAGCCCCGGATCGTATAGCGGCTGCCCAGCCCTTCGTATTCCTCGTACTGGTAGATGAGGTTGGAGATTTCGTTCAGGTTGTACCAGGGCATCTCCCCGGCAAACTGGTGCTGGAGGCCGAGATGGTAGGCCAGCGTGATCCAACCGGAAACGAGCGGGATGAAGTGACGGAAATGGCCCACCAACTGCGCATAGTGGTAATGCCTGTGGGAAAGGTCCATGTTTCCGTTGACATACAGTTCCCCGTAGATGCCCCGGCTCGGGACCCATTCGATGTCGCGGCTGTCGTAGGTGAGGCCGATGCGGCCTTCCAGATTGTTCCCGCCTTCGGCCTCGTCCGCGTGGATGAGGCCTGCCGTGCGGTAAGACCGGTACAAGGTGTTCCCGTTGTCGTAGTTCTTCAAGTCGAAATCCGACAAGCGGATGCTCCTGAAGACGGTTCCCGCCATCCAGTGCAGTTTCCCGCAGAGAGAGCCCTGGACAGTCGCGGCGGCGCGGAATATCTTGCGGTGGTCCGTGTAATAGGCGGTCCTTGTCTCCCGGTTCCGGTCCATTTCGGGAAAGAATGGGGCGTTGGGCCCGTTGAACCCGTAGAAATTGTTCATCGAGACGTTCCGGTAGGTGAGCGATCCCGTCACCCGGGCGCCGGAAATCAGTTTCTTGGAATCGAACAGCCCGTGCATGTACCACGATCCCTTCGTCGCCCAGGCCCCGCACACCGCGACATGATGCTGGAAATTCGGATAACCCGACCCGTCCCCATAGTAGAAGAAATCGCAGAGCCCGCCCAGATTCAGGCCGATGTCCGAATTGTAACTCACGTCCGGCAGCGGCGTGAACCCCCATCCCGTCTTCGGCTCCTCCTGCGCCCCCGCCACAAGGGCGGTCAGAACGGCGGCCAGGACGGCTGTCATCAACTTTTTCATCCGGTGTCTTTTTTCCGGACAAAGATAACCAATTCCCACCAAAAACCCACCAGGCCCCCGGAGGGCGCGTCCAGAGAGTGCTGACCCGATTTTTTTGCGGAAAATGCGTATCTTTGTCTTCCCATGGCAAGTTATCTGCAGATCGAGAACATTTCCAAGTCGTACGGCCCCAAGGTGCTGTTCGAGCACATCGACTTCAATATCAACGAGGGCGACAAGGTGGCGCTCATCGCCCCGAACGGCACGGGAAAGACCTCCCTCCTGAGGATCCTCGCCGGGAAGGACAAGTCGGACAGCGGCGGGAAAATCCTGTTTCTCAAGGATATCCGGATCGCATTCCTGGAGCAGGAATACGCCTTCGACCCGGACAAGAGCATCTTCCGGCAAATCATGGAAGGTTCCGCGGAATGGACGGACCACCTGGACCAGGAGCATCTTTGGGAATACGAACGCCGGGTACAGCGGCTCCTCACGCAGTTCTCCCTCCCCGACTGGGAGAAGCCGATGAAGGACCTCTCCGGCGGTGAGGTCAAGCGCGTGGCCCTGACGCAGATGCTCGCCTCGGAGGCGGACTTCTACATCATGGACGAGCCGACGAACCACCTGGACATCGACGCCATCGAGTTCCTGGAGCAGCACCTCAAGCATGCGCGCAGCACCCTGTTCATGGTCACGCACGACCGCTATTTCCTGGACCGCGTGTGCAACACGGTCATGGAGATGGACCGCGGGAAGGTCTATATCTACCGCGGCGACTACATGAACTTCCTGGAGAAGCGGCAGGAGCGCATCGACAATTACAATGCGGAGACGGACAAGGTCCGGAATGTCCTGCGGCGGGAGTTGGAATGGATGCACGCGACCCCCTGCGCCCGCAGCGGCAAGGCCAAATACCGCAAGCAGGCATTCTGGGAACTGAAGGAACGGGCCGAGGACACCTACATCTCCAAGCAGGTGGACATGTCCGAGATCCAGATGAAAGGCACCTACCTCGGGAACAAGGTCATCAACTGCAGGGACGTCTCCTTCTGGTGGGAGGACAAATGCTACCTGAGCCACTTCAGTTACAATTTCCAGCGGTACGAGCGTGTGGGGATCGTCGGCCGGAACGCTTCCGGAAAGACGACCTTCCTGAACCTCATCACGGGGAAATGGAACCCGTCGATGGGCGGGGAGATGACCGGTGTCGTGGACCTCGGCGAATCCCTCAAGATCGGCTACTACCACCAATCCGGCATGCAGTTCGACCCGGGCCAGACGGTGATGGACACCGTTCCCAGCACGCATCTGCTGGAGCGGTTCCTGTTCCCGCACGACATGTGGATGAATCCCGTCTCCCGCCTCTCCGGCGGCGAGCGGCGCCGGCTGTATCTCCTTACCATCCTGCTCCAGCAGCCGAATCTCCTGATCCTGGACGAGCCCACCAACGACCTGGACATCGTCACCCTGGACATCCTGGAGGAATACCTGCTGGAATTCAAGGGATCCCTGATCATCGTCTCCCACGACCGCCATTTCCTGGACCGCCTGGTGGACCATCTCTTCGTCTTCTGCGGTGACGGCGTCGTCAAGGACTTCATCGGCAACTATACCGAATACCGCACCTTCATCAAGGACTACGAAGCGGCGCAGAAAGCGGCGGCGAAAACGGTCACTCCGAGCGCAGTGAAGGAATCTGCAACGGCGAAAGCCCCTTCCAAGCGCCGCCTCACCTGGAAAGAGCAGCAGGAACTCAAGGCCCTGGACGAGGAACTCCCTCGCTTGGAAGCCGAAAAGGCCGACTTGGAGGCGAAACTCTCCTCCGGCACCCTCTCTGCCACGGAATTGCAAACCGCCTCCACCCGCTACGGCGAACTCCAGTGCATCCTGGACGAGAAAGAACTCCGCTGGCTGGAATTGTCTGAGATCTGACGGAAGGTCGGCGATGGCATGGAATGGCCCCGACAGGGGGTCAGCACGGGGGTGTCAATCAAGAAAGCCGTCCGTCAGTCCAGCAGTTCGGCGAGCCTGGCTGCGAGGTCTTCACCGGGGAGGCTGCGGCCGATGATCCTGCCGTCGGAGCAGTCGATGAGGACGTTGTCCGGGATGCCCTGGATGGCATAGTCGAGATGGGCCTTGGAATGCAGTTCATTGTTGCAGACGTTCGTCCAGGATAGTTGATTGTCGACGATATACTTCCTCCACTGGGCCATCAGTCTGTCCCCGTTGTCCGCAGAGACGGCATAGATGTCGAAGCCCTTGTCGTGGAACTGGTCATAGGCTTTCTTCACGAAAGGCATCTCCTCCCGGCAGGGCCCGCACCAGGAGGCCCAGAAATCGACCAGCACGTACTTGTTGCCGGGCTTTTCGACAATATCTTTCAGCGATACGGCCTTTCCTTCCGGGTCAGGCTGTTCGATGTCGATATACACGTTCTTTCCATTGGGTTCGGCCTTGGCTCTCCGGGAAAAGAGTTCCAGCATCTCACCGACTCCTTTCATCGACAAAGTCCCGGGATCGAGCGCCCGGATGAGATCCGACTTCTGCGGAGAGGACCAGGTCGTGTTATCGCCGTCAAGCAACTTCAGCCGGACGATGTCGGTAGGGGCATTCTCATAGGTGCGCAGGGTCAATTCGTCCATCTCCTCCTTGTCCGTGCGATCCCTTTCCTGCCTGAAAGCCTGCCAATAATCGTTGGACAGAGTGCCTGTGGCGCCATTTTCCTGGTCGATGTCAAAGTCACCGCCCACTGAAATGATCCCCGGTTCCAGGAAGAAAAACCTGACTTGCTCCATCTTCCTGCCCTTGACGGCATAGGCGAACACATGGGTCGGCTGGGTGACTTCGGTCCGGATGATGAACTTCCCGTTCCGGATCTTCCCCTCGGCGATAACCTGGTACCCGTTAAATTCATCCTCGAGTTCTATCTTGCCGTTCTTGAGGCCCTTGATGTTTCCGACCACGACACATTCCTTGTCGCTGGAGAGGACGATCTCCTGGTCATCATTGTTCTTGCATCCGATGAACGGCATCAGGACGGCAAGGCATAACAGGGTTTTGACAATTCTCATGGGGAGTGCTGTTTGTTTTGTTCGTTTATAAAACAAAGTTAATCAAATTTTTTATTAAATCAATCCCGGCAAAAAAGAGGCCGCCACGAAGGACGGCCTCTACACGTGGTCTAGGTTCAGTTTACTTCTTGAAAAGCATCGGAGCCATTTCATAGAGGCAACGGCGCCAGGTCAGGAACTCGTGGGCCGTGCCCTCGGAGACGTAACCCTTGGCGTTGAAGCCCGCAGCCTGGAGGTCGGCGGCAGCCTTGCGGATCTGGTCGGGACCTTCCTTGGAACCGCAACCGACGAAGATGCCCTTTACGCCGGTGCCCTTGACTTCCTCCGGGTTATAGGTACCGCCGCTCAGGAGGCCGTACCAGCCGAACATCTCGGGACGGGCGAGGGTGATGGTGTGCGTTTCCATACCGCCCATGGACAGGCCGGCCATCGCGCGGCTTTCCTTCTTGGCGATCGTGCGGAAGTTCGCATCGATGTACGGGACGAGTTCGTCGCAGAGGACGGCCTCGAAGCCGTTGTTCATCATCATGCCCATACCGCCGGCCGGGCGGGCGGGACGGGCCTGCGGGGCGCCGCCGGAGGCGGCACCCGGACGAGCGCCGGGACCACCGGCGGGAGCGCCTTCCTGGCGGGCCGGACGCGGCATCTGGCCGGGACGGAAGCCCTCGTTGGTCATGCCGTACGTCATCACGATGATGAACGGTTCGATCTTGCCCTCGGCGATGAGGTTGTCCATGATGAGGTTCGCGTGCCCCTGGTTCCACCAGGCGTACTCGTTCTCACCCCAGCCGTGCTGCAGGTACAGCACCGGATACTTCTTCTTGTTCTTGTCGTACTGCGGCGGGGTGTACACCCATGCGACGCGGTTCTGGTTCGTGCTCTTGGACCAGAACAGGACCTGCTGGACCTTGCCGTGCGGCACGTTCTTCATCGCGTAGAAGTCGGCGTCGTGGGCCGGGATCTCGATACCGCTCTCCCAGCGGGTGGAGCCGTAGTAGTTGTGGGTGCCCGGATCGTTGAACACGCCGCCGTCGATGGTCAGGTGATAGTAGTGGAAGCCTTCGTCCATGGGACCGGCGGTGGTACCCATCCAGGAACCGTCCTCAGCCTTGCGGAGGACCGTTCCGCCGGAGCCGCCGAGACCGAGGCTCACGATGACGGAAGTGGCCTTGGGAGCGTTGACCTTGAAGCGGGCGTAGCCCTGGGAGTTCACCATCGGATACTCCTGGCCCGGCTGGTTGAGTTCGCTGGGCTTGAAGTCTTCCTTGATGACGACATTGTCCATCTTGGGATCGAAGCCCTTGACGGCGTTATAGGCCTGCTTGGGCTTGTAGTTCTCGTCGAACAGGAGCGGGTAGTTGTTCACGCCCAGCCAGGAATCCTTGTCGGAGACGTTCCAGAAGGTGACGCAGTCGATCACGTCCTTGTGCTTGCGGAGGACTTTGAACAGGTTCACGTACTGGTCCTGCTGGAGGGTTCTCTCCCAGTCGGAGACCTGGGCCGCACCCTGGCGGAAGCGGAGGCCGCCGCCCATGTCCTCGTTGATGCGGATGTCCAGTTCAGTGAGGTGGATGTGCTTGACGACCGTGGAGTAGAGGGCGATGGCGTCGTCCACTTCCTTCATCGTCGGGCCATAGACATTGTAGTGGGCCTGCATGCCGATGCCATCGACCGGGACGCCGGCATCCTTCATGCGCTTGACCAGGTTGTAGATGCGCTTGCTCTTGGCGGGTTCGGCATCGTTGTAGTCGTTGTAGAACAGGAGGGCGTTCGGGTCGGCCTCGTGGGCGTACTCGAAGGCTTTCCAGATGAATTCCTCACCGGCGATCTGGTACATGGGGGAGTTGCGGAGTTCGGGGCGGCCGGGATAGACCGGGCTGTCGGCCACGGCTTCGTTCACCACGTCCCAGCAGTACACGACATCCTTATAGCGGTTCACGATCGCCTGGATGTGGTGCTTCATGTTCGCGTAGAACTCCTCCTTGGGAAGGAGGTTGCCCTTCTCGTCCTGGTACATCCAGGTGCCGATCTGGCTGTGCCACATCAGGGTGTGGCCGCGCATCTTGATGCCGTGCTCACGGCAGAAATTCGCGATCTTGTCAGCGTCTTCCCAGTTGAACTCGCCCTTCTTGGGCTCGGTGGGCTGCGGTTTCATCGCGTTTTCGGCGGTGATGCTGTTGAACTCGCGGAGGACGACCTTGATCTGGTCGGGATCCGCGACATTGCGGTTGTTCACGGCGACACCGATCTTGAAGTAGTCCTTGTAGGCGTCCTTCAGGCCGTCGGTGGGCTCGGGAATCGGGCGGGGACCCCACTGGGCCCCTGCAGGGACGGCGCCCAGGATGAGGGCGCAGAGTCCGGCAATGAGGGTTCTTTTCATATCAGATGGTAATAGAGTGTCCGTGTAGTCGTTACAAATATAGTCTTTTTGTATGAAAAACCAAAACCCCGGCGAAAAAAAGAATCACATTCCCATTTTTGCGGAAAATGCGTATCTTTGCGTCCGTATGGCTGCCAAGACAGGAAAGATACTCGTGGTCGATGACAACGCCGGCATCCGGCAGGCGCTCAGGATCCTGCTTCCGATGCATTTCGCGGAAGTGGAGACGATCCCGTCTCCCGCGACGCTCGTGTCCACGCTGGAGCGTTTCCGGCCGGATGTCGTCCTGCTGGACATGAACTTCTCCACCGCCATCAACACGGGCAACGAAGGGCTCTACTGGGCCGGAGAGATCAAGAAGATGGCCCCGGACGTGGAAGTCGTTCTATTCACTGCCTATGCCGATATCCAACTGGCGGTGGAGGGAATGAAGCGCGGTGCCTTCGACTTCATCGTCAAGCCCTGGGAGAACGAGAAACTCATGACCACCCTCACCGCCGCCCGGGACAAGGCCCGCAAGGCGATGGGGAGGGATGCCGTCGTCAACCCGGGCAGTGCGAAGGAATCCATGTTCTGGGGCACCTCCAAGCCCATGGCCGTCATCCGGAAAACCCTGGACAAGATCGCTCCCACGGACGCCACCGTGCTCATCACCGGCGAGAACGGGACCGGCAAGGACGTCCTGGCGCGTGAGATCCATGCCCACAGCCTCCGGAGCGACAAGCCGATGGTGGCGGTCGATGCGGGAGCCATCCCGGAGACGCTTTTCGAAGGCGAACTCTTCGGCCACGTGAAAGGCGCCTTCACGGATGCCTATACGGACCACGCCGGCAAGTTCGAGCAGGCCGACGGCGGAACGCTCTTCCTCGATGAAATCGGCAACATCCCCCTGCACCTGCAGGCGAAGTTGCTGCGGGTTCTCCAGAACCGCAGTGTGGTTCGCGTGGGGGGCAGGGAAGCCATCCCCGTGAACATCCGGCTCATCTGCGCCACCAATATGGACCTCGAGGCGCTGGTACGGGAAGGCAAGTTCCGCGAAGACCTATATTATAGAATCAATACGGTGCACATCGTGCTTCCGCCGCTGCGCGAGCGCCGCGAGGACATCGTTCCGCTCGCGGAGCGCTTTGTCGCCCGCTATGCGGAGAAGTACCACCGGCCGGTGGCGGGCCTCGATGCATCGGCCCGCGCGGCCCTGGAAAGCGGCTGGTGGAGCGGCAACATTCGCGAACTGCAGAACTGCATCGAAAAGGCGGTCATCCTCTCGGAAGGGGAGGCCCTGACGGGAAAGGATATCCAGTTGGATTCTTCGGTTTCCTCCGGTTCCCTCCGGATGGCACCGGAAGCCATTCCTTTTGCTGAGCGCAGCGAAGAATCCCAGGTCCGTGAAGCGATGGAACGCACGGGCGGGAACGTTTCCGCTGCGGCGAAACTCCTGGGCATAAGCCGCCCGACGCTGTATGCGAAACTGAAGAAATACGGTTTATAACGGTCATTCCGAGCGAAGCGAAGGAATCTTATGTCTCTTTGGCAAGTCATATTGCCAGCCGTCATCGCGGCGATCGTTGCAGCGGTCGTCGCCGCTGTCCATATCCGCCGGAAGGACATCAGGAAGGTTGCGTACATGATGGACGCGCTCGAGGACGGGGAACTGAATTTCCGCTTCCAGGACCGGAACAAGTTCAACCGGACGCTGAACCGTATCCGGACCATCTTCGAGAAGCAGCGGCAGGCCCACGAGCAGGACTCCTGGACCAAACTCATCCGGGTGCTCACGCATGAAATCATGAATACGGTCTCGCCGATCGCCTCCCTGTCCGATGCGATGGCCCAGTCCGTCGATGAGAACGGCCACAGCGAACTGGACATCAAGGCGGGGCTCGAGACCATCTCCGATTCGTCCAAGAACCTGATCGGTTTCGTGCAGACGTACCGGCAACTGTCCGGCGTGGCGAAGCCCATCCGCAAGGCGCTGGACCTGCAGGAACTGATGGACGGCGTCATCGGCCTGAACCGGGAATTCCTCGCTTCCAACGGCGCGGAATGCGTGTATCGGCCCGAGGAACCGGATTTGATGATCTATGCCGACGAGGGGCAGATCTCGCAGATCCTCATCAACCTCATCAAGAACGCCCTGCAGGCGGGTGCGAAGCACATCGACATCAGCGCCCGGATGGACAAGGACGACGAGATGGTCGTCCGCGTGGCCAATGACGGCGCGCCGATCCCGGCCTCGGCCCAGGAGCAGATTTTCATTCCTTTCTATACCACCAAGAAAGAGGGTTCCGGCATCGGCCTGAGCATCTCCCGGCAGATCATGCGGAACCACAACGGCACCATCGAACTCCTCCGCAGCGACGATTCCCAGACCGTCTTCGAACTCCGTTTCCGGTAGTCCGACTGTAAAACTGTAAAGAAAGTGTAAAGAAAGTGTAAAGCATTGACAGTGCTTTACACTTTTTCTTTTTTCTTAAACCGCTGGTTATCATTGGTTTAAATAGTTTGGCACGGCAGGTGCATGGGGAATGGACGGTTAAACATAATAAACATGAAAACCTTTTTCTTTAAGAGTGTAGTTATCGCTTTGGCGCTCGTCGGGATGACAAGCGCCAAGGCGCAAACTACGATGTCCCTGCATGACTGCATGGCCTACGCCGTGTCCAATTCCACGAAGGTGCGGATCCAGCAGGCGGCGGTCGGCGACGCACGGATCGACCGGCGGGATGCGGCGCTCAGGCTGTTCACCCCGCAGATCAACGCGAATACCTATGCCTACTATAATTTCGGCCGCAGCATCGACCCGCAGACGAACACCTACTTCAACACGACGTCGTTCCACAACAACTACGGCGTCAGTGCCGGAATCGACCTGTTCAACGGCTTCCAGGCGGTGAACAATCTCAAGATCTCCAAGACCGGGATGCTCATCGCCGATTCCATGGAAAAGCAGGTGGAGGCCGATATCTGCCTGGCGGTGATGGAGGCGTACTACAACGTCGTGTATTACAAGCGCTTGGCCGATGTGTACGAGGAGCAGGTCTCCGTGGCCGAGCAGGCCTTGGTCAAGGCCCGCCGCCAGGAAGAACTGGGCCAGAAAGGCCACGCCGACGTCATCCAAATGGAGGCCGACCTCGCAGACCGCCAGTACGACCTCATCAACACGCGCAACCAGTACGAGAGCCAGAAAATGACCCTTGCCGACCTGATGTTCTGGCCGGTGGAAGAGGAACTCGTCATCGATACGGACTTCAGATCCTTTGCTGGCGCTCAGGATGACGACACTGTCATTCTGAGGGAGCCGGAGGCGACCGAAGAATCTATCGTCGATTTCGCCCTCGACCACAACCCCGCCGTCCAGATCGCTTCCTGGAAGCAGCAGAATGCCAAGCGCGAACTGAACACCGCGCGGTGGCAGGTGCTGCCCTCCGTGGGCCTGTATGCCGGCTGGAGCACCAGTTACTATACTTATCAAGGTTCTTCGACCGCTCCTTTCCAGGACCAGTTCCGTAACAACGGCGGTGAGTATGTGGAACTCTCCGTGTCCATCCCCATCTGGAACCGCATGGGCAAGCAGTCCGCCATCGCCCGCAAGCGTCACGCGTTCGAGAAGGCCACGGCTGAGTACGACCAGAAGCGCCGCGACGTTGAAAGTGAGGTGCGCCGGGCCGTCCAGGACCGCGACGGCGCCGCCACGGCCTATGAACAGGCCTGCCGCAAGGCCGAAGTGCAGTCCGAGGCTTACACGCTCAATCTCAAGAAGTTGGAGCAGGGCCTCATCTCCCCGCTGGAGTTCCAGACGGCGAACAACAACTACCTCAAGGCCCAGGCCGATGAGATGAACAGTTTGTTCAAGTATCTCATCAAGCATGCCGTAGTGCGGTATTACAATGGTGTCGAATATGTAAATCAGTAAATCATGGATAAGATCATCGAAAAGAAAACCGGATGGCGCGTCGCGTTCACGAAGAAGGCCCTGCCTTGGTGGCTGGGAGCGCTGCTGCTGGC
>JAEEGF010632724.1_pt1 | contig 14623 bp, 10 predicted proteins | sample 9134171 | NCBI WGS metagenome assembly JAEEGF01 (sample SAMN16246542, study PRJNA631951) | gut metagenome | biome: gut microbiome; feature: rumen; material: AP-attached | host: Bos | place: Iran: Karaj | collected 2018-10
CCCAATAGTCCTTGTGGTGCCAGTCGGGCTTAGAGAAATAAAGCCCCGTCCACATCCCTTGCGCACGGAAAGCATCAACAATTGCCTTAGTGATGTCGGGCTGCACCGTGCGGCTATAGGGGCACTCCCTGCCCGCCACGCTGTAGTCCGTCTCCGCGCTGCGGAACATACAGAACCCGTCGTGATGCTTGGTCGTGAACACCACATACTTCATGCCTGCCCGCTTGGCGGCTGCCGCCATCTGGTCGGGACGAAACTGGGTGGGATTGAACGTGCGGTTCAACGCCTGATACTGCTGCTTATACTCCACATAGGGTGCCCCCTTGCGGTCAATCCACGGCTCGTTGCAGATGCTCCACGACTCCACCACGCCCCACTGCGCATAGATACCCCAATGCATCATAAAGCCAAACTTCAAATCCTGCCACTGGTCGATACGGTTCAAGATTACAGGGTCAGTCTCGGGCTGCTGTTCATTCTGTGCCAATGCCATGCCACCCGACAGCACCGCCGATAAAAGCAACAATGTAAACAATCTCTTCATGGTGTCATTTTTTTTGCAAAGGTACGATTTTTTTCCATAATAAGATATTTTGTGTAACTTTGTATCTTTGAACAAATCAATCCAACTATGCGCAAAACACTATCTATCATTCTCCTGCTTGCCGCTGTCACCTCCCTGTCGGCACAGAGCAAATGGAGCTACCGCCTCGGTTTCGGTGGCGAAATGAAATCGGGTAACGTCAATACCACCATTTTTAACAACAACGGCGCCATCGAGCGCAACGACAGCACCCTCGCCTTCGACGCCAACTACGCCATCGTCTACGGCATGAAGGACAAGGTGGTGTTCGACAAGAGCCTCACCGCCAACATGAAGTTCGACCTCTGGCAATACGACCGCTGGTCGCCCTTTGTGTCGCTGACCTACTACAACAACAAGTTCAAAGGCTACGAATACAAACTCAGCTTCCTCGCCGGTGTCAAATACCGCCTCTTCTGGAACGAGAAGTGCGACTACTCCCTCAGCGCGGCCTATGTCTACGACTATGTCTACTACTTCAAGTACAACGCCGATGGTCTCATCCCCGAGTCTGAACGCCTCAAACCCCAGGTCAACCGTTTCTCGCTACGTTTCAAGGCTCGGCAAAGCATCACCGACTATGTCACCATCAAGCACACCACCTTCTACCAACCCTCCATCACCGACTTCGCGGGCGACTACATCGTCAGCAGCATCACCAGCCTCAGCACCAAGCTGACCACCCACATGTCGCTCGACCTCAACTTCAACTACGAATACCACAGCCTAGTGCCCAAAGGTGTGCAGAAGCAGGACATCATCACCTCCGCCACCCTCAGCCTCAAATTCTGACCTTGCGTGCGGCATCTCATCCCCTCTTGAGAGGGGTGCCACGCCAGTGGCGGGGTATGTCAAACATAAAAAAACGCTGCAAAAAAATAAAAAAAATCTTGCCATATCAGAAAAAGTTCGTATCTTTGCAACCTCAAAACAACACCAAAAACGGTGCTTTTTGAACTGATAATAGTAAGATAAACAAAATAATAACAATCGTTTAAGAGCCACTGCTTAAAACGGCAAAACACACAGAAAAAACATGAAAAAAGGAATTCATCCCGAGAACTATCGCCTCGTTGTGTTCAAAGACATGTCTAACGACAACATGATTCTCACCAAGAGCTGCGCCGCCACCAAGGAGACCGTCACCTACACCGACGGCAACGAGTATCCCGTGGTCAAGTTGGAAATCTCCAACACCTCGCACCCCTTCTTCACCGGCAAGCTGAAACTGGTTGACACCGCCGGACGCGTCGATAAGTTCATGAGCAAGTACAAAAAGTACGCCAAGAAATCTGAGTAGAAAGTAATTTGTTTTAGGTTTTAGACTAAAAGCCTCCCGCATCTGCGAGGGGCTTTTAATTTTTTATTGAGCACAATAGCAACTTTCAACTCTCAACTTTCAACTCTCAACTCACCCTATCAAAAAACGTCCCACTCGCGTCTTCAGCAGCAGCCAGGTGCCCGCCACGCTCAACGCCAGAGTCACCGCCAGCACCACCCACGGCATCAGCCACACCCCCACTGCACTACCGCAGCACCACTGCGGAAAACCCGAGAAGAAATATATCGGCTGCATAAAGAACATGTGCAGCACATACACCCCATAGCACAACCGCGAGCACTCCCGCAGCCACCCACTAGGCTGGGCCTCTTCAGTGCGATGTCGCCTCAGCCACAGCATCGTCGTGGCATACACCGCCAATATCCCCCCTGCCGTATGTCCCAGCGTCAGCAGGTGCAACACCGTCTGCGAACAACCCTGCAGCCATCGCGGACACTTAAACGCACACCCCGGCAGATACAGGTTCGTGGCCTGTAAATGCAGCAGCAGAAACACCACATACACTCCCCACAACGCCGCCACCGTCCAGCCATCTCCTCTCGCCCCTCTCCCATCCTTCCGCAACGCCCGCAACCAATACCCCAAATAGAAATAAAACAAGAAATAAGGCGCACGCGACAACCCCATCTTCAACCCCGTCACCCGCAGCAGCGACACCCCTGCCAACGCCACCAACAGCACCCATCCCACAGGGCGGTACCACGCCTCATGCCTCTCGCGCAACCACTGTAGCAGCCTGTCCACCAGCCAACACGCCAAGAAACACCAAAACAACATCGGCAGAAACCACAAATGCCCTATCCCGTTGGCCACCCGCCAAAACGCCACCCGCCACGTGAAGCGTGCCGCATTAAACCTAAACAGCAGATAATAGGCAATGCCAAACACAAAGCAAGGAATAATCAGCCGCTTGAACTTCTTCCACACAAAGCCCACGAAACCCTGCCTTCGCCCTAGCTCCACACACTGATAGCAAAACACATAACCTCCCACAAAGGCAATCGTCTCGATGCGGAAGCCGCTAATCAGATGCCCCAGCCACCAATACACATCGTTCGACGGCACCCCCTGTGGCGGCACCCACCCCCCGGTGAAAACACACAGCGAGTGATACACCACCAACAGAAAGATAATCAGCGGTCTGATAATCGAAATCTCGTAAAGCAACCTCTTATTCACGCTGCAAAGATACAACTTTTCCTCCACATATACAGAAAGCTCTTTCATCTCCCCCCAAACCCACCCTACCCACACCTCTATTTCCTCATAACTCCACCGTTCCTTTTACATTTATCCTATAGTTATACCTTATTTATACCTTAGTTATACTATTATAAATAGAATAACGATAGAATAAATATAGAATAAGTAACGGATATATGTAAACGATTCGAGGAACTTTCTCACTACCCTGCAAGGCTTCACAGTGGCGAAACCGACGTGGGAACGATAGAAAAAAGTTGAAAAATTGCTTTGCTCGCAACGGGTTATTGGCCGTTACCACGAGATGCAATTTTTCAACTTTCAACTTTCAATTTTCAATTACAAAACCATCACCCTCTTTGTGAATGCGTTGCCGATGCGGACTAGATAGACTCCGCGAGGCAGGCGTTTGTTCGTTGAGTGGCGGCGACCCATGAGGTCGAATATCTGCACACGCTCGTTCTCCACGCCTTCCACTATCACACGGCCTTGGCGTACATACACTTTGTATGGAGCGTCCCCTATTCCGTCTATGCCCACGACGGGCTCAAACAGGGCTGTGTAGATGGCATCGCCCGTCACGATCACGGTGCGCGGATTGGAGGTATCGCCATCGCTCCACCCAACAAAACGATAGCCTTCGTATGGCGTGGCGGTAAGGGTGACGGTGTCGCCTAAGTAGTAGAGTCCACCGCCAGTCACGCTTCCGCGCTCTGTGTCGTTGGCAACGACCTCAATCTGGTGCTGCTGCTCCGCTTCGAAGATGGCGGTGAAGGTGGTGTCGCTGACTACGAATACCCGACGCGGGTTGTTGCTGTCGCCATCACTCCAACCGACGAACCGGGCATAACGTCCATCGGCTGACGGTTCCATCGGCTGTGCCGCGATGGTCACCCAACTACTGTCGTGATAGATACCTCCACCTGTAACTGTGCCCAAAGCCGTGTCGGCACTGAACACGGTAACCGTACGCCATTCGGCACCATTGACGATGCTGATGTCGTCAAGTGCGAGATTGATAGCCTTATTCCCGTGCACAAAGGCAATCCACACGGTCTGGCCCATATAGGCTTCCAACGACACACTGCGCAGCACATAGTCGGAAGTACGGATATCGCCAGTATGGTTTTGTTCGAAATAGAGTGTGTCGGTGAAGAATGCACGATTGCCACGACCCTGTGTTGAGGCCACGATAGTCAGGCCGGGACAATCATGATAGAGGTTGCCCCTGAAGCATACATAAAAATAAAGATTCAAACTGATAGTCGAAGGCACATCAATAGGCGGCATCATCAGCCAATCCTGCGTAGTGTCAATTGCGCCAGTGAGGTTGGCAGATTCTATGCAACAGCTGCCACTATGAGAACTATGACTAGAGTTTGCCACAAACCAGCTGTACATTGCGCTGCCAGTGTTGTTGCTCCACGTGCTCCAGCAGTCGCCCAAGCCGTTCTCGAAGCCTTCATGCCATGGGAAAGTGTTGATATGACACCCTGTGACATCGACCGTGCTGGTGGTCGTGCTAGTGCCGAATGCATTGGTGGCGGTGAGGGTCAGCGTGTCGGTGCCGCCTGCGAGGTAGACAATCCGCATAGAGTCGCCAGCGGATGTAAGCATTGCATTACCTGCATCGACCATGGCGGACTGCCAACTGTAGCTGAGGCCGGTATGGGAGCCATTGGTCAGAACGGCGGTGTAAGTGACCGTGTCGTCAGAGTATACTGCCGAGGGACCGCTGATGACAGCAACAGGCGAGCCCATGAATGTATACACCACTCGCGCCGTGTCGGTGCCGTAGGCGTTGGTAGCAACCACACTGACCGTGTCTGTGCCAAGGGCGGTATAGACGATGTAGGCCGAGTCGCCAAACGCTGTCATAGAAGCCTGTCCGGCAGCGACCATAGTGGAGTGCCATGCGTAGGTGAGGCCGCTGGCAACGCCATTGGTCAGATTGGCATGGAAAAGGATGCTGTCGCCTCCTGCGGCAGAGGTGGCGATATGGACCACGGGCACCGAGTCGAAGCTTATGAGCTGCACACTGTCGATGATAACACACCACCAAGAAGGTACCTGCCACTGAAAGGCAAGGCGTTCTGCGTAGGCAGGCAGGCTGTCGAGGAATATCCTCACGGTGCGTCCCGTCGTCTGCTGTGGCATAGTGGCGAGGCTCACAAAGGTGCTGTCGTGCATGTAGCCCACGCTCAGCGTGCCATTGGTGGCACTCTCCTGCATATAGAAGAACGAGAGCCACTTGTTGCTCAACCCGCCGGCAATGACGGGGCTTTCCACCACAATTACGCTGTCGCATCCGTCGGAGGAGAAACCCGCATCCAGATACAATGCCTGATTGTCCGAGACATAGGCATTGATGGATGTATTCTGGTGGTAGTTGATGACATGCGGCGCAATGGCGGAGTTGGTGCCGTTCCAAGAGCTATGCCAGCAGTCGGGCAGTGAGCCAGCCACATAAAACTGCGTACCTGCCACTGAGCTGAAGAGTTCCATCCAAGGTGTTGCAAGAGGTGCACAGTCGGCCACATATACCACTGCCGTGTCGGTGGCGCTGCCATAGGCGTTGGTGGCAGTGACGGTGATGGTGTCGGTGCCTCCAAGGGTGTAGAATACGTGAAAATGAGAATCAGTAATCACGACGGTAGTGTCGAGCAATGTGCTGTACCATGTGTAGCTGCACGGACGCCCCTCGGTCAGGTTGCACTCGTAGACTACCGTGTCGTAGCTTTCAACACTCTGCGGTGCTTCGAATCTGATGACCGGCACGGCGGTGCTACGCACCAACACATTGTCCACCACCAGCGTCACGCTATTACTGCCGTAGTTCACAGGGTGGTTGCGGAAGGCCAGATAGATGGTATGCCCAGCGTATGCAGCCAAACTTGCAATGCGGTGGCTCTTATTTATCCACATGCTGCCAGCGGCCGATATACCTGTGCTGTCGGTCTGCAGCAATTGGTAGGCGGCAAGGTTGGTACGGTCGCTGTCGATGCTCACCAGCACGTCGTAGTAGGGCTGGTATGCCATATCGGTCATATTCGTAGCCACATCCCACTCTAGGATAACGCCTTCGTTAGTGTCGGCTGGGATGTCTATTGCCTTGGAAACTACCCATTGGTCCATGGTATCGCCCGTACACAGCGAGATGAGGGCACGCTCGCCGTCGGTGGAATATTGGTTGGGTATGGCATCGTGCCAGTTGCTGCCTGCGGGCTTGTACCAGCAGAGGCTGCCGTTGTAGAAATTCTCCAACCACGGGAGGGCGACGGCGGGGGAGCAGTCGATGACTTGAAGGGTATTGCTCAGGGTGTCGCTGCCGTAGAGATTAGATACCATCACGGTGACTGTGTCGGTCGCATCACCTATAGCGTATGTTATCCAAGCACTGTCGCCCAAGGCGTTGGTGGTGAAAGTGCCGCCAAGGGTGGAATGCCATGTGTAGTGCAGGCTGTCGGTGCTGCCATAGCGCAGGGGTGCGGTGCATAAGACGGCTTCGCCTGTCGACACCTTGGCGGGGACTGTGAGGGCATGCAACTTGGGCAGCGTGTCGTAGTCGATGCCTACGCTGACCACATACGAAGTGGCACCACTACCGAAACGCACCAGAGCCATCCGGAGAGTCTGCCCAGCGAAGGATTCAAGAGGAATTTTGCGCACCTTGAGCCTGTTGCCCGACGGCTCCTCATGGAAGATAACATTGTTGAAGAGGGCTGTGTCGGTGGCAGAGGCCGGACCCACACGCACCTCCATACCGCAGTTTCGATAGGTCAATACCAACGAGAGGTTCGTGACATCTGCGGGCAGTTGGATGGTGGGGGTGATAAGGTATCCGCCACTGAAGGCCGATAAGTAATTGTTAACAGTCAAGCTGTTGCCGTCCTCGTCGTTGCAGGTAAAGTAACTGCCATTGCTGTGGCTGTATCTGTCGACCACCCAGCAGGCGCTGTAGGAGCCGTTCTGCACGAAACCTTCCGTCCAAGGGAAGGTGCTGATGGTGGGGCAGGCGTAGACGGTAATCGGCTTGCGGTAGGTGATAGTGCCGTAGGCGTTGCTGACGGTGACCGACAACGTGTCGGAACCTGCAGCGGTGTGGACAATGGAGAACGTCGAGTCGGAACCCGTGGCACCGGTCAGCAAGCTATGCCACGCGTAGGCAAGGCCTGTGGTGTCGCCCTGCGACAGGCTAAGAGTGAACGTCGCGCTGTCGCCCACGACGCAGTAGTCGGGACCTGAGAGAGTGCCTATTGCCATACGGTCGCTGTAGATAGCGACATCGCCAATCTCCAAGCCTCGCGACTGACTACCTTGGAGCGGTAGGCAGAAGGCTATCGACACCGTCTGTCCCGCATAGTCGGCAAGACTGAGGCTGAAGGGTGCCAAATTGCCCGCATTGCTACAGAAAGCATTAACGAGTGTGTCGTAGCCCGCCAAACTGTCGCGGCTGGCAGTGGTGACAAGCACCATATATCTCGCGGAGCCGCTATAACGGCGTTTCATCTTCCAATGCAGCCGCAGACCCGTGCTGTCGGCAGGCAGCGTCACCGCCGGTGACGCGATAATGCGCTGAGCGGTGCCTCCGGCGATATGGTCGGCCACTATGCTTACAGCCCCGCTCGACGAAACAAACAGGTTCCAACCGGCACTGCCAACGGTCGTCCAGCAGTCGTAGTCGGTGGAGAAGTCGTTGACCCACGGCAGCGTGGTGATGGTGTCGCACTGCTGCGCCCGCAGGGTCATACCAAGCATTAATGTCGCTGCAAATATTAAGAATACTTTTTTCATAAGATGGGGTTTATTTTTTGAATTTTTGAATGCAAAAGTACAACTATTTTTTCATTTAACAACGAATAATTGCCGGACTTCTGCATGGGGGGGGTATTTAGTTGATAATCTACACATTACACACAAAACTTTTTAATTAGTCATTCTTGATTTGCAGCAGCTTTTACACGCCGTAGAGGAGGTTGGTCAATGCAATTTATTAGAGGTTTTTCGTGAGGGTGCCGTGATACGTACTTCCGTGGGAAGTCACATAAGTCCCATGCAGCGTGATTTTCATGGCAGTCGAGGTCATTGACTCGGCTGTAAATGATTCGTTCAAGGTCTCATGAACCCAGTTGAACTCGGAGCCGTTGATTGTCCATGTGCAATTGGAACCATTGTCAACACATGTGCCGTCGCTGTTCACCGTCATGTCCCATCTGAGAAGATGGTCGTCTGCATCAAAGTTCCAAGTTCCGACCATGAGGTCTGTCGTCAGCGTGGGCGACTGCGTGGTGACGGTCTTCACCAGCGTCCCTGTGGCTGTGTGCTCGACGCGAATCACATTGCCGTCGTTGTCGATGAGCTGATGCTGGCCTTCCACCTCCATCTTGTCACCATTGATAGATTTGATGGTCATCTCCAGCCGATAGCCGCCATATACCGACAAGCCGACAAACTTGTTGCCGTCGAGCGTCCAGTTGAATTTGCTCATAGGCATGCCGCCGCCGGTATGGTCGGCATTGAGGATGATCTTACTACCTTTCATCTCATGGTTGCTCGGCCATCCCCATTCGCCTACGAGATTGGCTTCGGTGATTGCGTTGGGGTCATTCTCCTTGGTGCAGGAGACCGTGAGCAGCGATGCTGCCACAAAAAACATTACGAAAAATTTCTTCATTTTTTGATATTTTTGATGGTTAATAACTACTTATTTTTGCCTTAATTGCTTGATTTCTTAATCACTTGTTGAAAACTTTTTTGTCTTCGTTTTCTGATGCAAAAGTACTGCCATTCAGCGGACTGGGAAAGGTCAAATACACGGAGATAATGGTTAAATGCTCGGAATAATTCCTTTTTTTTCTCCATCCAGAATGTTTTTTGTATCTTTGCAAATTATTTAAAGAACTATATGACAATGCAAAAGAATGATAGACAAAGTGTCCATGTAATTGACAATTCCATACGGGAGCAGATGAGTCTTTTTGACCGTTTCGGGGACAATTATTTCAGCGACACCATATCGTTGATAATGAATTTTGAGCCGTATGTGCACAGGGTTGTCTTAGGTCGCCCTACCCGCACCCCGGAGCACCGTATCATCCTTGTTCGCCAAGGTAATACAACCATCAACGTCTCCTATAACGAATATAATCTGAAGGAAGGCCACCTGCTGATAATCCCGGCAAACAGTGTGTTGATTAAGAAAGAGCAGTCGGATAACTACAATGTTTTTTGCATTGCATTCCGCATCCCAGAGGTCGAACACCTCGGATTGATAGACTACAAGGAGAGGCATATCGTGTTGTCCGACAGCGACCGCCGCGTGGTGGAAAACTACTTCAGACTGATGGAGCAGATAATCAAGTCTCGGTCTATCAATCGGCAGGGGGTGAACTATCTTATCATCTCATTGCTATACGGCATCCACGCCCTCCATCAAGAACTTGACCGTCCAGTCTCTCCTGCATTGCCCGACCGTGCGCTGGAAATCATGAACGGTTTCACACGACTGCTGATGACACAGGAATACCCTGTCCGCAAACCAGAATACTATGCCAACGAACTGAACATCACAAAAGGCCATTTGGCCGATGTCGTCAAGCAAAAATCAGGCAAGACGACAATGGACTGGATTAACGAGCATACTATCCTTTTGGCAAAGGCAATGCTTGCGTCGTCTAACGAAATGATTGAATCCATCGGCGAGAAGCTTTATATCGGCGATGCCTCGCAGTTTGTCAAGTTCTTCAAGAAAGAAACAGGCGAGACCCCCAACGACTTCCGCAAGCGGATGCAGCCCCAAAGCTAAACCCCAACTCCACGGTAACCCGCCTTCTGTAAGACTACAACAGCCACGGCAAGCACACTCCGCTTGCCGTGGCTCATTTTTTATGACCTTGTGGCGACACAATGCATAATATGAAATTTTCCTGACAACGATAATTCCTGCCTTCTTGGCCAATTGTTTAATCAAAAATTTCAGTATTATGTACCAGTTCAAGCAAGACCTCGCTATGGCCTATTTCCCAGACCACAGCAACGTTGCGCCAAGCGAGAGCAGAGAAAGCTTGCTTACTATGCCGGGCCTAAGCAACGTCACCGAAGGTAAGGAGAGTGCAAGCAAGCGCTTCGCCCACGAAATCAACAATTCTCAAGAGCGAGAGCAAAGTGAACGAGTTCACTTTGCCAAGCCGTAGAATTGTCTGCCCCTGCAAACCTTACCCCAGGACTCCTCGACGCTCTGCGTCCCACAGGCTACCGCCCACCTCAGAAACGTCTCTCACCCCGCCAGCACCAAATCCTCTTCACCTTCCTCGGCGAACCCTGAAAGGGAACCAAGCACCGCTGAATCAAACAAACGACAGCGAGGAACCCTAAACATTAAGAACAACAAGGGCGAGACTTCCCAGCCTCACCCTCGCTTTATTTTATCAGTGACTACTTATGATTATACAGCAATACCCGTCCGCATCACATCATCATACAACGGCGAAGGATGGCACTCTTCCAGCAAAACAGGCTCTATCAAAGTGCTAACGCTGCGGGTATCATGCCACAGGTTCTTCGACCATTCAAGCCAGTTGTCTCCTATGGACGGAACAATCACAGCCACATCAATGTCACTTTCGGGACGTGCATATCCTTTGCTGTATGACCCGAACATATAAACTTTCGTGTCTTCACCAAAACGAGGCATAATCACCTGCTTGTAGCGGCGCACTAAATTGAGAGCTTGTTCTTTATCCATTGCATGAAATCTTTTGTATCGTCAACTATGGAACGGCAATATTGGGGAGTAAGAGTCCTTAAAAGTTGGTCTTTGTATTCCGGGTAGCGAGCCTGTATGTTCATCGGTGTCAGAGATTCAATAAAATCACACTGTTTTTCGTTCAGTTCCATCAACAATCCCGCCCCTTCAGCAAGGCGGTTCAGGTTGTGAATGTATGGAGGCTCTTTCTCCTGTGTTGCACACCAGTATGCTTTGAGCATTTTTTCCACAACCTGGTGGCACATGAACGCCACATAGAGCCGCCGACCACTTTTGAGCATAACCTCTGCCGTATCATAGTCATATTCGGCAATATCAATCCAATATTTTACACGTTCCTCTTTAGTCATATCATTTTATTAACGCAATATCATTTTATTTATTGTATGGCGAAAATCAAAAGTTGTGTATATGGCGTATCATATTCCAATTACACTTATTATCACCCGTTTATGTCACTGCCTTTTTCAAAATAATTCTGCCGTATCACCGCCATTTTTCCAAGTTCAATCCGTTTTTTGTCCTTTTTTGCCCACTTTTCACCCCTCTCTTTCCGTGACAATGTCCCCCGTATTTTGCCAAAATTTTGCGGAAACACTATAATTTCTCGAAAAAGATTTTGCGGAAACATTATAATTTTCAGAAAAAGATTTTGCGGTATCACTTTTTCGTTGTTTTTTGCTATCGGAAATTGACTGGTGACAAATTGTCAGTCGGTTGCTTTGGCACAGGATTTGCGCAAGGGGTGTAGATTATCCCTCTTCGGGAGGATATTATGTGGAATAAACAAAAAAAAGAAATATATCATGCAAGGTAATTTGAACGTACAGACCGAGAACATCTTTCCGGTAATTAAGAAATTCCTCTATTCGGACCACGAGATATTCCTACGCGAACTGGTGTCGAACGCCATCGACGCGACACAAAAGCTGAAAGCCCTCGCCTCGCGAGGCGAGCTAAAGGGCGAGACGGGCGACCTGACGGTGGAGATAGAGGTGGACAGCAAGAAGAAGACCCTGACGGTGAAAGACCGCGGCATCGGCATGACAGCCGACGAGGTGGAGAAGTATATCAACCAGATAGCCTTCAGCGGCGCGACCGACTTCTTAGACAAGTACAAGGACGTGCAGGAAAACCTGATAGGCCACTTCGGACTGGGATTCTATTCCGCCTTTATGGTGGCGGACAAGGTGGAGATTTTCTCCAAGTCGTACAAGGACGAGCCCGCCATACATTGGAGCTGCGAAGGCAACCCCGAATTCACTATGGAGGAGGACAAAAAGCACACCGAGCGCGGTACCGACATCGTGCTGCACATCGCCGACGACTGCAAGGAGTTTCTCGACGAGCAGACGGTATTGCAGCTGCTGAGGAAGTACTGCCGCTTTATGCCTATTCCCATCCGTTTCGGCGACGAGAGCGTGTGGGTGGACAGCGAGACGGAGTTTGACGAAGTGGACGACGGCAACGGAGGCAAGAAGAAACAGCCCAAGCGCGTGGAGAAGAAACAACCCCGCATCATCAACGACACAGAGCCGGCATGGAAGAAGAGTCCTGCCAATCTGACAGACGAGGACTATAAGAAGTTCTATCACGAGCTGTACCCGATGAACTTCGAAGAGCCGCTGTTCCAGATTCACCTGAATGTGGACTACCCCTTCAACCTGACGGGCATACTCTATTTCCCCAAGGTGCGCAAAACCATCGACCCCAACCGCAACAAGATACAGCTGTATTGCAACCAAGTGTTTGTGACCGACAGCGTGGAGGGTGTGGTGCCCGACTATCTGATGTTGCTGCACGGCGTATTAGACTCCCCCGACATCCCGCTGAACGTGAGCCGCAGCTATCTGCAGAGCGACAGCAACGTGAAGAAAATTTCCACCCACATCAGCAAGAAAGTTGCCGACAAGCTGGAGGAAATGTTCAAGAACGACCGCAAGGACTTTGAGGACAAGTGGGACGACATCAAGATATTCGTCGAGTACGGCATGCTGACCGACGAGAAGTTCTGCGAGCGAGCACTGAAGTTTGCCCTGCTGAAGAACACCGAAGGACAGTATTTCAGCCTCGACGACTATCGCGACAAAATCAAGGCCCTGCAGACCGACAAGGACAAGAACGTATGCTACCTCTATGCCAACGATGCCGAAGAGCAACACGCCTATATCGCCAAGGCAAAGGCGAAGGGCTACGATGTGCTGCTGATGGACAGCGTGCTGACACCGCACTGGATCAACCTGCTGGAGCAAAAGAAGGAGAAGAGCCGCTTTGTGCGCGTAGACGCCGATACGGTGGAGAAACTAATCCCCCACGACGACAGCATCCCCGAGAAACTGAGCAAAGAGGAGCAAGAGAAACTGAAACCCATCATCGAGGCAGAAGTGGACAAACAAAAATACACCGTTCAGATGGAGAGCCTGGAGAGCGACGACGCTCCTATGCTTATCACCCAGAGCGAATGGATGCGCCGCTACAAAGAGATGGCACAGACCAGTGGCGGCGGCATGGGCTTCTATGGCGAGATGCCCGAGAGCTACAACCTGGTGGTGAACGTAAACCACCCGCTGATAGAGCAGGTGCTGCACGAAGAAGATGCCGACAAGCAGAAACAGCTGGTGCACCAGCTGACCGACCTTGCCCTACTGGCCAACGGCCTGCTGAAAGGCGAAGCACTGACTGAATTCGTCAAGCGGAGCACCGAATACTTAGGAAAATAAGCCGCCAGCCGACACTGAGGCAAAAAACAAAAGCAGGGAAAACCCATTAGAGGCTCCCTGCTTTGTGTTTGCAGAAAATATGCCATTAGGTCAAAAGAAATAATATTGAAGAGAACACAATAATAATAGCAAAAACTCGTTAGTCGGGGTATTATTGTGACGTTTTCGATAAGCTGTGAGCATAAGGCAAATCACAAAGTGCTTGTCCTCTGTCTAGGCGAGAAAACGACGGTTGCGAAGAAACAAACTATTCACCTTATGAAAAGGACCATCATCATCACCGGCGGAGCCGGATTTATTGGAAACCATGTGGTACGACTGTTTGTGAACAAGTACCCCGAATACAATATTATCAACCTCGACAAGCTGACTTACGCTGGCAATCTCGCCAACCTGAAGGACGTGGAGGACAAGCCTAACTACAAGTTCGTCAAGATGGACATCTGCGACTTCGAAGGCGTGTACCAACTGATGCAGAACGAACACGTCGACGGCATCATCCATCTGGCTGCCGAGAGCCATGTGGACCGCAGCATCAAAGACCCCTTCACCTTTGCACAAACCAACGTAATGGGCACACTGTCGTTGCTGCAGGCCGCCAAGCTCTACTGGGAATCTCTGCCCGAAAAATACGACGGCAAACTCTTCTACCACATCAGCACCGACGAGGTATATGGTGCCCTTGAACTGACCCACCCCGATGGCATCGAGCCTCCGTTCAGCACCAAGGCGTCTAGCGGTAAACACCACCTGGCCTACGGCGAGAAGTTTTTCACTGAGGATTTGAAATACCAGCCCCACAGTCCCTACAGTGCTGCGAAGGCATCGAGCGACCACTTCGTCCGTGCCTTCCACGACACCTACGGTATGCCCACCATCGTCACCAACTGCAGCAACAACTACGGCCCCTATCAGTTCCCCGAAAAACTGATTCCTCTTTTCATCAACAATATCCGCCACCGCAAACCCCTACCCGTCTACGGCAACGGCGAGAACGTGCGCGACTGGCT
>JAEEGF011451391.1_pt1 | contig 14623 bp, 9 predicted proteins | sample 9134171 | NCBI WGS metagenome assembly JAEEGF01 (sample SAMN16246542, study PRJNA631951) | gut metagenome | biome: gut microbiome; feature: rumen; material: AP-attached | host: Bos | place: Iran: Karaj | collected 2018-10
TCTATGATGCTGACGATGACATTCGGCCTGCTCTTCGACAGTCGTATAGGACGAAGGCTGTGCGGGCTGCTGGCGGTTGGGCTTCTTTGGGCTTTTACTCTTCTGGCGGACTTCCCTCCGTCGTTGGTGCGAGCCGTGACGATGTTCACCGTCTATGCCGTAGTGGCGTTGCTGAGTGGCGACCGTTCACCCCTCAGCGCTTTGGCTTTGACAGCGTTGGTGATGGTAGGAATACAGCCCTTCCTGTTGTTCGACGTCGGCTTCCAGCTCTCCTTCGCCTCCATGCTGTCCATATTGCTGCTGATGCCTCAGTGGGAAGCGCTGCATGTCCACATGCCCCTTCTCGGCCGTTCTCGTCTGTTGGCTGCACCTGTTGCCGTAGTGTTTGTCTCGATGGCGGCACAGGTGGGCGTTGCTCCGTTGGTGCTCCATTACTTTGGCCGCTTTCCCACTTATTTTCTTGTAACGAACATGGTTATTCAGCCACTCTTCTATGTCGTCATGACACTGATAGTGGTGTGGATAGCCCTTTCATGGACACCGCTTGCACCGTTTCTCACAGGGCTGCTTGTCTATGCCGTCCGAGGGATGAATTCACTTCTTGCTGCCATTGCCCAATGGCCTGGCAGCACCCTGGATGTCATCCATTTTACCCTCTTGGATGCCCTTCTGCTGTGGCTGACTTTCTACTTCCTCCTCCGTTACCTTATTAAACGTCACCTCCCCAGCGCTATTTTGGCTCTTGCCTCCATAGCCCTCCTGCTCCTTTCCCGGCTCTTTTCCTGAATATCAAGGAGTTTTTTGCAGAGGGGCGTTAGTCCCGATGATCCTTTACCCAGGCTTCGAGGTCTTTTTTTGAAACGCCGTTCAGCAGTTTGCCCTCCTTCCAGATAACTTGCGGGTAGGCTTTTTTCAAGTCGTCGCAGGCTTTTTGGATGCTACTTCCGCCGGAGGTGGCGAAGGGGATAACGGTCTTGCCCTTCAGGTCATATGTTTCCATGAAGGTGTTGACGATGGTTGGGCAGGTGTACCACCAGATGGGGAAGCCGACGTAGATGATGTCATAGTCTTTCATGTTCTTCAGCTTGCCGGTGATGGCGGGGCGCGATGATTTGTCTTGCATCTCCACACTGCTTCGGCTTTGCTTGTCGCGCCAGTCGAGGTCTGCTTCCGTATAGGCTACGGCGGGTTTGATTTCATGCAGGTCGGCTCCTGCCACTTCGGCCAACTGCTGGGCTACACCCTTCGTGACGCCCGATGCCGAAAAATAGGCTACCAATGTTTTCATGCTTTTGTTTTCCTTTGATTTGTTACTTTGTGAGCAGGCGCACAGGCTCATCGTGAGCATGGCTGCTAGAATAATAGCTGTTTTCTTCATTGTCGTATGGATAAATGGTATTCACGTTGTTATTTCACCATCCGCAGAATCTGTGCCTCGGTGGCATGGGGGCATAAATACCGAAGCTGACGAAGGATGCGCTCGAGCGATTCCTCAGGTTGTCGGCTGCAATGGCAGGCATCTCGGCCGTAGAGTTTCTCCGGTGTGGTGAGCAAGGACCACCCCCAACCATACTCGTTCCCATGACGGTCGAGCGGATAGACAAAATCCTCTGTGACGATACGTGTAGCCATCTGCAGGCGAGTGATATAGGCATCGAAACGGCTACGCATCTTCGGCCCATCGAAGCCACAGGCGGCACGCAGCTCACGCGTGATTAGACTGTCATGTTCGGCAAGCGTCAGTAGGATGGCCTCCTCGATGCTGCCCTCTGCTGGGGCGGGATGACGACTACGCCGGTAGTTGCAGAAATCGGGCCACCATTCGCGGCTGATAAACCCCGCCTTACCGGCGAAGAACTTGCCATAGACGTACCCTCCGTCAGTAATCACCGAGCCCTTCCATTTCCACAAAGGCCAGTCCCACCCCCCGTCGGGCAGCATCACGTATCGGCAGTCGTCGTCGACCATCTCCTCTGCAGAGAATCCTTGGATACCGCTGTCGAGCAACGGCAGAAAGCCAATCTGCTCAATACACTGCATCAGCTCTGCACTGTTGTGTATCTCAGGGAAAATAGTCATGCTTTTCAAAGTTGGGTATCTTCCTTTACATTGAATTCACGCTATCCCATTACCACGTCGAGTACCATCATCAACACAAAGCCGATAGCAAAACCGATGGTGCTGAGATTGCTGTGCTGTCCGCTGGATGCCTCAGGAATTAGTTCTTCGACCACAACGTAGAACATAGCTCCGGCAGCAAAGGTGAGCATGTAGGGGAGGACGGGCGTCAACACCGAGGCCAGCAGCAACACGGCAAGGGCACCGATAGGCTCGACGACTCCGCTGAGTGTTCCGATAAGGAACGAGCGCCAACGGCTGTTTCCTGCTGCCCGCATAGGCATGGAAATGCTGGCTCCTTCGGGGACGTTCTGTATGGCGATACCCACTGCAACAGCCAGGGCACTTGCGAGGGATATGTTTGTCGTTCCACTGTCGGCTCCTGCAAAAACCACGCCGACAGCCATGCCCTCTGGCAGATTGTGTATGGTAACAGCAAGGGCAAGCATAGCCGTCTTGGAGAGGCGAGAACGAGGTCCCTCTGGCTTGTCAGTGCCGATATGCAAGTGTGGCGTCAGTTCGTCAATCAGCAGCAGGAATCCAATGCCTAACAGAAATCCTACTGCGGCAGGGAATACAGACCATGCCCCTTTGCCGGACTCCATCTCCATTGCCGGAATCAGTAGCGACCACACAGATGCCGCTACCATCACACCCGAAGCGAAGCCAAGCAACGATTTCTGCAGTCGCATGGGCATTTCATCCTTCATGAGGAATACAAAAGCCGAGCCGAGCATTGTGCCTAGCAAGGGAATGAGCAGTCCTATAGTCAACGTAACCATTTCGGCTACAAAGATACAGCTTCTTTCTGAATTGTGCAATACCTAAAACAGGTGAATTTCAGAATTCGATGGGGACTGCGACTTTGAAGGTGATGTTTCGTCCCATGTTATAGACGCCTTGACGTCCAGTGACCATATTCACGGGAGCATACTTCAGACGGCTGAGGTGATTTTGATAAGCGCAGTCGAGCAGGTTGTCAGCGAGGATGTGCACCTCTGCCACTTTTTTGCCGTGCATCAGGACGTCAGCGCCGGCAGAAAGGTCCAATAGCGTATAGGCTGGGGTGACGGTCTCGGTGTCATCGGCACTGTAGATGTGTGTCTGCTTGAAGAAGTAGTCGAGCCCTGCTGCGACGTAGAGGTTGTTCAGCGAGAGGGCGGCAGGGATGACGGGGTGGGAATGATGTCCGAAGGTGGTGTGCGAGTGGTGTGTCAATTCCCACTTCAGTTCCGATGCCCAGTGTGGGGCGGGTGTGAAAGGCAGATACTTCATTTCAGGAGGCTGGCGCATTAGTTGGGCATCGACGTAGGAGAACGTGTTGCCAAAGTGGACTGAATGGATGGGATGGATGTCAATACCTGCCTCAAAGCCTAGCAGACGGGCATTTCCCTGCGTGTAGGCATAGGTGAGATAACCCTCTTCGATGACCTGGGTTAGCCGATGGGTAAAGATGTAGTTGTCGATGTGGTTGGCGAAGAGAGCCAGTTGGAATGAAACGTAGCGTGAGGTGAAGTCAAGCCCGAAGTCTGCCTGCAGGCTGTATTCGGCTTTGAGCTGATGGCTGCCTATTTCGTAGCGGATGGAGCCCTCGTGTATGCCGTTTGAAGCCAGTTCGCTGATGTTGGGAGTGCGGAAACCGCGGGCTACATTAAGACGCAGGTTCAGATGCTCGTTCACGTTGCACACAGCGCCCATGCTACCCGTCAGTCCGTTAAAGTGGCGTGTGAAGTCGGTGAAGCGCATCGCGCCTTCCTCTTCCAGTGCATCGCCATGCAGATGGCGGAAGTCGTAGCGAATGCCGCCGTTCAGCGTCCAGCAGTCGCCGAGCGATTTTGTGGCAGTGGCATACGTTCCGATGTCAAACAGACGGTAGTCAGGTATCAGGTATTCCTCACCCTCATTGGTGGATTGCTGGTACATTCCTCCCATGCCTGTCGAGAGTTTCCAGTCGTTCCACTCTTGAGTCACGTAGCGCAGATCGTACGTCAGCGTATGCATTTTGAAGTAGAGTTCGTAGTCGTCGGCACTCTCCTCGAACTCCTGCCGATGATTCTGTTGGTAACCGACGATAGCTTTCAGACTACCCGACGGGAGATTCAGCGCATTGTCCCATACCATCTTATAATGTTTGACCTGCTGGAAGGGGAGGGATTTGCTGTATGAAGTGGGGGAGGAGAGTTCCGATATGAGGATGCCCGTATCTTCGTCGCGCTCGCCCTCAACAATACCAGGCGTAAGGTGATAGGCTGTTGCTGTCAGGTGCGAAAATCCCCAGTATTTATTCAGTCCGAGCATCAGACGTCCCGCCCTTTCGCGAAATTGCGAGCCAGGCACATAGCCGTCGTAGGGATTCCGGTAGGCATGAGCCATTTTGCCGCTGTAGCGGGCATCCCAGACAATGCCTTGCCGGTTACCCGCAAAAGAGTAACTGTGTGCCAGCAAGCCATTATTCATCTGATATTCTGAGCCGATATGAGCGCGCGTTTCTCCCTCGCCCAGTGTGGGTTGGGCGTGAAGGATAACGACCCCTGCCATAGCGTCGGAGCCGTACATGAGCGAGGCGGGACCTTTCAGAATCTCCACCGAGCTGACGCTGCCCCCATCGACTTCCACACCATGTTCGTCGCCCCACTGCTGGCCCTCCTGACGAATACCTTCGCTTATCACCACCACGCGGTTGTAGCCCAAGCCGCGGATGATGGGTTTGGAAATGCCGCTGCCTGTTGTCAACTGGCTGATGCCCGGTTGGTGGGCAATGGCATCGATGATGTTGGTTGAGGATGTGGCACGCAGCATTTGAGGCGTGACGATGCTGACGGGTGCCGTGGAGTGCTTCAGTTTGGTGTCGCCGGTAACGCCTGTGACGGTGATTTCGCCCAGTTGCAGGTGACGATAGAATACGTCTGTCGAGTCCTCCTCATGATTGTGTTGGGGGATGGCCTCTTGCGCTGCCATTGCTGTCCATATACACAGCAAAGGCAGAATGATATATCTTGTTTTCATTCTGTAATCAGTTTTAAGAAAAATAAAAAGGTTTATGAATTTGCTTGTAAAACGTCTGGGATACAGGTAAATGGAGGTCCTCGCGTAACAGGAATGTCACAGCAGCGAGCTTTGTACTCTTGTAATGGTATTGCTATGAATTTTGTGCAAATATGGGTCTCGGCAGAGACATGGCCTGGGGTGGCTGCCAACATTTTCAGTGTCAGGAATTGACACAGCACGCAGTCGTGCATCGCCGATCCTGTCTGCGACAGATGTCCATGACATTGATGATGAACGCAATGGGAACTATCAGCATCTGCAAACGAAACATTGTCCTCGTGCGTGTGGAGCGACGAGAGAAGTAGCATTGGCAGGTACACAGCCAACAGCACCCACGAGGCAATATGTTGTTTCTTTTTCAGATTCACGCCTGCAAAAGTACGTTATTATTCACAAAATGCCTCTTTTTCCTGTAATAAAATAACAAATTTTATGTATGATTAGATGCAGGCTTTTCGTAGAACGCATTAGAAGTCTTTCGTCGGACGCGTCTGACGAAAGCATCGCAGGCGTCCGACGAAAGCATCGCAGGCGTCCGATGGAAGCATCGGAGGCCTCCGTCGAAACTCAGAGCTTGATTTTGTGCCCTATGGTGAGGCTGACGCAGTGGTTGTGACAGAAGGGAAGATAGGGAATCCAGTCACTATTGAACAGATTGATGCCGAAGTTGTATCGAAACTCGCAGAATGTATGGTTTGCCCAATAGTATGAAACGCTGAGTGGTAGGGTGGCGTCAACGAGTGAAAAGTCTTCGGCAGTAGATGAGATTGTATAGTTTGCCACGCTGGCTGACTCGGAGAAGTCACCCTTTGATTGTTGATGAATCAGGAATCTCGGTTGAAGTCCAAAAGCAAACGCAAACTGGTTACTTGCATAATATCTCATAAGAAGAGGGATTCCGATATAGTCCAAATCAATACGGCCATTGCTTAAGTTGTTGTTGCTAAATTCGGTGTCTTTGAATCGTGTTCCTTGACGACTTCCCTCTATCCCGAATGCAAGTGCCCAATGCTGCCGGTGCTGGTATTCCATGCTCAAACCTAAGTTTGCACCAATGTGGGGGCGTGAGAGACTGGTTGCCGTTGTCCCTACTCCTCCATCGAATAATGAATAGTCGGCTCTGATAGAGGCATGTCCCTTAAGCGTTGATACGTTGATGCCTGCCTGTGGGAGGAAAAAAAGGGAGCCTTTTTCGGGCTGTGCGCTTGCTGCCGTTGCTGCCAGCAACAGAACGATGGATAGACCAAGAATCTTTTTCATAAATGTAGTCTTTTGTAAGTTTCTACTTCTAAAAACGGAGAATCTCCAAAATACTGCATGAAAAAACAACTTTTTTTCGCTGACAACCCAAAGTTCTTTCCGTGTTTTATTACGCCAGTTTCTCGCGAAGGAAACGGCCTGTGTAAGAGTCAAGGCAAGCAGCTACTTGTTCAGGGGTGCCGCAGACGACGAGGTTGCCGCCTCGCTCTCCGCCCTCGGGACCTAGGTCGATGACGTAGTCGGCACATTTGATAACCTCCATGTTGTGTTCGATGATGAGGATAGTATGCCCTCTATCGATAAGGGCGTTGAAACTCTCAAACAGTTTCTTGATGTCGTGGAAGTGGAGGCCTGTCGTCGGCTCGTCGAAGATGAAGAGGGTAGGGGCGGAGCGCTCTTGCCCGAGGTAGTAGGCGAGTTTCACACGCTGGTTCTCACCACCCGAGAGGGTTGAAGAGCTCTGTCCGAGTTTGATGTAGCCGAGTCCGACAGCTTGCAGGGGGCGCAGACGGGAGACAATCGTCTTGTTTCCGCCCTCCTCGAAGAACTCAATGGCCTGGTTGACGGTCATCTCAAGGATGTCGTGGATGTCCTTGTCGCGGTATTTGACAAGCAGGGTGTCGTTCTTGAAGCGCTTGCCGTGGCAGGCTTCGCACTCGAGCACAAGGTCGCTCATGAACTGCATCTCAACGGTTATTGTACCCTCGCCCTTGCACTCCTCGCAGCGCCCTCCCTCGCTGTTAAAGGAGAAGTAGCCTGCCGTGTATCCCATCTGTTTGGCGAGGGGCTGAGAGGCATAGAGCTTGCGTATCTCATCGTAGGCCTTGATGTAGGTGACGGGATTGCTGCGGGTAGAGCGCCCGATGGGGTTCTGGTCTACGAATTCCACGGCGCTGATGCTACGGATATCGCCCTCCAATCGGGTGAAATCGCCGGGACGATCGCCGCTCTCGCCGAACTGACGGTTGAGGGCGCGATAGAGAATGTCGTGTACCAGCGAACTTTTTCCCGAGCCGCTGACACCTGTGACGACGGTGAGGACGTTGAGGGGGAACGTGACGTCGATGCCCTTCAGGTTATTGTGACGGGCTCCCTTCACATCAATGTGGAGGTTCCACGGCCTCCGGCTTGTGGGGACGGGAATCTTCTCTTCGCCAAGAAGATAGCGGAGCGTGTAACTCTTGTCAGAGCTCCTGTTCTCCTGTACATCCTTCATGTCTCCTGCAAAGACTATCTCTCCTCCAAGGCGTCCAGCATTGGGGCCTACGTCGATGATGTAGTCGGCTGCGCGGATGATTTCCTCATCGTGCTCGACGACAATGACGGTATTTCCCGCCCGTTGCAGCTGGCGTAGCACACGGATGAGCTTGTCGGTGTCGCGACTATGGAGGCCTATGCTGGGTTCGTCGAGGATGTAGAGCGAGCCGACGAGCGGACTGCCGAGCGAGGTGACGAGGTTGATGCGCTGGCTCTCGCCGCCCGACAGGGAGTTGCTGAGGCGGTTCAGCGTGAGGTAGCCGAGTCCCACGTCTAGCAGGAATTGCAGGCGGCTAGTAATCTCCTTGAGCAGGCGCGAGGCAACAATCGTGTCGTGCTCGTCAAGCTCCAAACGGTCGAAGAATCCCTTCAGCTCGCTGACAGGCATCTCCACCAAGTCGCAAATAGAACGTCCGCCTACCTTGACGTATGTGGCTTCCTTCTTCAGACGGGTTCCACGACAGGTGGGGCAGAGCGTCTTGCCACGATAGCGGGCCTGCATGACGCGGTACTGGATTTTGTATTGGTTTTCCTCCAGCATGGCGAAGAACGAGTCAATGCACACCTTTCCCCGCGGGCCGTGCCAGAGATAATCCTTCTGTGCCTGGGTGAGCTGATAATAGGGGGTGAAGATAGGGAAGTCGGCTTCTGCGGCACGGAGGATGAACTCGTCCCTCCACGCATTCATCTTTTCGCCTCGCCAGCAAACCACAGCGCCGTCATAGACACTTAACGTCGTGTCGGGGATGACCAATTTCTCGTCGATGCCGATGATGCGCCCAAAGCCCTCGCACGTGGGGCAAGCGCCCAGCGGGCTGTTGAATGAGAAGAGTTGGTCAGAAGGCTCTTCGAAGGTGATGCCGTCAGCTTCGAAGCGGGTGCTGAAGGTATGGAGAATCTGGGCGGGGTAGAAGCGCAGCATACATGTGCCGCCACCCTCAAAGAACGCCGTTTCAGCCGAGTCTGTCAGGCGGCTAACAGTCTCGCGGCTGTCATCGACTGACAGACGGTCGATGACGAGGAAGATTACCTGTTCGCCGCTCCCCCGTGAGGAAGATTGTCCGAGGGCTGGGTCTTTTTTGTCGGAGGCTTCCACTAGCCAGTCCTCGATGCGGATGATTTCGCCGTTCACTTCCATGCGGGTGAAGCCCTGCTGCATGTAGATGGCCATTTGTTCCTTCAATGAACGTTCGCCGTGCGGGGCGATGGGGGCAAGCACGGTGAAGCGCGTGCCTCGGCTGTAGGTGAGCATACACTTCACGAGGTCCTCGGGGGTGTGTTTCTTTACCAACTGTCCGCTGATGGGGGAGTAGGTCTTGCCAATGCGGCTGTAGAGCAGGCGCAGGTAGTCGTAGATTTCAGTAGAGGTGCCGACGGTGGAGCGCGGGTTGCGACTGTTCACCTTCTGCTCGATGGCAATGGCAGGGGGAAGCCCTTTGATGAAGTCACAGTCGGGCTTCTTCATGCGCCCCAGGAACTGCCGGGCATACGACGAGAGGCTCTCCACATAGCGGCGTTGCCCCTCGGCATACAGCGTGTCGAAGGCTAGTGACGACTTGCCCGAGCCGCTCAGTCCCGTTATTACCACCAGCTTCCCTCGTGGAATATCCACCGAGACGTTTTTCAGGTTGTTGACATTCGCCCCCCTGACCGAAATGAACTGTTCCTCCATTTGATTTGCGCGCGATGTGGCTTATTGCTGATAGCTGATTTTTGTGGGGTTCTTCAGCGCGTCTTGCCATGTGCCCTGGATGATGACAGGAGGTGCCGTGCTGGGCTTTTGTTCTACAGCGTCAGCCTTTGTCGGAATTGCTTGCTTGTCGGTGTTGTCAAACCGCTTCATGGGCGCCTGGTTCGCTACGGCCTCCGCAAACTGTGCACGACCTTTGGCGTCGAACTTGACGAAGGTTTCGTAGTCGTACTTCCAGTCGGGGCTTTCGCTTTCCTGCATGATGTATTTGTAGATGGCCTCGCGCGAAGGTGCGTTGAAGGGGATGTCGTTGAAGCGCATCATGCTGTTCTGTGTGGGGCGGTATATGCCATACTCCACAGTACCGGCTCCTTCGTAGGCTCCCAGCCCTTCACCTGCATAACGGTCGTCGGCAGCAAACCGTGCCCAGTGTGTTTTCGCCACGTCGGCGTGCATGTCGATGTTGGCACCACGGCCATACGAGTTCCACATGTTCTCGTAATAGTCCTTCACGGCATCGGTGGCTGTGCTGCGGGCTGTCTCTACGTATTCATCATAAAGGCGCCCGATGCCGTGTCCGCCGCCCTCGTGGTTGAGCACCGGATTGATGCCATTGAGTAAGAATGCGCTGTAGGAGTTGTCGTCGTACATGTAGGTGAAACTGCGTCCGGCGTTGAGCACGTTGAATACGACGTTTACGCGCATGGGACGGTCAGGGATGAGCGTTGTCACCTTCTGTGCGTAGGCGAAGGCATCGCCGTCGGTGTTTATGGCATGTTCCGTACCTTCGAACATCTCGGCGTTCTGCGATACGGCTTTGACGGCATAGACGTTGAATCGGTTGCGCAGCGAGGTGTAGGGTTCGTAGGCAAAGAACTGCTCCATGGCTTGCTGCATTTTCTGCTCGTACTTGCCTCCTGGCTCCATGTCCTTGTCCACAAAACAGTTTCCGATGAACACGATGTCCACACCCTTGCCCACAGAGGCTTTCTGCAGGGTCATTACCTCGCCGTCACGCGAATAATCGGTAGAGGTGTAGGGGGTGTAGTCATAATTTCCGAACTTCTCGGCCAACACATCGAAGACCTCCTGGTCGCGCGTGCTCGAGCCTGCTAAATCTTCCATTTTGCCATTATCGTCCATGACGCTCGTAAAGACGACGTTGCCGTTTTGGTCGACAAGGTTGATGTAGTTCAGATTGAGATAGTAGTATCCGATATAATCGGCGAAAGATGCTGGGTCGAGGTTAAGCCACGAGATGCCGTTCTCGTGCAAGTGTTCGTTCACCTCTTCGGCGTTGCCAGGTGTCATCCCCAACACTTCAAACCCTTTGCTCTTATATTGCTCGTATGCCAATTTCAACTTGCTGGTGAAGTTGTCCTGTGCCGAAGAGTAGTTGAAGATGAGGGTATAGAGGTTGTTCCTGTAGACATCGGTGGTCTCTAGGTGATTGCCGTTCAGGTCGGTGACGGGGAAATGGTAGCCGGGAATGGGGGGCACGTTCAGGTGACCTTGCTGAGGTATAATCAAGTTCCAGCAGAGGTGAAAACGTGGGTGATTGACGATTTCTTCAGGCACATCGCCACTGAAGTCGTTGTTAAAGACGAACAGCATATTAGGCTCGTTCATCAGTCGTGCCATGCCTGCGGGCATGTTTCCAGTGAAGTTGTTGTTGCTGATATCCAAAAAATCGAAGAAGGGCAGGCCGAAGAGTTCGGGAGCCAGCGTGCCGCTCATCTCATTATTTTCGACACGTATTCCCCATAGCGCTAAGTCCTTTGACCAGTCCTTGGGGAGGGAACCGGTAAGATGGTTCTCTTGCACTTTGAACTCCAGCGCTGGTCCCATTTTCAAAAAGGTGCCTTGGCTAGGCAACTCGCCCTTCAGCTCGTTGCCGTTCAGGTCTAGAAACTTTACGTATGGACTGTCGTCGGTCGTCACGCCGTACCACTCGCTGATGGGTTTGTCGCTGCCCCAGTTAGTGTTGTTCAACCAGTGGTCGCCATCGGTGGCTTTGTATAACTCCATCAGTCCCTCTCGTGCACGTTCCAATGACTGCTCAGCTGTAAGGACGTCGATGCGCTCCACCTCTTTGATGGCATAAGACCCTTTAGGATATGCCGCGTGCCAGACGATCTGGCCGTTCTCCACGCGGGGCGATAGGTCCCTATCCCACAATTCGTATATTAGGCTGTCGCCCGAAACGAGGTGAATCACCATCTGCTGACCTGGGTAAAAATCCTGTGCGTTGGCACCCGCCATGGTTGCTACGGCCATGACGAAAAAGAGTACGAGGCGCTTCATTTGTTGACAAATTTCAGGGTTAGACTTCCTTTCTTCACCAGATAGATTCCTTTGGGTAGGCTGCTCATGTGGGCAAGATTGCCTACGCGGATGCCGCTCATTGAATAGACTTCCGACGTCGAATCATCGTCACTTTTTATTCCCAGAACGGAGGTGTCTACCAACTCAAACTTGGTAGAAAGGCATCTTATTTCATCGCGCGGAATCCAGATGTCCTCGTCACCAGCAAGCAGAATCCGCAAGTAATGGACAACCTGTCGCTCCGTTCCTGAGTCTTGGATGGTGAAGGTGTACCTTATTGTGGGATACTCATCGGTGATGGGCACCTTCACCACCTCGCCATCGGTCTTTTCGATGCAGAGGAATGGCTTTTCAACCATTTGGGCTTTGATGCACATGGGCATGACTACCAGCAGTAGCAGCCATAGCCTCCTGAAAATGGGTGATTTCGTTTTCATACGCGCGCTATTATAATTTGGTGTTGCTTTATTATGGTACAAAGATAGTGCAAACCGAGTGAAAAAGCAAATTTTATTCGAAAAAAAATAAGCGCGATTGCCGGCATTTTTTTAGTCGAAAACCATGAGGTCATAAGGTGAAAAAATGTAAGAAGCCCTTTGTTTCGGTTATTTTCGGGTGAGTTGAAGTGGGCAGGCTCTTTTTCATCGGTATGGCGAGAGAGGTCTGTGGCGGGAAAGTGTCAAAGTGTCAAGGTGTCAAAGTGTCATTTTCGTTCTAGCAATCGTGTCTTTGGGGGAGGAAATGGAAGAATTACTATTATATTATTATATACTATTATTATTTATATATTATAATTTTTTATAATATATAAATAAGCATACTCTGAAAACCCCGTTCGAAGGTCGAACGCAAAACGAAAATGACACTTTGACACCTTGACACTTTGACACTTTTTTAATATCACGCTTGCTTTCAGTGGGTTGTAAAATTGGCTTTTTTCTTGAACTTGGCGTCTGAGTCGATTTTTTCGTTGCACGGAAGGGGACGAAAGGCGGATTTCTTCCTGGATTTTGACCTTGCTTGCGGATTGAAAGTAGTTCGTGCCCTTTGTTTGCCAATGAGCCGATAGTCCAGTGGACTGTGATTTTATTCCAGTGGGCTATGATTTTATTCCAGTGGGCTATGATTTTATTCCAGTGGGCTGTGATCTTATTCCAGTGGGCTATGGAATTAGTCCACTGGGCTGACGGCAGAGCGCAGGCAAATTGCGGAATAATCAATGAGAATGGTGAATATATTGCTTTTTTCTTGCTTTTTTCGTTGCCTTGTGTTATATTTGCACAAAATTTGACTTTGAACAGGATGAGAAACTTCCGTTATTGGGCGTGGGATGCGGCGTGCCGCATCGGCATGTGCCTGCTTGCCGTGTGTTTGTTGTCTGCGTGTTCTACGCAGAAGAATGTCAAGAAATCCTCTGGGGCGGGGAATCCGGCGTCCTCCTTGCAGACCTATACTGCCGACTATGCGCCGAAGCGCGAGTTCCGCGGGGCATGGATGCAGGTGGTGAACGGGCAGTACGTGGGCATGACCTCGGCCGAGCAGCAACAGCGCCTCACCGAGCAGCTGGACGTGCTCCAGCAGGCCGGCGTCAATGCCGTGATGTTTCAGGTTAGGCCTGAGGCCGATGCGCTCTATGTCTCCTTCTACGAGCCGTGGAGCCGCTTCCTGACGGGCGAGCAGGGCAAGAACCCTGATGCAGACTGGGACCCGCTACAGTTTATGATTAACGCCTGCCACGCGCGCGGCATGGAACTCCACGCGTGGATAAACCCCTACCGCGCCAAGCTGAAGGGGCTGAAGAAGGCCGACATGCACTACAAGCACCCGTGGTTCCGCTTCCCCGAGCGATTGGTGGAGTATGACGGCATGCTTATCTTCAATCCCGCCATGCAGCTCAACCGCGACTACATCTGCACCATCGTCAGCGACATCGTGAAGCGCTACGATGTGGACGGACTGCACATCGACGACTATTTCTATCCTTATCCCGTGGCGGGCGTCTCTTTCCCCGACGATGCCGACTTTGCTGCTGACCCGCGCGGCTTCAGCGACAAGGCCGACTGGCGGCGCGACAACGTCAACCTGCTCATCCAGCAGCTTTCCGCCACCATCCACGACATCAAGCCGTGGGTGAAGTTCGGCGTCAGCCCGTTTGGAATCTATCATAATGGGGAAGACGGGTCGGCAACGTCAGGTCTGCAGAATTTCGACGACCTCTATGCCGATATCCTCCTGTGGGTTGAGAAGGGCTGGGTGGACTACACCGTGCCGCAGCTCTATTGGGAGATCGGACATTCGCGTGCCGACTATGCCACGCTTGTCGGCTGGTGGGCCGAGAAGGCTGGCGGACGCCCCCTTTTCATCGGACAGGACCTGGAGCGCTGCCTCAGCTATAAAGACCCGCAAAACCCTGCGCAGAATCAGCTCGCTGCCAAGTTCCGTATGCAGCGCGAGCAGCCCGTCAGCGGCTACTGTTGGTGGTATGCCGATGCCCTTCGCGCGCACATGGCTACGGCTGCCGGCAAGGCCGAGGTGCAGGCGGTTGCCCACGCCGGCACGCTTGCCCTGCAGCCCCTGTTCCCCTTCATCGACCGTAAGGCACCGGAGGCTGTGCGCAAGCCTGCACTCATCCAAACCGACGATGGCCCTGTGCTGATGTGGACGGCTCCGAAGTACAAGACGGAGATGGACCGCCCCATACGCTACGTTGTCTACCGTTTCGATGCGGGTGAGAAATTAGACCTCTCCAATGGCGCCCGCATCATTGGCTTGACGCCCAACACCTGGTTCAATCTTTCTCCCCGTAACAGCACAGGGCACAGCGTCTTCGTTATCACCGCCCTCGACAGGCTGCAAAACGAGTCCCGCCCAGCGAAGGTGAAAATGAAATAAAAATCATCATATCCCATGAAAAGAAAGAAGAAG
>JAEEGF011432907.1_pt1 | contig 14621 bp, 15 predicted proteins | sample 9134171 | NCBI WGS metagenome assembly JAEEGF01 (sample SAMN16246542, study PRJNA631951) | gut metagenome | biome: gut microbiome; feature: rumen; material: AP-attached | host: Bos | place: Iran: Karaj | collected 2018-10
CGAAGAAGATGCGGTCGTGCGAAGTGGCTGTGTCGCGGATCTTGTCGACGCACTCGACGATGGTGTTGAGCGCCGTGTCGTAGCCTATGGTAGAGTCGGTGCCATACAGGTCGTTGTCGATGGTGCCGGGAAGACCGATGACCGGAACGTCGAACTCACGCGCGAGCTCCACTGCGCCGGACAGCGAGCCGTTGCCGCCGATGACGACGAGGGCCTCGATGCCGAAGCGGCACATGGTGTCGTAGGCTTTCTGCCTGCCTTCGACGGTGCGGAACGCTTCACTTCGGGCGGTTTTGAGGATGGTGCCTCCGCGCTGGATGGTGTTGCTGACGCTCTCGGTGGTGAACTCCTTGATCTCACCGTTGATGAGACCTTCCCAACCGCGGTAGATGCCGAAAACCTTCATGCCCGAGTAGATGGCTGAGCGGGTGACGGCGCGGATGGCCGCATTCATTCCGGGAGAATCACCTCCCGAGGTAAGGATACCTATGGAATTGATAGTTCTCATATCATCTAATTTCTGGATGTACAAAGTTAATAAAAAGGAAAATAATGCCTAAATTTGAAAGGATAAATCGTACCATCTTTTTCCACGCATGCCTATGAGACGGACACCTTACAAAATAAGTCCCCTATACTTCCTGCTGCTTCTGCTCATGGTTTTCCTGCTCATTTTCCTGCCTGGTTCCAAGGCTTCGTGGAGCCAGGAAGAGAAGTCCGTCATCAAAGGTGAAGGCGTCATGCGCGTGCGCACGATAGATGACAAAAAGGACTCCCTGTTCCTGAGGACTCCATGCAAGAATTTGACGCTTAAAGAGATACAATCCCCCGAGTATGCCGCTCTGGCTGAAAGGATGCTCGTAACGGTGACTTCCCCCGAACAGGACGGTGTCGGTATCGCAGGGCCTCAGGTCGGCATCGGCCGCAGGGTTGTGGCCGTCCAGCGCTTCGACAAGCCGGGCGAGCCCTTCGAGGTCTACCCCAACATCCGCGTCACCGCCAGGCGCGGCGAGCCCGAGCCGGGGACCGAGGGATGCCTGTCGGTCCCGGGCAGGCGGGGCGACGTCCTGCGCTGGCAGGACATTGACATCGCCTATACCTCGCCAGCCACGGGCCGGGACACCTCAGAGACCGTCCAGGGTCTCACGGCCGTGATCTTCCAGCACGAGACCGACCATCTCGACGGAGTGCTGTACATAGACAAGCTAGTGCCATGATCTCCGTATCCAGATATCTCTTCATCCAGGATGCGGGCGCGGAGTCTGCAATTCAGCGCGACTCCCTGATACGCCAGATGAAGGAGGCCGACCGCGGCGTAGAATACGACTTCTACGCAGCCGCGGGTCCTGAGGACGCCCTGCGCCACGTCAGCCTCTACTGCGACCTGCACGCCGGCCTGGACACCTGCTTCGTAGCCTGCGGCGGCGACGGGCTCACGTCCGGAGTGGCGTCCGGCCTCATGGGAGCCGACGAGGGCAAGACCATGGCAGTCTGGGACCCTGAAGGCACCAACAGCCTGGCCAGGTATTACGAAGGGCGCGACTTCGGCAGCGTCGCAAGGCTCCTGGCCGGCGACGCGACAGGCATCGACATGATAAGGGTCAACAACACCTACGCCCTCAACTCCTGCACATTCGGACTCGAAGACTTGTCCGAAGGCAAGGGGCTGTTCCACTCCCTCTCGGCCGTCCTCCGGAGGAGTTTCAGTTCCGTCAGGATGACGGCCGACGGCGTTCCGCTGGACGCAGGCAACGTCCTTATCCTGACCCTGGCCAACGGCCGTTACGGGTCAGGAGGCCTGTTCTGCGCCCCCCAGGCCGCCAACGACGACGGCAAGCTAGACCTCTGCTCGGTCAGGAACATGTCCCCGACTCGCCTGATGAAACTGCTCCCGCTGCTTTCAGAAGGAAAACTGGGTGACGATCCCGCCTTCGCCGCGGACATTGTCCTGCGTAGGGTTGGGACCCTCATCATCGAGTCCTCCAAGGACCTGACGCTCTATGCAGACGGGCGCCCTCTTACAGACAGGCAGTTCAGCATCAGGGTCGTCCCCTCCGCCGTCCGCCTGGTCGTCCCGGCGGAATAAATCTTCTCCGTTACCGTATTTTTACGTATCTTTGCAAATCAATCTTCCGGACGATATGGAGTACGATTTGCAACGCTTCAGGAAAGCGCAGGACGAAGGTAATGCGTACAAGAATGCCTTGAAAGAGATCGGCAACGGTCTCAAGACGGGGCATTGGATGTGGTATGTATTCCCTCAGTTGAGAGGGCTCGGGAAGTCATCGATGGCCATGTACTACGGCATCATCGGCAAGGGCGAGGCAAAAGCCTACCTTGCCGACAAGGTCCTCGGAGGCCGCCTGCGCGAGATTTGCAACTCCCTGGTCCAGGTCCGCGGCAAATCCGCCGCCGACATCTTCGGTCCAGTGGATACGATGAAACTCCGCTCTTCGATGACTCTCTTCTATCTCGTCTCCGGCAAGGAGGAGATATTCCGGAAAGTACTGGCCAGGTATTTCGACGAAAAACTGGACCAGAAAACAGTTGACATGCTATGACTGAATGCACCCGCATACTGGCGGCGGTCGTGCTGGCCGCCGCAGCCTTATCCTGCGGCCAGCCTGCCGAAGAGGTCCAGGAGGAGGAGAAGCAGATCCCTCCCATCGGCTTCTTCGTCGAGGACTTCGACTGCGAGGAGGGCACTGTCCGAAGCGGAGACACCTTCTCCAGCGTGATGAACAGGTACGGCCTCGACGCCAACGACACATATATGCTGGCTATGGCCTGCGACACCTTGTTCGACGTGACCCGGATGCGCGCAGGCAACGCCGTACGCGCCTATACCGACACGCTCACCCATGAACTCCACTATGTGGTCTATGACATGGACCGTATCCGCCAGGCGGTCTTCCGCTGCAAGGATACGCTCGGTGTAAGGATCTATGAGAAACCGGTAGTCAAGAACCGCCGCTACGCCGACGTCAGCATCAGTTCCTCGCTCTGGGCAGATATGGCAAAGGCCGGATCCTCCCCCGCCCTCATCATGAAACTCTCCGACATCTATGCGTGGAGCGTCGATTTCTTCGGCCTGCAGAAGGACGACCGTTTCCGCGTCATCTACGAGGAGAGCGAGGTCGACGGTGAGCCCATCGGCATAGACACGGTCTATTTCGCCCGCTTCACCCACGAGGACGACGACGTCTACGCCATCCTCTTCGACCAGGGCGACGGCGGCAACGTCTACTGGAACGAGAAGGGCGAAAGCCTCCGCAAGGCTTTCCTCAAGGCCCCGCTCGAGTTCAAGCGCATCTCCTCCGGCTTCTCCTACGCCCGCAAACACCCCGTCACAGGCCAGGTGAGGCCCCATACGGCCATCGATTATGCGGCGCCTACGGGCACGCCGGTGGTCGCCATCGGCGACGGCACCGTGCTCAGCGCCGGCTGGGCCGGAGGCGGAGGGAATACCGTCAAGATACGCCACAACAGCGTTTACACCACCAGTTACATGCACCTGTCCAAATACGGGCCGGGCATCAAGGCCGGTGTACACGTAAAGCAGGGACAGGTCATCGGCTATGTCGGCATGACCGGCACGGCCACGGGCCCGCATCTCGATTTCCGCGTCTACAAGGACGGCACCGCCATCAATCCCCTTACACTCGAGTCGCCCTCGGCCGAACCCATCAGGGAAGAGTTCCGTCCCGCGCTTGACTCTACTTTCCAGGCCCTTATGGCGGAAATGGACAGCGTCACCATAGCAGTTCCCACGGACAGCCTTTCGACTTCATTATGAACCTGGAGCCCATAGCCCATTTCAAGTCTCCATTCGCCTCCAAATTCGGCATCCCGAGACAGAGCGGACTCGTCCCCGGGCTCCGCGGCGAGATCCGTTTCACGGATAAATACCGCCGTCCGGAGGCCGTCAGGGGACTCGAAGGCTTCGACTATATCTGGCTTATTTGGGAGTTCTCCGCCAACAGGCGCGACCCGGACGCGGCCTGGCAGCCGACGGTCCGGCCGCCGCGGCTGGGCGGGAATGCGCGCCTGGGCGTCTTCGCCACGCGCTCCCCTTTCCGCCCCAATCCGCTGGGCCTGTCCTGCGTCCGCATCGAACGCATCGACTTCGACTGTGCCGAGGCGCCGGTCATACACGTCCTGGGAGCCGACCTCATGGACGGTACGCCCATCTACGACATCAAGCCGTACATACCCTACTCAGACGCTCATCCCGAGGCTGCGGGAGGGTTCACGGACTCCGAGGATTGGAAACCGCTGAAAGTCCGGATTCCTGACACCGTCCGCGCCGACCTGGAGCTCCGTCTCGGCCCAGAGGGCCTCGAGACGCTCGTCGGGGTGCTGGCCCAGGACCCCAGACCACGCTACCAGGACGACCCTGAGCGCGTCTACGGCATGCCCTTCTGCGGACTGGACGTCCGCTTCAAGGCAAAAGCCGGCTCCCTTACGGTCACCGGCTTCGACCTGCTTTGATATCGATTATCTGCTCTCGCCGCAGATACGGGCGAAATACGTCATCGTCTCCTCCCAATCCCTGAAATCCGGCGCTCCGAAAGGTACGAGGGTGCCCATGAAAGCGTTCCCGCCACATTCTCCAGGGTGGGCATCGATCAGGTAATCCCCTAGCAGGAGGTCCTTGCGGGTGGTGAGTACGACACGGTTCCATGCAGGAACCCCTATATACTCCTCCACCCAGGCGCGCTTCTCCTCCATCTGCTTCCAGCCGTCCGCATCGCCGCTGACGACGAACTGGAGTTCGAGGCGCTGCGCGAGGAAATGCACCGCCTTGAGTACTGCGCTGGCAGGCTCGCCATTGTGACGGTAGCGGAGCACGTCGTCGAAGGCGAGCAGAACACTCGGCCTCGAGATGCCTCTCTGCCTGTCATCTATCCACTGCATCACCGGCAGCACGGAGTGCAGGAGGGCGGAGTCGTTGAGGCTGTGCTCACCGTCATATCCGATGCACTGAGGATAATGCTCACGCGTAAGGTCATGAGTATGCACGAGAGCATCCCGGCTGGCAAATAATGCGAAGACTCTGCCCTGCTCCTCTTCATCAACCCCGGAGAAGCAGTGTGAAGACACTTCCCGGAACTCCTCCAGCAGGCCTTTAGTTACCAGGAAATCCTTCTGTCCGTCCTCCCGTGGATTGTGGAACTCCTTACGCCCCAGGCCATTGTTCTTGAGAATGGTATCTGCCAGCTGGAAAGCGGGATTGACAAGTATCCTGTCGACTCCATAGAGCTGCTCGGCATACATTCCGCCCATGGAGGTACCGAGAATGAGGTCCGGGTGACGCTCCGCCACTATGCTGCGCAGGAGCGCGAGGGCCTCGTGCGGCCCGACCGGAAGGTCGGGGGCGAGGACCTCCGCCTCCGGCAGCAGGACGCGGAGCGAACGGGCCGTACCGCTGCGGCCGCTGGATGCGAATCCGTGTACGAAAAGCACAGTCTTGCCGGCCATAAGCGCGGGACGTGCGAACTCATATAATTCCATTATCTCAGGCAGTTTTCACAAAAATAAGAATAAAACTCCTATCTTTGACCGGAATTACGATATGAACACGGCGCTGAAAACATTTTTCGGCCGCTTCACGAAGGCGGAACTCACGGACATCCTCGGCTTTTTCGACCAGCCGGTGGAGAAGAGCGTGAAGAAAGCCGGTCTCGTGGACCAGGCCACCCTCTTCATCGGAGGCAATCCCCGGGCATGGATGTACATGCTCCCGGAGAGTGACCTGATGCTTCTGCGCGACCTGGTCTCCGCCGGACCGGGACAATGGGTCGAACTCCTGAACCCGGACTATCCCTCGATGCTGGAGATGCTGAATCTCATATACATAGACGACAGGGACAAGGACTTCGTCTATGCCTGCCTGGACGAGGCGCTGTTCTTCCCCGTCGCCGCCATCATCGACCACGTCATCGCCGAGAAGCGCGCCGACGGATCGTTCGAGGTCGAGCATCTGGCACTCGGCCTTCTGAACCTTTACGGCGTCGTCACGGTCGAAGCCTTCGTCAAGCAGGCCTTCGATATGCTGGAGGATACCGGCAACGGAGCGGAGGAGTTCGCCCGCATCGCGGAGAACCGCCTGGTGGCCATGCAGCGGGTATTCTACAAGGGAGAGATCTACCTCATATCTCCCTACGCCTACGAATACGAGAAGCTCATAGACGGCTGGAAGCAGTTCCCCGGCAAGCGCGAGTTCGCATCGTTCACCCGGGAAGAGGCCCTGTACGCCGGCTGCGACGCCCCGTTCTGCGCCTACGGCCACGGCACGCCCGAGTACGACGCCGCCTGGGCCGTTCTGGAAGACCTCGGCTACGACCGCCAGGACATCCTGGACTGCCTGAACGAGGTCTGGGTCAACGCACAGTATTCGATGGAGGAGGCCTGCGCCGAAGCGCTGTTCAGCTGCATCAACGACAAGATCGACGAGATCGACACCTTCGAGGAGTATCGCCGGTATATCAACACCATAGCCGACTACGCCAACTCAGTCCCCAAGTGGCTGCTCAAGGGCCATTCCTCCACGGAAACCGACCTGCTGAAGCTCAGCATCCAGGTCGACGAGTCTTCCTTCGAAGAGGAGCTCTCGAGGGCGGAAGACTCGAAAAAAGGACCGGACGATAACGCCGGTCCCTTGAATGAATTCTACAAGTACAACATGGCTGTCAGGCATGTAGGCCCCGACGAGCCGTGTCCCTGCGGCAGCGGCCTTTCTTACAGACGCTGCCATGGAAAGATCCTCAACTGAGTTCGTCCTGATATTTCAGGACAGGCCTGCGTGCCGCCATCGTCTCGTCAGGACGGGAGATGGGGGCATTGTGCGGTGCACCGTGCAGTATGTCGGGATCCTCTGCCGCCTCACGCGCGATCTCGTGCATGACGTCGATGAAGGCGTCCAGGGTCTCCTTGGACTCGGTCTCGGTGGGCTCGATCATCAGTGCCTGATGGAACAGCAGCGGGAAGTAGATGGTCGGAGCGTGGAAGCCGAAGTCGAGCAGGCGCTTGGCCACGTCAAGCGTGGTGGCGCCGGGTTTGCCGGTGGCGGAGCCGTCGTCGATCAGTCCGTCGAAGACGAATTCGTGCTTGCAGACTGACGGGATCGGAAGCTTGTACGCATCCTTCAGGCTTTCCTTTATGTAGTTGGCGCCGAGCGTAGCGAGCTTGCCCGCCAGTGCCAGATGCTGCTTGCCGAGCATCAGGATGTAGGCGTACGCCCTCAGGATGACACCGAAATTGCCCATATAACCCGAAACCTGGCCGGCCGACAGAGGAGCATCGCCCACGATGCGGTAACGGCCGTTCTCCTCCACCACCTTCGGGGTGGGAAGGAACTCCGCAAGCCTGTCGGCGACGCCGACGGGGCCGGAGCCGGGACCGCCTCCGCCGTGCGGGGTGGAGAAGGTCTTGTGCAGGTTGAGGTGCATGATATCGAAGCCCATGTCTCCGGGACGGACGACGCCCAGGAGCGGGTTCATATTGGCCCCGTCATAGTACAGAAGCCCTCCGCAGTCGTGCACGAGGGAGGCAATCTCCCTGATGTCCTTCTCGAAGAGACCAAGGGTGTTAGGGTTGGTCATCATGATGCCCGCGATGTCGGGACCGAGCAGCGGCTTGAGGTCCTCGACATCCACAAGGCCGGAGGCATTGGACTTGACCTCGACAATGCTGAGGCCACAGACAGCCGCGGAGGCGGGGTTGGTGCCATGCGCGCTGTCAGGGACGATCACCTTGGTGCGGGCGAAGTCGCCGCGCGATGCGTGATAGCTGCGCATGACCATCAGTCCAGTGAGCTCGCCGTGCGCGCCTGCGCAAGGATTGAGCGTGAAATGCTTCATGCCTGTGATGGCGGACAGGGCCTTGTCCATCTGGTAATAGACCTCCAGCACGCCCTGGACGGTGCTTTCGTCCTGGAGCGGATGGATGCCCTGGAAGGCGGGCATGGCGGCGATCTCCTCGTTGATCTTGGGGTTGTACTTCATAGTACAGCTGCCGAGAGGATAGAAGCCGGTGTCCACGCCGAAATTCATCTGCGAGAGATTGGTATAGTGGCGGACGACGTCCACCTCGCTGACTTCCGGCAGAGCCGGAGCCTCCGCGCGGAGCAGTCCCGCAGGGATGGCGAAGCGCGAAGCGGGGTCGGCCGATGCCGGAAGGGTATAGGCCCTGCGGCCGCTTTTCGAGAGTTCGAAAATGAGTCTGTCGTAGTACTTCATGGCGCTATACCTCCTTTACCGCTGCGACCAGGGCTTTTATCTCGGCTCTGGTCCTTTTCTCTGTCACACAGAAACTTACATAGCCTTCTCCGGTCTCGAGGGCGCCGAAGAATCCCCTTTCGTACAGCTTGGCCTGAAGGGCCTTGACATCCACGAGGGGCTTCAGTACGAACTCCTTGAGGAAAGGCTTGTCGAACACTTCCTCGAACTTCCCTGTCTTGAGCAGTTCGTCGTGAAGCAGATGGGCACCGGCGTAGGACTTCTCATTGACTTCCTTCATCCCCTCGGGTCCCATCAGCGACAGGTAGACCGTCACGAAGAGTGCCATGAGGGATTCGTTGGAGCAGATGTTGGACGTAGCCTTCTCGCGGCGGATATGCTGCTCGCGGGCCTGCAGGGTAAGCACGAAGGCGCGTCTCCCCTGCCCGTCCACGGTCTCTCCGACTATACGTCCGGGGAGTTTGCGCATGTGGTCCTTGGTGCAGGCCATGAAGCCGACGTAAGGACCGCCGAAGCAGAGCGGGATGCCGAGCGGCTGACCGTCTCCGACGGCTACGTCCGCTCCCCACTCCGCCGGAGTCTTAAGCACGGCGAGGGCGGAAGGGTCGCAGTACTCGACGAAGAGGGCCTTGCCCTCGTGGAGAGTCTCCGCGAAGCCGGTCAGGTCCTCGACGATGCCGAAGCGGTTGATGCCCGGCACGATGGCGCCGGCGACATCGCCGCACTCCATCGCCCTGCGAAGGGCTTCGAGCGATGTCTGTCCGTTCTCGGACCCGATCATCACTATATTAGTACCGAAATACTTGGCATAGGTCTCGACCGTCTTGACGACATTGGGAAGAAGGGTGCTTGAGAGCAGCACGGTGTTCTTCTTCCTGGCGCTGGCTACAGCCATACGCATGGCCTCCGCAGCCGCGGTGGGGCCGTCGTACATCGAGGCATTGCTGACATCCATCCCGGTCAGGGCGCAGATCATGCTCTGGAACTCGAAGATGTAGCGGAGCGTGCCCTGCGAGATCTCGCACTGATAAGGAGTGTAGGCCGTCAGGAACTCGGAACGGGAGATGATGTAGGGAACGACCGACGGAGTATAGTGGTCGTATGCACCGGCACCGGCGAAGACCTTGAGCCTGGTGTTGCGGGCGGCCAGCCCCTCGAAATAATCGCGCACCTCCTGCTCGGAGAGCGCGTCGGGAAGATCGTACTCCCCCTTGTAGATGAATCCGGCAGGTACGTCGGCATAGAGGTCGTCCAAGGACTTCACCCCCACGCGTTCGAGCATCTGCCGGATATCATCCTCTGTATGAGGAAAATAAGAGAAGTTCTCCATGGGCTTACTTGGCGATCTCGGCGTAAGCTGCAGCATCCATGAGGTCGTCCAGTTCGGACTTGTCGCTCATCTTGACCTTGATGATCCAGTTGGCGAAGGCATCTTCGTTGACGAGCTCGGGAGCATCCTCGAGGGCTTCGTTGACCTCGACGACTACACCGGAAACGGGAGAATAAAGCTCGCTGGAGGCCTTGACGCTCTCAAGGGCGCCGAAATCCTCACCCTTGGTCACTTCGTCGTCCACTTCAGGCATATCGACATAAGTGATGTCGCCCATCTCGGCCTGTGCGAAGTCAGAAACACCGATGACGGCCACATCGCCGTCCACCTTGACCCATTCGTGCGAATCGCTGTAGAGCAATCCTTCAATAATCTTTGACATATCCGTAAGTTATTTTTTGTAGTTTGTCTGATAGAATCTCTTCTTGACGACCTCGCCGGGGAATACCTTCTTGCGGATGCGGATCCAGAGAGGAGTACCAAGTTTGGAATACGCGGAGTCCACAAGGGCGAAGCAGATGCTCCTGTCAAGCGAGATGGAATGATAGCCGGTAGTGACGACGCCGACTGCTGTGCCATCCTCCAGTTCGACGGGATAGCCGGCGCGGGGGATGGCCTTGTCGAAGATCTCAAGGCCCACAAGCTTCTTAGCCGTGCCCTCGGCCTTCTGGCGTACTAGAACGTCCTTGCCTATGAACTCGTCCTTGTCGAGCTTGCAGAACATCGAGAGACCCGCCTCGACGGGGGTGATGTCGGCGCTGAGTTCGTCGCCGTACAGCGGCAGGCCCGCCTCGAAGCGGAGCGTGTCGCGGCAGCCAAGGCCGCAGGGGGCGACCCCGGCCTTGAGGAAATCGTCCCACAGGCGGTTTGTCATCTCAGGGCTGGCATATATCTCGAAACCGTCCTCACCGGTGTAGCCGGTGCGGCTGATTATCATGCGCTCGCCACATTCGAAGTCTGAGAAAGTATAGAAACCGAGGGAAGCGGCGCCAGGCCAGCCAAGCACGTCGACGACGACCTTTTCGGCATCGGGGCCCTGGACTGCGATCTGGCCCCACTCTTCCGATGCGTTGTCGATACGGACGTCGAAGCCGGCGGCATTGTCCAACATCCACAAGTAATCCTTGCCGATGTTAGAGGCGTTGACAACGAGCAGGAAACTGTCCGGAGTGAACTCCTTGTACACGAGCAGGTCGTCGACGACTCCGCCCGTGGGGTACAGCATCATCCCGTAGAGGATCTTGCCGGCGTCTAGACCGCGGACGTCGTTGGTGAAGATGTGGTTGACATACCGCTCCGCATCGGGACCGCTGATGAAGATCTCGCCCATGTGCGAGACGTCGAACATTCCGACCTTGGTGCGGACTGCGACGTGCTCGTCTGTAATGCCGGTATATTGGATGGGCATCAGATAGCCGGCGAAGGGGCTCATCTTTGCGCCCAGTGCAACGTGCTTGTCATACAGGCAGGTCAGCTTGAGGTTATCTTCCATGTCTCAGTATTATTTGATTACGATCTGTTATAAAAAGTGACGATGAAGTTACGATTTTTCAGCACAAATCCCCACCCTTCATTCAATCGTTCAAAGATACTAATCTATTATGAGATTACCAAACAGTTTCGCGAGCGCGGAGTCGGTGGAAAGGTTGAGACTGAGGTCGGCATCCGTCGCGCCTTTGGCGCGGGTGAGGCCGCCGCAGATGTCCGCGCCAAGCAGCCGGTGCCCGGCGGCGGCGCGGAGCACGGCGGCCTCCAACTGCGCCAGGGTCATGCAACCCTGGTCCCAGTCCGTCCTGGCGAAGTCCTTGGTCAGGACATCCTTGTCGACGGAGATGTAGACGGGAATGCCCGGTTCCAACAGCGAGAACATCTCCAGTACATCCTGTGAAAGGACGTCGCCGGTGTGGCGCAGATCGTCCGTCGTCACTGCCAGGACGCCGTCGAAGACCAGGTCGAGGATCTCTATCTCCAGGTCCGGATTTATGCCCACAAGCAGGACCTGCGAGAGCCCGGGAACGGAGCCGAATGCATCCCGGGCCCACCCCCCGCAGGAGAGCACCCGGCCGAAGGCGGGTTCCTGCATGTCCGGGTGATGGTCGAAAAGTACCAGGGCGAATGGCTCTCCCCCATTGTCGGAGGATGCCTTCTCCAGCCAGAAGCGGCTGAGATAGTGGTAATCGCCGGTGTCATCCCAGTGGAGCGCCGCGGCGGGAAACTCCGCGATAGCGGAGCGTATGGCCGCGGCCGCGGCTTCGTCGCAGTAGCAGTTGGTCCCCTCGATGGAGGTCAGGTCGAGTTTCTCCGCATCGGGAAGCAAACGGTCCAGGCCTTCTTCACTGCAGGCTCCGGATAGGTCGAGCATGATGTTCTTCATTGCAAAAAAACGCGTTTCATGGCGTTTTAGACACGAAATATACGGATTTTTTCAGTCTTTACGGTTAGGTTTTAACAAAATAGTTCGTAAATTTGCACTAATGATATGCTAGCTCCCGCGATGGAATCCGAACAGATTTTTCCGCTCGACCCAGAGAAAACCTATTTTTCCATGGACGAGCTGACTCTTGATACGGATGAGGGTCCCAAGACTCTCAGGATGGGGGCATGGCTCAATTACGACCCGGTCCGCATCCATCGGATGATCATCAAGGACAAGACCCTTAAGGTCGACACTTTCGAAGTGCTCAACCCCCTCGTCAGCAAACTGCGCCGCGCCGACCCCGACTATTACAAGCGCTACATGGGGCTCAACCTCATCATCGACTTCCCCGGCTACAGCAGCGGCATAAAGGCCAGCATACCCTTCGAAAACGACCCCATCGGCTTCTACAAATGGTGGCGCAAGGGCAAGCACGAGGACAAGGTCCATCTCTCCCTGGGCAACCGCGTACGCCTGTTCCAGAAAGTCTCCCTGATGGACCCCAAGATCATCCTCAAGAAAGACCTCGAGCTTCTCAAATAACCATGGCACAAAGATTCACCGTTTCCCACGACTCCTCGCTTTTGAACTGTCTCTTCGAGCTTTTCCCGCAGCAGAGCCGCACGGGAGTGAAAGCATACCTCAAGGACGGACGCGTCCTGGTCAACGGCGAGAACCGTACCGCATTCGACTGGCCCTTGAAAGCCGGAGACACCGTCGAGATACTTTCCAAGGGCGCTTCCATCGGCCGTGACATGAAGGAGGACGCTTTGACCCTGCTGCGCCGCGAGGGCATCTCCATCGTTTACGAAGACGCTCATCTGTTAGTTATCGACAAGAATGCCGGCGTCCCCACCACCACACAGAAATCCGCCAAGGACGGGAAACGTGCGAAGTCCGTACAGTCCCTTATGACGGACTACATGCACACTGAGAAGCGGGCCAACATCAAGGCCGGAACAGGCAGTTACAGCGACTCCTCCCGCGTTTTCCTCATACACAGGCTGGACCGCGACGCCTCCGGTCTGATGCTACTCGCCAAGGACGAATACACCAAGGAACTCCTCCAGAGCAAATGGAACGAACTGGTTCAGGATCTTACGTTTACCGCCTTGCTCGAGGGCTGTCCCGAGCAGAAGTCCGGCAGGATAGAAAGCTGGCTGACCGAGAACCCCAAGTCGCTGAAGATGATGTCCTCGCCTGAGGACGACGGCGGGATGAGGGCAGTGACCCATTACCGGGTGGTCTCCGAGAGGAGCAAGTTCGCAGTGGTGGATTTCCGCCTGGAGACGGGCAGGAAGCACCAGATACGCGTCCACGCCGCGGAGGTGCTCGGCCACCCCATTGCCGGAGACCGCAAGTACGGTTCAAGCGTGAGTTTCGGCGGACGTACGGCGCTGCACGCGGGTTCCCTCACCCTGCGCAATCCTTACGGAGGGGAGATACTGCGGTTCAGTTCTCCCCTGCCTGCGGCCTTCGGCCGTATTTGATTCCGGTTACTTTTTTTTCCTTTCCTGACGTGCAGCCTTGGCGGCCTGGCGCGCCTCCTTCTTGGCGGCAGCCTCGCGACGCGCGACCTCCTTGGCGGTCTTGGTGGTGATCAGGATGACGCCATTGCCTCCACGGGTGCCGTAGATGGACGCAGATGCATCCTTCAGGACACTGACGTTAGCGACGTCATTGGGGTTGAGGAACGAGATGTCGGGAGTCTCGACACCGTCAAGGATGAAGAGCGGCTGGGTAGAACTGTTGACGGAACCGATACCACGGACAACTATGGAAGGAGTCTGGCCAGGAGCTGAATTGCCGATTATGACGCCGGGGACGCGTCCGCGCAAATACTCCCAAATGTCGGTGTAAACCACAGATTCATTGTCATTGACTTCCACCTGGGTCACAGAGTAGGTAAGGGACTTCTTGTCAACGGTCCCATAGCCGACATTGACTGCTTCTTCACCGACAGTGTCGTCATCGGCACTGTAGACGTTGGTCGCAACACGGGAACTGCCGCAGGCGCAAAGAGCGGCGGCAGCCACTGCAAGTATGAAGATCTTTTTCATATCCATTCCGATTATTCTTTCAAATGTAATCATTTCCTTTCACATTCAGCAAAAAACAAGCCGTATTCTCATCTTTCCTTTGTGATAGTTTCCTATATTTGCGATTGCATGTGTTCTTCTTCATTGGATCGCCAACTGGATCAAATAGACCTGATGATGAATGATCATCCTGCAGAAGCCCTTTCGTCCCTCGATTCCATTGATCACATCAAATAAGGTCACAGCGCCTTCGTGCTCGATATGCGCTATTACACTCCATTGCCCTGGACAAGAACTACATCGATTTAAAGTCTGACAGCGTCATTTCCCCTGCCGTTCGATGGTATGGCCGTCACGGAAATCCACGTGAAAAAGCAAGAACATACTACTATAAAGGAAGGATTGACTAGCTGGATTCTACTCTGAAGTACAACATTTTACGATAATAGAGTAATTGCGAAGGAACACCGTTGGAATATTGTAAACAATTATATAACTTTAACTTTTGAAGTGTGTTGCACTTCTTAATTGAATTCACCACTAATCTTTCCCTTAATATGAATATAATACACATCTTTAGTCGACTGCTAATTATA
>JAEEGF010743759.1_pt1 | contig 14617 bp, 8 predicted proteins | sample 9134171 | NCBI WGS metagenome assembly JAEEGF01 (sample SAMN16246542, study PRJNA631951) | gut metagenome | biome: gut microbiome; feature: rumen; material: AP-attached | host: Bos | place: Iran: Karaj | collected 2018-10
AATAATCCCAGACTCAAGAATAAGGCAATTGATCTTAAGGATGCCGTAAAAGAGGCCAAGGCTAAGGCAAAAGACGGAGAATAATAAGTCCTGAGACTTATGTAAGGCGGGGAGAAAAACATGAAAGAGCAGCTCTATACCATACCGCTCAATGATGCGGTGAACGCCAATGATGAATGCCCTTTTTGCTTTATTGAAAGGAATGTGGAGCAGGATCTTTTGGATTATGTTTTAGGAAGCGGTTCCTCCTATATGGAGGCGGATATGCGTTCCATTACGGACAGCGAAGGCTTCTGCAGGGATCATTTCAAGAAGATGTTTCAGTACGGAAACACTTTGGGAAACGGATGGATCCTTAAGACCCATTATATGAGCATGAGAAGGGAAATGGAGAAGGAATTTAAATCCTTCCGTCCCGGAAAAATGTCTCTTATGGATAAGCTGAAAAAAGCTGAGAGCAGCAATTCGCTTGTGAACTGGGCAAGAGAGACATCTAAGAGCTGTTATATCTGTGGTCAGTTTGAAAAGACCTACAACAGATATCTGGACACTTTCTTTTATCTCTGGAACAACGATCCGGAGTTTGTAGAGAAGGTTAGCAGGAGCAAAGGATTTTGCATCCCCCACTTCGGAGACCTTTGTGAAAAGGCAGATGAGAGTCTTTCAGAGAATAAAAAAGATGAGTTCTATTCCATGATGAAGCGCCTCATGACAGAGAACTTTGACAGGCTTCAGGAGGATGTTTCCTGGCTTGTTGAGAAGTTTGATTATCAGAATCAGGATGCTGACTGGAAGAATTCAAAGGATGCAGTCCAAAGGGGCATGCAGAAGCTTAAGGGCGGATACCCTGCAGACAATTGGTATCGCGCCAACAAATAGGAATTAAGGCTTTTAATTTCGCTGTTTGTTTATTATAATGTATGTATGTGGGGGCGTTATCATCGTTCGCATATCATATATGATCAAATCGGAGATATGAAAGGAGTTTTACCATGAAGAAATTTGGCAGAGTACTTGTTGCTACCGCTGTTGTGGGAGGAATCGCCGCAGCTGTTGCTTATTTCTATAGTCAGAAGAAGAAATCCTGCATCACCATTGATGAGTTTGAGGATGAGGACGACGAGGACGATCGCACCTATGTATCCCTCGGAAAGACCGTAAAGGATGTAGTGGGTAACGTTAAAGAGGCTGCTGAAGATGCATTCACTCCTTTAAAGGATGCAGTTGCAAAGGTTAAAGATACCACTTCAGACGCTGTAGAAGAGGCTACCGAGACCGTTGAGGAGTTCTTTGACGAGGACGACGCAAACGAATAATAATATTGACAATGGTTAATAATGACAGAGCGTTCCGTTGTGGGATGCTCTGTTTTTTGTTAGAATTGGTAATAGATACATTTATTGGACTTGAAATGAGTATAATTAAAGCATGGGAAAACTAAAATTCATTTTCGGGCCCTCGGGCTCGGGTAAAACCACAAAAATATATACAGATCTGCTTGAAAGAGCGGCAAATAATCCGGAAAAGAATTTTCTTATAGTTGTACCGGATCAGTTTACCATGCAGACACAAGGAACTCTTTCGGAGATGAGCAAAAACGGGGGCATTTTAAACATCGATGTCCTTAGTTTTGGTCGCCTTACTCACCGCATCATGACTGAAGTTGGATGGAAGGAAGTCCCTGTCCTTGATGATACGGGAAAGTGCCTTGTTCTTCAAAGGGTAGCGGGAGAGATATCTGAGGAGCTCCCTGTCCTTGGAGGAAAGCTTCACCGCCAGGGATATATTCATGAAGTAAAGAGCGTTATATCCGAATTTATGCAGTACGGTCTATCACCGTCGGATATTGATAAGATAATTGAAGGTATGAAGGATAGAGGGGCTCTTAACGCGAAATTAGGGGATCTTAAGACCATCTACGAAGCCTTTAAAAAGTATATCGAAGGTAATTACATTACCCGTGAAGAAAAGCTTGATATCCTTAGGGAGATCATGCCTTCTTCTGCTATTTTGCCCGGCAGTGTTGTAGTATTTGACGGATTTACGGGTTTTACCCCGATCCAGATAAAGGTCATTGAAGACATCATCAGTTTAGCCGATGAAACCTGGGTCTCTCTTGTCCTTGATAAGGATGTAAAGATCGAAGACTGCTTTGATATGCAGAGTCTTTTTTACCTTAGCGGAAAGACTTACAAGGATTTAGTGGGGGACCCTAAAAAGGGTGGTCCCGAATTACTTGAGTCCGAATACTGCGCCCATGTGTTTAACTCAGAGAGGATTCATTTTCTTGGAGAAAACATCTTTAGGACCGGCGCAAAAGGCTTTGAAGGTGAAGATGACGGATCTCTTGTAATGTTTGAGGCTTCCAATATTTCGGAGGAAGTCCATCAGGCGGGGCTATTGATATGTAAGCAGTTAAGGGAAGATCCCACTCTCCAGTTCAGGAATATCGCCGTTGTGACCGGTGACCTTGAAGGATACGCTCCATATTTTGAAAGGGAATTTACCCGTATGGGAATTCCTTTCTTTATCGACAGGACAAACTCAATAAGGCTGAATCCCATGATAGAAGGTATCAGGGGTATCCTTGGACTGTTCATAAATAAGTTCGACACTGAATCTGTATTTCGCTATTTAAGAAGCGGAATAACCGGAATAGAGCCAGATGATATTGATGTCCTTGAAGAATTTGTAAGAAAAAGCGGTATCAAGGGATATCAAAAATGGAGCCGTGTGTTTGAGGACAAAACAGATATCGGAAAAGAGAAAGAATCAGACAAAGAAAAGATTCGTGAAAAAGAAGAGAAGCTTGGGCGCGTAAACAGCATCAGGGAAAGCTTTATGAGTCAAGTTTCGCTTATTTTCAAAGCATCCGATAACGTGGCCGAAGGATGGAGAGGCGTCCCTGACAAAAGCTCAAAGCGCAAGGTCTCTGTATTCGTTGAGACTTTATATGATTTCCTTGAGGGCATTGATTCGGCGGGAATACTCAACAGATACGCAGACGATTTTGCGGCTTCCGGCGACCTTGTAAGGGAAAAGGAATACAGACAAGTTTATAGAAAAGTCATGGAACTTTTGGAACAGGTTATCTCTCTTATGGGAGAGGACGAGATCACGCTGAAAGAGTTCTATGAAATCCTTGATGCGGGATTTGGAGAGGTGCGTATCGGAACAATCCCCCAGACTGTAGACAAAGTCCTTATCGGAGACATTGAAAGGACCAGAGTCCCCTCGGTAAGGCTTATGTTCTTTATGGGAGCTAATGAAGGAAATATCCCCAAGAGCACCGACAAAGGCGGTATCATTTCAGACCTTGAAAGAGAAGTCCTTAGGGATAAAGGAATTGAACTGGCACCCACACCAAGAGAAGAGATGTATAGCCAACGGTTATATCTTTGCATGAACATGACAAAGCCTAAGGACAGGCTTTATATTTCATGGGCAGATCTTGATGCGTCCGGAAAGAGTTTAAGACCTTCTTACATCTGCGAAATGATAAAGAGGATGTTCCCGGGGATCAAGGTCAATATTCCCGAAAAGGAAAGGATAACCGACCAGATAATCAATAAAAGCGAAGGTCTGCGATATCTCTCCGATGAGCTCAGAAGATATGTGGAAATGCCGGCATATGGCGAGAGCCTTGTATATACTTTATACAGTGCTTTTGAAGAGGGAGAAACTCTTGAAAAGAGAAGCAGATTAGAGGATGCGGCATTTGCAAGGTATCAGCCTAATAAGCTTAATGAACTTGTTGCAAAGAAACTTTATTGTGAAGAGCCTGATGAGGCAGAAGGGGATGCGGAGATCCTTCGTAGCAGCATCAGTCAGCTTGAAGCTTATACCTCCTGCCATTATGCATTCTTTTTAAGATATGGACTTGGGCTCAAAGAGACCGAAAGCTTTGAAGTCGGAAACAAGGATACGGGTAATGTATTCCATGAGGTTCTGGAGCTTTTTTCCTTAAGGCTTAAGGAAGATAAACTAAGCTGGGCGGAATTTGATGATGAATATGCCAAGAAGAATGTTTCCGAGATCCTTATGGGAATAACCGATGTTTATGGTGCCAGTGTGTTCCAGAACAGTGCAAGGGCAAGAAAGGGCATAGAACGTCTTGAAAAAGCCCTTGTATCAAGCATATTGACCATAAGATACCAGATCAAAAAAGGTAAGTTCATGCCCAGAGGATTTGAAGTACCCTTCAGGCGTGACTTTGATATGAAGGCTTCCGAGGGAAAGAAGAGGGTCTTAAGGCTTAGGGGAAAGATAGACAGAGTGGACTGCGCAAACGAGGACGGAACCGTGTTTGTCAGGATCGTGGATTATAAGTCATCCGGTAAATCTCTTGATCTAAACAAGGTTTTTGACGGACGTCAGATGCAGCTTCCCATGTACTTATCCCAGGAATTAAGTAAGCTCCGTAAAGACGGAGAGACTGCAGTGCCTGCAGGATTGTTCTATTATCATGTGGAGGATCCTTATATCAGTGCGGAGCCCGGAATTAAAGACGAGGAGATCGAAAAACAACGTATAAAGGCCTCAAGATTAAGCGGATATGTGGCAAAGGACGACCGCATAATAGGCTTGAATGATGAGGCTTTAGCGGAGGGCAAGGGCGATTCCGATGTAATAAAGGTTAGGTATAAGCAGGACGGAACACCGGATGGCCACTCAAAAGTTCTTAATGCTGATGATATAAACGCAGTTATTACGTACACCGAGAATCTTGCTAAATCCTTAGGAGATGAGATCCTATCAGGTGATATATGCGTTAATCCCATTGAGGGAGAGAGCTGTAAGTACTGCGCGTACAAAGGCTCATGTTCCTATGACAGAAAGATACCGGGATACAAAGCAAGACGGGCGGAAAAGTTTAAAGACGATGAGATATTAGCAGCCATGAGGGAGAAAAACAGTGGCAATTAAGTTTACTGACGACCAGCAAAAGGTTATAGACACCAGAAATAAAAATGTTCTTGTCAGCGCAGCTGCAGGAAGCGGAAAGACAGCGGTACTTGTTGAAAGGATCGTTTCCTTGGTGTGCGATGAAAAAAACAAGATCGATATTGATGAACTCCTGGTGGTTACCTTTACGAAGGCTGCCGCAGCGGAGATGAGAGAACGTGTCTGCAAGAGGATAAGCGAAAAGCTGGAGGAGGATCCCGCTTCAGAGCATCTTCAAAAGCAGTATGCTCTTGTTCATCGCGCCATGATAACAACCATCGACTCCTTCTGCTTAAACGTCCTTAAAAATCACTTCAGGGATATAGATTTTGATCCTGATTTCAGGGTAATGGATGAGGGCGAAAGAGAACTGTTAAGGCGCGATGTCATAACCGAATTATTGGAGGAAAAATATGATGAAGCAGATGAGAAGTTCCTTGCAGCATCAAGATTTTTCTCCCCTAACAGGTCGGATGATTCGGAATTTGAAGCAGCCATAATGGAACTCCAGGAGTATGCGGAAAGTTTTGCATGGCCGGAGAAGTTTTTACTTGAAAGAAAAAAAGATCACGATGATACCTTTGCTTCGATAACCAATGTCACTGTAGAGGATGGCGAGATCTCTGGTGATCCTCTTGGAGTGTTCTTTTATAAATTTGTAAAAGGACTAACCGACGGATATATTTCGGACTACGAAAAGGCAATAAAGCTTTGCGATGTCGATGGGGGTCCTTCAGTATATAAGAATTCCTTTATTGATGAAAAGATGAGGCTCGAGGAGGCCGCAAAGGGTGAAACGGTCATCGAGATCGGAGAAGGATTAAAGAGGTATGCAAACAACCTTGGAAAGCTTCCCTCCTACTCTACAAAGGGTAAGAAGGGAGAGGAAGTCCTCCCTTCCGAAATAGAGAGAAGGGACGGGATCAAGGACGAAGTAAAGGGGCTTAGGGATGGAGTAAAGGCTTCTGTTAAAAAGCTCATTGATGACTTCTTTACTCCGGGAATAGAAGAGAAGGCTGAAATCTCTGATAAATGCGCGCCTTATATGAATGAGCTTCTTGATGTTACCATCGAGTTCAGAAGAAGGTTTCTTCAGAAAAAAGCTGAAAAGAAGATCGTGGACTTCGGCGATCTGGAGCATTTTGCCCTTGAGATACTGATCGACGAGGATGGTAATCCTACACCTGCAGCTCTTGAATACAGAGAGCATTTCAAAGAGATAATGGTTGATGAATATCAGGACAGTAACCTTGTTCAGGATGTTCTCCTTGATGCCATTGCTTCAAAAGAACCGGGTAAGTTTGACAGGTTCATGGTGGGCGATGTAAAGCAGAGCATCTATGGTTTCAGACAGGCAAGACCGGATCTTTTCCTGGAGAAATTCTCATCTTACCTTGTAACCGATGGTTGCGAAAGGATAGATCTTTCAAAGAACTTCAGAAGCCGTAGTGAAGTCCTTGACAGTGTTAATGAGATCTTTGAAAAGATCATGCACGCAAAGACAGGATCCATTGAATATGACGATGCTGCAAGGCTTTATGTTGGTGCATCATATCCTGAGGGTGGAGAAGATTTTAAGGCAGAACTTGTTTTAATAGATTCGAAACTTTCGGATGAATTAAAAGAAAACGGGGAAGATGAGGAACCTGAAGAAACTGAGGATGGGGAATATTCCTTAAGCGCGGCAGCATATCGCGAGGAGGAAACCGAGGCCCTTGTTCTTGCCAATATAGTCAGAAAGGCCCTTGATTCAAAGGTAACCGAGACTGTTAAGACAGAAGAAGGGGAAGTTAGAAGGCTTAGGCCCGCAAGATACAGTGATATCGTGATCCTTCACAGAAGCCCCAGCAGGATTGCGGATGCCCTTGGAAAAGTTTTTGAAGAAGAGGGAATTCCTATTTCCATTAATCAGGGCGGAGGATATTTCAGCACTCCCGAGATCAAGAGCATAATGCAACTTTTGAGGACCATAAACAATCCCCTTTCTGATATAGCTTTATTTGGATCCCTTGTCTCAGTATTCGGCGGGTTAACCGATGGTGATGTTGCCAAGATCAAGGCGGACAATCCCGGAGCAGGGCTTTGGGAGGCTGTTAAGAAGGATTATCCTCCATTTGCCGATAAAATAAACAGATACAGGAAGTACGCCACGTACAGAAGCATTAGAGAACTCTTGCAGGTGATCTTTGATGAGCATGATTATCTTGAATATATTGCGGCGCTTCCCGGAGGAGCAAAGAGGCGGGCCAATGCGGAGATGCTTCTTACCTATGCTTCAAACTTTGAGAAGACAAGCTATTACGGACTTTATCATTTTGTAAGGTACATCGATCAGCTTGAAAAATACACTACGGACAATACCTCCGAAGCGGATGTTCTCGGAGAAAGCGCCGATGTTGTAAGGCTTATGTCCATCCATAAGAGTAAGGGACTGGAATTCCCTATCACCATTATCGCAGGTATGGGAAAGAGCTTTAATCTTATGGATACAAAGGCCAAGATAGTCCACAATAATGAACTGGGCCTTGGCTGCGATCACATCGACCTTGACAGAAGGATCAAGCTTAACAGCATCAGAAAAGATATCATTGCCAAGAAGATCCTTGAGGATTCCATATCTGAAGAAATGAGGCTTTTATATGTTGCCATGACCCGTGCAAAAGAAAAGCTTATCATGGTGGGAAAGATAAAGGAAGCAGAAAAGAAACTTGAAAAGATAAAGGCAGGTTTTGATGAGGAGCTCTCATACAGTAAGTTTATCGGCGCCAAGACTTACTTTGATCTTGTTCTTCCCGTTATCGGAGGCTGCAGCAGCACAGTAGTTTCTGTGATGACCGGAGAGGATATTGAAAGCAACAGGGTATCGGAACAGTTGTCTTTGGAAGGCCACAGGATCGAACTTAAGAGGGCGGATGAAAAGGCTGACAAAGAGGAACTTTCAAGGATTGAGGAGAGATTTAATTATAAATATCCTTTTGAATACTTAAGCAAGCTTTATACCAAGACCACGGTTTCCGAGCTTAAGATGGCGGCTATGCTTGACGAGGATGAGACCGCTTATGAAAAGTTTGAGAGCAGGGAGACGGAAAAATATATTCCTGAGTTCAGACGGGAAAAGCAGGGTATAACAGGTACTGTCAGAGGTAACTCATACCACAGAGTCATGGAGATCATGGACTTTGACCGAGTCCTTGGATATGTCTGCGGAGGAAGACCCGAAAGCTTTGATGAGTTTAAGAAGATCTGCGGTGAAAAGGAAAATGAGCTTAAGAAGCGCATTGCAGAATATCTTGAGGAAGAGCGCAGAGACCTCCGCATAACCGATGAGTGCGTGGAGGCTGTAAACAGTTTTAAGATCATGACTTTCCTTAAGTCTGAGTTGGCTTACAGGATGTGGTCAAGCAGAAGCAAAGGCGGGCTCTTTAGAGAGCAGCCCTTCGTTCTAAGCATTCCTGCGAATAAAGTAAACAGTGAGTTCCCCGAGAGCGAGAGTGTTATCATCCAGGGAATCATAGATGCTTATTTTAAAGAAGGCGATTCTATTGTATTATTGGATTATAAGACGGATGCTGTGGAAAACACTGCAGACCTTGTAAAACGTTATGAGACACAGCTTGATTATTACGAGGAAGCTATTGAGAAGCTGACAGGACTTAAAGTCAAAGAGAGGATACTTTATTCATTCAGTTTGGGTGAGCAGGTAAGCTGTTAAGGAGGTAGTCTATGGACAGGATTGAAGAGCTTAACGAGATCATTAACAAATATGATAATATCGTGTTTTTCGGCGGAGCCGGTGTTTCTACGGAAAGTGGGATCCCTGATTTCAGAAGCGTTGACGGACTTTATAACCAGAAGTATGATTATCCTCCCGAGACGATCCTGAGCCATAGCTTTTACATGAGAAACCGCAAGGAATTCTACAGATTTTATAAAGACAAGATGCTCATAGAGGGAGCAGAGCCAAATGCCTGTCACAAAAAGCTGGCGGAGCTGGAAGCGGCAGGAAAGTTAAAGGCTGTCATCACCCAAAATATTGATGGTCTTCACCAGAAGGCGGGAAGCAAGGAAGTCCTTGAACTCCACGGCTCCACCATGAGAAATTACTGTGAGCATTGCGGAAAGTTCTTTGATTTTGATTATATAAAGAATTCCACGGGAGATTATCCGGTATGCGATGAATGCGGCGGACCTGTAAAGCCCGATGTTGTCCTTTATGAGGAAGGACTTGACCAGAATACAATAACCAAGGCAGTTAGGTATATCCATGAAGCCCAGGTCCTTATTATCGCAGGAACATCCTTAGCTGTTTATCCGGCAGCAGGTCTTATTGACTATTTCCACGGCGAAAAGCTGGTGGTCATCAATATGGCCCCTACTTCAAGAGACAGTTATGCTGATCTTTGCATTAAGGATAAGGTGGGATATGTAATGTCCCGGATTAAATTGAAATAGTATTGAATAAATTAAACCGGGTTACTGATCTTATTTCAGTAGTCCGGTTTGTTTTTTATCCTATGATTGCTCTTACTGCAGCTTTGTATTCGGCGGCGGTAGTGGATTTCAGAAGTTTTTTGTATTCGTCTTTTTTGTCGGGGAATCCTGTTATCAGGTATGTCCAGAGCTCTTTCATCTTAAAGAGGATGTCCCTGTCTCCGCTTAGTACTTCGGCGTAGGAATCGTATAATTCATCAAGGAATGGCAGCAGTCTTTTATCTGCGGGGTCAAATTCTTTTTCTTCCGCAAGGGCAGGATTTCTTAAAAGGCCCCTTCCAAGCATCACCCCTTCTTTTCCTTCTGCTTCATAGCATTCCCTTAGCCTTTCGACGTCAAAGATATCTCCGTTATAGATAACAGGGCATTTAACGCCGTTTTTGATGACGTTAAATGAATCAAGGTTGGTGTTACCCTGGTAGAATTCTTCTCTTACTCTTGGGTGAACGATGATCTCTTTAAAAGGGAAATCTGAAAAAATCTCGGCAAGTTCTGCCGCTTCCTCGTGATAAATAAATCCGCTTCTTGTTTTGACAGAAATATCGGGAAGGTCATTTTCAGCAAAGACTTCTTCAAAGAATCTTCTGAGCTTATCCTTATCCCTTAAAAGCCCGGAACCCTTTCCTTTGGTTACAACAGTTGCTGCGGGGCATCCAAGATTTAGATTAACTTCTTTATATCCCATGCCTTTAAGCATATTTGCAGCCCAGGCAAAATCCTCTCCGCGTTGAGTAAGGATCTGGGGTACAAGGTTTTCTTCAAAGGGATCAAATTCTCTTGTCTCCCTCTTTTTGAGATGATGGGTGCTTGTAACCACGATAAAGGGGGAAAAGTATTTGTCTATTCCCACGTAGTATTTCTTATGAACTTTTCTGTAGGTAGGTGTTGTGATCCCCTCCATGGGGGCAAAATATATCTTACTCAAGTTTTTATCCTTTATGTTATTAATTCTGATTACTGAAATAGTATAAATAATATTTCGAGAGATGCAAATCTTTATTTGCTTCAGATGAAGATTGCAGTACTGATAAGGCTTGGGAATATGTTATAATAATCGCTATGAGGAGGTATTATCATGGCAAATTTAACAGTAACGTATTTTTCAAATTGTCTTAACAGGAACACCACCTTTAAGATGTTTATTCCCAACGATCCCCGGGCGGATGCTCCCGCAAATCCCAATGCAGGAAAACCGATGAAAACCCTTATTCTGCTTCACGGCTATACCGGAGACGGAGATATCTGGGTAAATCCTTTCCAGTGCGCACAGCACAATGTGGCTGTTGCTGCTCCTTCGGGGGAAAACGGCTTTTGGCTTGACGGTATTTCCACAGGTCATAAATATGCGACTTTACTTGGGGTAGAGCTTATTGAATATCTGAGAAATACTTTCGGACTTGCAAAGACAAAGGAAGATACCGCGGTCATGGGTCTTTCCATGGGAGGATTCGGAGCCCTTCATACCGCTTTGATGTTCCCTGAAATATACGGAAAATGCGCAGCTCTTTCATCAGCTCTTATTCACAACGAAGTTTGCGAGATGAAAGAGGGCGAAGGCAACGATGTTGCTAACTACGAGTATTACAGGGAGTGTTTCGGAGAACCTTCAAAACTAAAAGAGAGCGTTAACAATCCGGAATTCCTTGTTAAGCAGTTAAAGGAAAAGGGCGCGAAGTTCCCTGAGATCTATATGGCATGCGGAACAGAGGATTTCCTTATCGAGCCCAACAGAAAGTTCCACGCTTTCCTTGAAAGCGAAGGCGTAGAGCACACCTATATGGAATCCAAGGGAATCCATGATATGGTCTTCTGGAGCGAGTACGCCGAGAAGTTCATACCTAAAATGTTTCCCATTGAGAAATAAAACGATCGCTAGGAGATAATAATGCTTTTTAATATATTGATATGGCTATATATTTGTATCACTACTACCACCATCGGTTATGCGTTCCTCAGAAAGACAACACTTGGCTTTATAGAGTATTCCATGTTTGGCATTATGGCGGTTACGGTATATGCAGAAATCTTCAGCTTGTTTTATAAAGTCGGTTTTGTAGCTAATGTCATATTGATAATTGTTACCGCAGCTATTGTCCTGATCTTGAGGAAGCATTTTTTTCAAAGGATCTCATATTTATTTAAAGACAGAAGATTACCGGAGATATTAGGCCTGACCATCGGGATCATTCTTATGGTGCTTTTTGTTTCATATGGATCATCCCGTGGCTTTTTCCACTACGATTCAGATCTTTATCATGGACAGGCCATAAGATGGATCGAGGAATACGGTGTAGTAAAAGGCCTTGGCAATTTGCACGTTCGACTGGCATATAACAGCGCGTCATTTGCTCTCAGCGCTCTTTACAGTTTTTCTTTTTTGGGTGGGCAGTCCTTTCATGCTGTTCCCGGTTATCTGGTCCTGATAGTACTTTTAGATTGTTTTAAACTCGTGGGACATGTTATCGGAAAAGAAGTTAAGGTAGCGGATTTTGCAAGAATTGGAGTAGCTTATTATTGCTTTAATATTTTTGACGAAATGGTATCACCGGCATCCGATTATTTTGCAATGTTATTTTTCCTTTTCTCAGTGGTAAAGGCACTGGAAATTGCTGAGTCGGAAGAACATGAAACCAAGACAGAGGAATATGCACTTATTGCAATGATGGCAGTATATTCTATAACTTTGAAACTTTCAGCGGTTCCGGCGGTTTTATTGACTGTAGTCCCGGTTGTAAGGTTCGCAAAGGATAAGAACGTAAAGAGGATATTCGTTTATCTTTGCGGAGGAATTTTAATTTCAGCGCCCTTCTTTATAAGAAACTATTTGCTTTCGGGTTGGTTATTCTATCCATCTACTTCCATCGATATTTTTTCACCAAAGTGGAAAATACCGGAAAGTATGGCCAATATTGATGCTGCAGATATAGTGGCGTACGGAAGAGGATATACCTATGGCGAAGCATCTACTTACAGCTTTGGGGTGTGGTTCCCCCATTGGATACAGACGCTCTCACGTACGGAGAAAGTCCTTTTTACAGCATCTCTTACGGGGGTAATTCTGTTTTTGTTCAGTTTGATAATTCGAAAGGGATTAAAGGAAATACATCTCCCTGAGATAACGGTTATTCTTTCTTTTGGATTCTGGCTTGTATCAGCGCCATTGGTAAGGTATGGACAAGGTTTTATTCTTCTTCTTCCTACTATGATGGCAGGAGATACGATCCTTGGACTTGTTAATCTTTCAAACAAAGGAAAGGAAGGCGGGGCCGCAGAAGGAAAAGTCAAAAGAATGGGAACAGTTATATTATTGGCAGTATCAGTCATTTTCTTTAGTTACAAGATAACTGTGACTGTGCTAAACTTCAAAAGCAATTTGCTTCTGCCTTATTATGTTAAACAAAGGGATTATGGGGTATATGAAATGGCCGAGAACTCGGTGGATGGAATAACGGTTTATACACCTGCCGGTGGGGATCAGACCGGATATGCTCCTTTCCCCGCAACGCCCTGTATAGTGGAAGGCCTTCACTTGATGGGAGATGATATATGTGACGGATTCTATGTAGAACAGCAGGAATAATATGACACAAAACCTCCGAGGCACATCGCCCCGGAGGTTTCTTTATCTTATATTATCTAAACTACTATAGTATTCTTCAAGTTTCGGTCTTGCGCTTTCATAATAAGGCTTCAGCATTTCATCAAACTGATTTCCCATGCCCATCATGATTATCTTATCGGCCTCTTCGAAGGACATGCTGTCCTTGTAAACTCTTTTACTTACCAATGCGTCGTAAACGTCCGCTATGGCCATTATACGAGCTTCGAGAGGTATTTCCTCTCCTTTGAGTCCTTCAGGGTATCCGGAGCCATCCCACCTTTCGTGGTGGTACTTGGCAACATTTTCAGCTATCTCTCTGAAATACTCATCATCCGTATCCTTTAAGATCTCGTGGATGATCTTAGCTCCTTCGGGAGCATGAACCTTCATCTTTTCATATTCCCAAGGCTCGAACCTGCCTTTCTTTCCGAGAATGCTGTCAGGGACGGCAATCTTTCCAAGGTCATGCATTGGCGCTGCTTTGACGATGTCACGGCAGAACTCATCCGATAGTTCAAGTTCATTTTCTTTAAGGATCTCATCTATAAGGATCCTTACTCCGTCGCTGGTTCTCTTGATATGACCGCCGGTAGAGTTGTCACGGCTTTCAACCATGGTCGCCATGCCGAGTATCAGCTTGTTGTGCATCTCGATGATATGCGCAGTTTTCTCTTCAACTTCGTCCTGAAGCTTGGCATTAAAGTTGTTGATCAGTTCGATATAATTCTGATTCTTGGTATCATCAACAATGCTTATGCAATAGCCGCGCTTTAGCTTTCCGTCGTAGAGATAAACGACTTCGATACTATAGATCTTGTCATCTCTGTGGAATATAAATTTGTCCTTGCTGTTATCGTGCTTGAATTCCCTAGCCCAGGACAAAACAGTTTCTTTTAAATATTCAGTCTTCTTCATGGAAGCGTCTACACGAAGCTCTGCAAGTTCAGGAATAAATCTCTTGGCGGTCTCGTTGCAACCAAGATAGTGATATCCAAAATCCAATGAGATGAATCCTTTTTCACCTGCCTCCATAATGGAATCTGCATTGATAGAATTTATATCGTATAGGCAAAGTCTGTTGGCAATGATCAGATAAACGATCTGGGATGCGATGTATGCAACAGGAACAAATTCTATTTGGCCCCCGATCCTTTTTGCAAAGAAATAAGCCACAACGGTAACAAACTCCGGAATTGCAAGGAGCTTAATGGTGTGGGTGGAAACATCCTTTTTATTAAAGTTGGTGTAGAAAAGGATAATGATGCTGGCTATGAAATACAGCATGATCATGATCATGAAGACCGAATGCATGGGACCGTATTCCTTGTAAACCTCCAAACTGTTATCTGTTTTCCACATCGTGATATTTTTATAGAAAAGAGGGTACTTGCCAATGGTTAGTACCGAGGCGTATACTATGGAATTGAACGTCATGAGCCCGACTCTGAACAGTCTGTGGAGTTTTATCTTACATCTGTCCAAAACGCACATCAGGATAAAGAAAACCAGAAAGCATCCGCCTATGTAAATGACCTTTATCGACATCATCAGTTCGCCGAGGGTCTCTGATCTTGCGTACAT
>JAEEGF012437070.1_pt1 | contig 14615 bp, 11 predicted proteins | sample 9134171 | NCBI WGS metagenome assembly JAEEGF01 (sample SAMN16246542, study PRJNA631951) | gut metagenome | biome: gut microbiome; feature: rumen; material: AP-attached | host: Bos | place: Iran: Karaj | collected 2018-10
CTTGATGAAGCAGAGGCTTGGAATCTTCGGATTCGGAAAAGCCTCATTTGGATTGGGTCTGTTTTTTATCTCCATAAATTCCGATTTATCTGTCTACAAAGGTATGTATTTTCTTTCTTTATTCGTTTATGGGCTATGTTAAACATTCTTTTCTATGCCCATTTCTTGACAAAACACTCCACCTTTGGTTACTTCATCTAAAAACACACCATTTTATTCTTATCAATCACGAGTGATGCTTTGTTCTCAATAAGAACTTTATTAACTCATGAATAACAAATCGAATTTTGCCATTTGGTGTAAAGTAGAGTGTACAATCGTTCGTTCGATTTTGAGGTTTTGAAGGGTTAACTTACAATTTGAAACCCGATTTTCGTATTGTTTTCGGTTGTTTATAAGTCATTTTTCATGGGAACATTTTTGGACTCTTCAAGCCTTCTTGTGTTCATAAGTATATGTTTTTCAACACAAATAAGGTTTGCCAAATCATTACATCGCTATAGTAACCATAGAGACACAGGAACTATACATTATAAAAAATCTTGACAAACGGAAAAGGAAGTGGTCATCTTGTCATCCCAAGGATGGACCATGCAACAAATCGCTGAAATGACAAACAAATCACTTGATTCCGTCAAACATTACCGAAAGAACATATTGGAAAAACTCGATGTTACCAATATCAGTTCCGCTGTCTTGGCTTCAATCAACAGGAAAAAACTACAATTACTTCCGTCATACATAAAGGTGGGACACCCGTCGGAGTGCCCCGCCTTTTGTTATTGTCTAAGCTGAGAAATGAAAAGACGCGTTTACAGGGTTATTTTTGCCATTTTGGTTTCGTTGCGCGAGACCTTGTCTATCTTCATGCCCGAGGCACTGATTTTAGACACGCCGCTGGCGTTGAGCGAGGCTTCTTTGGCTTCTCCGTCCAACCGGGCACTGGAACTGCCCGAACAGGTCACGGTCACACGGTCGGTTCTGCCTGCATAATACACGTTGCTGGCTCCCGACACCGTGAAGCGCGCTTCGCCGGCGTTGCCGTTGACATTCACCTTGCCGGCACCCGACGCCCTGACGTCGAGGGCTTCGGTGCGGTTGAACCGCGTCAAAGTCAGTTTGCTTGCCCCGCTGCAATTCAAAGAGTAAAACTTACCTGTCAACATGTCCACCGCCAGATTGCCGGCACCGGAACAGTTGAAACCCACCCTGTCGCCGGAATATACTTCCTTGAACGCTGTCTCGGACGCTCCGGAGCACTGGATGGTGACGGCACCCGAAGACATCACCGTCTGGCCCACCGCCTTCGATGCGCCGGACAGGCGGACGTCCACCGGCTCCTGTTGGTTGACGTTGCCCAACTGGGCCCGCGTGGCGCCCGACATCTCCAAAGTCTCCAGACGCGGGGCACTGACATACAGGTTGACTTCCTCACCCTTGTGCAACGTGATGCCGCGCCTGGACTTCAGATTGTCGTTCTGACCGGCACTCAGCGTACCTCCGGAATAACTGACCGAAAAGTATTCCTTCAAACGCTCGGGCACTTCCCACCGCACCGACGCTTTGTCGGACTGCGTGAAGTACAAGTGGACCACACTGCCCACGCGGATGTGACGCAAATGCCCGTCGACCGCCACTTCGCGGCCCACCGCGGCATCCTCGATGACGGTCATCACCGCCACATCCTTCTTCATCAGGGGCGCCAACGCCTCCATGGCCTTCTCATAAGTCAAATCACCCGAGATGAGCACAGCACCGTCGTCCACCATCATCTCACTCTGTTTCTCACTGCTGCTGCAGGCCAACAACGGCATCGCCATCAGCAGGCACACTGCAGACTTTCCAAACAATTGAAATCTCATTTATACGCTCGTTTTAAATCGTTGTCTATACTATAAACGCAAAAACAACGGAAATGTAACATCGGAAACACATGTTTTTGTCCAAAAAATTTACCTGAAATTTTGCCGTTTCGTAACTCATTGATTTTCACGGAGTGTCAAATATGGCAATTCCGAAGCGGCGTCTCAAAATTTCGAAACGCCGCTTCTGAGCCCCGAAGTCCCACCTTTGAGAGACGAAATCCGGCCTCCTTTTTTGGTAATGTGAGTCATTCCGAACCCGTGAGCAACGGCATATTTTGGATTTGTGGGCGATGAATTGAAAAAAATGTGTATTTTTGTAGCAGCGATTTTGTTTCACTCCATCAACGACAGTATGAAACGGCCTTACGCTTTGGCCCGCCTGTGGGCTTTCTACCGCGACGGCTTCCGCCGGATGACGTGGGGCCGCACGCTGTGGGTGCTTGTGATTATCAAACTGTTCGTCATCTTCGTCATCCTGCGTCTGGTGTTCTTCAAACCCGCTCTCGGAGGAATGTCTGAAACAGAAAAACAGAAAACGGTAGCAGAAAAACTAAGTAACTAATTCTTCATTTTTAATTATATGGCTATAGACATTTCATTGATTGACTGGTCGCGGGCGCAGTTTGCCCTGACGGCCTGCTACCACTGGCTCTTCGTGCCCCTGACGCTCGGCCTGGCCGTCGTGATGGGCATCATGGAGACGCTCTATGTGGTGAAAAAAGACGAGTTCTGGAAGCGCACAGCGCAGTTCTGGATGAAACTCTTCGGTATCAACTTCGCTGTGGGCGTGGCCACGGGACTGATACTGGAGTTTGAGTTCGGCACAAACTGGTCGAACTACTCGTGGTTCGTGGGTGACATCTTCGGTGCCCCGCTGGCCATTGAAGGCATCGTGGCCTTCTTCATGGAAGCCACGTTCATTTCGGTGATGTATTTCGGATGGAACAAGGTGAGCCGCCGGTTCCACCTGGCCGCCACGTGGCTCACGGGCCTCGGCGCCACCATCTCGGCATGGTGGATACTGGTGGCCAACGCGTGGATGCAGCATCCCGTGGGCATGGCGTTCAACCCCGACACCGTGCGCAACGAGATGGTCAACTTCTGGGACGTGGCTTTCCAGGGCATGGCGGTGACGAAATTTCTCCACACCGTTTCGAGCGCATGGATGACGGGCGGCGTGTTCGTCATCGGCGTGAGCTGCTGGTATCTGCTGCGGGGGCGTAACACCGACATGGCGCGCCGCAGCCTGCGCATCGGCGCCATCGTGGGCCTCGTCGCCACGTTCCTCGTGATGATTACGGGCGACCGCAGCGGCGTGGAGATAGCCCGCCACCAGCCTATGAAACTGGCCGCCGCCGAAGGACTGATGGACGGCGGCACACGGGCACCCTTCTCCATCGTGCCCGGCGTGGAAGTGCCCGGCGTGCTTTCCATCCTGGCCACGCACGACCTGAACGGCTACGTGCCCGGCGTGAACGACCTGCTCAACGGCTACATCACGCCCGACAGCCAGAAAGTGAAGGGCGGACAGGAAAAAATGCTGCTGGGACAACGCGCGCTGAAGAACTTCGCCCTCTACCGCGAAAACCTGAAGACCGACACGGCACAGGCTGCCGTCTATGCCGAACGGCTGAAGGAACAGGTGCAGTATTTCGGCTACGGCCACGTAAAGCAGGTGCGCGACCTGGTGCCTCCCATCGGCATCGTTTTCTGGGCCTTCCGCGTCATGGTGGGGCTGGGCTCGCTGCTGCTCCTGGTGATGCTGCTCTTTCTGTGGTTCGAGTATAAGAAAAAACCGCAACTGCCGCGCTGGCTGCTCCACGCCGGACTGTGGAGCATTCCGCTCGTTTATCTGGCCGGACAGGCCGGGTGGGCCGTGGCCGAAGTGGGACGCCAGCCGTGGATTATCCAGGACCTCATGCCGGTAAACGCCGCCGTGAGCGAACTGCCCACGGGCAACGTGATGCTGACGTTCTTCATCTTCCTCATCCTCTTCACCGCGTTGCTCTTTGCCGAACTGCGCATCATGATCAACGCCATCAAAAACCATAAAAGCGAATAAGTCATGTTTACATACAATTTTCTCCAACACTACTGGTGGTTTCTGGTGAGCCTGCTGGGCGCACTGCTGGTATTCCTGATGTTCGTGCAGGGCGGCAACTCCGTGGCCTACACCCTGGGTCGCAACGAAGAGGAGCGCCGCCTCATCTTCAACTCCACGGGCCGCAAATGGGAATACACGTTCACCACCCTCGTCACCTTCGGCGGCGCCTTCTTCGCGTCGTTTCCCCTGTTCTACAGCACCAGTTTCGGCGGCGCCTACTGGGTGTGGATGCTCCTGCTGGTAAGCTTCGTGCTGCAAGCCGTGAGCTATGAGTTCCAGTCGAAGGTGGGCAATGTGCTCGGCCGACGCGGCTACCGCCTGCTGCTTCAGTTCAACGGCTTCGTCGGTCCCTTCGTGCTCGGCGCCGCCGTGGGCACGTTCTTCAACGGCGCTGAGTTCACCGTCAGTCAAGATAACCTGGGCGACACCTTCATGCCTGTCGTCTCCACGTGGGCGTCACCGCTCCACGGCCTCGAGGCTCTAGGCAATCTGTGGAACTGGTGTCTCGGTTTAGCCGTCTGCTTCCTGACCCGCACGCTCGGCATCCTCTACATCATGAACAACGTGGACGACGAGACGCTTCGCAGTCGCGGCAGCGTGCAACTGGTGGGCAACGCCGGCATGTTCCTGCTGTTCTTTCTGGCCTTCCTCATCCGCACCCTGCTGAAGGACGGCTTCGCTGTGACGGCCGTCGGTACCGTGATCATGGAACCCATGAAGTACCTCTACAACCTCATCACCATGTGGCCCGTGTTGCTATTACTTCTCATCGGTGTGGTACTCGTGCTCTTCGGACTATGGAAGACCGTCCGCAGCAAGACCTACGTGCGCGGCATCTGGCCCGTGGGCATCGGCACGGTGCTCACCGTCCTGGCCCTGCTCCTCTGCGCCGGATGGAACCACACTGCCTACTATCCCTCCACGGTCGACCTGCAGAGTTCACTCACCATCGCCAACAGTTCCTCCAGCCTCTTCACGCTCCGGGTAATGAGCGTCGTTTCGTTGCTCATCCCCTTTGTACTGGCCTACATTGTCTGGTGCTGGCGCGCCATCGACCGCAGCAGCATTACCTGTAAGGAACTCGACGAAGACGAGCACGCCTATTGAATTCATAGACACGCATTGCCAAAAAACGCAGATAGTCCGTCTATCTGCGTTTTCTGTTTGTCATATGATACCCGAGTGTCAGGGCCGCATGCCTTTCAGTGTGACCACGGTGTATTCGCTCTTGCTGCCTATGCGGAACTTGCCGCCCCACAGGCCGATGCCCTCGCTCACGTAGTAGTGGGTGCGCCCCAGGCGGTGGTAACCGTGGGAACACTCGTAAATGACGTCGGTGATTAGATTGATGGGAAACACCTGTCCGCGGTGCGTGTGGCCCGACAGTTGGAAGTCCACGCCGGCCCGTTCGCTCTGCTTCAGGTGGAACGGCTGGTGGTCGAGCAATACCATCGGGTGACGCAGGTCTATATTTTTCAGTATTTCCTTCAGTTTCTTGCGCTTGTGGTTGGTACGGTCGTCACGTCCGGCCACATAAAAAGCACTGTCCACGAGCACCACCTCGTCCTTCAGCAAGCGGATGCCCGCCTGATGGAAGAAGTCGGTATTGTCCTTGCCCGACAGGTAGTCGTGGTTGCCCGGGCAGGCATAGACGCCCAACGGGGCCTTGAGGCGCTTCAATTCCTCACCCATGGCCTCGCGCAACACGGGTTGCATGGCGTTATCGATGATGTCGCCGGCAATGATGACGGCATCGGGCTCTTCACGATTGACCAAGTCCACCCAACGCGCCAGTTCCTTGCGTCCGATGGTGTAACCCAGATGCAAGTCCGACAGCGCCACCAGTCTGTAGTCACGCAGCAGCGGTTTCCCCGTGTCCACCGTCAGTTCCGTGCGCACCTTGTGGTGATAGCGCCAGTTACCGTAGGCAAAAATCAGCAGCAACGCACCGGCTACCGCCGCCACACCGCCCCAATGGTGCACAAACCACGGCCGCACCGACGGCACCGCAAGACGCACCACGTCGATAACCAGGCACGCCATCGCCAAATACAGAAAAATGAACAGCCACGCCGTGGTGATATAGTAAATGTAGCCTGTCAGGTTCTCAGGTATATACTTGCGTCCGACTATGGCAGCCACCATCAGGAACAACAGGCCCAGGCACACGCTTATCACCGTGGCACGCCAGCCCGTGCCCAGCGGCAGCATCTGCCACAGGTGCCAAGCCACGTAAACCATCAGTCCTAAGACTATAATCAGGAATAAAATCAGCTTCAACATGGTTTCTTTGGGTGTTGAGACTGCAAAAATACGGATTTTTAATTAATTTTGCCCTCATGATGCGAAAACTAAAAGTCACAGAACTGGGACGCCTCACCGTCGACGAGTTCAAAACGGCGGAGAAACTGCCGCTGGCACTGGTGCTCGACAACATCCGCAGCGTCTATAACGTCGGTAGCATGCTGCGCACCGCCGACGCTTTCCGCGTGGCCCGTGTCTGCCTGTGCGGCATCACGGCACAACCGCCTTCGGCCGAAATCCACAAGACTGCCCTCGGCGCCGAGGACAGCGTGGACTGGACTTATTATGAAACCACCGAACAAGCCGTTGCCCTACTTAAAGCCGAAGGTTACATTCTCCTGGCCGTGGAACAGGTGGAAGGCAGCATCCCTCTCAACCAGTGGCATGCCAACCGCCACGCCAAATACGCCCTCGTCGTGGGTAACGAAGTGAAAGGCGTCAGCCAACACGTCGTCGATCTCTGCGACGCCGCGCTCGAAATTCCCCAATACGGCACCAAACATTCCCTCAATGTCGCCAACACGGCCGCCATCGTTCTTTGGGAATGCTTCCGGCAACTCAATCAGTTCTTCTGAAAAACGGTGCATAACCTGTGGAAAACTCCCGTTTTTCTGGTTTATAACCCCGTGTAAAACCTACCGCCTAATCACCCTTCCGCTTTTCCACAACTTATTCACATTTCCCACCGGTTTACCCACGCACTTTTCACGTTGTATCAACAAAAATACACCATTAAAAATACATCACAATAAATTGACACTCAAATCATCATTAAAAGTTATCCACCGTTTCCACCGATAAGCAAAAAGTAGAAGAAAACATTATTCCATAGATATAAATATGAAAGAAATTACTCTCTTTTTATTTATTCAGTTTCCAAACACCGGTGGAAATTTACGGCAGAGTTATTATTTCATGATTTATTGATTCATCTATTGGATTCCGGGACTCAAAAGTGGGACTTCGGGGCGTAAAGGCGGCGTTTCGAAAGTTTGAGAAGGCGTTTCTGTTTTGCCGTGTTTAGTACCCGATGGAAATCAACGGGTTACGAAACGGTGAAATTTCAGGTAAAAATTTTGAACAAAAACAGCCTGCAGGCGTTGTCGGCTGTAAATAAAAATTACCCTTTTGAGTCCATCCGTTCTGAAAAAGAATCTCTATATTTGCATCGTCAACACTAAAGACAACGATAAAGAAATTGAAATACGAAATAACTTTGAAGTGCCTCTTGGTGCGGAGTTTTCAATAGACATTGAACCATAAAATGAATTGATTATGAAAAGAAAAGCATGGTTAATTTTAGCATTACTGATATCTGCAACGATGCAAGCGAAAGATTATGGCTTGTCCGTGCGGGTATATGGGGGTGAACCTACGGAGTTAACGGAAGAGAATGTTTCTGATTTATTCGGAGATGGCATCTATAGCTATTGTCCGGAAACCAAAACATTGGACATCAAGGGGAATGACTTTACCTTTGGTAGGTCTATAGTAAATAGAAGTGTGGATGGTCTTATCATAAATGTTGAAAAAGACTGTACGCTGGATATCGCTTTTATTCTTGAAGCTAACACGGTTTTCAAAGGAAGTGGTTGTCTTACTTTACAAGGTGAGTTCGGAATAGGTATAGACAAAAGTGGCGTTAATGTGGTGTTTGATCATATAGATATGCGTATAAAGACTTATTGGTGTGGTTTTTATAATAATGTACATGATTCTGGTACACAATTAACCATAATATCTTCAAACGTGGAATCTAATATCGATGATGATTCGGCATTACTTGTGGACACATTAACCCTTGTAGATTGTGTTATAGTTGAGCCACAAAATGCTATAATGTCAGATGGCGTTCTTTGTATAGATTTTGGAAATAATGATATATCCCCGACGACACATTTTAAAATTGTTAATCAAACAGAGGGTATTCACTCAGTCCATAAAGAGCCATTAACAAAAAGTACGCTATATAACCTGCAAGGACAACGGGTAACAGATCCGAAGAAAGGTGAGATTTATATCCAAAAAGGAAAGAAGGTAAGAAAGGGCATTTGATAATTAACAATGAAGAATTAATAATGAAGAATGGCGGTGCGTTCCTCGGGGGATGCACCGCAGTTGTTTGTGGCGCTGTTGTGAATCAGTTTACTACAAATTGTAGTTTCATTTACTTCGTTTTAGGTATTGCAAAGACGGGAATATCGGTGTAACTTTGCAGTCGGAAAGTGAAAGTCAAGATGAAGCTTTCGGAATTGAAGACAGGCGAGCGTGCGGTCATCGTGAAGGTGGCCGGTCACGGCGGTTTCCGCAAACGTATTGTGGAAATGGGTTTCATTAAGGGTCGCACGGTGGAGACGTTGCTGAACGCTCCGCTGCAGGACCCGGTGAAATATCACGTGATGGGTTACGAGGTGTCGCTGCGCCGCGCCGAGGCTTCGATGATAGAGGTGGCGCCCTACTCCATGCAGAAGGATGCGGATGACACGACGGGCACTGCCCCGCTGATGGAGGAGGTGGAGCGCGATGTGCGGGAGGCTTACCTTCGGCAGCGCCGCACGATCAACGTGGCCCTGGTGGGTAATCCGAACTGCGGCAAGACGTCGCTCTTCAATTATGCCAGTGGTGCCCATGCCCGGGTGGGAAACTACAGCGGGGTGACGGTGGACGCCACGGAGGCGCATGCCCATTTCGAAGGCTACGACTTCAATCTCATCGACCTGCCCGGCACGTATTCGCTGTCGGCCTACAGTCCGGAGGAACTCTACGTGCGCCGCCACATCATCGACCGCACGCCGGACATCATCATCAATGTCATCGACTCGCACAATCTGGAGCGTAACCTGTATCTGACGACGCAACTCATCGACATGAACCAGCGCATGGTGTGCGCCCTGAACATGTATGACGAGTTCGAGCAGCGCGGCGACCAACTGGACATAGACTGTCTGAGCACGCTGTTCGGCGTGCCCATGGTGCCGACGTCGTTCAAGACGGGCCGCGGGGTGGACCTGCTCTTCCACGTGATCATCAACATGTATGAGGGCGTGGACTACGTGGACGCCGAGGGACGCATCAATCCCGAGGTGGCCCGCGAAATCAGGGAGTGGCACGACACGTATGTGAAGCGCAAGGAGACGGTGACGTCGGCCTGTCCGCATTGCGGCAAGAACAGTTGCAAGGGTTGTCCTGCCGCCGCTCACAATCACCTGGAGGATTTCGCCGCGGGCGACCGTCCGGTGAAGCACTATTACCGCCACATCCACATCAACCACGGACAATACGTGGAGACGGGCATCGACACGGTGAAGGCCGTGTTGCAACGCGACGAACAGATACGTCACCGCTACTCGACACGTTATCTGGCCATCAAACTGCTGGAAAACGACAGTGAGGTGCAGCAACTGGTGAAGACGTTCGCCCACGCGGCCGGCATAGAGGCGGCCGTGAGGCGGGCACAGCAACAGATAGAACGCGACACACACGAGGACTCGGAAACGGCGGTGATGAACGCCAAGTACGGGTTCATACACGGGGCACTGAAGGAGGCGGAGTTCAGCGAGGGAAACAAGAAGGACACGTACCGCATGACACACTTTCTGGACGACGTGTTCTCGAACCGCTATGTGGGCTTCCCCATCTTTTTCCTGCTGCTGTTCCTGATGTTCGAGACGACGTTCGTGCTGGGCCAATATCCTATGGACTGGATTGACGCCGGCGTGGCGTGGCTGGGGCGCTGGTTGGGCACGACATTGCCCGATGGCGTGGTGAAGGACATGCTGGTGGACGGCGTCGTGGGCGGTGTGGGCAGCGTCATCATTTTCCTGCCGCAGATACTCATCCTTTACCTGTTTATATCGTTCATGGAAGACTCTGGCTACATGGCCCGGGCGGCTTTCATCATGGACAAACTGATGCACAAGATGGGACTGCACGGCAAGTCGTTCATCCCGCTCATCATGGGTTTCGGCTGCAACGTGCCCGCCGTGATGGCCACACGGACCATCGAGAGCCGGCGCTCACGCCTCATCACGATGCTCATCCTGCCCTTCATGAGTTGTTCGGCACGCTTGCCCATCTACATCATGATAACGGGCACGTTCTTCGCTCTGAAGTACCGGTCGCTGGTGATGATTTCGCTCTATGTCGTAGGCATCGTGATGTCGGTCATCGTGAGCCGTCTGATGAGCCGTTTCGTCATCCGCGGCGAGGACACGCCCTTCGTGATGGAACTGCCTCCTTACCGCTGGCCCACCGCCAAGGCCATAGGTCGACATACGTGGGAAAAGGGTAAGGAATATCTCAAAAAGATGGGAGGCATCATTCTCGTGGCCAGTCTTGTGGTTTGGGCGCTGGGTTACTTCCCCCACAACAACGCGCTCTCCAGTCAGGAGCAACAAGAACAAAGCTACATCGGCCGTCTGGGTCAGACCATCGAACCGGTGTTCCGGCCTCAGGGCTTCAATTGGAAACTTGACGTGAGCCTTATTGCCGGTGTGGGAGCCAAGGAGATTGTCGCTTCCACCATGGGTGTGATTTATGCTGACGACGACAGTTTTGGCGACGATGCATCATACAGCGATGACGGCGAGAAGTACACCAGACTGCGTGCCCAAATGATCAAGGACGGCATGACACCGCTCACGGCTTACTGCTACCTGCTCTTCATTCTGCTCTACTTCCCCTGTCTGGCCACCATTGTTGCCATCAAGAACGAAACAAGGTCGTGGCGCTGGGCCGTGTTTGCTGCCACTTACACAACGTTGGTGGCTTGGGTGGTGTCGGCGGTGGTGTATCAAATAGGCTGTTTGTTCCCCTAAATAGATGGAAGGATGGGTAAACCGAAATACAAAAAGCACTGGCACGACCGCATGGTAATCACCGTGGACGACTACATCAAGGCGGCCAAACGCGGCCAACGGGAGGCTGAACAGGAACAACGGGGACCCGGGTTCCATAGCAGCGACCGTGCCCACCGTAACCGCAAAACGTATTGCCGTAAACAAAAACACCGCCATCGCGACGAGGAGCGTTGGTAAGACGGGTTGCAAAAACAAACGTGACGCGACTTTTTTTGAAACGTTTGTTTTTGGCGGAATCATCAAAATTTGTACCTTTGCTCTCAGATAAATGCAAAGCAAGATGAGAAAAATCGTGATGTTGGCCTTTTTGTTGGCCTTGCCCGCTGTGTTGCGGGCTCAGAAAAGTTTTGAATTGCCCCTGTGGACGGGCAGTGAGTTGACTGACGACCGTGCCGATGCACGACTGCTGGTGTTCTTGGCCGACAATCCGACGGGGCAGGCAGTGGTGGCCTGTCCGGGCGGTGGCTATAGGTTTCTTTCAATGCAGAATGAAGGCATCTGGTTTGCCCGTCTGTTCAATCCCAATGGCATCTCGCTGATGGTGCTCAAATACCGTCTGCCCAAGCAGCGCCATACGGTGCCGTTGGAGGATGCCGAGCAGGCCATGCGGCTGGTGCGCAGCCATGCCGCCGAATGGGGCGTGGACACGGCCAATGTGGGTGTTATGGGCAGCAGTGCCGGAGGTCATCTGGCCACGACGCTGGCCACCCATTACCATTCAAAGGCCACGCGTCCTGATTTTCAGATTTTGCTCTATCCTGTTGTTACCATGGACAAGACGTTTACCGACATGGGTACGCACGACAATCTGATTGGCAAGGATGCTTCGCCTGAAATGGAGGAACTCTACAGCAACGAAAAGCATGTGACCGACGATACACCGCGTGCTTTCATTATTTTCAGTTCAAACGACCGTACGGTACCTTTGAAAAACGGCTTCCTTTATGCGCAAGCTATGATTGATCACAAGATTCCCGTTTCGCTCCATGTTTATCCTGACGGTTACCACGGCTTCGGCTACAACCCGGACTTCAAGGATGCCGACATCTGGCACAGGGAACTTGTGCGTTGGTTGAAACGTGACGGTAAGTAAAGGCAGCCAATTTTAAGAGAACAGAAACGGCGCTTCAAATGTTTGAAGCGCCGTTTCTGTTTTTTATTTGCGACTTTGTGAATAAGGAGCCGACTCCGGTGACGTGCCCCGTTGTGTGTTTGGCTTGTCGGTCATGTCGAATTGCAGATTCATGCCACGCTGCAAATCGTCGCGGCGGACGTAGTTCTTGTCATACGTTTTGCCGTTAACCCTGAGACGGTTCACATAGCGGTGCTGGTCGCCCTGCCCTTTGGCTTCGATGGTCACGCGCTTGCCATTCGGAAGGTGCACGATGATATGGTCAAAATAAGGTGCGCCCAAGGCGTATTCTCCCGAAGCGGGGCACACGGGATAAAATCCCAAAGCCGAGAAGACGTACCATGCGGAAGTCTGGCCGTTGTCTTCGTCGCCGCAGTAGCCGTCGGGAGAGGCGCGGTAAAGGCGGTTCATCACCTCGCGGGTCCAGTATTGCGTCTTCCACGGTTGGCCGCTCCAGTCGTAAAGATAAATGATGTGTTGGGCGGGTTGGTTGCCGTGGGCATACTGGCCGAAGTTCATGACCTGCATCTCGCGAATTTCGTGGATGACCTGACGATAGTAACTTTCGTCGAAGTCGGGGGTCTGCACGAAGAGCGAGTCAAGCATGCGGTTGAAGACATCCTTGCCCCCCATCAGGTCGATGAGCCCTTGCGGGTCGTGGAAGACGGACCAGCTATAGTGCCAGCCGTTGCCTTCGGTAAAGACGTCGCCCCATTTGAGCGGGTTGTAAGGTGTGAGGAACGTGCCGTCCTGCTGCCGTCCGCGCATCAGGCGGGTTTCCTTGTCGAACAGGTTACGGTAGTTGTAGGCATGCTGACGGTAGGGTTCCAGTTCGCTTTCTGTCCGTCCCAGGGCGCGTCCGAACTGATAGATGCACCAGTCATCGTAAGCGTATTCCAGTGTACGTGCCGCACTTTCGTTGATACCCACGTCGCAGGGCACATAACCCAGCCGGTTGTAGTGATCGAAGCCGAGGCGTCCCGTGGAGCGCACTTGGGGATGCACTGCGTTGGCACCGTGGGTAACGGCTTCCCAGAGCAGGTCGGCATCGTAGCCTTTGAGTCCTGCCAGATAAGCGTCGGCCACTACCGAGGCGGAGTTGTTGCCCACCATGCAGTTGCGATGGCCCGGGCTGGCCCATTCGGGCAGGAAACCACTCTCCCGATACATGTTGGCGAAGCCTTCTTGAACGAGAGAGCCTACCTCGGGATAAATCAAATGAAGGAGAGGAAACAGGGCGCGGAACACGTCCCACACGCCGAAGTCGGTGTAGAGGCGTCCCGGTTCCACTGTGCCTTTGAACGGACTGTAGTGGATGGGTTGGCCCTGGATATCCTCTTCGTAGAAACTGCGCGGGAAGAGCAGGGCGCGGTAGAGGCAGGAATAGAATGTGCGGGTGTGGTCGATATTGTTGTGGTCCACTTCAATGCGTCCGAGCCAGCGGTTCCATTCGGCGGCTCCGGCCTGCATCACGTCGTCGAACGTGCGCTGGCCCGCCTCGCGCTGCAAGTTGAGTTCGGCCTGTTCGGGACTGATGAACGATGAACCGACGTGGGCAATGACCGGGCCACCCTGTGGGCCGAATCCGACGACGGCTTGGGCGTGGTTGCCTTCGACGGCAAGTTTGTCCGTTCCCAGTTGGTCACCGTCGCCCACGGCGGTGTAAGTAAAGGGCCGGTCAAACTGTATGACGAAGTAGTTCTTGAAATTCTTTGGCACACCACCTGCGTTGCGCGTGGAGTAACCGATGATTTTGCGTTCTTTTGGAATGATTTTCACGAACGAGCCTTTATCGTAGGCATCGACGGTGAGATAGGCTTCGCGCCCCTGCTGATAGCTGAAGCGGAACAGGGCGCAGCGCATGGTGGGTGTTAGTTCGGCCGTCACGTTGTAGTCGGCCAAATAGACTTTATAATAGTAAGGTGTGGCCGTTTCGCCGAAGTGAGAGAACCAACTGGCGCGTTTTTCCTCGTTCGCTTCGGGACGGTCGGCGGTGGGCATCAGGCTGAAAGCCCCGTAATCGTTGATCCACGGGCTGGGTTGATGGGTTTGTTTCAGTCCGCGCAACTTGTGGTTGGTATAGGTGTACATCCACCCGTCGCCATTCTTTCCGGTCTGGGGCGACCAGCTGTTCATCCCCCAGGGCAGGGAGATGTCGGGATAGAGATTGCCCGTGGAAAGTTCAAAACTGGACAGGGTGCCCACCAGAGGGTTCACGTAGTCCACCGGACCGCCCGTGACGAAAGCCCGCAGCGAGGGCGTCAGGCAGAAGATGAGGAGTAAAGGCAGGAAACGTCGTTTCATTGGTACATCGTTTTTTTGAAATTAAGGCAAATATACGAATTTCTTGA
>JAEEGF010818190.1_pt1 | contig 14614 bp, 11 predicted proteins | sample 9134171 | NCBI WGS metagenome assembly JAEEGF01 (sample SAMN16246542, study PRJNA631951) | gut metagenome | biome: gut microbiome; feature: rumen; material: AP-attached | host: Bos | place: Iran: Karaj | collected 2018-10
AATGAAAAAACGAGATTGAAGTTTATCACTCCAATCTCGTTTTCTTCATTCTAGCCTCCATTGCAATGTTAAATTAATGACATTGAGAGCATGCCTCCAGCTTTTTTTCTGCACCAGACACAGGCGAACCATTATTTGAAACACCATCTTTTCTTGATGGTATTACAGTTTTACTTGTTATATTTAAATTTGAAGCTTTTACATCCATATTGAATCTCCATAGAAACAACCATGTTCCATATGCACTACAATTATAATTCCAAAAATATGAAAACTTTATTATTTCTTTTTACCAGCTTTCACTGTCTGCGAAATTGCTTTTAAAGATTTCAAACCGCCCTTTTTGAAATCTGTAAGAGTCAATGCTCCAGCTGCTTCAAATATAGAAAATAGTTCTTCGACAAAATTATCCAACTCATCTTCGGTCATCTTTGCAATACTATCCTTTATCCATTTATCAGCCATAACAGCTGCCTTTGAAATGTTTTCTGCTGTAACAAGAGACTTTCCTTCCACGCACCATGTAGCGATATTGTGCTGTAAAACAGCAACTGCATTACTTTTAACTACTATAGGTTCACACACTGGTGTCATAAGAAGCCCCACAATAGTTTCCTCAGGCACAATACTTATAATCTTTGGAAGTATATCCTTAATAGTTTTGCTAGAAGCTACTTTATCCATAAATCCTGGGCCATCATTACTATAAACAGTAAGTATCCTTTGCTGAATTTCTTTATTACACTTAGCAGCAGCAAATACTGAGAGGTGTCCACCTTTGGAATGTCCCCCTACGCGAAGCAATCTATCGTTATCTTTTGCTATACGATTGATGTAATTTACCGCCTCTTTTTCAGCCTCTGTTTCCTTGATTGCCAGCATGAAGTCTTCCTTCCAGCCCACAACAGTATCGTCTGTCCCTCGATAACAGATATAACTTGTGCCATCAGGAAGTAAAAACTCCATAGCAGCGAACTGAAGAGTCCTTGATGTATCAATCAGGTTGATATAATTTCTGATTTTTACATCTTTGTAGCGTTTTGTCTGAGAAATGGCTTTTAATGTAATTGGAGAATCCTTAAGAATCGAGCCATCGCGAAAACTTGTCTCATCATAAATTTTTTCAAAATAGATATCGCTTACCTCTTTGATACTCATGACTTCTGATACATCACCTGAAAAAATTTCATCCATTTCGACATAGGAAATGCATGATAGCACAAGATTATCAACAACATTGAAACCGTCCTGCCAAAACTCCAAATCGCCACGCCAGGTAATATAATCTTTGATTGTCCCCATAGTTAATCCTCCAATTTACCAGCTTCGTTTTTCAAGTCTCAAACGCTCATGCTCAATTTCATCCATCAGCGCTTTTGCAGGAACAGGAGCTGTACTCTCGTCATACAGCAATTCTATAAGCTGATTTTGTTTCTCTATTAAACTATTCTTAATAAAGCTTGTAGGTTCCAGATTTTCTCTAAGCTGCTCTCTTCCAGCTTTAATGCTTGCATCCCACTCAGCTTTGTTCTTTTCATACTGTTGATTTAATTCGTCTATACGTTTTTCAGCCTCAATTCGGAACTTCTCTGTCTCCAAACGGATTTCTTCCATTCTGGCCTTAACCTTTTCTGTACGATAAATTACCTCAGGATATGCATCGGCAAATCGACGGTACAAGATTGATCTATTACTGAGTAATAAGCGTATATCCTTGCTTATAGCTTCTGTATTATCTGCTTCACTGGATTCAACTCCAATTTTTACAAGCTTTAATACAAAATGAGAAACGCTATAATCAGCAAGAATAATAGCAGAAAGGCAGCCAGCAATTATTTCTTTACTAAATAGACTTAGTTGTTCAAAAAGGCCATATAAAACCGGATTTACGATATGAATAATAGCAACTCCACCTAATCCAAAAAGAATCAAATTTCCAATCCACACACGTCCATTTAAGTTCATTGGCTTTTGGCTATAATCCCACCATCTGGCATGAAATCGCATTTCCATAAAGTAGCTAGCAAAATATTCAATCAAGCCACATACAATCAAAGATATCGCAAAGGTTGTTCCTATACCCTTCTCCACCGGGGTGAGGCCAGCCACCGTGAGCGTGATAAGCGCAGCCCCTGCACCATAAATTGGAAGCCATGGACCAATGAGAAAACCTCGGTTTATAAACCGACCAAACTGTCGATATTTCAGGGTCACCTCAATGCACCAACCTACGAATGAAAATGTAAAGAATACCAATATCAAGTTAATGAAGAATTCCATATGTACCTCCAAAAACACCATCATTATAGTCTTATGCAATCACTATACGCTAATTATATGAAAAATCTGCAATAATAAAATAGCCCTGAGATTCCTTTTCTCAGGGCATCGTTTTAAAACTCATATTTTCAAATATCTTCTACATACCAATTGTAATGGTATGCATGACATCACCAGAAATTTTAACCTCAGAATCAGCAAATAATCCTGTCACAAATGACTTTAATAACTGATAGTATAAATCCCCATCAAGGCCTGCTTCCTCAAAGTATCTAGAATGAAGATCCATTGTTCTTATGATTTCATAGCTTCCGTCAGAATAATGATTCACCATAGAGGCTCTATCGCAAGGCATTCCGTCTAGCAAGATTTCCTGTAGTCTAGCACATGCTTCCTCTGGGCTATTTACACCTTCGATTTTCATTGATTCACCTACAGATTTAACAGTAGCTTCTATCTTTTCTAATCTCTCAATGTTTTCTTTTGCAATAGCTGCTACAATACCTGCAAATCTCTTTTCTGCTCCATCCACCATTCCAAATAAAGATGCATGGATATTACTTAAATCTACAACCTCTTCTATTGGTGGAAACTCCTGGATAACATAGTCATCCACATCGGCATTCCAGCCTTCGGCTTTAGCTAATTCTGCAAGAATATTTACAACCTGCTGCATGGTAATGATTCTATTGTACATAAGTGAATGAATCGGTCCTAAAAATGCGCTCATCTTCTATCCTCCTAGCCAATTAAAGTCTTGATGTCATCTTCTACATTTGTAATTCCTGCAATACCAAAATTCTCGACTAATACGTTAGCAACATTTGGTGAAAGGAAGGCTGGAAGTGTTGGTCCAAGGTGAATATTCTTCACTCCAAGGTAAAGAAGTGCTAAAAGGACAATTACTGCCTTCTGCTCATACCAAGAAATGTTGTAAACAATTGGAAGTTCATTTACATCATCAAGCTCAAATACTTCCTTAAGCTTAAGGGCTATAAGGGCAAGTGAGTATGAATCATTACATTGACCTGCATCTAATACTCTTGGAATTCCTCCAATATCACCTAAGTCAAGCTTGTTGTACTTGTACTTAGCGCAACCTGCTGTAAGAATTACTGTGTCCTTTGGAAGTGCCTGCGCAAATTCTGAATAATAACTTCTGCTCTTTGATCGTCCATCACAGCCTGCCATAACAACAAACTTCTTAATAGCACCACTCTTTACAGCATCAACCACTGTATCAGCAAGAGCAAATACCTGCTCATGAGCAAATCCACCAGTGATTGTTCCTGTCTCGATTTCTGTAGGCGCGTCACATTTCTTTGCCATCTCAATTATTTCTGAGAAATCCTTAGTCTGGCCGTATTCACCATCAATATGCTTACAGCCTGGATATCCACATGCACCTGTTGTAAACATTCTATCTTTATAAGAATCTGCTGGTGGAACAATGCAGTTTGTAGTCATAAGAATTGGACCGTTGAAGCTTGCAAATTCTTCCTTCTGCTTCCACCATGCATTACCATAATTGCCTGCAAAATTATCGTACTTCTTGAAAAATGGATAATAATGAGCAGGAAGCATCTCTGAGTGAGTATAAACATCTACACCAGTTCCCTTAGTCTGCTCTAAAAGCATCTCCAAATCCTTAAGATCATGACCTGAAATAAGAATACCTGGATTATTTCTTACTCCAATATTTACCTGTGTGATTTCTGGATTTCCATAGGCAGCTGTATTTGCCTCATCAAGAAGTGCCATTCCAGCCACACCATATTTACCAGCTTCTAAAGTAAGCGCAACCAAATCATCTACTGAAAGACTATCATCAAGTGTTGCTGCAAGGGCGCGCTGTAAGAATGCGTCAACTTCTACATTATCCTTTAGAAGTGCGTTGGCATGCTTCGAATAAGCCGCAAGTCCCTTAAGACCATATGTGATAAGCTCTCTAAGAGAACGTATATCTTCGTTTTCTGTAGAAAGTACACCTACAGTCTTAGCCTTTGCATCAAATTCATCTTCTGTGCCTGCCCAATTTGTTGCCTCAGGTAGGCTAGCTTTTTCATCATCGCTAAGCTGACCTAACAACTGCTCCTTAACAAAAATTGTCTCTCTAATCTTTTCAGAAATTGCATCATAATCAAAGTTAGCATTTGTGATAGTAGTAAAAAGATTTACTGATACAAGGTGATTAACATTTTCTGAAACTTCCTTGCCTTCATTGCGAAGTGCTGTTGTTACTGCAGAAAGTCCCTTAGTAACATACACTAATAAATCCTGAAGATTAGCAACCTCTGGCTTCTTTCCACAAACTCCAGACATGGTACAACCGCTACATCCAGCTGTTTCCTGACATTGATAACAAAACATTTTATTTTCCATTGTTTGACTCCTTTGAAACTTGTTTTTGTTCATGGACAGCACTTTAAACCAAAATCCAATCACAAATAGTTGCAAATGCAACTCTTCCCATCGTATTATTTAGATAGTATATGGATAGGCAGGTGAAGGCTATGAATAATGAAATTAGTTATAACGACGTTGCTCTTTTTGAAAATATTAAAGAGGCAGATTTAGACAAACTGTTAGTTTGCATCCGTTCTTTCAAAAAGGAGTTCAAGAGGGGTCAGACCATCTATATGGAAACAGATAATATCCCCTACGTAGGAATTGTTTTATATGGAAGTGTTCATATGATAAAAAATGACATTTGGGGAAATAATACTCTATTTACATTCTTCGGCCCTGGGGAATTGTTTGGAGAAAGCTTTGCGGTTCAGAAAGATGTTTCTTCCTCGGTGATATTTAAAGCTACTGAGAATACAAAAGTCCTATTCCTTGCGGCTTCTAACATAATTCACTCATGTCCTAATGCCTGCGGATTTCATGCTCAGATATCGACAAACCTGTTTCACCTACTGGGAACTAAAAATCAAAAGTTCCTTAATAAGATAGAAGTTCTCTCAAAAGGAAGCATTCGTGAAAAGCTTTTAGCTTACATTTCACAGCTAGCTCAGGAGCAGAATTCTAAATATGTTAACTCTCCTCTTTCAAGAGTGGCTCTTGCAGAATATTTATCTGTAAATCGCAGTGCAATGATAAGAGAATTATCAAAAATGAAGGATGATGGAATTATAGATTTTGATAAGGATACGTTTATTGTAAAGGAAGGAAATCATGGAAAAGAGAATTGATAAAGCGAAGAATGCCGGAATGGGAATTGGCTCAAATGTGAAGACCGCTCCCTTAAAGCGACAGGATGGAGCTGATGAGCAGTATCTTGTTCTTAAGCAGATTGAGAATCATCCACTAAACATTTTTGCATTGGAAAATGAGGCTATTTCAGAAGCACTTAAAGAATTGAGAGCTGCTATGGAGAGTCGCGAGAATCTAATTTCAGCCTTAGATAAAGCAAGAGAATTATCTATTCACTATGCTGAAAAAGGGGATTTGCTTTATCCACTTCTCAAGCTTAAATATCATTTTGTAGGTCCTACAGATATTATGTGGACAGTGGACGATGAAATTCGCGATGAAATGAAGGCACTCTCTAACAGTGCAAAGGATTTCCCTTCTCTTTTAGAAGACAGCACTTGGAACGAAAGACTTGATGTGGTTGTCACAAAAGCTGAAGACATGCTCTATAAAGAGGAAAATATCATCTTCCCTCTCTGTGCTAAGAACTTCACTGAAGAAGAATGGGCTGATATCGCCAGAGATTTTGATGATTACAAGCCTTGCCTTATAGGAAAACGTCCATTATGGGAGAAGGCCACTCCTAAGAAAAATGTTAAAGACTTACCTCAGACTGGGGATATGATTAACCTTCCATCTGGACAGCTTACTCCATATCAATTAGATGCAGTGCTTAACACCATTCCAATTGAGCTTACATTTGTTGATGAAAATGATGTAAATAAATACTTTAATGATGGAGACGACATGAAGCTTTTCAAGCGTCCTCTTACAGCACTTGATAGAAAGGTTTATACCTGTCATCCTCCAAAATTTGAGCCTATGGTTCGCTCTATAATTGCTGATTTCAAAGCCGGCACCAGAGACACTATTGATATCTGGAGCAGCCGTGACAACCAGCCTGTGTTAATCAGATATATGGCTGTCCGCGACAAAGACCACAACTATGTAGGCACACTGGAATGCGTTCAGCCTATGGGCTTTGCTGAACAGCATTTTAGTCACTAATCAATTGTTTTGCTTTACTGAGAGCCTCCTTTGGGTCACAGACGTAGTCTGGCTCAATTGGCTCTCCTTTTTTGCTTTGATCTATTCTATGCCAATTTTTATAAGAGATTGTCAGGCCCAGCTTAGAATTTGGCAAAGAAAATCTCAGAATATCTCCGTAGGCATCAGGAAGATTTCCAGAAGCCTCACCGACAATGGTTCCTAAGTGATTGTCAGCAATTAACATAGTAAAATCCATGGCAGCACTATAGGTATAAACGTCTGTGAGCACATATATATTTCCCGAAAAAGCATTTTCCTTCTTCTGAATATCTACATGGTAAGGTTCATTATGTATGAGAAAATTCCCGTATCTCACATCACTACTCCAGCTATCATAACCATCTATATCCAGATACTGTAAAAATGCATCTGCCACATAGGAATTACCGCCACCGTTTCCGCGCAAATCAACAATTATATTATTGATTCCTTTCTCGTTAACCTGATCAAAAAAGCCCTTTAATGTGCTCTCATAATAATCATCATAGTTACATTCTTCCAAGGTAAATACAGCGGTACTGGTTCTCTCATCTATTTCATAGCTGACCCACTCATCATCCTCTTCTTCGGCACCTTTTACCTGTTCATATGGCACAAATGAATAGTGATAATCCTTTTTTCCTTCTTCTGTATCGTAGGTAAATCGTACTCCATCAGAAGTGTCCACACCAACCCATTCAAGACATGATTCATTCTCAATAAAATGATCTACGCATGCTCTGGCAAACTCTTCGCGCTCATACTGAAAGATTTCTAAATAATCATCCACAATCTTTTCCATTGGAATACCATTAATTTCTGCTGGCAATCCAAGCTCATTCAACTGTGTGAAATCATCAAGGTAATATGCATCGTCATCCATGTAAGAAATTCTTGAATGTCCATCATACAGCTGATGCATTATTCTACCTATGATTCTCCATTCATCAAGGACAGTATATGTGTCCACTCCGTCATCAAGGACTTGCTGTCGCTCAGTTTCATAAGCATTCTCAACAGCATCCACCTGTACATTTTCATCCTCAAGCCATGCAGGATGACGTTCCCTTAGCTTTCCAATGGTATAATCAATATCTTTCAGCATCTGCTTTTCAGTAAGCTCTGATTCTAAAGGCTGAGATACAATATATTTCTTAGCTGTCCCACGATATGGATTGATGAAAAGCTGATAGCCTAGAAATACTACCAATGCTAATATCAATATAACGATTATCAACTTTAGTAATCTTTTTAAAATAGTTTTATTCTTCATAATACATAATCCCACTAATTTCCTTCAGTTAATGGGATTATAGCTAATAGAGAATATTTTAGTCAACAATATTGTATATTTGGAAATAAATTTATTTAAATTATAGCTCCCCTCAAGTTTCTATTATCGCAAGGTTACCTACTATCAGCATATCTTCGGTTCCTTGCGATACAAACTGTATCCCAGCCCCTCAATTGTTTGTAAATCCTCCTCGATAGATATCCCCTTCACAGTAAGCATATTTCCTGTAATAGTTGCATTACTTCCACCCTTGAAACATGCTATACCAGTATCATCCAGGTAATCTCTTCCTGCTGCAAACCTGATGGAAGCTTTAGGAAGAATATATTTAAAGATAGCAATGATGCGACGAACCTCATCTTTACTTAGTCGATCCCTGTCCTCCATAGGTGTGCCCTTTATAGGCTTTAGCATGTTGATAGGTACAGAATCAGGCTGAATCTCCACAAGAGCAAATGCCATATCAATTCTATCTGACCATGTCTCGCCTATTCCAAATATGCCACCACTACATAATTCAAGTCCTACTTCGTGTACCAGCTTCATGTACTCTATTTTTTCGTCAGTTGTATGTGTGCTACATACTTTCTTGAAATATTCTGGGCTGGTCTCGATATTGTTATGAACACGCTGAACACCGGCTGCCTTTAAAGCCAGCAAATCTTCTTTATCAATCAGCCCTAATGAAATACAAGGTGCCATATCAGTTTCTGCAACAATTCTTTTTACGTTTTCACATATCTGTGCCACCTCTGATTTGTTCAATCTTCTGCCTGAAGATACCTGACAATAATGAGCAATCCCCTTTCCTGAATGAGCTCTGGCATCTGCAGCAACATATTCTGCATCTCGTACTTCAAAGGTATCAATATCAGCTTTTGAGCAACTGGACTGAGCGCAGAATTTACAATTTTCTGAACATCTACCACCCTTTACGCTCATTATTGCGCACATATCAAATACATCACCATTAAAGTGTCTTCTCAATTCATCTGCACCGCTGCATAGTTCTTCCAATGGAACCTCAACAAGTTCAAGCGCCTCTTCCCTTGTGATACTTCCCCCTTCAATAATTCTTTGTGTCAATTCTTTAATATCCATAGTTAGTCTCCCTTCACAAGAACTCAATCTATGTAAATGATAATTATAAAAAAATTATTGTCAACCATTATCTAATTACAGGTTGACAATTAACAATCACTCAATTATTATCATTATTGTTATTTCAATAAACTACTTAGGGGGACTAAATTATGGATAACACAAACATCACTACAAACACAAAGCAGCTACTGCCTACAAAACGTCTGGTTTTATGCAGCTTATTCGCAGCTATTCTCTGCATATCAGCATACCTTAGCATACCTACTCCACTACCTATGGCACCAAAGATTACAATGATGAACTTTATGGTGTTCCTTATCGCACTTCTATTTCCAGTAGGTGAATCTTTTTTAATCAGCCTAGTATGGTTCCTTCTTGGTGTTGTAGGCTTACCAGTTTTCATTGGCGGCGGCTGCGGCATAGGATATTTGATTGCACCATATGGAGCATACACTTGGGCTTTTCCAATTGTAATGGTGGTACTTCCACTTATCCGCGGCAAAAAATATAACCGAATCTGGTACACAGTATGTGCCATCATTGGCGTTTTAATAATCGATATCATTGGAATGTTCTGGCTCAAATCTACTATGAGCTATGATTTAAAAACAGCATTCCTCACAGGCTTTGTTCCGTTCATACCTTTAGATCTTTTAAAGGCTGTTGTGGTAGCACAAATTATTCCAGCATTCAGAAGGCTTTTCTAAGCCTTCTTTTTTTATGCTTTCTTTTAATACTTGACACCAAAAAGGCAAAGTGTTATAACCGTATTACTACAAATAATACAGTTATTTAGTAAGGAGATTTGAGATGAAAAAGAGAATTTTATTAGTAACTATGACAATGATTATTGGATTATCACTTGTAGCTTGCGGAAAGAACAATGATGATTTCTACAACACAAACTGCGGCTGCGGCGTAGATTTAGATGAGGAAGAGACTGGCTTAAAGGCAGATGATGCTCACGAAGAAACCACTATCACAAGCGATGTATATGAAATCAGCATTTCTGTAATGGATGACGGTGACGAAGTTCTCAACAGACTTACAGAGGAGTTTGGAGATCCTACAAACACTGAGGTTAATGACAATTATCATACAGATACTTTTGACGACCTTTCAGTTACATACTGCGACAACGGAGATAGCAAGGAAATATGCGAATTCAAGTGTATATCTGATAGATACAAGACTAGCAAGGGCATCACTATTGGTTCTACTACAGAAGATGTAGCAGCTGCTTATGGCGAAGCATTATGCGAGTACGATGATGGCGGTGAGCATTATATGAATTACTTCTATGATGATGGCTTCAGCATCTATTTCACTTTCGCTAACAACGAACTTATTACTTACCAGATTGTAATGGGAAGAGGCTAATAGAATAAAACAAAAAGAAACTCCCCGTACCCTTTGAATAGGGCTACGGGGAGTTATTTTAGTTAAAAGTATTTAGTTATTATTTGTACGAAGCGAACCGTCTGTCTGGATGATGTATGAAACGACCATACCACCATCAGTCCAAGAGCCAAAATCAATACCAATTGAATTGCTATTTACAGCCTTGAATGTGACTGTTGCACTCTTATACTTATTTCCTGTTTCACCACCGAAAGAAGCTGAATAGTACTCGTTATCCTCTGGATTTCCAGTCTGCTGCTTGAAATCAACTCCATACAATTTCTTAGGAGCAACCTGAGCATCTGTTGGAAGACCTGTAAGTGTGATAACTGTACCAGCCTGAATAGCAGTTGTAGACATAGTCATTCTAACATTTACAGTGTTCCACTTACCCTTGTTAGTGTAGTACTTAACTGGAAGAACTCTCTCCACCATGTTAAGTGCTCTTGAAACAATCTTAAATGTTGCTACCTTTGAATTACTTGAAATGTTAGTTCCAGTAATCAACACCTTACCTGTTCCAACCTTAACATTATCAACGCCTGCTAATGTTACGTTGTAATCCTGTGGATCTAATACCTTACCAGCAACCTTTACAGTAATATCGTACTTAGAAGGGATAATCTGCTTTCCAGTAAATGTCTGGTTCTTGATAGAAATAGATGCCTTTGAAAGATCGTAACCTACGCGGAATACTCTCTCGATTTCATTTCCATCATAAGCACCCTTACCAGTAATTATCGCCTTTACGATTGTTCCTGCTGGAACTGTATCCTTAGCCTTAACCTCTTCACCAGCCTCTGCCACATAATCAACAGCAGTTCTCTTAGCTGTTCTCTTGATTTCTGTCTCGTTTACATACTTGTATGTGATTACATAATCAGACTTAAGTCTAAGGTTCTTATTTGTATAATTGTTCTTGATTACAATCTTAGGGCTAACGCCATTTGCCTTGCCTGTATAAGCTGCATCAGTTACTGATACGCTTAATAAATCTGCATCTGTAAGGTCATATCCAGCTACTGGGCTGTATGTGTAAGTTTTTGTTCCAACATAATTTCCCTTACCTGTGATTGTCATAACTACTTCAGTATCTGTAGTGTAAACAATCTTGTTAGTAGCAGGCTGACCATCAACTGAGTAGCTTACTGAGTACTCATTTGACTTAAGTAATAAGTCACCCATGTATACCTTGAATGCTACTGGCTTGAATACGCCCTTCTTTGTAGATGCAATTGGAGCAACAAAGCTTGTTACCTGAGCTGATGCAATATTTGCCTTCTCAACCGCATATGTATACTTATATGTTCCATTAAAGCTTCCCTTACCTGTGATTGTCTGAGTTGCAATCATAGTTCTAGAATTTACAGATGGGTTGCTAACTGTGTAATTAGTCTTAAGAACTAATTCCTTATTTGTTACTGTGTTCTTGATTCCATAAAGACCATTGTAGCCCTTGTTATAAACAACCTTTTCGTCGCGTGTAGCTGCTGTATCGAGTTCAACTAATCCTGACTCGATAGCCTTACCAATATTAACCTTGTTAATCTTGAATGTCTTTGAAAGTACACCATAGTACTCTGTACCATCAAATGTAACATATACTGTTGCTGTACCAGCCTCAATATTCTTCTGATAAGAAACTGTATAGCCACCATTAATATCTATCGCTGAAGTCTTCTTTGTTGCCTTAACCTGAAGATTCTGTACAGTAGGCTTCTTCTCTGTTCCATCATAATCAAATGTTGTCTCAGAAAGTACAAATGATGTATTTGAATTTGTAAGCTTTGGTGCATCTGCCTTTGCAAGGTTGATTGAGAATCTAAGCTCAATCTTACCCTTTGTGTTGCCCTTACCTGTGATAATCATTGTAGGAGCAATGCTTGCACCCTTCTTATTTACCGCATCGTAAGCAGCTACAGCCTTGTTATTTTTGTAAGAAACACTATAGTCCTTACCTTCTTCAAGAAGCTTCTTACCATAATATACCTGGTAATTTGAAATCTTAACATTAGCGCCTGTAAATACAGTGCTTACTTCGTTCTCTGCATAAATTGCGTCATTAATAACAACCCAGAATTTATCTGCGAAAGCTGCAGTATAAAGAGCTGGAGTATCATCATCTGAAACTGAATCTTCAACCTTTACTCTCCAAGTAAGAGCTGAGCTTGTTGTCCAGTCTTCCTTTGTTGCATAAGCTGTAATTGTATACGTCTTTCCTGCCTTAAGCGAAATAGCATCAGCAAATGTCTTTTCATAAACCTCTTCGACAGAGCCAATTTCTTTTACTGTATATACGATATCTGCACCTGATGTTGCTGTTCTGAGATAAAGAGTATCAATATCTGTAATTGTTGCTGATAAATCTTCACCTTCTACTGCTGCGAGTTTCTCGCCATTTGATGTGTAAAGCTCTGGATCTACTACTATATCAACATTGTTCTTATACTTAGCATAAAGTACCTGATTCTTTGCCTCATCAGTTACCTTTGTAGTAGCTGTGATGAGCTCACCGTCAATTGTATACCAGCCCTTGAATGTCTTACCTTCACTTGTAGCTACTGGAAGAGCAGCCTCAGCTGCACCTGTGTACTCACCGTATGTCTTACCCTTAAGTACCTCGATAGTACCTGGATTAACAATGCCATTTACACCTGGCTTAAATGTTACTGTATAGAAAGGACCTTCCCACTTAGCATATAAAGTGAGGTTTACATTCATATTGCTTACGTCAATTGTTGTTACGCCATCAACAGATTCAGCGATTAGATTCTTAAATGCCTTGTCTGTGTACCAACCCTTAAACTTATAGAATTCACGAGTTGGATCAGAAATAGAGACTGTACCTTCAATTTTTGAATAATTGGTTGGAGACTGTACTCCTGCAATACCACCATTAAGAACGTATGAAATACCGTTCATAGTGATGATTCTATCTGCTGAAATACCGTACTTCTTAAGGGAAGTCTCTGTCTTGGAGCCCTTCTTTGCGTAGAAGTAAGCTGAGTCAACACCATAAAAAGCATTGTTTCCGATTGTTGTGACATTGTCACCGAGAACGATTTTCTCTAAATCCTCGCATTTATAAAATGCACCTGCATTAATCTTGCTGAGTACTTTTCCTGTATATTCAACAGTCTTCAATCCTGTCACTCTATAGAATGCATTCTTTGCAATCTCAGTAATCTTTCCACCAAAAGTAAGTGTTGAACCCGAATCAAATGTAGCACCTGCAAATAACTCTGGAATTACAACTACGTTTGGACCGAACTCTAAGTTTTCAAGTGTGCAGCCCATGAATGATGCGTTTAAATTCTCGTAATTAATACCACTACCAAGAGATGTTGATGCTGTGAGTCGCCAATTCGAATCATACTTTGCGTTAAGTCTTGCTGGATTTACAACTACTCGCTTAACACCACTATTCTTAAATGCATATGGATAGATTTCAGTTACTGATTCAGGAATAACTACCTCTGTTAATTCAGTACAACCATAAAATGCACTTTTTCCTATAAACTGAAGCTTTGATGGTAAATCTGCTTTTGCTAAATCTGTACAGCCGCAGAATGCTCTATCATCGATTTTCTTAATTAATGTTCCAGAAAAATCTACTGTTGTTAATCCCGTTGCTCTATAGAAAGCATTTGTTCCAACTTCAGTAATTTTTCCACCAATAGTTACTGCTGTGCCTGATGCAAATTTTGCACCTGCAAATAATTCTGGCACATATGTTACATTTGGACCAAACTCTACACTTTCAAGTGCACAGTTCATAAATGTTCCATTTACATTATCAAAACTATTATCAAATTGTGTAGAAGCTGTAAGATGCCAATCTGAATCGTAGTCTTTATTAATACTTGGTGCATTTACAACTACTCTTTTAACACCACTATTATTAAATGCATATGGATAGATAACTGTAACTGATTCTGGAATTGTTACTTCTGTAATTCCTGTACAGCCATTAAATGCACTTTTTCCTATAAACTGAAGCTTTGATGGTAAAACTGCTGTAGTTAAATCTGTACTCTTAAAGAATGCTCTATCATCAATTTTCTTAAGTTCTGTTCCTATAAATTCTACTGTTGTTAATCCTGTTGCTCTATAGAAAGCATTTGTTCCAACTTCAGTAATTTTTCCGCCAATAGTTACTGCTGTGCCTGATGCAAATTTTGCGCCTGCAAATAATTCTGGCACATATGTTACATTTGGACCAAACTCTACACTTTCAAGTGCACAGTTCATAAATGTTCCATTTACATTATCAAAACTATTATCAAATTGTTTAGAAGCTGTAAGATGCCA
>JAEEGF012165628.1_pt1 | contig 14614 bp, 10 predicted proteins | sample 9134171 | NCBI WGS metagenome assembly JAEEGF01 (sample SAMN16246542, study PRJNA631951) | gut metagenome | biome: gut microbiome; feature: rumen; material: AP-attached | host: Bos | place: Iran: Karaj | collected 2018-10
AAATAAGACTACATGTTTTTTGCATTAGCTGTCACAAAATAATGAATGAGCTGTATGTTATTTATTCAGAGTTGTTCTGATTGTTGAAATAATGAGCATTTCAGATATCTGAATACATATGAAAAGGAAAACAACAGTGGTTGTATACGTTTTACTGAATGAAAAAGGGACTCTGATGAGTCCCTTTGACAGTATCCGTTCGGAAAAGTTATTACTTGCAGGTAACGTTTACAAAGGTACCTGAAAGAGCCGGAGCGGTAATCACATTCTTTTTAACTGAACCGCCGAACAGGGATTTCATGGTACAGCCAGAGCTGAGACCAAGCTTGGCCCATACGTTATCATCGATGGTAACCTGACGTTCACCGGTACCGGTATTCATCACATAGATTACCTTGTCGTTCTTGTACTGCTTGAAATCTGCGTAGATTGAGTGATCACTGAACAGATGTACTCTCTTGCCGTGAGACAGGGCAGGGTGTGAGTCTCTGAGTTTCAGTACTGCCGCAACGGAATTCTTGAGCTTCTTTTCGTCTGCTGAAAGCTTGTTAACATGTCCGTCGGTTCTTGAAACGTGGTCATCGCACTGATGTTTTTCGATACAGTTCTTAGGCTTCTGACTGAACCCCTTGAGATCATCACCGGTTTCATCGCCGTAGTATATGGTTAAAGGACCGGACATGGCGGAGAGGAAGCTTATGGCAGCCAGATGGGCGTCATAGTAGCTCTGTCCGTTCTTTCCGTCTTCTTCAAGTTTTGCTCTCTGGAGAAGATCACCGAAACGAACGGTGTCATGGTTGGTGATGAAGTTGTTTAAAATTGACGCCTTGTTGTATCCTCTCATCTTGCTGAGGATTTCATCGTTAAGAGACTGAGCTGGAACACGGCAGTTGCCTGAAGTGAACGGATCTTCTCTTGTAGCCAGAACCTTGGTAAGCTGACTGCGGAGCGGGAAGTTAAAGGCACTGCTTACACCATCGTTTACGAATACGTTCTTTTCGATTTCCTTTGGATTGTCTGTCCAGATTTCTGCAAGAGTATAGCCGAGAGGCAGGGTCCTCTTTGAACCGAGTACATAGGTATTACTCTTCTTTGCTGATTCTTCTTCAACGGCTTCGCGAATCTGCTTCCACTGTTCAGGGGTGAGCTGATATGCCTGGTCAAGTCTCCAGCCGTCGATCTTTGCTTCCCTGATCCAGTAGGTGGCTACTTCCTTAAGAAAATCCATTGATTCATCAACCTTGAAGCAGGTGCCTGCCTTCAATGTCATTTTGTCATCATGTCCTGTAATGTCGCGGCACATTCTGCTGAGAACCAGTTTGTTGCCGTTTGGACTTTCGGTCTTTACGTTAACTTTTGCATGACCGAATACACCGTCGAGGAATACGTACATTCCCTTGGAATGGGCAGCATTAACGAGTTTCTTTAAATCGGCCTTGGTACCGAATCTAGGATCAATTGAGAAGTAATCGGAGGTAAAGTAGCCGGTTCCGTCAAGGAAATCGTCTGAAGTCTGCTGATTCTCCATCTTGGTTGTGGTGAAAATAGGGGTTAACCAGATGGCATTTGCACCGGTTGACTTGATGTAGTCGAGGTTGTCGATAATGCCTTTGAGGTTACCCTGATGACTGCTTGGACCATAGGATACGCCTACGCCTTGAGCTCCTTTTTTACCGTGCATGAAGCTTTCAACCATGATCTGATAGATTCTGAGATCGCAGAATCTGCTGTCCCCGTTGAAGCAGCCCTTATTGTCATTGGTAGTCAGGTTCAGATTTTTGGCAGAAATTTCCACCGGCTGTGTTGAACCGCTTCTGGTACAGTTTATGGTATCAGGATTATCTTCCTGCTGCCATGCGAATTTTTTTGGAGCTCCTGAGGTTGAATTACATCCTGCAACAAGAAGTGCCCCGAGAACGGCGGTAGCGATTATTGATTGTTTTATCATTAGCGTATTCCTTTTATGTCCATTATTATATTTTTCATTTTCACGTGTTCTTGCACATAGTGCATGAATGTTTCCTTCCGTTCTTTATTGTCTTATGGATGAACCGAAGAAAATGATACATGCGAATAAATGACAGTGTATTTATAAACAAAAAATTACCTGTGGAACAGGTAATTTTTTTTATGCATATAAAAACGTTCAGATTGTAACTGTTTATGAAAAATTTTAAGTTGTTACAGTTCAAATTATTAGATAATTATGTGATTAATGACATGTTATGAAAAGGCGGAATGCGTCCGCCTTTATAAGGATTGGCGCAGTACGGAAAATATGACCTACGAAGACTTGGGAGCCGGGTACAGAGCTCCCATTATTTCAGGTTCGGAGGAACCTGTTATTCCTGTCATGTCGATTTTTTCCCTGTTTATGAATTTGTATCCCAGCCAGGCAAATGCCATGGCTTCAAGATAATCAGGATCCACTCCGATTTCTCTGATGCCGGCGACTTTAAGATGACCGCTTCTGCCAGCATGGAATGCTATTCGTTCCATGAGATGGCTGTTGTGACAACCGCCGCCGCAGACATATATTTCACCTTTTTCTCCGAATAAATCAATGCCCTGAACAATCGTTACGGCAGTGAGTTCAGTTACTGTTGCCAGCATGTCGTCAGGACACAGGTTCTGAAGTATTGAGCTTCGATTGAGATAATCACCGTTGAAAAGCTCGCGTCCGGTGGATTTCGGAGGCTCAGCCTTAAAGTAAGGTTCATCGAGAAGTTCTTCAAGGGCTTCAGCACTGACGGTACCGCGGGAAGCATGTTCTCCGCTGAAATCGCTCGGCTGATTCAGGTATTTTCGCGCAAGCAGATCAATCATGGTGTTGCCGGGGCCTGTGTCGAATCCGGATACATTACGTCCTGGAATCAGTACGGATACGTTGGATATGCCGCCTATGTTTACGATGTATCTTGGAGTGTCCGGACTGGCACATATTTCCTGATGAAAAGCAGGCACCAGCGGAGCCCCCTGACCGCCGAGAGCAAGATCCATGGATCTGAAGTCGCAGGTCACGTCAATTCCGGTAAGTGCCGCCAGCAGGGCGTGATTGCCCAGCTGAACCGAAAACCCGTTTTCAGGTTCATGACGGACGGTCTGACCGTGAGAGGCTATGGCGGTGATGTCCTCGGGAGTCAGCTTCTGCCTGATGAGCAGTTCCCTGATTCCTTCCGCAGCAGCCTGTGCATAACGGCATCCGAACATTCCCGCCCTGTGAATTTCATTTTCTCCGGGAGTGCACAGGGCATTTATCGCTTTTCTGTCCTCTTCAGACCATTTCTTTTCAAGTGCGGCCACCAGTCTTATTCTGCCGCCTTTCTGAAAATCCACCAATGCCACGTCAATCGCGTCAGCGCTGGTTCCTGACATAAGTCCTATGTATAAAGCCATTGTTACTCCGTGAGGCTGAGGTCTGTCAGAGCCTCCGTAAATTATGTGTTTGTCGAAAACCGGGATTGAAGATAACTGTTGTCTTTTTGGGAAGAAACATTCAGCGGTTCCGTCTCTGGTTATAATACTTTAGCATGAGATGTCTGAGATATCGATAATTTTATACCTTATTTTGCTTATAGTCTGTGGCAAATTTTTGCTTTTACCTCTATAATGCAAGACGGAAATTTTTTTGTATTTTTTTATTTAAATCGGTTAAACGGATTCTGCCGTTTTTAATGGTTAAAACCAGCGGCGGAACTGTTGCCCTTTATAGATGGAGTATAGGTGATGATTTCAGTTGATGAGGCGTTGTCAGAGATTGTTCGTGGTGCCGATTCTGTAATTTCGGTTGAAGGATTAAAGGCAAAGCTTGAAGAAGGCAGACCATTGAGAATTAAGCTCGGCATGGATCCTACAGCTCCGGACATTCATTTAGGTCACACCGTAATCTTAAACAAGCTGAGAGTTTTTCAGAAGCTTGGTCATGAAATCATTCTGATTATCGGTGACTTTACCGCGGCGGTAGGTGACCCTACAGGCAAGAATGCCACCAGACCACCTCTTTCAAGAGAAAAGATTCTGGAAAATGCCAAGACCTATGCGGAACAGGCTTTTAAGATTCTTGATGAAAGCAAGACCAGAATCGTGTACAACTCTGAATGGCTTGAAAAGCTCGGAGCTTCCGGCATGATCAAGCTTGCATCACGTCAGACCGTTGCCAGAATGCTTGAACGAGATGATTTCAAGAAGAGATATGCAGCAGGTCAGTCCATTGCCATTCACGAATTCATTTATCCTCTGCTTCAGGCATACGATTCAGTTCATTTGAAGGCTGACGTTGAACTTGGCGGTACCGACCAGCGCTTCAACCTTTTAATGGGGCGTGAACTGCAGAAGGAAGAAGGATTAAGTCAGCAGGTTGCCATCATGATGCCTCTGCTCGTAGGTCTTGACGGGGTCAAGAAGATGAGTAAGAGTGCCGGCAACTACATCGGTGTTCATGATGCTCCTAATGACATGTTCGGCAAGATCATGAGCATCAGTGATGACCTGATGTGGAACTACTATGAACTTCTCAGTGAACGTTCACTGAAGGAAATTGAAGAGTTCAAGTCCGGAATTGCTGCAGGTACTGTAAATCCTAGAGACGTGAAGATTACCCTTGCAAAGGAAATCATTACCCGTTATCACGGAGCCGAAGCTGCAGAAGCCGCTCATCAGGATTTCGTAACCAGATTCTCAAAGAATGCAATTCCTGACGATATCCCAGAAGTAACCGTATCTTTAAACGGTAACGATACTCTTCCTGTAGGCAATCTGCTCAAGGAAGCAGGTCTCGTTGCATCAACCTCTGACGCCATCCGCATGATCAGGCAGGGGGCTGTAAAGCGTGACGGCGAAGCTGTTACCGATACCAAGCTTCCTGTAAGTGCCGGTGAAGCCGTATGGCAGGTCGGCAAGAGAAAGTTCGCAAAGGTTACTCTCGCGTAATCCGGAATAAAAACGGACTTTCACGGAAAGTGTAAAAGATAATGCAGAACGGAGACGTTCTGCATTTTTTTTAGCCTTAATTCATCGGTCATCCTCCGTATTTTGCGTGAAGGTTAAAGGAATCACTAAGTCTGACGTATTCTTTTTTTACACGGTCACGTAAAAGTGATAAGTTTATGTTAATGATTCTTTTTGAGGATTAACTGTTTAAGGAATGATTGTATGGATGGTAAATCTCTGATTGTTTCCTCTCTGCTTCTCGGAGCCTGCTTCATAGCCGGCATGTACACACTGGCTCCTACTCTGGAAATGACGGCAAAGCATCTGATTGAATCGGAAAGACTGGTTACGGTTAAAGGGCTTGCTGAACGCAGGGTAAAAGCCGATCACGTGTATATTCCCATCGGATATTCCGTAAAATCATACAGCCATTCTGACGGTCTGCAGATGATTGATGCCTACAGGGCCCAGGTGCTTGAACATATCAAAAGATACGGTATCAGGGATAATGACATCGGCTTTTCCATGCCTTCGATGTATACCTTCAGTGAAGGCAGTAACGGAACCGGCAGACAGGTGTACAGCATCAGTGCAGGTGTTTATGTATCCACGGATAACATGGAAGCCGCAGAAAAACTTAAAAACAGTTTTTATGAGCTTATGAATGCCGGTATTCCTCTGACTGACCAGTCATGGGATATCAGGTATACCTATAACGGACTTAATGACATAAAACCTGCGATGGTCGAGGAAGCCACACGAAATGCCAGAGAGGTTGCGGAAAAGTTCGCCAGGGATTCAGGTTCGTCACTCGGTAAAATCAAAACCGCCAATCAGGGAGTTTTTTCCATTAACGGTGATGATAAGGATCCGAACAAACTTGTCAGAGTTGTTTCCACTGTTCAGTTCTACCTGAATGATTAGTACCTTCCGTCTGTCGTAATCATGATTTTATTAAACGGTTTTACGTTCGCGTAAAGCCGTTTGTTGTCTCTGATATTCGCTGATGAGGAGAGCTCCAGAGTAAAATGGTATTTATTCCCATTTAAAAACTTGGTAACGGAAAACTGAAAAAGGCATAATTATATACATGAGTGTATGTTTTTTTTGATTGAAAATTATGAAGAATAACGAAGAGGAATATGGATATAACAGCCGTTCCGGGAATGTTAACGGCGGTTCTCAGGGACTAGGCATTGTACGGATTATAGGCAGAAAGGAAACTCAGAGTCATGCAGGCATCAGTGTCTGTTCTCCCTGCAGTCATGATTCAGACGGCTCATCACCGGTTTCTGAATTTGAAGATGTGAATTTGCGTAATTACCGGCAGATACATCCGGATGACGGTTCCCTCTATTTTCTGGCCAGGGAACTGGACTGTCCTCACTGCTCATCCTTAATTGTTGCGGATCTGCAGAGTCTGCCGTATCTGGCCGATGCCTCATATAATCTTCTTACCAGAACTCTGGTCTTAAAGCCGAAATCCCCTAAAAGCATACCGGACGATATTGAGAGTACGGTTAGCGAAATCATTCACAGATATGAACCTGATGTAACCGTTGTTCCGTTGTCAGACGGACATGAATCCATCAGTACGGACGAAAAAGAGGACACAATTTTCGGCGTTTCCCTTAAAAACAGACTGATAATAGGGCTTGCGGTTTTTGCTTTGGGGCTTGGTCTCTATTACGGATTTGCAGAGTTGTCAGGCGTGAGAATTACCGCCTGCATACTGCTTCTGGTTTCTTACCTTGCTGCCGGCGCCGATGTTCTTCTTGATGCGGTCAGAAAGATTAAAACCAGTCCTTTCAGTGAACAGATGCTCATGACCGTGGCATCTCTTGGTGCGGTAGCCATCGGTGAATACCCGGAAGCCGCTGCCGTAATGATATTTTACCAGGTTGGAGAATATTTTCAGGACAGGGCTGTTAATCATTCCAGGGCATCCATAAGGGCTCTGCTCGATATCTGTCCCGACAGAGCCAGTCTGCAGACAGACGATGGAATTGTCGAAGTCAGAGCTTCTGATGTAAGAATCGGAGACAGGGTGGTGGTAAGACCGGGAGAGAAGGTTCCATGTGACGGAGTGGTCATAAGCGGTCATGCCGGGATGGATACATCCAATCTTACGGGGGAATCCGTTCCCCGTTCAGTATCAGAGGGCAGTGAGGTATATTCAGGTTTTATTTCCCGCGACGGTGTGATTGAGGTGGAGGTTCGAAAGAAAGCTGACGATTCCGCCGCGTCGGAAATTATCAGAATGGTTGAAAAGGCGGGGGAAAGAAAGTCCAGAACTGAAAATTTCATATCAGTATTCGCAAAGTACTATACTCCTTCAGTGGTAGCCCTTGCGGTACTTACGGCTCTGATTCCTCCTCTGCTGTTCGGAGAAATGTGGTCGGTGTGGATAGAGAGGGCTCTTATATTTCTGGTGGTTTCATGTCCGTGTGCTCTGGTGATATCCATTCCTCTTACCTATTTCAGCGGTATAGGCGCGGCCTCGGGACGCGGTATTATGGTGAAGGGCAGTAATTATCTGGATGCTCTGGGAAAGGCAGGTGTGGTGTTCTTTGATAAAACAGGAACACTTACCAGAGGAACCTTCAGACTGAGCAGTATTACGGGCAGCGGAATCATGAGTGATGATGAGCTTCTCAGACTGGTGGCCTCAGCCGAGAATGGATCGGCTCATCCGATTGCCAGGTCAGTTACCGAAGCAGCTGAAAAAAGAGGCCTTTCCTTACTGAATATTTCTGATTTTCAGGAGATTTCCGGCCGGGGAATCAGAGCCGTGGCAGACGGAAAAACGGTACTTGCCGGTAACGACAGGCTTCTTAAGGATGAAAATATTTCTGTCCCAGACATTTCAGCAGTGGGAACGGTTATTCATGTGGCTGCGGACGGAGTTTATGCCGGAACTCTGGTGGTAGCGGATGAAATCAGGGAAGACAGTGCCGCGGCCGTAGATAAACTGAGTAAGATGGGAATTTCATGCGTAATGCTTACCGGAGATAACGACAGCATAGCAGCTTCGGTTGCCGGACATGTGGGAATAAGTGAGTATCATGCGTCTCTTTTCCCTGCTGACAAGGTGTCTCTTGTCGAAAAGTCTCTTAAGAAAATTCATGAGAAAAACAGGACTGCAGTTTTTGTGGGCGACGGTATCAATGATGCTCCGGCTCTTGCTCTCGCCGATGTGGGCATAGCCATGGGGGCAATGGGATCTGATGCCGCCATAGAGGCTGCTGATGCCGTTATTATGAGTGACGAGCCCCGTAAACTTGTTACCGGTATCGGAATAGCCCGTAAGACCGGTACTATTGTCAGACAGAATATAGTGCTGGCTCTTGCGGTGAAGTTTCTGCTGATGATTCTGGGGGCAATGGGAATTGTGGGAATGTGGTTCGCGGTTTTCGGAGACGTGGGAGTTATGATTCTGGCGGTACTTAATTCCATGAGAATGATTTTCAACCGCAGGTCTGCATAACCTTACCTGTTTCCGGGAAGGTTTAATTTGACGAAAAGAAAAGACTCTCTGCCTGGTTTCAGAGAGTCTTCTTTTTTATGGATTTTTCAGGCTACATTTCAATTTTGTAGCAAGGCTTGTATTCGTGAGTCTGCAGTTTGAATCTGCCCTGAGCCACGAAATCGGCAAGAAGTCTGTCCATGGACTGCATGATGCCGGTATCACCGCGTATGACGTAAGGACCTTTTTCGTTAATCTGCCTGATGCCGAATTCCTTTACGTTACCGCATACTATGCCTGAAAACGCCTGACGCATGGTGGCTGCCAGCTTGTATGGTTCCATGTCTTTGACGATATTCAGGTTGTACATGTTTTCGTGAGTAGGTACAAAAGGAATCTGCAGTTCTTCCGGAATCTGTACTGTCCAGTTGAAGCAGTAGGAATCACCTATAAGGGTACGGTGATCCTTTACCATTTCCATGGACTTTTTAATCTGTACGGCCACTTCTTCCGGATCATCAATGATTATTTTGTACGCTCTGGAGGCTTTTTCACCTAAAGTGTCCATAATGAATCTGTTGATGGTATTGAAATATTCTTCACTTTCCCTGCCACCGGTAAGAATCAGCGGAATCTGTTCGTGTCTGTTTGCCGGCAGTAGCTTGATGGAAAGAATATACAGCAGTTCCTCCACGGTCCCCGGTCCTCCCGGAAAAACGATAATGGCATTGCCGAAGCGGACAAATGCTTCAAGTCGCTTTTCAATGTCAGGCAGAATAACCAGATTGCTTACCATGGCATTAGGCGGTTCTGCGGCAATGATTGAAGGTTCAGTCAGACCTACGAACCGGCAGGTGCTGGAATTCTGCTTTGACTGACCGAAATTTGCTCCGACCATCGGGGCTTCCATAACTCCCGGACCGCAGCCTGTGCAGATGTCAAATTTACGTAAACCAAGCTGTACGCCGACACTGTATGCGTAGTCATATTCCGCCTTGCTGATGGAATGTCCTCCCCAGCAGACAACTGTGTTCGGGTTTTTCCCTGCAACCAGAATCTGTGCCGAGCGGAGAATGCTGAAAATGATATTGGTAATCATTTTCCCGTGACTCAGGGAATTTTCATCCATTCCCGTAGGCAGAATATGACGTGGGGACAAGGTACTCATTCTGATGATGTCTCTGAGTACGGCATAGAGGTTAATCTGGATGGATGTAATGATTTCTCCATCAACAAAGGCTGATTTTGGAGGATTGATAAGTTCAAGCTTCACACCCCGTTCGTTGCGGACCACCTTTATGTCAAAATCTGAAAATTTATCCAGAAGTTCCTTGGCATTGTCAGTCTGAACCCCGCTGTTTAAAACAGCAAGAGAACAGTTGCGGTACAGATCGTAGAGTTCACCGTAGGCGGTGTCGGAAAGACTTTCCGCTTCTATCTGAGATAACAGCGCCATCGCTTCAGGAGGCTGAATTACGGAAATCATATTTTACCTGCCTTTAATAAGTTAAAACGAAGTAATGATGTCACGTGAATCCGGCTGAAATTTCCGGATGACGTCAGCGGACATCGGGTATATGGGCATATACTTCTAATTCTATGTAATTTATCAGATGATTTGAGAATTTTATGGCTGATTTTTGACTGACATGCTAATAAATCTGCATGATTGTTATTAATTAGGCACAGGCTGATTTAAAAAAGCCTGAGACTGACTATTGGCGGTCTCAGACTTTTAAGCTCGGGTGCTACAGTTTCTTCAGTTCCCTGAGTTTCTGTCGGAGCTCTTTGATTTTTGATGATTTGTCCGGTTTTTCAGGCTGATAGTGAATACTGCGGTAGAGACGGTACATCTGTGCAAAAAGTTCTGCATAGTGACTGTTTTTCTCTGCCAGCATACTGCAGAAACGGCCGTAGGTATGCCATTCTACCATTTCTACGTTTTCCTTTTTCAGAATTATCATTACTGCCTTTCGCATTACAGCAAGTTCAGGAGATACCGTTCTGTCGCTTTTTTCTCTGGATGTAAACAGAATTATGGCAATATAAGTAATGAATGACAGCACCACCAGGCCGAGAACGGCAATGATACTGCCTTTAAATATACTCTGCTGTCTTTCGGAGTCGAAGTTAAGTACAAACATGGTCCATTTCATGTCCATGTATTCCTTGAGACTGACAAGACCAGACAGTATGCTTTTTTCAGCAGTGATGCCGTTTGATGCTCCGATAACGGATTGTTCACTGATGCCGTTGCTGTTCCATTCTGCTACCACAGCCGTAGGATCAAGCTCAACCCATCTGTTGTTTATGAAAGCTTCAACCCAGGCATGAGCATCATATTCACGGAGAATGACATAGTTTTCATTACGATTGAGTTCACCGCCCATATAACCTCCCACTATGCGTGAGGGGATTCCTGCCATTCTGAGCATTAGTGCCATTGCATTGGCGTAATGTACACAGTAGCCGAGTTTTCTGGAAAAAATCAGCTCATCAAGATAGTCCGTGGTCTGATATCTGCCGGGGGACAGTGTGTATCTGAAACTGTTGCCGGAGAAGAACTTTAGGATTGCATTAGCTTTTTCTTCGTCACTGTCAATTCCTTCGGTAAGTTCCTTCACCAGAGCCTGAGTTCGCCTGTTGGTGAGTGTATTGAATGACAGAACTTCAGTACGCTGACGACGGTCTAGTCTTTCAATCCGTTCTTTCAGATCCGTAAGATAGGTGAAATGAAAGTACTGTCTGCCTGCTCCTGAATTGTTTGCGGAGAATACGTCGGTGGAAAGATAAAATACTCTTTTTGTATCCGTACTGGTATTTGAATATTTAAGAGTTGGAATATACGGGGTTCCGGTATTTTCCAGAATGACGTCATAATCGATTGTCCGGGAATGGCCCTGAGCCTGCGGCTTTGGAAATTGCAGATATTTATACCACTGGAGCTGTCGTCGCATGGATGAATCACGTTCACCTTCAGTCCATCCGCTGAAGGAATAATTTTCGTAGACAATTGCTCTGAAGTATCTTGATGACGGAATGTCTCCGTGAAAGACTACCCTGGCTATGATTCTGTCTGAAGTCGACATGTTGCCCAGACCGTTAAGGTCGAGTTCTGAACTTATGCCTGAAAGCGACTGCTCGATATTGGGGATTACCCAGAATGCTCCGGTTCTCGGCAGTACGAGGAACATTACAACCGTGACCGGCACGGCCGGAAGAATGATTCTGAACATCAGTTTAAAATCTTCCCTGATTGTCTGTACATGCGTAATTGACACAAATGCCCAGATAATCATGATGCACATGGTCAGGATGTACAGCAGAATATAGAATTCATAATGGAATATCAGCGGTACCGCAGTCATAAACAGCAGGGCTGTACATTGAACATAAAGGTCTCTTTTATTGGCGTATTCCAGAAATTTAAGGGCACATCCCATCATAAGCAGGCTGATGAAGGTATCGGCCAGATTTCTAAAAATCAGAGCGCTGGCCGCAAGAATAAAGATACCTATAAAGGAAATTATTCTGATATAAAAACGACTCAGAGGGCGGATTGTGTGGGTGGCGCTCAGAATACGCAGTATTATGGCCAGAATGCAGATAACCGAAATTCCGGTATAAATATGGGAAAAAGACATCAGAGAGCATATGGTATAGATGCAGCCCATAAGTATAAGTGATTTGTTGTTGGTAACTAGCATGGGATACCTCAGTGTCTTTAGATGGAAGAATTATTGTATAAGGCCAGCTGTTTCAGTATTTTCTGCTGATGTTCATGACCGAAGCCCGGTGATGTGTAGATTTCCCTGAATTTAAAACCGAACTGTATGTTTCTGCGGGTAAGATCCGTAACGGCATAGGTCAGCATGGAAATCTGTTCTTCAAGTTCACGGCTTTTTATACTGTTTTCGGTAAGATACATATCCATGGCGTCATCGGCGGAGAAGTCCTTTACCATCAGTCCTCTGCCAAGTGCCAGCTGTTTCCAGTCAATCAGATTTACGGAATCACCGGGAGTGTATTTTTTCAGTCCGGAAATTTCATCGTTGCCGTGAGTGTTTGTTGATCGGATGCCGTCGTTTTTACTGACCGGAACCCCGGCTTCCTTCTGCAGCATGTATTCGCAGCTTACGGATTTTGGATAAACCAGAACCATTTCATCAAACGAGCAGTAGGAGAAGCCTCTTATCAGCCCGAGAGGATACAGTGATTCAATTTTAATTACCGGGATCTCGAAATATCCTCTGCGCGGGCATGAACAGGTCAGCTGACTGTTGTGACCGGCTGGAGTATTTTCAATAAAAATATCCGGACCTTCACCTGTCATCAGGTGCAGTTCCCTTACGTTATGGCGTGAGTCAGCGTTGTTCAGGTACAGGGGAATATATATGGATTCACCTGCGTATATGTTGTTCGGCGATTCCCTGTAGGAAATGCTAAGTCCCCTGAGGTTCTCATAGCTGTAGTAGACGCTGGTTATTAAGACAGACAGCGCAAAAAGAGCTATAAACAGCACGAGGTTGTTTTCATAGTTGAGCCCGAAGCCTATCATCAGCACACAGGTGATGATGAAAATAATGCCGCTTTTGTTGGGGAGCAGATAAATGCGGCGTCTTGTCAGTGCTTCCCCGCTACTGATGGCCCATCTTTTTTTGCTGCGGTATGACATATTCTTATACGTTAGGATTTATCTTGTGTAAAATCTTGCTGCTGAAGGTGTTGGAGTTAAGTGTAGCCAGGTTTCCTTTACGCAGTCTGTGTTCCGCAACATGAGGGAATACCGTCTGCACATCGTCAGGTGCCACGTAGTCACGTCCCTTTGCATAGGCATAGGCACGGCTTACGGCCAGAAGAGCAATGGCTGCGCGAGGAGAAAGAGGATTAGGTATGTCCTGATCCTTTCTGGTTGCTTCACAGAGGTCCATAATGTAGTTTATGATGGCGTCAGACGCATGGACGTGTTCAACCTCTTCCTGCATCTTTATGAGTTCGGCTCCGTTAACAAGAGGTGAAAGGTTAATCGGTCCGTTTTCTCTTTTCAGAATTCTCATTTCCTGAGCTCTGGCAGGAAAGCCTAGTTCAATACGCAGTGTGAAACGGTCAAGCTGAGATTCTGGCAGAGGAAAAGTGCCTGCCTGATCAAGAGGATTCTGTGTGGCTATTACAAAAAACGGCTCCTGAATCTTATGTGTTTCTCCGTCAAAAGAAACCTGATGCTCGGCCATTACTTCAAGAAGCGCACTCTGGGTTCTCGGAGAGCCTCTGTTGATTTCATCCGCCAGAAGCATGTTGGTGAATACCGGACCTCTGTGAAATTCAAAGGTATGCTGATTTTCATTGTAGATATTGGCTCCGAGCAGATCTCCTGGGAGCATGTCGGCGGTAAACTGTACACGCTGACATTCGAGTCCGAGTACCTGTGATAAGGCTCTGGCCAGAGTTGTTTTTCCCATTCCGGGAAGGTCTTCTATGAGAAGATGCCCTTTTGCGAGAATACAGCTGAGGGCAAGGGTTATCTGCTGTTCCTTGTCGAGAATTACTGTGGATACGCTTTTGATGATGTCTTGACAGTTTGCCATGGGGATTCCTCCGGTTTCGGCAGGAAACACACCGAACACGCCTAGTGACCAGTGTGCTGTTCTATTGTTGATTAAGATTGTTTGTCAGTATTGCTATGTATAATTATAGTCTAGGAGAATAATCATATAAATAAATGATATAGATTTTTGCGATTAGGTAAGGATAAAAATGTTTAAGACGTTGATGAGTTGATATTTGCGGATAAAAAATCTCCCGCTCAGGGGAGAAAAATGAGAAGAATGCAATAAAGTAAAAGAATCCCAAATTGGCGGACTATACATATGTAAGCTAAATGAATCCGCCAATTGTTTTACTGTTCTTTTCTAGGTCGTCCCCGAGGCCTTTTTTGATCGAGTACGTGAAAATCTTTCTGTAAATAGAAAAACATCCTGAGAATTTTTTTAAAGCAGTGACCTTCCGGTTACTGCTTTTGTGTTATTAATATTACCTGTTTGTTTTTATAAGTCAAGATTTATGTTTTATGAATAAAATAGTCAATTATTTCTATTGAAATTTACTATTTTTATTAAAAAACAAAATAATTCCTAGACGGAAGTTTCAGCTTCCGTCTTTTGTTTATCCCAGAAATCAGTCTGGTAATCGGCCTTCATACATTATCTGAAATTCACCGTA
>JAEEGF011829816.1_pt1 | contig 14613 bp, 14 predicted proteins | sample 9134171 | NCBI WGS metagenome assembly JAEEGF01 (sample SAMN16246542, study PRJNA631951) | gut metagenome | biome: gut microbiome; feature: rumen; material: AP-attached | host: Bos | place: Iran: Karaj | collected 2018-10
CGCTTCGCACACGGATGCGATCAGCCGTCCGACGCCGATGCCGTAGCAGCCCATGATCGGGTTCTTGCGCTCGCCGTTTTCCGCGTCGTAGGTCATGCCCATCGCCTCGGTATAGCGCTTGCCGAGCTGGAAGATGTTGCCGACCTCGATGCCGCGGCGAATCTGAAGCGTATGCTTTCTGCAGTTCGGGCAGACGCCGCCCTCGACGGCTTTGGAGAGATCGAGGTACACGGTATCTTCGGGCAGATCGCGCGTCGGCGTAAAGCCCGTAAAGTGGTATTCCGCCTTGTTCGCGCCGCAAACGAGGTTCGTCGCGCCGTAAATCGAACGGTCGAACAGCACGGTCGCCTTCGTTTCGAGACCGACCGGACCGATGTTGCCCGCGGCGAGATTCGCATTTTCGACGTCGACCGCAGGATGGATCTCGGCCTTCAGGTAATTCGTCAGCTTGGTCTCGTTGACCTCTTTATCGCCGCGCACGAAGATCAGCACGTACGAATCGTCCGCGTTGCGCTGATAGACGACCGCCTTGCAGGTCTTTTCGTCGGTGACTTTGAGGTATTTTCCGACCTCCTCGATCGTCTTGGCTTCGCCGGTGAACACCTCGGTGAGCGGCTCGAGCGTTTCGTCCGCGACGTTTTCGGTGATCGCGTCGCACGCTTCCATGTTCGCGCGGAAGCCGCATTCCGGGCAGATCACGATGGAGTCCTCGCCGATGTCGGTCAAAAGCATGAATTCGTGGCTGACCTTGCCGCCCATCATGCCGGAATCCGACTTGACCGCGATGACCTCGGGCACGCCCGCGCGGGCGTAGATGCGCTCGTACGCGCGGTAGCAGCGATCATAATACGCTTCGAGATCCTCCTGCGAGGTGTGGAACGAATACGCGTCCTTCATCGTGAACTCGCGCACGCGGATCAATCCGCCCCTCGCGCGCGGCTCGTCGCGGAACTTCGTCTGGATCTGATAGATCATGAACGGGTACTTCTGATACGTGCCCGCCACGTTCATCGCCATCTGCACCGCCGCCTCCTCGTGCGTCATGCCGAGGACCATGTCGGCGCCGCCGCGGTCCTTAAACCTAAGAAGCTCCTTGCCGATGGACTCGAATCTGCCCGAGCTCTGCCACAGCGTCGCGGGCATGACGACCGGGAACAGGACCTCCTGTCCGTCGATCGCGTCCATTTCCTCGCGCAGAATGCGCTCGATCTTGTTCTGGATGCGCTTTGCCGGCATGAACAGCGAATAGATGCCGTTGCCGACCTGCTTCATATACCCGCCGCGCGTCATCAGGTTCTGACTTTCGATGTCGAACGCGCGTTCCTTGAACCGTTCGCCCAGAATGTTCTTTACCTTCATGTTCTCCTCCAAATGTATGTCAATTTAATCTTTTTCTTCGTACATCCAAAAAAGTTCGTTGTCCGAAACGACCATGCCGAGCCGTTCCTGCAGCTTCCGCGAAGCGTTGTTGGTCGTGTAGATCTGTCCGTACGGCGTCCATCCGCGGCTTAACGCGAGGTTATGCAGCGCAATCTCCAAAGCGGAGCCGATGCCGAGTCTTCGGAACTTCGGCAGCACCTCCAGCATGCCGCCGGAGCCGTCGCCGTGGAAACCGATGAACCCCGCGATCTCGCCGTCCCGGTAGGCGGCAAGCACGTCGCCCTTTTCGATGCGCTCCAGATAGCGTTCCGGATGGCCGTCCGGGTCGTAGACCGACAGCAGAAGCTTCAGCTCCTCCTTCGGGAACGGCCGGATCTCGCACACCGGCGGCACCGGGATCGGTTCGGTCCCCGGATAGTACGCCTGCCAGCACGCCGACGCGTGGTTGATGAACGGAAACGTCTTGAACACCGCGTCGCGCGAGGGCTCGTTATGCGCAACGAACAGGCAGACGCCCTCCGGAACCGTTTTCAGCGCGCGCTCGCCCGCTTCGACCGTGTCGGAAACAAGCAGGCAGAAGCGGTTCATCTTCAGGAGCAGCACCGCGTCCGGTTCGGCGTACAGGATCTTTGCGCCGCCGCGGCGGATCGCCTCGATCATATCGATGCGGATCGTTTTGTCCCGTTCGAGATATGCAAGGATCTCCCGCTCGTTCATGGCGTAACTCCTTTCACATCCTTCGTGAAATGCTGATAGTCCCGTTCCGTTTTATTGTGTCCGCCCCACCGCCAGCCGTGCTTGATGAACAGCTTGTAGCAGAGGTCGTTCTCGTCGATCATGCCGGGACGCATGTTTTTGCGGTCGAGGTACGGCCTGCTTTCCGGCGGCGCAACGCTGCCGTCCCTGCGGACGTACGGGTTCTCAAGCGGATTGACGTCGATCGCCGTGCCGTAGCTGTGCCGCGAAAAATGCGTCGTGCCGGTCACGCGGCGGCAGCAGTACGCCGAGGTGTTGTCCGCCGCCATCGAAAGATTGTCGTCGAACGGCTCCCCGAAATCGTCGACAAGCCGCACGGAACGCAGCGGATACTGCGCGTCGTACAGCGCTTCGAAGATCTCAATCACATCGTTTGCGACCTTTTTGTGCACCAGAAGCTCGCCTTCATGCTCGACGCCGTCGAAATCGACGTACAGAATGTGCACATAACGAAGGTCCGTGATCTTCACCGGCGCGTTCTTCGGATTCTCCGGGTAGCTCGTGCCGATGACGCGCGCTTTCAGCGCTTCGGTCGGCGCGCAGTACCAGAACGCGGGGTTCGTCTTCGATTCCGTGACCTTCTCGCCCCGGTACGGATTCGGCTCCGGCGTGGGCTCGGGCGTCGGCGTGGGTTCCGGCGTCGGTTCCCGGGTCGGCTCCGGCGTCGGCACGGGCGCAGGCGTCACGGGCGCGTCCGTTTCCGGTGCAAAAATCACGTCCGCCTCGACTGCGGGCTCCGGCGTAAGCGCTTCGGCCGCAGGCGGTTCCGTGACCGCCGCAGCGGGATTCGATTGTACGGCGCAGCCGAGCATCAGCAGCGCGCAGACAAGCGGCAGAAATCGTCTCATAAAGGTGAATATACCGCAATTTCGCCCGGTTGTAAAGGGCTTTCTGCGGTTTTTCCGCAAAAAGAACAGCCGTGCGGGCTGCGCGGCTGTCCGTAGGATCGTTTCGCTATTTCAGTTCGAGTTTTTTGAGCTGCTGCTTTGCGATGCGCTCTCTTCTGCGCTGTCCGCTGACGACGACGTAGACCATCATGATGATCGTGATGACGTACGGGATCGCCGAGGTCAGGTCGGGATCGACGAGCTTGGAGCTCTGCAGCTGCAGACCGATCGCGTCGAAGAAGCCGAACATCAGCGCGGCGGCAAAGACCTTGACCGGGTTCGCGCCGCCGAAGATGACGCAGGCGAACGCGATGTAGCCGCGTCCGGCGACCATGCGCTGCCCGAACTGTCCGTTCAGATTGCCGAGCGACAGGTGCGCGCCCGCAAGTCCGCAGAACACGCCGCACAGGATGGATGCGATCCACTTCATCCGTTCCGGATTCTTGCCCGCGGTGCGAAGCGTTTCGGGCGATTCGCCGGACGCGCGGATCCAGAAGCCGACCGGCGTGCGGTACACGAACAGCCACATGAAGATCACGAACGCCCAGGTCAGATAGACGAACAGACTGTGTCCGCTGATGACGCTGCCCAGGAACGGGATGTTGCGGATCAGCGGGATCGAGATGTTGTGAAGATGCGGGGCGTTCGAGATGCCTGCGGAATCGAACAGCGAGCGCGAGAGGTATACCGTGATGCCCATCGCGAACGTGTTCAGCGCGCAGCCGATGATGAACTCGTCGCTGCGGAGTTTTACCGTGAACAGGGCAAAGAACAGACCGACCAGGATGCCGAAGATCACCGACGCAACAATGCCGAGCGCAGCGCTTGCGAGCGCGGTGGAAACCGCCGCCGCGGTGAACGCGCCCATCAGGATCATGCCGTCCATACCGATATTCATGATGCCCGCATGCTCGGTCATAAGACCGCCCAAAGCGGCAAGCGCAACCGGCGTGGCGCTTCGCAGCATCTGGTTCAGGGTGCTCGAGGCGACCGTCAGAATGTTCGACCAGGAATTGTCATTCACGGACCGCACCCCCTTCCCTGCGTTTCTCGATCTCGCGTTTGGCGGCGCGCGTCTCCCTTGCCTTGTGGATTGCGGCACGGATGCCCTTTTCGCCCGCCATGCAGAAGATGACCGCCGTCTGGATGATCCAGTAGATCTGGATCGGCACGCCGACGGTGTCCTCCATGAAGATCGCGCCCCAGCGGAGGATCGCAAAGATCAGCGAGATGATGACGGTCGGGATCGGCTGATACTGCGCGATCATCGCGACCATCAGTCCTTCAAAGTAGTATTCGTTCGAAATCGACGACTGGTACTTGCCCGCCGCGCCGTATACGCGGAACATACCGACAAGACCGCACATCATGCCGGAGATCACCATGGCGATGATCACGATCCGGTCCGCCTTGAGCCCCGCAAACCGCGCAAACCGCGGATTGTCGCCGACCAGACGCATTTCATAACCCTTGGTCGTCTTCTGCAGAATGTACCACACAAGGAACGTGAGCACCGCCGAAACGATGATCGCCGTGGACAGGTTCGAGCTCTGGATGAGCTTTCCGAACATGAACGAGCGGTTCAGCGGGCTTGTGTCGCTGACGACGCGCGGGCTCGGATTCTTCCACGGACCCTTGGAGAAGTAGCCGCAGATAAACACCGCGACGGAGTTCAGCATGATTGTGGTGATGACCTCGTTGACCTTCAGCTTGACCTTCAATACGCCCGGAATGAACGCATAGAATCCGCCGACGAGAATTGCGCCGAGCGCCGCGCACGGGATCGCGATCCACGGGGAGGCATCCTTGAGCCAGACGCCGATCTGCGCGGCAAACAGCGCGCCCAGGATGAGCTGACCTTCGCCGCCGACGTTGAAGATGCCGGCGCGGCTGCCGACGTCGCAGGCGAGGCCGCACAGGCACAGCACCATTGCGTATTCGAGCATGTTGCCGAAATACTGCTTGGACGAGAATGAACCGCCGATCAGCGCGCCGAGCGCCTTTCCGGTGTCGAAGCCGGTGATCGTAAGGATCACCGTTCCGATCAGAAGCGCAACGCCGAGACTGATCAGGAGCGCGACGAGATAACCGAAGTCAAACTTCTGCTTCAGCCGCAGGAAAAATGCCTTCATGCCTTCGCCCCCTCTCCGGTTCCGGTCATATAGAGACCGATCTCCTCTTTTGTGATCTTATCCGCTTCAAATTCGCCGGTGATTTTGCCCTCATAGAGCGTGATGATGCGATCCGAAAGGCGGAAGACCTCGTCGAGGTCCGCGGAACTCAAAAGGATCGCCGCGCCTGCGTTGCGCTGCTCGATGATGCGCGTATGGAAGAACTCCATCGCGCCGATGTCCACGCCGCGCGTCGGCTGGGAAATGACCAGCACCGGCGTGTCGAAGCTGAATTCGCGCGCGACGACGACCTTCTGCATATTGCCGCCGGACATTGATCCGACCTCGGTATGGATGCCCGCGCCGCGAATGTCAAATTTCTGATAAAGCTCCTCGGCGTAGCGTTCGACGGTGCTGCGCCGCTGATGGAAGCCGAACAGATTGAAACGCTTTTCCTTTTGCCTGCCGACCAGCAGATTATCCGTGACCGAAGCAAACTTGTCGACGCCGGTGGAAAGCCGGTCCTCCGGCACATGCGAAAGCCCGAGCGCGCGGATCTCGCCGGGCGTCTTGCCCGTGGCGTCCTGCCCGCAGACCGTCACATGACCGCGGTTGATCTTCCGCATGCCCGTGATCGCCTCTAAAAGTTCGCTCTGTCCGTTGCCCTCGATCGCCGCGATGCCCAGGACCTCGCCTTTTTTCACGGAGAGCGACACGCCGCGCACCGCGGGCAGTCCGCGGTTGTCCGCAACGTAAAGATCGTCGACCTCGATCGCGACTTCGCCCGGTTCGCCGGTCTTGTCGAGCTGATCGAAGAGGACCGGACGCCCGACCATCATGGACGCGAGCTTCTTTTCGTCGACGTCCTTTGTGTTTTCGACGCCGATGAGCTTGCCCTGCCGCATGACGCCGACGCGGTCGGAGATCGCCATGACCTCATAGAGCTTGTGCGTGATGATGATGACCGTCATTTCCTTTTCGCGCACGATGCGCCGGATGACGTCGAAGAGCTCGTCCGTCTCCTGCGGCGTCAGAACCGCCGTCGGCTCGTCGAGGATCAGAATGTCCGCCCCGCGATAGAGCGTTTTCAGGATCTCAACACGCTGCTGCAGCCCCACGGAAATGTCGCGTACCTCGGCGGACGGATCGACCTCGAGCCCGTATTCTTTGACCAGCTCGCGCGTGAGCTTTTCCGCTTTTCGATTGTCGAACATGACCCCCGCGTTCTTCGGCTCGCGGCCGAGAACGATGTTCTGCGCGACCGTGAATGACGGAACGAGCATGAAGTGCTGATGCACCATGCCGATGCCGCGGTCGATCGCCGCTTTCGGGCTGAAGTCCGTGATCTTTTCGCCGCGCACATATAAGTTTCCCGCCGTCGGCGTATTGATGCCGTACAGGATGTTCATCAGCGTCGACTTGCCCGCGCCGTTTTCGCCGACCAGCGCGAATACCTCGCCGTTTTTGATCGACAGCGAGATGTCGTCGTTTGCGAGCACCCCCGGGAACTCCATGGAAATGTGTTCAAACCGGATCTCGTCCGTCAAAACCTTTGTCCCTCCCTTTTCGCCATGTAAAAAAGGCGGAAGCCGCCCGAAAAGACAGCTTCCGCGTTACGGATCCTTATCTGGTGGTGTCGACCTTGATCTCGCCGGAGACGATCTTCGCCTGCAGCTGTTCGACCTGCGCCTTCACATCGTCCGGAACCTGCTGGGTCGAGCCCTCTTCGCCGTAGCCGATGCCGACGTAGCCGTTCGACATATCCGCAACCCAGGTCGTGCCGAGCTTGGAGTTGTCGCCCGAAACGATCTCCGCGATCGCGTCGTAGATCGAATTGCCGACTTCCTTCTTCATCGAGCAGATGATGACGGCGTCGTTGATGTACTTCTGATCGGAGTCGACGCCGATTGCATAGAAGCCGCCTTCCTGCGCCGCTTCAAACACGCCGTCGCCCGCCTTTGAGGCGATCTGGAAGATGACGTCCGCGCCGCGGTCGTGGAGGACCTTTGCGCAGTCCTTGCCCTTCGCCGGGTCGTCATAATCGTTGGTGTAGTTGACCTCGACCTTGATCGCGTCGCTGAAGTACGCAGCACCCTGCTTGTAGCCCACGATAAAGTCGTTGATCGTGATGCTGTCCTCGCCGCCGACCGCGCCGACCGTACCGGTCTTGCTCATCGCCGCCGCGATGTAGCCCGCGAGGAACGAACCCTCGTTCTGTGCATAGACGATGTTCAGAACGTTCGGAACGGGCGCGCCCGTCTCATTGTCGATCCAAATGAACTTGACGTTCGGGAACTCCGGCGCGACGGTTTCGATGTCATAGAATTCCCAGCCGACGCACACGACGATGTCCGCCTGCGCCGCCGCATTCTGCATGCGGACGGTGTGGTTTTCGTTGTTGCACTCCACAAACTTCACATCGAGCGTGTTGAAGTCCTTTGCAAGGCGTTCGCCGCCCTCCTTCGAAGAATCATAGAACGAACGGTCGCCGAACGTACCTGCAACAACGATCGCGACTCTGATCTTGTCCGGCTCGGTGGACGGCGGTTCGGGCGTCGCTTCCGTTCCGGGATTTGCGGGCGCGGGCGTCGCGTCAGCAGGTTTATCCTTCTTGCACGCGGCAAAGCAGCCGAGCGTAAGCATGAGTACCAGCACCAATGCCAAAACTTTTTTCATTTCTTTTCCCTCCTGAAAATTGCCCTAAAGGGGTTGATATCAGTATAATACGAATCTTCGCCTTTTTCAACCCGCATTTTTACGAAAACGCACATGGAACGAGCGGTTCATGCGCAGACTAAGCAAAACGAAAGGAGGTCATTCCATGGAACACAACAATCAGCAGATCGGCTGCGAAGTAATGAGCTGCCGGTATAACGAGCAGGGAAAGCACTGCGCGCTGAAAAGCATCTGCGTGCGCCCCTCTCCCGGCTGCACGTCCGGCCGCGAAAACGAAACGCTCTGCGGCTCCTACGAGCATCGGAACTGAAAAAAAAGGACTGCCTGCATTCTGCAGACAGTCCCGTTTCGTTCTGCGATTATTTCTTCTCGAAAATCAGCTTTGTGCCGTCCTGTTCCAGGGTCAGCGTGTCGCCGTCAAACGCGAAATCGTACAGATCGACGCCGCTGACGCCGAGCTTCACCACGTTGCCCGAGAGCTTCCAGGTCAGTCCGTCGGTCGTTTCGCCGTTATAGATCATGGACGCTTTCCCGTTCGAATCAAACACGAACGCCATCTCCATATCAAGTCTGCTTGCATCGATCGTAATGCCGGACGAAACGCCCTTCGTCAGGTTCCACGTTCCGACGATCCGATTGTCCCCCGCGCTGCCGGATTTCGTGCATGCGATCAGACCGCCGCACAGCAGAACAGCCGCCAGCACCAATGCCAAAACCTTCTTCATTCCATCTTCCTCCTCATTGAATACCCATACGGGCTTGGTATCAGTATACAGGATTTTCCCGTCCGTTTCAACCCGTTTTTGAAAAAACAAAAAGAGGCTGTTTTTACCAGTCTCTTCGATATGATCCGGATCATTCCGGTTCGCCGTTAAAGATCTTCGGCGCTTTCCCGTCCGCATCGAAACGGAGCACGAGGTTCGTATCCATTGAATCCCCGGGATGGTAATGCCGCCGGCGCGTCCGTACTCTGCACAGCGGGCGCTTCGGTTACGGCTGCGGCCGGTTAGTCGCCGTCCGGGATCTTCGCATCCGGGGTACGTTCAAGATACATCTCCACGCCGTCCGACTCGAGCTTGATCATATCCGTTTCGGGATCGTACGTCGCATACTCGTCGGAAACACGGTCATGCAGCGTGATCTCATAGCCGGAAACCTCATACGCCATGGTATACTCGTCGGTCATGTCGGAAGAGCGGCTCCAGCAGCGGACGTTTTTGCCGTCCTCAAGGAAATGGAAATACGCCTCGACGCCGAGATCCGCGGCCTTCAGGGTCATCCCTTCCACGTGTACCGTCGTCAGCGTCCACATGCCGATCAGGTTTTTCGGTCCGAATGCTTCGGGCGCAGTATACGTAAACGACGGGCATTCAATTGCATGCTCCGTACCGTCTGCCGTTGTAATCGTCAGCTGCGGCGTAACGGTCAGCGTTTCACCCTCGGTCAGCGGCTCCTCGGGAAGAAAAGCCTCAATCGAAGTTTTTACCTTGTGATCTAAAGACACGTCGCTGTCATTGGTATAGGTATAATCGTCCTGATACGGGAAAACGATTCGCAGCGTCGCTCCGGCAGGAATTTTGACATGGATCTTAATCATTTCCACACCGGTCTCGGTTGTCTCTTTCTCCAGCTCAGCCGTTTTCCATCCTTCATCCAGTTCGGGTTCCGGCTCGGGTTCCGCCGTAGGTTCGGGCTCGGGTTCCGCCGTGGGTTCCGGCTCGGGTTCCGCTGTGGGTTCCTCCTTCTCACCGAATACATCGGTCAGAGCGGGTTCCAGAACCTCCTCCGCCTTTTTGCGAAGGAAGCCGCATCCGAACATGGAAAGCACAAGCACAAGCGCGAGCGCAAGGATCAGAAATCGCTTCATGGTCTGTATTTCTCCTTTTTTTCGATTGAACGCAGAATATCATATACGACCGGATCTGTCAAGAAAATCGCTTTATTTTACCGGTCTTCCGGCAAACACACGGAAAAGGCGGTCGGGATCGAGCGGCTGCCGTCGGACCGGATGAAGGATGCCGTTCCCTCCCCCGCGACGTCGGCGGCGTACACACGCATATGCCACTCGATGTGCGTGAACACATGCTTTGCGGAATAGCTCAGAAGATTGCCGATGGGATGCAGATTCCGCTCCGTCATCCATTGCATCGCTTCGGCGGTCGAAAGAATCCCTGATGTATTCGGAAGCTCGTAAAGCCCCGCCAGAAGTCCCCTGTTCGAACGTTTCAAAAGCAGCGGCGCACCGTGATCGTAAAGTGCGAATACCGTGCGGTTCTCGACCGTGCGCGGCTTTTTCGCGCGCTTATTGGGCAAAAGCCCCGCCGTGCCCGCTTCCTTTGCTTTGCACACGTTTTTCAGCGGACACTCGCCGCAAAGCGGCTGCCCGTTCGGCACGCAAACCGTTGCGCCGAGCTCCATCATCGCCTGATTGAACGTGCCCGCGTCAGTCGGCATGATCGCTTTCAGTTCGTCGAACACGCGCGTTTTCACCGCGGGGTCGGCAATGTCCGAAGGATCGTCAAAAAACCGCGCATACACGCGCAGCACGTTTCCGTCGACGGCGGGAACGCGCTCGGAAAACGCGATCGAAGCGATCGCGCCCGCGGTATAGCTGCCGATCCCGGGCAGTTTCAAAAGCGTGTCGTACCGGTCCGGCATGCGTCCGCCGTATTCGGAGCAGATCACCTCCGCCGCGCGTTTCAGATTTTTGGCGCGCGAATAGTACCCGAGCCCCTGCCAGAGCAGATTCAGCCGGTCGTCGGAGACGGCGGCGAGCGCCGCGGCGTCCGGAAGCTCGCGCATGAACCGCTCGTAATACGGGATCACGGCGGCGACGCGCGTCTGCTGCAGCATGATCTCGGAGACCCAGATCGCGTACGGATCGCGCGTTCTGCGCCACGGCAGATCGCGATGATGCCCCGGATACCAGTTCATAAGAAGATCGACAAATTCCATACCCGCAGTATACCACAGCGGCGCGGCGTTTGCAAAGGGTTCCTCCCTTGACTTTGCTCCGGAGAGGGACTATACTCAAAAAGAAGTGCCGAAGGCATATCGCGTCCCGCAGGGACATATCGCGCCGAAGGCATATCGCGTCCCGCAGGGACATATCGCCGCCTTTCTTTGACGATATGCGGCATTCTGCCGCACGATATGTTTGTCTGCACAAACACGATATACGCCTTGCGGCGCACGATATGTTTACCGCGGTAAACACGAAAAGAATCTTCATTCGAGGTGAACGACATGAACGAAACGGAAATCAGAGAACAGGTCAAAGAAGCGTTCGGGATTCTGATGAACGCGGCAAAGCCGGAACCCGGCTCGCTCCTCGTGCTCGGCTGCTCGACCAGCGAGATCGTGGGCAAGCGCATCGGCTCGGGCTCCAGCGAAGAAGCGGCGAAAGCCGTGCTCGACGCGCTGCTGCCGCTGGTGAACGAAGCCGGACTCGACCTTGCGGTGCAGGGCTGCGAGCACATCAACCGCTCGCTGTGCTGTTCGCGCGCAACGATGAAGAAATACGGGCTCCAGCAGGTCTGGGTGAAGCCGTGGCTGCACGCGGGCGGCGCCTGCGTGACCGGCGCCTATGAACGGATCGAAGACGCGGTGATGGTCGAAAGCGTGAACGGGCAGGCAACGCTCGGCATCGATATCGGCGACACGCTGATCGGCATGCATCTGCATTGCGTGGCGGTGCCGGTGCACAGTCCGCTCCGTCACATCGGCGAAGCGAATCTCGTGATGGCGTTTTCGCGCCCGAAGTATGTGGGCGGTCCCAGAGCGCAGTATGATAACGTCCCCGTCGGAAGCGACGCGCATACACAAAAAATTATTACGAAATAATCAAAAAAAACCTTTGCTATTTGCGGCGGGATGGTTTATACTTGGAACGATGTCCGAATTCGGGTCTGTGGTTGCAAGTCGAAGCCAGTCGCAGGCAAAACGATCCACGTAAGCGGACCAAAGCGTCCGTGAGCACGGTGCGGCTTAGGAGTAAGTCCGGCCGGCGGTATTCCGTCGAGAGGGGCAGTAGTGGGGAGCAATGCTTATGAGCGAACCCTCCTGCCGGCGAGTGTGGGGTCAAAGACCAGGTCAGCCGAAAACGGAGATCAAATTATCCAAAACGCGAAGGGAATCAAAACATCATGTACGAAGACAAGACACTGGTTTGCAGAGACTGCGGCAAGGAATTCGTTTTCAGCGCGGGCGAACAGGAATTCTACGAAAAGAACGGCTTTAAAAACGAGCCCGTCCGCTGCCCGGAATGCCGGAGAGCACGCAAGAACGCGGCGCGCACGCAGAGCCGTGAAATGTTCGACGCCGTCTGCGCATCCTGCGGCAAACCCACCAAGGTACCGTTCCAGCCGAGAAACGACAAGCCGATCTATTGCTCCGAGTGCTTTGCACAGCGCCGCGGCAGATAAAACGCAACCGACACAAAAAGGGACAGCTTCGGCTGTCCTTTTTTTCTCCGAAAGCGATCCCGTTTGCTTTGTCCGTGCGTCTTTACGGGTGAACGGCCGTACAAAGCAAGGAGTAAAACCATGAATGATGTAACCGAAACATTCAACACCGTATACGACGCGACGTTTCGCGAGCTGATGCGCTACTGCCTTCTGAAAGCGACGATCGAGGACGCGCACGATCTTCTGCAGAACACCTATGCAAAGTTCTACCGCACCCTCGCACGAAAAGGCACAAGCGCGATCCGCGATCCGAAGGCGTATCTTTTTATGACATTAAAGCATGAGATCAGCAGCTTTTACCGGTTCCGCGCAAAGCGGAAGGAACTTCCCATCGAAGCCGTTTCGGACGAGCCGGACGACGTTTCGGTGGAGGAGCTCTCCCTCGATCACGCGGCGATCGACGATATTCTCGAACGCCTCAGGGAGGAACCGGAAAGCACACAGCGCATGTTCATTCTGTACTACGGATACGGCATGAAGCTCGGCGACATTGCAAAGGAAACGGGCACGACGGCGACAGGCGTCAAAAGCCGGCTCGCCCGCGTGCGAAAGAAACTCAGAACGACCTTCGGAGAGGAGAACGCATTATGAAAAACACATCCGAACAGCTCCTGTCCTTTGCGGAAAACGAGCTGATGAAAAAAGAATCCATCCGCCGCGCAGTATTGAGAGAAGCGGCGCAGAAGCAGAAACAGCCGATCGTGTGGACAAAGATCCTGCTGCCGATCGCGGCGTGCCTCGTACTTGCACTCGGCACGGTCTTCTTAATTCCGTCGGCAAGGGCCGAGGTCCTGCGCTGGCTGCGCATCGAACGCCCCGAGCAATACCTGACCGAGGACCCGGAGGCGCGTACGAACGATGCACTGGAATCGCTGATCCTGCCGGACGCGCAGACTGCCAATACAATTCTGTCCGTCGACAGTGCGCCGATCTGGCAAAGAATCGCCGGGGATTTCCAGATTGACCTCGGCGAGACCATGTATGACGGAGAACAGTTGTACTTTGCGGTCACGCTGCATGGGCTGACCGCGCTGCCCGAGGTCGATGCATACACCGGCGGCAGCGCGACGCAGACGCGCGTTCCGACCGATCGGATCGGCGAATACTTTGAGGACGGCAAGATCCCGGAAGAATACACAAACGGTCTGATGTCGTTCTTTGAGGAGAGCACGGGACTGTATATTCTGCGGTTTTCCGACGGCTCGGAAATTATCAGCGGCTCCGTGTCTGCGCTTGAATCGAATCCCGATTTCATGGCGGCGCTCGACCGCAACTACGACGAATACGGCGAGGATCCGCTTTCCGACGCTGACCGCGAGGCGATCAGCCGCGATTCGATCCAGTGGCTTTCGGGCAATTCGCTGACCGGCGTGGTAAGCTGCTATGCCGACGATACGATCCCTGTCCGGCAAAACGGGGAAACCATCATGCGGGATACGCGCGAATATCTCAGAGAGCATGCCGATGAAAACGGCATCCTGACCGCGGAAGTGATCTACCGGGCGTTCAACATCATTCCGGAAGAAACGGTGCATCTGGAAGCCGAGCTCGGCACGGTGCGCTTTAACCTCAACGCGGTGAACCATCTCGAAAAGAACGCGCTTTCCGCAGAGCCCGCTTCCGTCGCGTTCGGTTCGCAGCTGGTCAGGCTGACATATACCGAATGGATCAAAACCGACTACGACGATTCGACTTTCACCGCAACGAATCTGCCCGCGGATCTGAACGGGCTGACCATTGCCGTGGAAAGCGCCGGATACATCGACGCGCTCGGCGTCCACGACGTCAAGCTTCTCGTCACACTGCCGGACGGCTGGACGGACGAGATGCAGCAGGCGTTCCTGCACAATTTCGGTTTCGAAGCCGAAATCGGCGGCAAGAGAACATCCGTCTCCTCCCCTCGGGAACAGGTCGACGCCCGCGTGTTCCGCTATACGCTCAGCATGACGAGCATCCCGTATAACAGCATCGACGCGATCCGTACCGTTCGGATCGTGCCCGAACTGGACTTTCTGACCGCGATGTGCATCGGCGATAATACGCGCATCCTTCTGCAGGACAATGAACGCCTCGTTGTGCCGGATACGCACGAAAACGTGATGTGGACGATGGATCATACGCCGTTCTCGGATTGCACGATCGTTCTTTCCAGATAAAAACCGAATCCGTAAATGACGAAAGCGCTTCCTTCCCGGAAGCGCTTTTTGTATGTCAAGCGGAACAATCTGCTTTCAATCCGTCAAATTCAGCGACATGCGCGGTAGTCTGTAAAGGGTGGTTTACAAACCACTACTACAGAGTAGCTGCGGCAGGGCGCTTGTGACACATTGCTCTTGC